>ENA-UOWG01000433-UOWG01000433.1-activated-sludge-metagenome-genome-assembly--contig:-NODE-433-length-56017-cov-10.628337_pt1 | contig 56017 bp, 48 predicted proteins | sample MGYA00238147_ERZ761563 | MGnify/ENA primary metagenome ERZ761563 (study PRJEB28884, sample SAMN05720216) | anaerobic digester metagenome | isolation source: active sludge of municipal...
CCCCCCCCCCCATCGCTGGCGCATGCCGTTGTTCAAGCGCCTGTCCCGGTCGAGGCAGCCGTCAAGGCTGCGGCGGATGGTCGCAAGCGCATCATCATCGAGGGCGTCAGCCCGGAAGTGGATGGCGGACGTTTCCCCATCAAGCGCACCGTGGGCGAAGTCGTCGTGGTCGAAGCGGATGCCTTTACCGATGGCCACGATGCACTGTGCTGCGTCCTGCAATACCGTAAAGCGGGCGAAACCGCCTGGCAGGAAGCGCCGATGCTCGCCTTGGTGAATGACCGCTGGCGCGGCGAGTTCACAGTGGCGGAGTTGGGCCGCTATGAATACACCGTTCTCGCCTGGGTGGATCATTTCAAATCCTGGCGGCACGATCTGGGCCGCTGGGTGCAGGCTGAGGATATCACTCTGTCGTTGCGAATCGGCGCAGAACTGGTCGGCAAGGTCGGTCAGCGGGTGGCCGGTATGGAGGGCCATTGGCTCACCGAGCGTGCGGCGGAATTGGTCGGTTCTCAGAACCTGGAACAGCGCCGCCTGTTGGGCTTGGATGAGGAACTGGCGCAGCGGATGTTCCGCCACGCCGACCGGACACTGGCGCTGAGCTACGGCAAGGAACTGGGTGTGGTGGCGGAAGACGTGCGCGCCCGTTTCAGCACCTGGTATGAAATGTTTCCGCGTTCGTGCAGCCCGGTGCCTGGCAAGCACGGCACCTTCAAAGACTGTGAATCCTGGTTGCCGCGTTTAGCCACCATGGGTTTCGATGTCCTGTACTTCCCACCGATCCACCCGGTCGGGCGGATCAACCGCAAGGGTAAGAACAACACATTGACCCCCGGCCCTGATGACGTCGGCAGCCCGTGGGCGATTGGCTCAGCGGAAGGCGGTCACAAGAGTATCCTGCCAGCACTGGGGACACTGGAGGATTTTCGCAGCCTGGTGCAAAAAGCCCGGGAGCACGGCATCGACATCGCCCTGGACATCGCCCTGCAATGCGCCCCGGATCATCCCTATGTGAAGGAGCATCCCGACTGGTTTCGCTGGCGACCAGACGGCACGGTGCAATATGCCGAGAATCCGCCCAAGAAATATCAGGATATCTATCCTTTTAACTTCGAAACCGCCGACTGGCGGGCGCTATGGGACGAAATCAAGAGTATCTTCGCGTTCTGGATCGAACAGGGGGTGCGGATTTTCCGGGTGGATAATCCCCACACCAAGCCCTTTGCCATGTGGGAATGGCTGATTGGCGAAATCAAGCAGATCCGTCCGGACGCCATTTTCCTGGCCGAAGCCTTTACTCGGCCCAAGATCATGCACCGGTTGGCTAAACTCGGCTACACCCAGTCCTACACTTACTACGCTTGGCGCAACACCAAGTGGGAATTAGGCGAGTATCTGACGGAACTTTGTCAGGGACCGGGTCGCGAGTATTTCCGCCCCAATTTCTGGCCGAACACCCCGGACATTTTGACCGAAGCCCTGCAATTTGGGGGTCGGCCCATTTTCATGTCCCGCCTGGTGATGGCGGCGACGATGACCGCTAATTACGGCATTTATGGGCCGGCTTATGAAATGATGGAGCATGTCGCGGTCAAGCATGGCAGCGAGGAGTATCTGGATTCGGAGAAATACCAGTTGCGCCAGCGCGGCTTCCAGGATCTGGACGGACCGGACAGCCTGCGTGAATTTATTACCTTGGTGAACCGCATTCGCCAGCGGAATCCGGCGCTGCAATCCGACTGGGGCTTGCAAATTCACTTGGTCGACAACGAACAGATCCTTTGCTATAGCAAAGCGACGGCTAATCATTCCAACGTGATTCTGGTGGTGGTGAACCTGGATCCGAATTACACCCAAGCCGGCTGGACAAACCTGAAGCTGGAGGCCTTGGGCGTGGAACTCTCCCAGCCCTTCCAGGTGCATGACTTGTTGACCGGCGCTCACTACATTTGGAACGGGCCGCGCAATTATGTCGAGCTGAACCCGCACCGAATGCCGGTGCATGTATTCCGTGTACTCAGCGGCCTGCATACGGAACGCGATTTTGTGACCTTTGACGGTTGAGGAGACCCGCATGGCGCGTAACCCGAAGACCTGGACCGGTGTAGACGATCCCTGGTGGTACAAGGACGCCATCATCTACCAACTCCACGTCAAGGCCTTTGGCGACAGCAGCCAGGATGGCATCGGCGACTTCCGGGGGTTGATCGAGCGACTGGATTATCTCCAGGAGCTGGGGGTCGATACCCTGTGGCTGATGCCCTTCTACCCTTCGCCGCTGCGGGACGACGGTTACGACATTGCCGACTATTGCAACATCCATCCGCTGTACGGGAATCTGGCGGACTTCAAGGCATTTGTCCGCGAGGCCCATCGTCGGGGACTCAAGGTCATCACCGAGTTGGTGATCAACCATACTTCCGACCAGCATCCGTGGTTCCAGGCCGCGCGCCGCGCCCCGCCGGGTTCGCCCGAACGGGCCTTCTATCTCTGGAACGACGATGACCAGAAGTTTCCCGAGACCCGGATCATATTCACCGACACCGAGATTTCCAACTGGGCCTGGGATCCGCTGGCCCAGCAGTACTATTGGCACCGATTCTTCTCCCACCAGCCGGATTTGAATCACAATAACCCGGCGGTGGTAAAAGCGGTCACCAAAGTCATGCGGTTCTGGCTGGATCTGGGAGTGGACGGGTTGCGGCTGGACGCCATTCCCTATCTCTGCGTCCGGGAAGGCAGCTTGAACGAGAACCTGCCGGAAACGCACGCGGTCATCAAGCAGATGCGGGCGGTGGTGGACCAGCATTACCGCAGTCGCCTGTTTCTGGCCGAGGCCAATCAGTGGCCGGAGGATGTGCGCGACTATTTTGGCGACGGCGATGAATGCCACATGGCCTATCACTTCCCGTTGATGCCGCGCATGTACATGGCCATTGCGCAGGAAGATCGCCATCCCATCGTCGAAATCCTTGAGCAGACGCCGGACATTCCCGATCCCTGCCAGTGGGCGGTTTTTCTGCGCAACCATGACGAACTGACCTTGGAGATGGTTACTGATCAGGAGCGGGACTATATGTACCGCACCTACGCCGCCGATCCGCGTATGCGGGTCAATGTCGGCATCCGTCGGCGGCTGGCCCCGCTGATGGATAACGATTCCACCAAGATCAAGCTGATGAACAGCCTGCTGCTGTCGATGCCGGGCACGCCGATCATCTACTACGGCGATGAAATCGGCATGGGCGACAATATCTATCTCGGCGACCGCAACGGCGTGCGCACCCCGATGCAGTGGAGTCCCGACCGCAACGCCGGCTTCTCCAAGGCGGATCCCCAACGCCTGTACCTGCCGCCGATCATGGACCCGATCTACGGTTACGAAGCCGTCAATGTGGAAGTCCAACAGCGTGAGCCATCTTCCCTGCTGAACTGGATGAAACGGATGATTGCGGTGCGGCGCACGTCTCAGGCGTTCGGGCGGGGTCGGCTGGAAATGGTGCGTCCCGGCAATCGCAAGATTCTGGCCTACATCCGGGTCCTTGGCGATGAAGTGGTGCTGTGCGTCGCCAACCTGTCCCGCACGGCTCAACCGGTGGAACTGAATTTGAGTTCGTACAAAGGCATGACGCCGGTGGAAATGCTCGGCCAGATTCCGTTCCCCCGGATCGGCGAAAGGCCCTATTTGCTGACCTTGTCCCGCTATGGTTTTTACTGGTTTCGGCTGTGCCACGCGGCGCCGCCGTCCTGGCACGAGGATCGTCTGCCGGGAACCGAGTTGCGGGTCCTGGTGCTGTTCCAGGGCTGGAAGAGCTTTTTCCCCGACCAGGTCGAGGCCCGTCGGCGAGAAATGGCGGTGACGTTGCACGAGCGACTGGTGCGGCAGGTGTTGCCGGAGTTTTTACCCACCCAGCGCTGGTTTGCCGGCAAGGGCGGACGTATCGACCGGGTGGAATTCGAGAAATACGACATTTGGGCCGAACAGACTGAGTGGGTGCTGGCGCGCATTCGAGTGTGGATGGTCGGTCGGGAAGAACCGCAGGACTACGGGTTGCCGCTGGCGCTGGCCTGGGAAGATAAGGAGGACGGTGGCGTCGAGGCGCTGCGGCCACTGTGGCCGTATTCGTTGGCCAAGGTGCGGATGCGCGCCCGGATGGGCTTGCTGTACGATGCTTTCGCCGATGAGCGATTCGGTCAGGCCCTGGTGAAAATGATTGCCCGTTCCGCCCGGATTCCCTTGGGCAATGGCTGGCTGAAATTCTCGGCGACGCGGGCTTTTCAGGAACTGGCCGGTGAGTCGTCGGAAACATTGCCGGTCAAGCGGCTGACACTGGACAGCAGCAACACCACTTTGGCAATTGGTGATCGCTTGTTGCTCAAGGGTTATCGTCGCCTGCAACCGGGCGTTAACCCGGAACTGGAAATGGGCCGCTTCCTCACCGAAGTCGCGGCTTTTCCCCATGCCGCGCCGCTGGCCGGGGCAGTGGAATATGAGGATGAAGAGGATGGGACGGTCATCGCGCTGGCGTTGCTGCAAGGTTTTGTCGCCAATCAGGGCGATGCCTGGAGCTATACCCTGGATTACCTCAAGCGGTTCCTTGATGACTGCCTGCAATCGGCTGAATCGACGGAACCCGGCGAGAACGTGCATGGCGTCTATTTGCTGTTCGCTGCAACCCTGGGTCGGCGCACCGGAGAGTTGCATCGGGCGCTGGCGCAAACCACCGGCCATCCGGCGTTCGATCCGGAACCGATCACCGTTGCCGACATGACCGGCTGGCTGGACCAGATTCGGGGTGAAGTGGAGACAACTTTCGCCCGGTTGCGGCTGGCGCTGAGCCGATTGCCCGAATCCGTGCAGGCGTTGGCTGAACAGGTGCTGGCCTCCCGCATCGGCTTGCCCCGGGCGGGACGCTACGCCTCGCTGGCCGAACAGGTGCTGGAAGTCCGTGGCGCGGCGGCGGCGCGGACAGCGCAAGTCGAAGCGCTCACCCCCCAGGCCATGAAAACCCGTTACCATGGCGATTACCATCTCGGCCAAGTGTTGGTCGCTCAGGACGATGTGATCATCATCGACTTTGAGGGCGAGCCGGCGCGGTCTCTGGAGGAGCGACGCGGTAAACATTCACCGTTACGGGATGTTGTGGGCATGTTGCGCTCGTTTAACTATGCAGCTCATGCCGCCTTGCGACAAGTCACGGCTGATGGTGCCCGAACGATCCTCGTCGCTCAGATCAACAGTTGGGAGCAGCAGACGCGCACCGCCTTTTTGGCAGCTTATGCCGAAGCGGTGGAGGGCAGTCCGGGCTATCCGGCCGATCCTGATCAAGTCCGGGTGTTGCTGGAATTGTTTGCCTTGGAGAAGGCGTGCTACGAACTCCGTTATGAACTGGACAATCGTCCTGACTGGGTGGAAATCCCACTGGGAGGGTTGTGTGAATTACTCTCACTCGAAAAGAAGGATGCACCGCGATGAAACAACCAAAAATCCTGGCGTTTGTGATGGCCGGCGGCGAGGGTTCCCGCCTGAGTCCGCTGACCTCTGATAACTCCAAACCGTCGCTACCGTTCGGCAGCCGTTACCGGATCGTGGACTTTGTGTTGAGCAACCTGCTCAATTCGGGGATTCAGTCGATCTATTTGCTGGTGCAGTACAAATCCCAGTCGCTGATCGAACATGTCCGCAAGGCATGGGTCGTATCGCCGATGCGCAATGAAGAGTTCGTTACCGTGGTGCCGCCGCAGATGATGCGCGGCGGCGACTGGTTCCAAGGCACCGCCGATGCCGTGTACCAGAACATCAACCTGATCAAGCTGCACAATCCTGATCTGGTGCTGGTGTTTGGCGCGGATCACATCTATCGGATGGATCTCCAGCAAATGGTGGATTTCCACTATGAGCGGGCTTCGGAAGTGACCGTCGCCGCCTTGCCGGTGCCACTGGCCGACGCCAGCGCCTTTGGGGTCATCGCCGCTGACCATGCCGGGCGGGTGAGTGAATTCCAGGAAAAACCCGCCAATCCCGCGCCGATGCCCTCCGATCCGACCCGCGCCTATGCATCAATGGGCAATTATCTGTTTGACAGCAAAATTCTGGTTCAGGCGCTCCAGGAAGCTAACGCCCGGGGCGAGCATGACTTCGGACAGCATGTGCTGCCGAAGCTGAAAGAAACGCACCGGTTATTTGCCTATGACTTCGCCACCAATAAGGTGCCGGGCGTGAAAACCTATGAAGAACTGGGTTACTGGCGCGATGTCGGGACGCTGGACGCCTATTTCGAGGCCCATCAGGACCTGCTGGGAATAGCGCCGCGTTTTGATGTGTTCAACCCGCAATGGCGGATCTTTTCCAGTAATTACCAGGGTCCCGTGGCTCGCCTGATCAAGGCTGATGTGGAGAACAGTGTGGTCGCCGCCGGTTCGCTGGTGCAGCAGGCCAAAATCAGCAACTCGATCATTCGCCGCGAAGTGATCATCGAAGAGGATGTGGTGATCGAGGATTGCGTCATTCAGGACTATGTCTGGATCAAACGCGGCGCACGACTGCGGCGGGCTATTATCGGGCAGTACAACGTGATCGAGGCCGGCAGCCGCATCGGCCATGATCCTGAAGTTGATCGGCAGCGCTACAGCGTGACCGCCGGCGGGATCACCGTCGTGGGGCCGGGCGAAGTGACGAACGCCATGCGGTCATTTAGCGAGTGAGTGTCGCGTCAGGCTTCAGAGCGCCGAGGCTTTGTCTGGTGCCTGACGCCTGATGTCGCGGGACCTGATACTGGGTGTTGAAATCTGGATGAAAAAATCCACGATGGCTGTTTGGCCCGGCCGGCCTTATCCGCTGGGCGCGACCTGGGATGGTGAAGGCGTGAATTTCGCCTTGTTTTCGGAACACGCTGAACAGGTGATGCTCTGCCTGTTCGACGCCAAGGGTCGCCATGAAATCGAGCAGATTCCTCTATGGGAGCGCACCGGACCGATCTGGCATGGCTATTTGCCGGATGTCCGGCCCGGCTTGCTGTACGGCTATCGGGTGCAGGGTCCCTATCGACCGGAGGAAGGTCATCGCTTCAATGTTCACAAATTGCTGCTCGATCCCTACGCCAAGGCCATCGTCGGCCAGATGCAATGGAGCGACGCCCAGTTCGGCTATCGAGTGGGCGGTCGCGCCGAGGATTTGAGTTTTAACACCCGCAACAGTGCGCCGGGGATGCCCCGTTGTCAGGTGGTCGACAGCGCTTTTGTTTGGGGTGACGAGCGCTCGCCGCATCGGCCCTGGCACGATACGCTGATCTATGAACTGCATGTGCGCGGTTTCACCATGCGCCATCGCGACATCCCGCCGAACCTGCGTGGCACGTATGCCGGCTTGGCCAGCGGCCCGGCCATCGATTATCTCAAGGCGCTCGGCGTAACGGCCATCGAGTTGTTGCCGATTCAGTATTTCGTGGATGAACGCCATTTGCTGGACCGGGGGCTGCGCAATTACTGGGGTTACAGTCCGCTCGGCTATTTTGCGCCAGACCCGCGTTATGCCGCTACGGATCATCCAGTGGCCGAATTTAAAAGCATGGTCAAGACCCTGCATTCCGCCGGCATCGAGATCATTCTGGATGTGGTTTATAACCATACTGCGGAGGGTAATCAATTCGGCCCCACACTGAGTTTCCGGGGTATTGACAACGCCGCCTATTACCGGCTGCCGCTCGATCATCCGCGCTACACCATGGATTTCACCGGTTGCGGCAATACATTAAACACGGCGCATCCCCGGGTATTGCAGATGGTGATGGACAGCTTGCGTTACTGGGTGCAGGAGATGCACGTTGATGGGTTCCGCTTCGATTTGGCCGCTGCTCTAACGCGGGATATTCATGGCGTCGTTGATCAATCAGGAACGTTCATGGATGTTATTTTGCAGGACCCGGTGCTGTCCCAGGTCAAGTTGATCGCCGAGCCGTGGGATGTCGGGGAGGGTGGCTATCAGGTCGGTGCATTCCCGGTCGGCTGGAGCGAGTGGAATGGCAAGTATCGGGATGTGGTGCGCGATTACTGGCGCGGCGAAGGGGGATTAATCGGTGATATGGCCTACCGGTTAACCGGGTCGGCTGATCTGTACCAGCACAATGGCCGCCGGCCTCATGCCAGCATTAATTTTGTGACTGCGCATGACGGTTTTACGCTGTACGATCTGGTCAGTTACAACGAGCGGCATAATGAAGAAAATGGCGAGAATAACCAGGACGGTGAATCGCATAATCGAAGCTGGAATTGCGGAGCGGAAGGTGATACCCAGGACCCGGAGATTCTCGCCCAGCGCCTGCATCAGCGCCGCAATTTTTTGACGACCCTGTTGCTGTCTCAGGGTGTGCCGATGGTCCTGGCTGGCGATGAAGTCGGGCGGACTCAGCGCGGCAATAACAATACCTATTGCCAGGATAATGAGTTGAACTGGTTTGACTGGGATATTTCCTGGTTGCCGGAGAATCGCGAGTTGCTGGCGTTTACGCAACGACTGGTTCAGCTTCGCCAGCAGCATCCTACTTTCCGCCGTCGCCATTTTTTCCGGGGCATTCACGGCGAGGGGGTGCGCGACATTCTCTGGTTCAATCCCGATGGCCGGGAAATCGACGATGATGAATGGACGCATGATTACGCCCGTTGTCTGGGACTGTATCTGCCGGGCGATGGACTGGGTGACTGGGACGAGCGCGGCCATCCGCTGGAGGATGATGACTTTTTGCTGCTGTTCAATGCCCATCACGAGGAAATCCCGTTCGTTTTACCCGTGCTGCGGGAAAATCCGGTATTTGAAGTGCTGGTGGATACCGCATTGCCGCAGGGTCAGCCGACCGGCGGCAATCAGCATCCGGCTGAGGAGCCTTATCCGGTGCATGGTCGTTCTCTGGCGGTGTTGCGGCATCGGCGGCTGCATGGCTGACCACTACGACGATTACACCCGCGAAGAACTCATCCGTCTGCTGCGCGAACGCGACCGCAAGCCGAAATTCGGCCTAGTGTGGGAGCGCGACGAAATCGAGCATGAAAAAGCCATCAACGATGATTTCGTGGCGCTGGATTTCGATGCCGGCCTGTCCTGTGGCGCAGCGCCATTTCGCAATCTCATCATTGAGGGCGACAATTTTGACGCCCTGCGCTTTCTGCGCATGACCCACGCCGGCAAGGTCAAGTGCATTTATATCGACCCGCCTTACAATACCGGCAATCGGGATTTTATTTACAACGACCGCTTTATTGACAAGGAAGACGCCTATAAACATTCCAAATGGCTGGAATTCATGTATCGGCGGCTGGAACTGGCAAAGGAGTTATTAGCTGAGGATGGAGTGATTTTTGTTTCGATTGATGATAATGAGGTGTTTAATCTTGGTTTGTTAATGAATCGAGTTTTTGGTGAAAATAATTTTATTGCTGATTGCATTTGGCAGAAACGCTATTCATCTTCCAATGATCACAAAACCATTGCACCCATGCACGAGTACATATTGGTTTATCAGGCCAGTGGTGTATGGAATCGGAATTTATTGCCACGCGAGAAAGATAAAGATAGGCAATATCGATTTCAAGATGATTTTGGCATATTCAGGATCAGTGACTACACTTGTAATAAAAGTGCGGAAGAACGTCCTAATCTTTATTATCCAATCATTCAGCCTAACACAAATCAAGAGGTTTGGCCTAAAAAAACTCGTATTTGGGCTTACTCAAAAGAAGAGCATCAACGTCATGTTCAGGAGTGTTTAATCTACTGGGGCAAAGATGGACTTGCAGCGACTCCTTCATTTAAACGATACAAGCGTTCACTTAAAAATGCCGATGGTATAGTACCGAATACTTGGTGGGCTTTTGAGGAGGTAGGACACACGGATACCGCAAAAAAAGAATTACTAGATATTCTGTCGGAACACACTACTACTTTTTCCACGCCAAAACCTGTTCGACTCATTGAACGCATCCTCCGCATTGCTACAAAGCCCGGTGATTTGGTTCTTGATTTCTTCGCCGGCTCCGGCACCACTGCCCACGCCGTTCTGAAACTGAATCAAGAAGACGGCGGCAACCGGCGTTTCATTCTGGTATCGAATACCGAAGCAACCGCCGACGCGCCGGACAAAAATCTCTGCCGCGATGTATGCGCCGAGCGGGTGCGGCGAGTAATCACCGGCTACCGCAACAAGAAAGGCGAATGGGTAGAAGGTTTAGGCGGCGACCTGCTGAAAACACGCGGGGCCAGTTTTGCCTATCTTCGCGCTCGCCGCATTCCCGCCGAAACCATCCTGAGCCAAATCGAACACGAACAAGTCTGGACAGCGCTGCAACTCATCCACACCGAAACACTCGCGCCGTTCGATGCAGCGGCGCTCGTTCAACGCGCCGAAACCGAAAACGGGGCCATGCTCTACGTCCCCAAGGTGGCCGAAGCGGTCATTGAAATCCTGGAACAGGCCATTCATGACGCCGGAACCGCCGTGATTTATTCCTGGCAACCGGGCTGGTTGAATCAGCAGATCGAGGACGAGCGGGCCAGCTTTCAAGCGATTCCCCAATTTCTGGTCAATCGTTTCAACTTGGGAGCGCGAACGTGAGCGCCCCAGCGCCAAAACGCTATCAAAGCGAAGCGGTTAACAATGTGCTGGACATTTTCCGCCACGCTGAAAACCAAATGCAGGCGGCGGCGGACGAGGACAGCCGCCGCGCCGCCAGCGCCTTCAACGGTTGTGTACTGCTGGAAGCACCCACCGGAGCCGGCAAAACGCTGATGGCTGGCCTGATTGCCGAGGCGTTCGCCCGTCCTGACCACCGCCACAACGCCAGGATTATCTGGTTCTGGTTCACGCCCTTCGCCAATCTGGTGGAACAGGCCAAGAGCGTGTTAAAGCGGGATTTCCCCGGCTTGCGGGTACGCGATCTCGCCAGCGAGCGCGTGGCCTATTCCGCCCAAAGCGGCGATGTCTTCGTGACGACCTGGGCCTCGGTGGCGGCGCGCAACGCCGATACCCGAAAGCTGCGCACCAGCGGCGATTTGTCACTGGCGCTGGATGAGTTCATTCCCGGCTTGCGGCAGGCGGATTTCCGCATCGGCGTGGTGGTGGACGAAGCCCATCACGGCTTTACCAGCGCTACCGAAGCGGTGCGCTTTTGCCGGGATGTTATGCGCCCCGACTTCACCCTGCTGATTACCGCCACGCCGGACGATGCCGACGTGGAGAAGTTCAGAAAAGCGGCGGGCATCGGCGAATTGCATCGCCATCGCGTCTCGCGCAAGGATGCCGTGGATGCTGGCCTCATCAAGGAAGGCGTGCAATGCATCGCCTATCTGGCCCCCAATAACCAGGAAACGCTAGGCGACATTCCCGCAACGGCATTAGCGGAAGGCTGGAAAACCCACAACGCCATTAAAGCTCAATTGGCGGCAATGGGAATCAACCTGACGCCTTTGATGCTGGTGCAAGTCGGCAACAAAGGCAACGCCGGCGCATCCGCCATTCAGGAAGCGAAAACCCGCCTGCTGGAGCTGGGCGTCTCGGAAGACGTGATCGCGTGGTACACCGCCGACGAACCGAACGATGATTTGCTGGCGGTCGCGCTGGACGAAAGCAAGGAAGTATTGCTGTTTAAAATGGCCGTGGCGCTGGGATTCGACGCGCCGCGTGCGTTTACCGTGGTCTCCATGCGCGGGGCGAAAGATACCGATTTTGGCGTTCAAGTGGTCGGACGCATTTTGCGCGTCCATCGCCGATTGCAATCCAGGGTTCTGGACCAATCCCTGCCGGAGGCGCTGCGTTGCGGTTACGTCTTTCTGGCCGAGGCGGAAAGTCAAAGCGGCTTGATCGGCGCGGGCGAAAAAATCAACGCCATTCAAACCGAACTGTCGGGTATCAGTCCCTATACCCTACTGGTGCGCGTCGCCGGGGAAACCCAGGTTCAGGTGACAGTGAACGGACAAACCACTTTGCTGCCGCAATCTTATACCCCGCCCACCTGGAAACCGGTGGAAGGTGGCGAAGCGGAGTCTACGGCCACGCTCGTTCGTGATCCATCGACTTTAGGCGTCACGCAAACTTTCCCCGATTTTATTCCACCCTTGCCCGGCGCGCCTCTCGGACAAAACCGAAGCCAATCCCGCCAACCCGCAACGCCTTCACCCGGCAATGTGTTTTACCCGCTGCGCGTGGGAGCGCCGACCCGCTTTCACACCGAACGCCTGCCATTGTCCACCGACGAATTGGTGCAGGGGATTGGGGCGCATCTCAAGCTAAACGCGGAGGTGTTGAACGCCGGATTGCGCCAAAGCGTCAAGATCACCCGCAAGACAATCACCGATATTTTCGGCGACCATGAAGAACGGGTTGATACGGTGCAGGCCAAGCTTTCCCATGTGAAATTAGCGGTTCGGGCACAGAGCGTTTTGTACGATGCGCAGTATTACAACCCGCGTGATCTTGAGGAAATGTTGCTGTCGCGGTTGCGGCTGGAATACAACGACCACCAGGGTATTGGGCTATCCGATGAAGAATTGCGGCGCGCCCTGAATCTGATCCTGGCGATTTATCCCAGGCTGTTGCGCGATGCGGCCCGAATCTGCGCGGCGCACAACAAGGAAATCGTGGAAGCCGCACCCTTGCCCGAGTCTATGGAAATAGCGCCGGGCGCGCAGCGGTCCCGCCTGAATGTCTACGGCGTCATGCCGCCAGACCTGAACGAACACGAACGGAAGTTCGCCGAATGGCTCGACGCCGACCCGTCGGGAACGGTGCTGTGGTGGCATCGCAATGAGCCGCGCAAGCCGTGGTCCATCGGCATCGTCCTACCCGACGGCGACCGCTATTTCCCTGATTTCGCTGTGGGCGTGAATGGACGCGCTCGCGGTGCGGGCGCACTGCTGGTGGAAACCAAAGGCGGGCATCTTCTGAACAGCGATGAGACCTTGGAAAAAAGCGTCGCCACACACAAAACCTATGGTCCACCGGTGATGATCAAACGGCGCGATGATGGGAGCTTTTGGATCGTGCGCTACATCGAAAGCAGGAATCGCGTTGAGGAAGATCAAGCCTTTCGCGTGGAAAACATGGCGCAGTATTGAATGAATATCACTTTGCTTCGCGAGGTCAAACCATGCAAGCCATCCGCCAGATTTATGATGATGCGCCTGACACTATCCCCGTGCCCGAAGCCTTCCGTCATTGCCGGCTTGAAGTGTTGCTTATTATGGAGCAAGAAACTGCGCCACCCAGCGGATTGAAGGCGCTCTTGGCCGATATGCCCGATGTCGGCGACGATGCTGATTTTTCCCGCTCGCGTGATTTTGGAAGACAGGATGTGACATGGGATTCCTGATCGACACAAACATTTTGGCCGAGCTGCGCAAGCGGGAGCGTGGCAATCCCGGTGTTCGCCGCTGGTACGCCGGGGTCGAAGAATCTGAAATTTATATATCCGTCATTGTGTTGGGAGAGATTCGCCGAGGGGTTGAGTTGCTGCGCCGCCGGGATCAAGTTGCGGCGGAGGGCCTGGAGGTTTGGCTGAATCGCCTCCGGTATTCGCTAGGCGACCGGTTGTTGCCGATTACGGAGGCCATAACCGATTGTTGGGGCCGAATAGGTATTCCAGATCCTATTCCCGTCGCTGATGGATTGCTGGCTGCTACCGCATTAGTCCACAACTTGACTTTGGTTACTCGCGATACCGGCGATGTGGAACGCTCCGGGGTGCGCCTGCTCAATCCGTTCTCGTGATTTTTAAAGAATTATCAGCTTGTTGAAGCATTACAGAGCAAGCGTCTTATCTGCCCCGCCTATAATGGAAACCCCCATAATGCCCCTATTAAGCATTGACCGTCTTTCCATCGCCTTCGGCGCTGACAAGTTGCTGGATGGCGCCAGCTTTCAGCTCGATCCCGGTGAAAGGGTCTGTCTGATTGGCCGCAACGGTGCGGGTAAAACGACCTTGCTGCGCCTGCTGACGGGCGAGCTACACTCCGACAGCGGCGACATCTGGCGTCAACCCGGTCTGCGGATCGCGACTCTGGCGCAGGAACTGCCCACGGATACCGCTGCGACGGTGTTTGAAATCGTCGCCAGCGGGCTGGAAGGGTTGGGAGCGTTACTGGCCGAGTATCACGAAGCCGCTTTGCAATTGACGCATGACGCTGCGCCGGAAGCATTGCAGCAGGTAGAACGCTTGCAGCATGAATTGGAAGCCCGCGACGGCTGGCGGTGGCAACAGCGGATCGAAACCGTTATCACCCGTTTACAGTTACCCGCTGATACGCCGCTGGCCGAATTGTCCGGTGGCTGGCGACGGCGGGTGCTGTTAGGCCGGGCGCTGGTCAGCGATCCAGAAGTGCTGCTGCTCGATGAACCCACGAATCATCTGGATTTGGAAACCATCCAGTGGCTGGAAGAGGAGCTGCTGGAGTTCCGGGGCGGCCTGCTGTTCATTACCCACGACCGCGCTCTGTTGCAACGGCTGGCGACCCGGTTGCTGGAACTGGATCGTGGGATGCTGACCTCGTGGCCGGGCGATTATCCGGCGTTTGTCGAGAAGAAAGCGGCGCTGCTGGAGGTGGAAGCCCGGCACAACGCCCAGTTTGACAAAAATCTGGCGCAGGAAGAGGTGTGGATTCGCCAAGGCATCAAAGCGCGGCGTACCCGTAATGAAGGCCGGGTGCGGGCGTTGCTCGATCTACGTGAAGAACGTCGCCAGCGTCGGGAACAGACCGGCAAGGCTCGCCTGGAACTGGAGCAGGCCGAAACTTCCGGCAAGCGGGTGATTGAGGCGAAAAAGATCAGTTACGCCTGGCAGGGCGAACCATTGATCCGCAACTTTTCCCTGAACGTGATGCGCGGTGACCGCATCGGCCTGATTGGCCCGAACGGTTCCGGCAAGACCACCTTGCTCAATCTGCTCATTGGGCGACTGACGCCGGGAAGCGGTCAGGTGCGGTTGGGGACCAAGCTGGAAATTGCCTGGTTCGACCAGTTGCGCGAGCGGCTGGACCCGGAGCAGACCGTGTTGGACACCGTCGCCGGGGGGCGCGAGACGGTGACGATCAATGGCCGAAGCCGGCATGTGATCGGTTATCTCGGTGATTTCCTGTTCACTGCGCAACGGGCGCGGTCGCCGGTTAAGTCTCTGTCGGGTGGCGAACGCAACCGCCTGTTACTGGCGCGACTGTTTACCCAACCGGCTAATTTGCTGGTGATGGATGAGCCGACTAACGATCTTGATCTGGAAACGCTGGAATTGTTGGAGGAGCTGTTGCTGGATTACCAAGGCACTCTGCTGCTGGTCAGCCATGATCGGGCGTTTCTGGACAACGTGGTCACCAGTTGTCTGGCGTTTGAGGGCGACGGGAAAGTCCGCGAGTATGTCGGCGGTTACAGCGACTGGTTGCGCCAGCGGCCAGCGCCAGAACCGGTGGTGGTCGCTAAACCCAAGTCAGCAGCGCCGCCTGCGCCGAAGCTGGCAAGACCGGCTACGCCCGGCAAGTTGAGCTACAACGACCGGCGGGAATTAGCACAACTGCCGGTGCGGATTGAGGTTCTGGAGCAACGCCAGCAAGAGCTACAGGCGATGATCGTTGATCCAGCGTTTTATAAGCAGGAGGCCGCAGTCGTGACGCAACAACTGGAGGCATTGCGGGCGTTGGAGGCAGAATTGGCCGCGGCGTATGAACGCTGGGCGGTCCTGGAGGGGTGATTTTAACTGTCTGTCCTTCCATACCCGGACATCCGACAGGCTGCGCGCAGCCGGGTTTCGCGCACCCAGCGCGGTTCCTTAAGGGATGTGCTGGACTGGCGTAGCGCTTCGCGTAACCGGGCTTCGCGGGTTACGCGAGGTTCCCGTGGCAGCGGGGCCTGATGCGTAGCTTCGGCGTCTTTCTGGGCATCCGCCAGTGCTGGCGGGTTCGGACTCAGGCTCAGGGTGGCAACGGCGGCGGCAGTCAGCAAGGTTTTCATACGGGAACCGTGTGGTTTTTGAAGATAGCGGTTAGGATAATCGGCGCTGGCTGAACGACGGCTAAACAGTTCAGCGCGTTGTCCACACGGTTGCCGCCCTGGCATCACCTAACGCTGCTACCGGTCATCCACGCATAACTGCGTCCGGATCGCTGATTGCCGCCCGCCAACCGGGAATCAGTGTGGCGGCCAGATAGGGCAGCACAGTGACGGCCAGCAGCGCCAGGACCTGGGAGAAATCCATCGCGGGCGTCAACCGAAACTCGGGATACAACACTGCCCAGCCTTTCAGCACCGGCGCGAACAGTCGAGCGCCGCCATAGAACACCTGCCAGTACGCCAGCGCGTAACCCGCCAGAAAAGCCGTCAGCGACAGCAGCAACCCTTCCCACAGTTTCATGCGCAGAATGTCGCCGGTTTCCCAGCCAATCGCCTTGAGAATGCCGATTTCACGCTGCTCCTCGGCGTTCAATCCCGCCGCCTTGTCCCAGGCCAGGATCATGAACGCCAGCAGCAGCGATCCCAGAGTGATAAACACCAGCCCTTCGCGCCAGTGAAACACCGCATCATAAGTCCGCAGGATTTCTTCCCGCAGAATCGGTCGGCTGTCGGGCAGCGCCAGGGCAATTTTCCCGGCCACCGTGCGCGCCTCACGGGGATTACGCACGGTCAGCACCGCATCGGTGTACACCTCCGGCGGCAGATTGAACAGTTGCCGATAGCTGGTTTCGGACAGCAACAACAGGTCGGCGCTGAGCAGTTCCGAGGCGGAGTCCAACACGCCTGCGACTTTGAGGGGCAAGGGTTGGCCGGTCACAGTGCGCAGGCTCAGATAGTCGCCGATACCGAGTTGACGCACCCGCGCCAGAGTTGCGCCGATCAGAATAGCGCCTGCCGCTAATTCCCGCTCCGGGGCGACCATCAGCGTGTAGTTGGCCTTGACGGCTGGATCGTAGTAGTAGCCCCACAGCCGACCCTCAACCCGGCTGACTCCGCGAATGCGTCGCAAGGGTTCCAGCCAGTCAGCGGGCAGCAGATCGTGGCGACCGGCGATCAGCTTCTGCACAATCACTTCTGGAGCGTCCTGGAGCAACAGCGCCGCCTCCCGTCGCAAACCCTGACTCAACAGCAGCACGGAGCTGAACAGAAACACAAGCAACGTATAGACCAGCAGCAACCCCAGATTGCGAGTCTTGCGTCGCCGCAGGGCGGCGAGGGTGTAGTCAATCAGATATTTCTGCTGTTCGAGAAAAGTGCGCATGCGTTATTTGGAAGGGCAAGTGCAGATCAGGAGCCTACCGCGGAGGGGGTGTTAGCAGTGAGCCGGTGGGGAAATGCTCCAGCGCCGCCGGGTGATCCTGAAACGGGGTGTGGCGATCAGCCTGAGTCGGATGGCGGGTATACCGGGCTTCGGTGAATAGGGCCAGATCGCTCAGGCCGAGTTCCCGGACCAGCGCCCGGTCAGCGGCGTGATCCACGGTTCGGGAACCGGCATCCGCCAGAGTCAGACCGAACAGCAGCAGCAGGATAATCAGCGTCGGCAGGGCGATGCGGGAGGGGCGCAGGGGAGGGCGAGTCATCGGTCTTTTCCAGTGGAGCCTGAAGAGCATAATAACGGCTGAGGCGCTAAAATCCACCTTTTAAACGGATAGCAAGGTAACGGCAGCGATGTCCCGCGTTCAGACTGGTTTAGAAACCTTAATCAATGAATTCCCGGAAAAGATTCGGGGCGCACGGATCGGTGTGGTCTGCCACCCCGCTAGCGTCGATGCCGAATTGCGTCATGCGCTCGATCTGCTATCGGCGGCTGGCGCTAAAATCGTCGCGATTTTTGGCCCGGAACATGGCGCGCGGGGCGAAGCACAGGATATGGAACGGGTCGATGACGTGTCACTCGATCTCCGGTTGAAAGTCCCGGTCTATAGCTTGTATGGGGCGACCTTCGCCAGCCTGACCCCCCCCCGCGAGTATTTAAGGGGACTTGATGCGCTGGTCATCGATTTGCAGGATGTCGGCGCCCGTTATTATACCTTCATCTGGACCATGGCGCTGTGTATGCAGGCGGCGGGCAAGGTCGGGGTGCGGGTGCTGGTCTGCGACCGGCCCAACCCGCTCGATGGGGTGACGACCGAGGGAAATTTGATCAAACCCGGTTTTGAATCCTTCGTCGGTCTCCATCCCGTGCCGAATCGGCACGGTCTGACGGCTGGCGAAATCACCCGCTATCTGCAAAGTCGGCGCGGCGTGGAATGCGAATTAGACGTGTTGCCGCTGCGAGGCTGGCAGCGTGAGATGTATTTCGAGGATACCGGTTTACCCTGGATTTATCCCTCGCCGAACATGCCGACGGTGGACACCGCGCTGGCGTATCCCGGCATGTGTCTGGTGGAGGCGACCGAGTTATCGGAGGGGCGGGGAACCTGCAAACCCTTTGAAGTGGCGGGCGCGCCGGGCGTCGATGCCGAAGCACTCTCTGCGGCGCTGAACGAACAGAATTTAACCGGCTGCCGGTTTCGGCCCCTGTATTTCCGGCCCCAGTTCCAGAAACACGCCGGGAAGACCTGCGGCGGCGTACAAATCCATATCACCGACCGCCGACAGTTTGATTCGATGATGACCGGCATCACCTTTTTGCAGTGCGTCAAACGACTGGCCCCTGAAGCGTTTGCCTGGCGGGCCAAACCCTACGAGTTCGTGGACGAAACTCCCGCTGTTGATCTATTGGCCGGAGATGATCAACTGCGCCTGGCGCTGGACACTGACGCCGATCTGGCTGAATTGGCTGAGCGGTGGCTACAGGAACGGGTTGAGTTCGAAACCATTCGCCAGGAAGCCTTCCTGTACTGATTCAGGTTCCCGCCAATTCCGGTTTGGCGTGATAGCCGCGTGGCGTGTAGACCCATGGGCCAACTCGCCGCGTTTCGCTATTGCCGACCATCACCAGCGACAGCATGTTCAGCGGTTCCGGGTCGAGGTCGCCCAGCGTCGTCACGGTGATTTGTTCGCCCTTGCGGGTGACGTTGAAGGCGACGATCACCGGCGTGTCCGGCTGGCGGTAGCGCAGCAGGGTTTGCCGGGCTTCCAGCAGTTGCCAAGAGCGCTTGTTGGACACGGCGTTGTAAAAGGCGATGGCGAAATCGCCCTGACCGGCTAGGTCGATGCGCTTGGCGATCAATTCCCAAGGAGTAAGCAGATCGGACAGAGAGATCACGCAGAAATCATGAGCCAAGGGCGCACCCACTCGCGCCGCTGCCGCCTGCATGGCGGAGATGCCAGGAATGACTTCGATTTCAACCGTGGCCCATTCCGGTTTCGGTTTGCGGGCCAGCAATTCAAACACCACGGTCGCCATGCCATAAATGCCGGCGTCGCCGCTGGACACCAGGGCGGTCGTGCGGCCACTGGCGGCCAGATCAAGCGCCAGCGTGGCGCGGGCCAGTTCTTCGCCCATCGGCGTTTTATGGCGGGTTTTGCCGTGAGCGAGTTCGCCGAGCAGGTTCAGATACAGGCCGTGACCGGCCAGGTCGGTGCAGGATTCCAAAGCAGCGCGGGCGATGGGGCTGAGATAGTCCAACCCGCCAGGGCCGGTACCGATGATATAGAGACGGTTCATGGTTGCTCTGAGGTTTTTTGGAAAGGATCAGGCATCGCGATTGCCATAAATCCGGGCAATCGCCAGTGTCGCGTCGGTGTTTTTCTGCTTGGGAATGAGCAGTTCCGCCAGGTAGTCATGACGGACCAACCGTTCAGCGTGTGCTAACGCCGCCGCTTCCGCGACCCCATGACAGCCGGTTTCGCGGAAGACGATAGCGGATTTGCGACTGAGTCGGTCGCCATAATCCCGCAGCACGGCAGCCGGGTAAAAGGTGATCGGTAACCCCAGTTCCGCCGCCAGTTCGTGTAAGCCTTTTTCATCCTGCTTCAATTCAATGCTGGCCAGCCCCCGCAGGTCGCTGCGTTGCAGACCGTGACTGGTCAGCGTGTCGTCCAGCAGCGCCAGCAACGGTTCCAGTCGGCAGCCGCGATTGCAGCCCAGACCGGCGACCAGCAAGGGTTGCGTGTAGCGTTGCGCACCGGTGATGATGGCTTGTGCACCCAGGAATTGCGCAATCTGTCGCGCCCACTCGTTAGCGCCGCCTTCATGACCAGACAGGATCGGTACAATAAACCGTCCATGTTCGTCCAGGATCAAGACCGCTGGGTCCTGATATTTGTCGCGCAGTGCCGGCGCGAGCGTCCGTACCGCGATACCGACCGCGCACAGCAGAATCAACCGATGGCCCGCCAGAAAACGCTCGCGCACCGTGTCTTGAAAGGGCTGGGGACGATGGAGATGTTCGGCGTCCGGCAGGAAGGTTAGCAAACGCTCCACCAGCACTTGACCGGGATCGGTTAAGCTGATGATCGTAACAGGGCGCATGGATGTTTGGATTTTTTCAACATGATGAAAGTATACTTGGCATCCAAACTTTCGACATCGCATTAGAAATACTTCATTAATTGGCGATGTTTGATTTCATTCCAAACCTGTTCATCCGGGTTGATCTCAGGGGAATAGGGTACACAGCAAGCTGGGCAATATCGCCGAGTATCTGTACCTGCAAACTAACCGCAATCTCCCCACAGTGCCTGAATCGCCGCCAACGCCGCAACGCCGGCGGTTTCAGTACGCAGAATGCGCGGCCCCAGGCGAATACCGATAAAACCTGCTTCCCGCGCCTTGGCCAATTCCGCCGGACTCAACCCGCCTTCGGAACCAATCAGCAACGTGATAGGACCGGAGGGCGGTGTTAAGCCACGCAATCCCAGCGCCGCCAGTGGATCGAGTAACAACCCCAGGCCCGGCTTTTTCGTCAGTCGTGTCAATCCGTCGATCAACGGCAACGGTTCCCGCAATTCCGGCAGCCGGTTGCGTCCGCACTGCTCACAGGCGCCGATGACAATGCCGTGCCAGTGCTGAACCTTGCGCGCCAACCGCTCGCCGGTTAAATCCACTCCGCTGCGCTCGGTAAACAGCGGCTGGATAGTAGCCACGCCCAATTCGACGGCCTTCTGGAGGGTGTAATCCATCTTTTCGCCCCGCGAAACGCTTTGTGCCAGCGTCACGGACAAGGGCGATTCCACTTCGCCGGTCAAGGCGTCCTTCACCCGCACCAGCGCCTGCCGTTTGCCGACTTCGGTGAGCGCAGCGGCGAACGTCCCGCCCTGGCCGTTGAACAGCGTCACTGGCGCGTTCACACCGAGCCGTAAAACCCGCACCGCATGGTTGAAGGTATGGTCATCCAGCGGCACGGTGAGGCCGGTCGCCAGCGGAATCGGGAGATAGAGTCGGGGAGCGCGCATCGCTCTACATCATCTGAGGTCAGACACTCAGCGGGTAATAACCACCTTCTGGTAGAGTCCACCGAAATAAGTTTGCTTATCAATCTGCGCGTTGCGCGCTTCGTCAGGCAACCACTCGGCAATCTCCTTACGCCACAAGTCCATGGCGAAGGGTTCGAGGGAACTGAGAATCGGGATCATCACATAGCGGAACGGGTTGCGCCAAATGGGCTGATGGTAATCGACAAACACCACCTTGCCGCCCGGTTTCACGACCCGCAACGCTTGGGCGATAGTGCGAATGCGGACGTTTTCCGGCTGCTCATGCAACAGGAAAAACACTACGACACAATCATAACTAGCGTCGGCGAAGCGCAACTGGGTGGAATCCTGATGGTGCAGGCCGATCCGCGCGGTATCGCCATTCAGTTTGGTTTTCAAATTCTCCAGTTGCACCGGCGCAACATCCACCACGTCCAACCGCCCATCCGGCCCGAGCCGTTGCGCTAACTGCTCGGTGAAATCTCCATACACACAGGCGACCTGGAGAATACGGCCGTTACGGAACGGCTCCAGTTCCGCCAGCGCCAGATCGCGCAATTCTGCAAAGTTGCCCCACAGAATCAGATTGACCAGCCATTGCCGTTCAAAGATGCGCACCGAAGCCGGATGCAGATAGGCCCACCAGTAGGTTTGCTGCAGGTACACCGGCAAGGGAACCTGCGCCTGACTGGCAGCTTCAAGATGAATGGTCTCTTCAACCCCGGGTTTTAGACCCGGGCCATGATCCAATGATGGAGGCTGGTTCAGGGCGACAACACACTGGGGAGATTCAGAACTCGACATGCAAAAGCTTCCTTCAAGCCCCCTCTCCCACTCAGGGAGAGAGGGCGAGGGTGAGAGATACTCCCCGCTCCCCTTGAGGGAGAGGGGGTGAGGGGTGGATTAGATACGCAACAGGTAAATCAGCGTCAGCAGCGTTCCCAGGCCGGCCAGCGAATAAACGACGATCGCGACCTGTTTGTCCGCACGGACACCGAAATCATGCACCGTAACCCGCAATCGGTGGGCGGCGTGCCATAACGACACCAGAATAATGCCGAAGATGATCAGCTTGCCCAGCCACCACCCCGCGAATGCATGGATCGATTCATAGGTAAACATATCCATGTTGAAGCGCATGGCGGCGAACAGCGTGACCAGCACCAGCGCCGGGGTCACGAACGCGGTGACCGTGCCGCCGGCAGCGAACAGGCCCCAGAAGATCGGTTTGTTGGATTTGGCCATCTTACATTCCCCAGACCAGGATGATCAGCGAGACCACCGCCCAGACGCCATAGTGCGCCCCGACGATGAGGTGGCCTGGCACGAACTCTTCGCCCCGCTGAATCGGCATGGCTTGGGGCGTCACGTTAAACCAGGTGGCGCTGTGATACACCGTCGCCGCCAGCACCGCCACGTTGAACAGCACGCCCCACGGGCCGCGCAGCGCATTCAGGAATTCCTGAAAGGCGTCCGGCCCGTCCGCCAGGCTGCCCAGGGCGCAGATCAGCAGGAAGGTGTAGGCCATGATGAAAATGCAGGTGACTTCGCGCGCCATGTAGCGCTGGTAGCGCGGATGGCTCAGAAACCAGGTCGTTTTGGAGACCTCACGGACATAGGGTTTGCTGTTCATCTCTTCATCCAGGGCATCAGATGTTCTTTATACCAGTCGATGGTGCTGGCCACCTTGACCTGTTGCAAGGCACCGGCTGGATCGACATGCTTGGGACAGACTTCGGAGCAGGCGCCGACGAACGAGCATTCCCACACGCCCTCATCGGAGGCGACCACTTCCTGGCGCTGATCCCGACCGCCATCGCGGGAGTCCTGGTTGTAGCGGTGCGCCATCGAGATCGCGGCGGGGCCGAGGAATTCCGGCACCAGGGCGTATTGCGGACACGCGGCGTAGCACAACATGCAGTTGATGCACAGCGTGTACTGCTTGAACTTCTTGAGTTCCGCCGGCGTCTGCTTGAACTCGCCGGCGCTGACCGGTTTGTCTTCCTTGGGAATCAGGTACGGTTTGACGCTAGCCAGCTTGGTGATGAAATCCTCGACTGACGTGACCAGATCGCGCTCGATGGGGAAATTCGCCATCGGCTCGACCTTGATCTGACCTTCCTGATATTCATGGATGAAGGCCTTGCAAGCCAGTTTCGGTTCGCCGTTGACCATCATCCCGCAACTGCCGCAGACCGCCATGTGGCAGGACCAGCGATAGCTCAGCGTCGGGTCGAGGTGGTCCTTGATGTAGTTCAACGCATCCAGCACCACCCACTCTTCCAGGCAGGGTACGGAATACGTCTGATACCGGGGCGCGGTATCGGTCTCCGGGTTGTAGCGGAGCACCTCCAGTTGAATCTGGCGTTTCTGGAGTTCGCTCATTTCTTGGCTCCTGAATAGTCACGCACACCGGGTTTCGACTTGGTGATGACGACATCGAGATACTCGATGCGCGGCGGTTCCGTGGGATGGTAGTGGGCCAGCGAATGCTTGAGCAGGTTCTCATCATCGCGGGCGGTAAAGTCCAGCCGCTGATGCGCGCCCCGCGATTCCTTGCGATCCCGTGCGCCCACCGTGACCGCTTCGGCGCAGTCGAGCATCGACCCCAGTTCCAGCGCCTGCATCAGGTCGGTGTTATAGACATGCGTCTTGTCGGTCAGCGCGATGTTGGCGTAGCGCTGGCGCAGTTCGGCAATCTTTTCACATGCCGCCGCCAGACCTTCGCCCGTGCGATAGATACCGACGTTCGCTTCCATGGTGTCCATCATTTCCTGGCGCAATCCCGCGATGCTCTCCGTACCGTTGCTCTTGTCGAACAGGGCCTGAATGCGGTTCTGCGACGCTTTCGCCTTCGCGGCGAGCGCTGCATCGCTGCTGGGAACCTGATGGGATTGCAGATGAGCAATGGCGCTGAGCGCCGCCCGCCGGCCAAACACCAGCAATTCGGTGAGCGAGTTGGAGCCGAGTCGATTGGCGCCGTTGATGCTGACGCAGGCGCATTCGCCCGCAGCGAACAGTCCCGGCAGCCGGGTCGCGGCCTGAATGTCGGTATGGATGCCGCCCATCATGTAATGAACAACCGGGCGAATCGGAATCGGCTCCTTGACCGGGTCCTTGCCCAGGTAGCTGATACACAGATCGCGCACCAGCGGCAGCCGCTCATCGATTTTTTTCTCGCCCAGATGGCGCATGTCCAGCAACACGCAATCGCCCCAGGGAGTTTTGACCGTATTGCCCTTCTGCTGCTCGCCCCAGAATGCCTGGCTGAGTCGGTCACGCGGACCCAGTTCCATCGTCTTCAATACCGGCTGGCCGACGGGGGTTTCTGGTCCCATGCCGTAGTCCTGCAAATAGCGGCGACCGTCCTTGTTGAGCAGAATGCCGCCTTCACCGCGGCAGCCTTCAGTCAGCAGGATGCCGTTATTTGGCAGACCGGTGGGATGGTATTGGACGAATTCCATGTCCTTGAGCGGCGTCCCGGCGCGATAGGCCAAGGCCATGCCATCGCCGGTCTTGATATTGCCGTTGGTGGTGAACGGGAACATCTTCCCACCACCGCCCGCCGCGATGATGACCGCGCCGGCCTGAAACTGCTTCATTTCCCCGCTGCGGATTTCCAGGGCGGTGAGTCCCTGACAGCGCCCGTCATCGACCAGCAGGTCGGTGGCGTAGTACTCATCGAAGCGCTGGATACTGGGATATTTCAGCGAGGTTTGAAACAGGGTGTGCAGGATATGGAACCCGGACTTATCGGCGGCGAACCAGGTCCGCTTGATCTTCATGCCGCCAAAGGGGCGTACCGCGACGGAACCATCCGGCTCGCGGCTCCACGGACAGCCCCAATGTTCCAGTTGCGTCAGTTCCTTGGGCGCTTCATTGATGAAGTATTCGACGGCGTCCTGATCGGACAACCAGTCGCCGCCGCCCACGGTGTCGTTGAAGTGCAGGTCGAGGCTGTCATCCGACTTGATGACGCCAGCGGCGCCACCTTCGGCGGCGCAGGTGTGGCTGCGCATGGGATAGACTTTGGAAATGAGGGCGATGCGCAGTTTCGGGTCGGCTTCGGCGAGGGCGATAGCGGCTCGCAACCCCGCGCCTCCCGCACCGATGATAGCGACATCGGTTTTAATGATCTCCATTACTTCTGGCTCCTCGGCATGATGCGACAGGATGGATGGAAGGGTTTTCGGGTTTAATTATAGAAGTTATTTAGAGGTATCAGGGGGCTTTTGATTCAACTCACCCTAATCCAGCGCCGCTGCTTTCAGCACTCCCGGTTCAACCTGGAGCGGTACGACGTTCACGCTGTCGATGCGGGCGCAGTAATCCAAATCCTCGCCGCAACCCAGCGCCGCCAGACCTCGCCCATGATGAGCATAGCGCAGCAGTTGAGGCAGCCGGGTCTTCCACTGCTCGAACAGGGCCACCGCGGCGATGGATTCATCATCGCCGGCGCAATCACTGTCGCGTTCCACGCTTAACAGGTAACCAATCGCCCCGGCGCAGATCGTATCCTCCAGCGAGAAACCACCGCGCCAGCCGGCAGCGACGATCCACACCGTATGCGGCTGATGTTCCAGTAGATAGCGCACCACCGCTCGCCGGTTGGTGAGTGAAGCGGTCATCAGCATGGGCACTTGCTGCACCCGCTCCAAGGCGCGAGTACCGTTAGTCGTACTCATGAATAGTCGTTTACCGGTGACCCGATCCGGGGTGCATTCCGCTGGCGAGTTGCCGAGATCGAAGTCGTCCAGTTTCTCGCCGCCGCGTTCGCCGGCCAGCAGGCGGCGTTCGGCGGGCCAGCGTTTGCTGATTCGGAACAGTTCATCGAGGTCATCGAAGACTTGAATAGCCTCGGCGCCGGATTCCAGCGCCGTAGCCATGGTGGTGGTAGCACGCAGCACGTCAATGACGATGGCGCAGGCCGGCAGCTCAAGCTGCAAGCCGCCTTTGCGGGCTTTTTTACTGAAATCGGGGACTTGGTCGGGAGTGTGATAGACGAAAATTTCCATGGCGGCGGTTCTGATCGGCGATAGTTTTTGTGGTTGATTCCTGGGAAAGGATGGGTATCCTTTATTTCCACAAGGTTAATCGACTCTGGCATAAATCGCCATGCGCGCCAGCAGTGCCTCCTGCGAACGGAAGGACATCGAGCGTTCGTGGAGGCGCTCTTGGCTTTACCGCAACAACCGCTCCAACCGCCGCGCTTCGCCGGCAACGAGTTCCCGGTGGGCGAAATCCTGCACCGTCGCCGCCAGCGGACTGTATAGCAGCATCAAGGCCTGTTCCGCCGCCCGGCGGGCTTCCAGCGGTTGCCCCGTTTCCAGCAAGGCCACTGCCTGCTGTTCCAGCGCGGCAGCCTCGGCTTCAATCACCAGCAACGCGCTTAAATCCGCGCCACAGCGATAGCAGACCGGTTCCTCCTTAAACCGGGCGCGACAAACCGGGCAGCGTTCCATGACTACGACTCCAGATAAAACAGAATGTCAGATAGCGTCGCCACCGGCTCAGCCAGGGCATCAATATCCTCTTCGCGCAACGCATCCTTAATCGACTCCATCAGGTTGATCATCTCCTCGCGATCCTCTTCGGCGGCGCGATCCAGCAATCGTTCCGCTTTCTCCACCAGCGCCTTGGCCTGCACCGTCAGTTGATGATCGCTGGTGGCAGCATTGGCCGCCGGTTTCACCAGCACATGCTCTTCGTCAGCGAATAAAGCGTTGACCCGATCCCGCGCCGTTTGCAGTTCACCTTCCTGGAAGTGGGTCAGCGCATTGTCGATGCGGATCGACTTCTCCAACCCGGTGTTTTTCTCGCGGGCAGTGACGTTCATAATGCCATTCACATCCAGAGAGAGCTGAAGCACAATCGGATTGCCGGAGGGCACCTTGCTCAGATTTTCCACGGTGAATTTGCCGATTTCGATATTGTTCAGCGCATCCGGGTCCTCTCCCTGGTAGATATCGACCTCGACCACCTCCTGCCGATCGACAACGGTATAGAACACCTCGCTCTTGGTCACCGGAATTGGCGTATTTTTGTGGATGATCGGTACATAGGTAAACGGGTAGGGGAAGCCGTTCCGGTCGCTCAGGGCGCTGGTGCCGAAGGTATAGGGTGTAATGTCTACCAGCACCGCCGAGACTGCTTCGCCCGCCAGCATCCCCGCTTGAATCGCCGCGCCCGTGGCAACGCATAAATCGGGGTTGACCTCGGCGCGGACCGTCAGACCCAAATCCGCTTCCAGCCGCTCGGTAATCACCGGGGTGCGGGTCGCGCCGCCCACCAGCAACACTTCGTCGATATCGGATACGGTGAGATTGGCGCCTTTCAGGGCGATATGCACCGCTTCCAAAGTCTCATCGATGTAACCGTGAATCATCGCCTCGTAGTCGTGCCGCGCCAGTTCCAATGACAAATTAACCGGCGTCCCGGCCTTGTCCAGCAGGTATTCCTCTTCAATCCGGACGTAGGGCTGGTCGGACAGGGCGATCTTGGCGTTTTCCGCCGCCCGGGTGATACGAGCCATGGCCTTGCGCGAGGTGGTCGGATCAGCGCTCTGGCTTTTCAGATGCTCCACCAGGTGGGCGACGATCTTGGCGTCAAAGTCATCGCCGCCCAAGTGATTGTTGCCGTGGCTGGCCAACACCTCAACGACGTTGTCCTCGATACTCACCACCGACACGTCAAAGGTGCCGCCGCCCAGATCGTAGACCAGCACCTTTTTGTGGTCCTGATGGTTGGCTTCATAAGACAGGGCGGCGGCGGTCGGTTCGTTGATGATCCGCATCACTTCCAGCCCGGCAATCTCGCCGGCTTCCCGCGTCGCCTGGCGCTGGGCGTCGGAAAAATAGGCTGGAACGGTGATCACCGCTTTGTGAACTGGCTCGCCCAGATGGGCTTCGGCAATCTCTTTCAGCCGCCGCAGGATGATGGCGGAAATTTCCTGAGGACTGTAATGCGCATCGCCCAGTTCAAGCTGGTCGGCGCTGCCCATCCGCCGCTTGATGGACTTGATCGTGCGCTCGGGATAAAGCACGTACTGGTTCTTGGCCGGTTCACCGACCAGGATGGAGCCATCATCAGCGAGACTGACGAAGGAAGGCAGGATCGGGTGACCGGGGGTAATATCGATGACGGTGACACGACCGTTTTCCACCACCGCGACTTCAGAGTTGGTGGTGCCCAAGTCAATGCCAATGATTTTTTCAGCCATGAGGAAAGTTAATCTCGTATTTGGAGTTCGGAGTTCGAGGTTTAGGGTTCGCTGCGATCTTCGGGTTGCGAACCACGGTCCTCGGTTTTCGGATGTTCAGCCGGCGGTTCCGGTCGGCGATTGACCTTGACTTCTGCCAGTCGTAACAGTTCGCCCTGCCAGAGATAGCCCTTGCGCAGCTCTTCGGTGACGATGCCGTTGGCCAAATCTGGACGTTGATCCAGTTCGGCGGCGCGCATGGTGTGTGGATCGAGAGGCTTCCCTTCAGCAGTCAGGGCGACGACTTGCTGAGCGTTCAGGATTTGATCCAGTCGCCGCAGACTGATGTCCTGACCTTGGGCAACCGCTTGCAGCAAATCTCGTTCCCGCCGCCGTCGTCCCAGCACCCGAACCCACAATGTGGGGTGGTAGTTGTGCAGGACGCGCAATCCGGCCTCGAAGCGGTCACGCAGTTCGACTAATTCCAGCAGCACCGGCTTCAACGCCGCTCGTTGCTGTTCGGGCACTGCGTTGCGGGCGCGATCCAGTTCATTGCCGAGTTGGCTGTGACTGGTTTGCAGGGTTGCAAACACTGCCCGAAATTCGTCGAGTACCGTTTTGACCTGGCGTGATTCCAGCCGGACTTCGTTTTTCAACGCGACCAGTTCAGCGAATAGCGAATACAGGTCGGTCCGCCGGTGGCTTTTATCCGCTTCAGACGGGACAGCTTCGGGTTGTTCGTCCAGATAGGCGCGAAAACGGTCCAACAAGCGTTCTGTAGTTTCGGTATCCATGCGAGGTCTTTATTTCTGACTGGTCAGACGGTGGTTGAGCCATTGCCACAGTTGCTGTTCAGTCAAGCGGCGAGGCGGGCCGGGGTGCAGGGCGGTCGTTACCAGTCCAGAGGGATCCGGGGTTTGGCGCTGGAACAGTCGGTAGCGCAATCGATCCCGCCGGGTTTTGATCGTTTCATAAGCGGCGCGAATCGTTTGAAAGCGTTCGGGATCCCGTTCTGGTGGATGCTCGCGCACCTGTTGCAGGTACGCTTTCTTGATGACGTCGTCGTCCGCCGTTTCGGCGACATCCAGTACGATAAACGGATTCTGCATAGTTATCCCCGGCGGCGTTCGGGTCGGCCACGACCCGGTGGTGGAAAGTCATCCATATCCATGTTCAGCAGTTCCTCAAGCCCCTCGCCGCCCAGCAACAGGGCTTTCATGATGGCCCTTTGCACTTCAGGTGGGAATTCATCGTCGGGAGGCAGGCTGTCCAGTATCTGGTCTAGCATCCGCTTCCTTAAAGCCGGGGGCATCTGCGCCAGGTTTTCACGCATTTGCGCCAATTCTCGCGGCATTGGCGGCAGCGTGGATCGAGGCCCACCGCGTGGCCGGGGGAAGGGCATCGACATCCTGCCCTGATAGAGAAATCGGGCGATTCGCATCACGGCGCGGTGGTCATTTGCCGCTTTGGCCGTGTCCAGCGCGTCCTCCAGTCGGTCATCATCGCGCTTGTTGAGGTCATCTGCCTCACCCTCGGCGCGACCGTAGACTTGGTAGTAGATGAAAATCGGTCGTTCTGGATAGTGTTGGAGCGCTCCGGTCGCAGCGTATTCCAGCAGTTCATAATGCGGCGCTTGATGCAGGCACTCACACACCGATAGAAAATCCTCTTCTTTACCGAGTTCCTTGATCGCTTGCTTCAGCGGCTTTTCCAGATCTTCCAGCACCGAACTGATGGCGTCGACGCCTTCTTCCTGGTAGGCGTTGACCCATTGCGTCAGTGTCAGCAGATCAGTCCGGCTGGCGGTGAATTTGCGGGGATCGCCCAAACCCAGATCGCGCTGAAAGGTTGCCGGTTCCAGCTTGAGGCGGGCGGCCTCCACCGCCAGCCGGAACCAGCCCAGTAACGGGCTGCCGGCCAGGCGGACGCCTTCCCGCAGCCCGTTTTGCATCGGTTCCTGCTGATGTTGCCGGAAAGCCAGCAGACCCCGATTGATTTCGACGATACCCGTGCGGGCGTTATCGCGTTCAAGCTGGCTGGCGCTGCCCAATTCCTTTTCTGCCAGCGCGTATTTGCCGGCGATCATCTGCTTGCGGGCGTGGGCCAGGTGCGAGTTGATCAGAACAGCGCGGGCCTTGCTGTTGATCGGATCGAGTTCCAACACCCGTTCGGCAAAACCGGCAGCTTTCTTATAAGCCTTGCGGGCCGTCGCAGTAGCTACCGCAGCCATTAGCACTTGCGGATCGTCGGGGAATTGCTTAACCGCGCGTTCCACCCACTGGTGATATTCCTTGTCTTCGTCGGCTTCCTGATAATGCGTCGCTATCTGCAAATAGGTATCGCGGTCATCGGGATCGAATTCCAGGCTTCGCTTGAGGTATTCGCAGACGGCCGGGTTATCCTCCCAACTATAATCCCTGTGCTTTGCCAGTTCCGCCATGTGGCGCAGCACCAGCGCAGCCATGAGTCGGTGATCCGGGTTTTTCTTGTCTTTGGCCAGTTCATCGACACAGGTTTGCCAATGGCGCAGGGCGTGGTGGAGATCGTGTTCCTGCTCAGCCTGAAAGGCTTGGAGGCGATGCGCTTCGAGCGTGGGTAACGGTCCGAACAACTTGGTGTAAGTGGGCTGTCCCTTGGGATAAACGGCTAACAGAGCCAGACAGGCTTGGCGGGCCTGTTCCTGGTCCAGGAGCGCCGGATTATTGGTGATGAAGCCAAATAACGTCTTGTCGTTGGGATGCTCGCCCAGTCGCGCCCATTCCTTGAGTAGCTTGATTTGCTGCGGATTCAGACCGAGAAGCTGGGCAGCCAAATCGCGCTGGATGGAATCGAGCGCCAGCAAGGCTCGGGCGGGTTGAGGGGCAGTAACGGCGCGGACGATTTCCGCCAGATCGTGATAGGGGGATGTTGCCGGGATACGTTCGACCAGCGCTGGAGCGCCAGCGGGATCGGTTTCCAGTCTCAACAGCGCGGAAAGCGCCTGCCGCAGGTCGCGGTACGGGGAACGGATCGGGATGTTTTGCAAGCATTCGCGCACCACGGCTTCGGCCTCGCCCTGACCGTAAGCGCGCAGCGCGGCTTGAGCAGCATCCAGTTGCCGACGCAAGGGCGCATCCTGAGGCAGAGTTTGGAGGACCTCTTTTTGCCCGGCCAGCAAGAGCGCCCCGAGCCGGGTTTCCAGTTCGCCGGCGCCGGACAGCGCGGCGGCATGTTGCCCATAGGCGCGCATGGCCTTGGCGTATTGGCCGGTTTGCAGCAGCCAATCGACGTACAACTCGGGTTGTCGGGTCTGGCCGCACAGGCTGGGAATATTCTCCCAGAGAACGGCAGCTTCCCGGTACATGCCTTTACTGGCCAATTGTCTGGCCCGTTCCAGATAGGCGCTGGCCAGCGCTTCATGCCAGCCGGCCTGCGGTTCGCGTTTCAGCAGCGATTTGTAGACGTCAATCGCGTCCTTGTAGTCATGGGTTGCCAGGAGAGCTTCACCACGGGTGATCAGTTCCCGGGTCGGCAGTTCCTCAAGGCGGGGACGCGACGATGGGGACGGTTTGCGCATTCGGTTAGACTCTTGATGTTCCGGAGGGCGGGCCGGTCAAACCGCGATGAGGGTGAAATCGGCCTGTTCGGTCAACGTTCGGGCATCGCTGAGCACCGCGCAGCAAGCGCGTTCCGGTTGCAGATAAGTGGCGGCAACCCGTTGCAGATCGTCGAGGGTCACGGCCAATACCCGTTGTCGATAGGCGCGGCGCTGCTCCGGGGTGCGGCCAAACAGGCTGCCGAAAAAGGCGCTGATTGCTTCGCCGGCCGGGGAGCCGGGTTTGTCGATGGCGGCGATGACGCCGAGAATCGCTTCCTCCAGCGTCCGGGCGGGATGCGGGTTGGTTTGCAGCCAGTCCAGCGCCCGGTCGAAATCGGCCAAGGTATCGGCCAATCGCGGATCGCGGTAGGAATGGAAGCGGAACGCGCCGCTGTCAGGATGGTAGCCCGCGCCGCCGCCGTAAGCGCCGCCCTGTTCGCGGATGGCGCGATGCAGGTAGCCGTTGCGCAGAAAGTCGCCGAGGACGTGCAGGGCTGGCGCATCGGGATGGTTCGGTGCGACGGTGGGATAAGCCTTGGCGCAGAAGTTGACTTGAGTGTTGACGCTGAATCCCAGGCGGGCAGGGGACGCCTCCGGTGCAGTCAGGGTGAACGGTTCCGCCAGGGTTGCGCCGTCCCGCCATTGCGCCGCCAAGGCTTCGACGATGGCGTCCTGGCGTTCCGCCTCGCTGACCACCAGCAGTTGGCATGGCGTATGTTGCAGGCGGTCGCGCAGCCGTTCCAGCCGGTGGGCGGAATGGGCCAACGCTTCGGGATCGTCGAGCGCATCGTCCAGCGCTTTAAGCTGTTTCAGCCCGGCCAACCCCTCCCAGCGATGGTTGAGCGCGGCCACGGGACTTAAGCTGGAACTGGCGGCGGCCAGGGCCAGCAGATGGCCGTGATCGGTGATGCCTTCCTCACGATGGGCGCGCAGTTGGGCGACCAGTTCCCGTAACCGGGGCAGCTCATCAAAGCGAGCGGAGGTGAACGTTTCCCACAGCAGATCAGACAGGGCGGATTGATTGCGGGCCAGCGCCTTGCCGGCCAGCACCATAACACCCTTGACCTGTTGCACGTCGTCCACGCCGCCGCGCACGTTGGCGCGGGCGCTGAGTCCGCCAGTGATTGCCGCTTGCCGGGCCTGGGTGGTTCGATAATCGCGCCCGGCGCTGCCGACTTCACTCAGGCAGGCGCAGAACAGCGGCAGTAAATCCAACTCATCGGGTTCCAGCGCCGGCAGATCGAGAATGGCTTGCAGATAAACCATGCCGTTGGTGCCTTGGGCGTACCAGGCGGCGGGGAGATTAGCGACGGGACGATGGACGCCCTCGGCGATTTTCAATTCCACCGGCACGTCTTCCAGGCCGACCTTGGGCAACTGTTCGGGATCGTCCTGACGTTGCTGGCGTTCGGCCAGGATGCGCGCCTGTTCGACAATGCGGGCTTGATCGGCGTCGGTCAACGTGGCGCGCAGGGTTGCTAATCGTTCCTGTTCCGCTGCGGTCTGTTTCGCGCTGAGTTCAGCATCCGGAACCATGGTCAAGCGGACCTGATGAGGATTATCCAGCAGCAGTTGCCGCACCAAGTGCGGGATAAAATCGGGATCGCGGCTTTCGGCGCGGAGTTGTTCCAGGAGCGGATCGCTGTCCAGCGCCGGGAGCGGATCAGCGCCGTGAATTGCCGGGGTCAGCGCTTCCATGATCAGGTGCAGACCGTAGGGAAAGCCGTCGCCGGTGATTTCCCGCTCGCTCAATTCGAGTTGATGCAGGGCAGCGTCAATCGCCTCCTGCGGTGCGCCTTGGGCGACGACCTGTTGCAGCACGTCAAAGATGAGTTGTTCAACCGCTTCGGCGCATTCAGGATTGGAGCCTTCCAGCCCGCAAACGAAGGTCGCTTCGCGGGTGGCCGTGTCGAAACCGCATAAAGGCGAGGGTGAAGTTCCCAGTTCCGACGTTTCCAGCGCATGGCGTAGCGGCGAACTGCTGTTATCCAGCAGCACGTCGCTGAGCAGCCGCGCCCGCAAGGTTGCCAGCGGGTCGGTGATCGGTCCGAGTAGCCACGCTAATACAATATGGGTCTGGTCGCTGAGGTCGTCGGTCCCGTCCAGAGGATAGTGAATGAGATCGGTAACCGGCGCGGTATACCGGCACTCATCGGGAATGGCTAAATCAAGTTCCAACGCCTGAAACTGACTCAGCGCTTGGTTCTCGAAGCGTTCTTGATGTTCAGCGGCGGGAATGTCGCCATAGGTGAGGAAAATGGCATTGGACGGGTGATAGTGGCGGGCGTGAAAGGCTTTCAGTTGTTCGCGGGTGAGATCGGGAATCGCCGCCGGATCGCCGCCGCTGTTGTGATGATAAGTCGTGGTCGGGAACAGCCGGCGCTGTAATTCCTGGCCGAGTCGCTGCACCGGCGAACTCAGCGCGCCTTTCATTTCGTTGAATACGACGCCCTTGAACAGTAGTTCGGACTGCGGGTTGTCGGGTTGGGCGAATTCCAGGCGGTGGCCTTCCTGGGCAAAGTCATATTCATTCAGCAGGGGAAAGAATGCGGCGTCCAAATACACATCCAGCAAATTGTTGAAATCCTTTTTGTTCTGGCTGGCGAACGGGTAGGCGGTCCAGTCGCTGCTGGTGAAGGCGTTCATGAAGGTGTTGAGCGACCGGCGAATCATCATGAAAAACGGATCGCGCACTGGATAGCGCCGGCTGCCGCACAGCGCGGTGTGTTCCAAGATATGCGCAACGCCGGTGGAATTTTGCGGCACGGTCAGGAAGGCGACCATGAAGGCGTTATGCGGGTCATCGGCGGCGAGATGAAGATGGCGTGCGCTGGTCACGAGATGACGGTATTCCTGGAATTCCAGCCGCAGGGCGGGAACGGGGTGACTGCGCAGGTGCTGAAAGGCGGGATGAGTCATGGGTTGGGTTTTGGGGCGAGCGCCGAGGTCGTGGAGATTGAAAGTCGGGAGCCAGTGCATTCAGGGCTGTTGCCGGGAGGCTGTCGATGTCAGCGGCGGGTTACCCGATTCCGGCTGGAAACGGTGAATGCGCGTCAGGACATCCGCCAGGGTATTTTTTGCCATGGCCGTATCGTAATCGGTTTGCAGGCCAATCCAAAACCCATCGTTCATGCCGAAGAAGCGCGCCAGACGCAACCCGGTGTCAATCGTGATCGCCCGCTTGCCGGCGATGATCTCGCCGATGCGTCGCTGTGCGTCGCTGTGGTACACCAATTTCCTTGGCCAGTCGATACTGGGTTAAACCCATCGGCTTCAGAAAGTCCTCCAGCAGGATTTCACCGGGCGTCACCGGCGGCAGCTTGCCGCCTTCCGCTACGTCAGAAAAATCCATCGGGTTCAGGTCTTCAACGCGGATGTTCAAGCGGTTCCTCCATTAGTGATAGTCAACGATCTCGACATTCCAGGCATTACCCTCGCGCCACTCAAAACAGACTCGCCATTGTTGGTTGATGCGGCAACCCATCCGCATTAAAGCGCCGGACCCGCTCATGGGCGAACACGGCTGCGGTTTCCTTGTTAGCGAATGTTTTGATCATGGAGGAATACTAACGTTTTACGTTAGTATCATCTGCGTTTGCAATGCTTTCACCCTCTGGCAATTTGGATTTTAGGGCGGAAATGATAACGGCCCCGCTGGGGGGCCGCTATATGGAAATGAGGATTTTGCTGCGGTCAGAGGGTTTTGCGCTAGGCGCGACGGCGACGCGAGAAGCCGAGACCCACGAGACCAACGCCAATCAGCGCGAGCGTGGCAGGTTCGGGGACGGTAGCTGTACCTGTATCTACGCCCACGGTGGCGGCAGCGATGAAAGCAATCCCATTTGCATCAACATAACCATTCGATCCGTCATTGAACAAGCTTGTGAAACGAATGGTTTGTAGTGTTTCAGAACCGAACTGGCTAGGCAGGTTGTATATCTGCTGGTCTAAACGGAGTTCTCTATTCGTGGTAGCGCCAGTCGCGCTAAAGGCAGGAATAGCCGTTGTGTTGTCGATAGTGTTGTTGAAAACGTTGTTGAAGTGATCGCGGATGTTGGCACCCTGCACTAAATCGACCTTGTAGTAAGCGCTGTTTGTGCCGAAGAACTCGACCGAACCGTTGTTGGCACCAAAGGTGCCGAATCCCGAGTTGATCAGCGTGTAGGCTTGGGTGACACCAACCACGTTGACTGATATGTCAAACACCCCTTCCCAGAGCACCGTGTAATTATCAATATCCACTACCAGATCGAACGGTACACTGTTAAAGGTTGACGTACTAGGGAATAGTGGATTATAGGCGGAGCCATCGGTAAGAACGCGGATGTCGGCGTTGAGTGTCGGTAACGTTAGCGTGGTGTAGGTGGTGGCTCGGGCCGGCGCTACCATTCCACCCAATGAAATTGCTAGGGCAGCGGCTACGAGGAGAGGAGAGGAGAGGAGAGAGCGTTTCATGGTTTTAACTCTGAAAGATTGGTTGCAGGATTGACCGCAGTTTATTAGCATGAATAGTGCCAAATTTTTTATATGATTAAAATCAATGAAATGAATTTAAGCAGCTTTATCACTTGTAAAATATAACGGTGATCTTTTAATTAGGATTTATTTAACTATTTGATAATTTAGAGATTTTATTGCAGATGCACAATAAAAAATTATTATTTAATCAATCAATTGACTGTCAAAAACATATTAAATTTGTGGTATTTGTAAGCTTTAGAGGCTGTGTAAAAAAAGCTGACAGTGGTTGATATTGGTGCCGGTGTTTTCCCGCCAATCCATACTGAGCGGAAGCAACGCCTGGGCGGCGCAGCATTCCGTCAATGTAGATTATATAAATAAAATCATCATCTTACTGTTCTTGGAAGCAGTGTAAAAAAAGCTGACAACCGCTATTCCAAGATCAGCGATCTCCCGACTATCAGCTTCAAAAGGAATCAAAGAGGATTGTGGCCCACAGGGCGAATGAGCGATTTCATCCCCCTGTCGACCGCACGATCAAGCGAAGTGGCGTTGCAGATACCAATCAACGGTTTTGGCGATGCCGGTCTGGAAAGTTTCTAGTGGTTTCCAGCCCAATTCCCGCTCCATCTTGTCGGCGGCGATAGCGTAGCGCCAGTCATGGCCGGGCCGGTCAGTGACGAAGGTAATCAACCGCTCATGCGGGGCGTGTTCCGGGCGGTGTTCATCGAGTAACTGGCAGATCAGCCGGGTAATATTAATATTCGCCCATTCATTGCAGCCGCCGATATTGTAGGTTTTACCCAACTGGCCCCGGCGAATCACCGCATCAATCCCCCGGCAATGATCTTCGACATACAGCCAATCGCGGATATTACTGCCGTCGCCGTAAACCGGAATCGGTTTTTGCAGCAGGCAGGAACGGATAACGGTTGGGATAAACTTCTCGCCGTGCTGAAACGGGCCGTAGTTATTCGAGCAATTGGTGGTGACGACCGGCAGGCCGTAGGTGTGGAAATAGGCGCGCACCAGATGATCGGAACCCGCCTTGGAAGCGGAGTAGGGCGAGTTTGGCGCGTAAGGCGTGGTTTCGGTAAACGGCGGATCGTCGCGGTTGAGGGTTCCATACACCTCGTCGGTGGAAATATGATGGAACCTGAAAGATATATTTGATTTTCTTTCGAGATAAAATTGCCGCGCCGCTTCCAGCAAGGTGAAGGTGCCGACCAGATTGGTTTGCACGAAAGCCGCCGGCCCGGTGATTGAGCGGTCTACATGACTCTCGGCGGCGAAGTGAGTGATGGTGTCGATCTGATGTTCGCGCAGCAGGCGATCGATCAGCGCCCGGTCGCAGATGTCGCCTTGGACGAAAAGATGCCGGGCGGGATCGGGCAAGTCGCGCAGGTTGTCCAGCGAACCGGCGTAGGTCAGCAAGTCGAGATTGACAATGCGAATCTCCGGATCAGAGGCCAGCCAATGGCGGACAAAGTTGCAGCCAATGAAGCCGGCGCCGCCGGTCACGAGTACGTTATGCGGATGATGTTCCATGATCAGGTCTCAAAGGTCAGGGGTAATGCGGAATTCGGCAACGACCGGCGCATGATCAGACGGGCGCTCCAGGCGGCGCGGGGCCGGGTCGATCCAGCAAGCGGTGCAAACCGCAGCCAGCGCTGGACTGACGAGAAGATGGTCGATGCGCAGGCCCATATTTCGACGGAAGGCGGCGGCCCGGTAATCCCACTGGGTGAAACTGCGTTCTGCCTGGGGAAACAGGCGGAAGGCGTCTTTCAATCCCAAGTTCAGCAATCGTTGGAACGCTGCCCGTTCCGGTTCACTACAGAGTACTTGCCCGGCCCAGGCGACGGGATCATGCACATCGCGGTCTTCCGGGGCAATGTTGTAATCGCCGAGGACGATCAGTCGAGGATAGTGCGCCTGTTCCGTTTCGATCCAGGCAGTGAGTCGGTCCAGCCAGGCCAGTTTGTAGGCGTATTTATCCGAGCCGACCGCCTGGCCGTTGGGAATGTAAAGATTTAGCACTCGCACACCGCCGATGGTCGCGCCTAGCACCCGCCGCTGTGGGTCATCCAGGCCCGGCAGGTCGGTCACGAGGTCCACGGCGGGCAACCGGCTGAGGAGCGCTACGCCATTGTAGGTTTTCTGCCCGGAAAAGAGGGATTGGTAACCGGCGTTGGCGATGTCCAGCGTCGGGAAATCCGCATCGGGCAACTTGGTTTCCTGCAAGGCCAGGATGTCCGGCTGCTGCTGGCCTAACCAGTCAAGCACCTGCGGCAGGCGGACTTTCAGGGAATTGACATTCCAGGTCGCAATGCGCAAAAGGGGCGTTTGCAGCGGCATGACGCTCAACCAATGGGTGGGGCGGGAGTGGATCAGGATTTTTTTGCATCAACATCCGAAGAGTAACCGGGAAGGAAACGCGATGCAAAAGCAGTGTGCGCCGAAGCGCAGACCCCTCTCTGCTGGCTCTGGGTTACAATGAGTGCGCCTGTTGGGGGCGAAGGTTACGCCAAATTTTCTTTGGCGCGGATTGAAACATCACTTGGGGAGATCGCGCAGATGCAAACACCGTTAAGCAAATGGGGATGGATCGCTTTGGCGTTGCTGGGCGTGAGCGGCGCAGCGCAGGCGCATACGCCGGGACTGCCGCACATGGATTTCGCTACTGGCCTGGCGCATCCCTTCAGCGGACTGGACCACATCCTGGCCATGGTGGCGGTCGGGCTGTGGGCGGCGCAACTGGGAGGGCGCGCGCTGTGGCTCGTGCCGCTGACTTTCGTGCTGACCATGGCGGCGGGCGGAGCGCTGGGTTTTCTGGGTCTGCCGCTGCCGTATGTGGAACTGGGCATTGCCGGTTCGGTGCTGATCCTGGGCGTACTGGTGGCGCTGGCCTCGCGCCTGCCGCTGGCGGCGAGCATGGCGCTGGTGGGCGTATTCGCCCTGTTTCATGGGTACGCGCATGGCGCGGAAATGGCCGTGGAGGCCAGCGCATTGTGGTACAGCCTGGGTTTCATGCTGGCGACGGCGACCTTGCACGCCAGCGGCATTGGCCTGGCGCTGGCAGCCCGGCAGGGTTGGCCGGCGCAGCTATTGCGGGTTGGCGGCGCGGCGATTGCGGCCAGCGGTGTCTGGCTGCTGGCAGCGTAATGTCGTTTCTCTGACGTTCAGCCCTTCTCCCGGACGGGATGAAGGGCGTTTCACCTTGCGAGGTGTAAAACTTATGTGTGCGACCTGCGGTTGCAGCGACCACGACGCCAGCCTTCATTCTCACGCCCACGATCATGCTCACGGACATGACCACGACGCCAGCCGGCGGGTGACCATCGAGCAGGATATTCTGGCCCGCAATGCGGAATTCGCGGCGGAAAACCGGCAATGGTTCGCGGATTCAGGTGTGTTCGTCCTGAATCTGGTCTCCAGTCCCGGTTCCGGCAAAACGACGCTGCTGGCCCGAACGGTTCAGGCGCTGCACATGGAATTCCCGGTGGCGGTGATTGGCGGTGACCAGCAGACTACCCGCGACGCCGAGCGCATTCAGGCCGCCGGTGCGCCCGCCGTGCAGATCAACACCGGCAAGGGTTGCCATCTCGACGCCCACGGGGTCGGCCACGCTCTGGAAACGTTGCCCTTGCCGGAAGGCGGAGTGCTGTTTATCGAAAATGTCGGCAATCTGGTTTGCCCGGCGGATTTTGATCTCGGCGAGGCGCATAAAGTGTTGGTGCTGTCCGTGACCGAGGGTGAGGACAAGCCGCTGAAGTACGCCAACATGTTCGCTGCTGCCCGGTTGTTGCTGCTGAACAAGATCGATTTGTTGCCGTATGTCGATTTCGATGTGGAACAGTGCCTGGACTATGCGCGGCGGGTGAATCCCGACGTGCAGATTCTGCAACTGTCGGCGCGCACCGGCGTCGGTCTGGACGCCTGGCTGGACTGGGTGCGGCAGGGTCAACAACAGGCGCTGGCCGAACAGGTCCGCCGGCTGGAAGCGAAACTAGCGACAGTGCGGGCGCGGTTGGCGTGCAACGAGTCGGTCAACCATGCATGAAATGGCGTTGGCGGAATCCATTTTGGACATTATCGAAGCAACCGCCCGTCGCCAGGGCGCGGTCCGGGTACGGGAAGTGCGGCTGGAAATCGGCGAGCTGGCTAATGTCGAAATGACAGCGCTGGAATGCGCTCTGCAAGCGGCGCTGCGGGATTCGCTGGCTGAGGGGGCGCGCATCGAATGTCTGGTGATTCCCGGCCAGGGGCTTTGTCTGACCTGTGGCGAGACCGTGCCGCTGGCGGCGCTGTATGATCTCTGTCCCCGCTGTGACGGCTATCCGGTGCAACCGACCAGTGGCCAAGAACTGCGGGTCAAGGATATTCTGGTCGAATAGGGATCAGGATTAGCCGGATCTCGGCTCACTACCCAAAATTATTGGCCAACGCTCCATGCGATTAACGGCCTGCCCAGTGGTCTTTGCACCTTGGTGGATTCATGACACCATGCAAACTTCTACCCAAGCCCCGGTATCCCGCACTCCTTATGACTCCCGGAACTTTGTATATCGTCGCCGCCCCCTCCGGCGCTGGCAAAACCAGTCTGGTCAAACGCCTGATCGAGACTACGCCTAGCGTCGCCGTGTCTATTTCCCATACCACCCGCCCGCCCCGCCCTAGTGAACGAGAGGGTGAGCATTATTACTTCACTTCCCCCGTCGCCTTTGCCGCGATGATCGCTGAGAACGCTTTTCTGGAACACGCCCAGGTTTTCGGCAATCGCTATGGCACCAGCCGCACGGCAGTGCAGGCGCAATTAGCGTCTGGGCAGGATGTGATTCTGGAAATCGACTGGCAGGGCGCCCGGCAGGTGCGGGAGTTGCTGCCGGATAGCTTGAGTATTTTCATTCTGCCACCCTCGCGGGAGGCCTTGCGGCAGCGCCTGGCAAGTCGTAGTCAGGATAGCGTTGAGGTCATCGAGCAGCGAATGGCGGCGGCGCTGGACGAATTATCGCACTACACCGAGTTTGATTACCTAGTGATTAATGACGATTTTGCGACCGCGCTGAACGCTTTGCGCGCTATTCTGATCGCCCAGCGTCAGTGCCGGAACGTCCAAATGGAGCGGCAGCGGGAACTTTTACAGCGGCTCTTGTCTTAACTAATTGTTTTTAGTTAAACTATCAAGTTCGAAATTCCCTCTGCCCTATACCCGCCGCCGGGTTTGGAGAATTGCCTGAATGGCTCGTATCACTGTTGAAGACTGCCTTAGCCGCGTGGACAACCGCTTTGAACTGGTGCTGGTCGCCGCTCGCCGCGCCCGCGATCTGGCGCTGGGCCGGGAAGCGCTGGTCCCCTGGGAAAATGACAAACCGACGGTCGTCGCACTGCGCGAGTTAGCCGAAGGCAAGCTCGATCATCTGCTCAAGGATAAAACCAGCAGCTCCACTCCGCCGGTCAAACCGGCGTCCTCGCCACCGGCGCTCGTTAACCCGTCCGACGAAGCGGACTGAGGCATCAGGAGAATGAGGGTGATGAGCGCGCCGTTGCGGGATCCGCGAAACGACCTCCAGCCGGGTCGTCAGTTGATCGTCGACGAGGCGTGGCGGGATGATTTGCATCTGCGCATCGACGATCTGTGCGCCATCACCAGTGAATACCTCGAACCGGCCCAAGTCGAGCAACTACACGAGGCTTGTCATTTCGCCGCCGAGGCGCACGCCGGCATTTATCGCAAGAGCGGCGAACCCTACATCTTTCACCCCCTGGCGGTGGCCCGCATTCTGGCCAATGTCCGTTTCGATCATGAAACCTTGCAGGCAGCTTTGCTGCACGATGTCATCGAGGACACCCACTATAACAAGGAGCACCTCAGCAGCCGGTTTGGGCCGGAGGTCGCCGATCTGGTCGATGGCGTCAGTAAACTGACCCAAATTCAGTTCAACTCCAAGCTGGAGGCGCAGGCCGAGAACTTCCGCAAGATGTTCCTGGCGATGGCCAATGATCTGCGGGTGATCATGATCAAGCTGGCTGACCGGCTGCACAATATGCGCACACTCGGCGCCATGCGCCCGGAATCCCGCCGCCGCATCGCTCGGGAAACGTTGGAGATTTACGCGCCGATCGCCGGTCGGCTGGGTATGAACCATCTGCGCCAGGAGCTGGAAGATCTCGGTTTAAGTCACTTGCATCCGCTGCGTTATCGGGTCCTGCAGGATGCGGTGCGCAAGCTGAGCGGTAATCGTCACGAGATTATCAGCCAACTGGAAACCCGTATCGATGCCCGGTTGCGCGACGAAAACATTTCGGCCCGGGTGATGGGGCGCGGTAAGCATTTGTGGGGCATCTACCAGAAGATGCGGGATAAGCGCCTGCCGTTTCGGGAAGTCCACGATGTTTACGCCGTGCGGATTATTGTCGATACGGCGGACACCTGCTATCGGGCGCTAGGGGCGATGCATAGCCTGTATAAACCGATCATGGGCCGTTTCAAGGACTACGTCGCCATTCCCAAAGCGAACGGTTATCAGTCGCTGCATACCGTGCTGTTTGGCCCCAACGGCGTTCCCATTGAAGTGCAAATTCGCACCGAGGACATGCATATCATGGCTGAAGTCGGGGTCGCCGCACACTGGCGCTATAAATCCGGCGGCGACAGTCAGGGTAACTATGCTCAACAGCGCGCCCGCGAATGGTTGCGGAGACTGCTGGACATGCAACGCCGGGCCGGCAATCCGGTCGAGTTTCTGGAAAGCGTCAAGGTCGATCTGTTCCCGGACGAGATCTATGTGTTTACCCCGCGCGGTGAGATTATCGAATTGCCACGCGGCGCGACCGCGGTCGATTTCGCCTACGCCATCCATTCCGATGTCGGCAACACCTGCGTAGGTGCCAAGATCGACCGGCGACTGGCGCCGCTGCGTACCCCGCTGACCACCGGCCAGACCGTTGAGGTGATTATTACGCCCACCGCCCGGCCCAATCCGGCCTGGTTGAATTTTGTGGTTACCGCCAAGGCTCGCGCCAGCATTCGTCATTACCTCAAACATCTGCAACGTGAAGAAGCGATTCTGCTTGGCAAGCGACTGCTGGAAAAGGCCCTTGCGGGCCACGTCAGCGGTCTGAGCGAACTGCCGGCCCAGCGAATTGAGCGGCTGGTTCAGGATCTGGGATTGAGCGGTTTCGGCGACCTGCTGGCCGAAATTGGCCTGGGTAACCGGGTGGCGGCGCTGTTCGTCAAGCGACTGTTGCCGGAGGGAGAGGAGATGGTTACGCCGGACACTAACGCTCAGCCGTTGCTGATCAAGGGCGCGGAGGGGACGGTGGTCAGCTTTGGCAAATGCTGCCGGCCGCTGCCGGGCGATGCGATTATCGGTTATCTCAACGCCGGACGCGGGATTGTGATTCACCGCGACAGTTGCAAGAACGTCGCCAGCTATAAGAAAAATCCCGACAAATGGATCGAAGTGGAATGGGAGCGGAACATCAGCGCTGACTTTGCGGCGGAGTTGCGGCTCGATGTCGCGAATAAGCGCGGGGTATTGGCTACGCTCGCCGCAGCGATTTCCACGACCGACACCAATATTGAAACGATTAATACGTCGGAACGGGATGGCAACACGACGACTGTTCATCTGCTGCTGGATGTCCGGGACCGCGCTCATCTGGCGCGGGTCATCCGGCGGTTGCGCACGCTGCCCGAAGTGCTGAAGTTAGCCCGTCGCGGCTAAGCCCCTCACCCCAGCCCTCCCCACCGGCGAGAGGGCGATTTGCCAGGAGTACCTCAGCGATGCCCCGAGAAATGATCAACACCGATCAAGCCCCTGCGGCTATTGGGACTTATTCCCAGGCGGTCAAGGTGGGCAACACGGTCTACCTGTCCGGTCAGATTCCGCTCGATCCCGCCACCATGCAGTTGGCGGAGGGGGGGATGGAGGCGCAGATTCGCCGGGTATTCGACAATCTGGCAGCGGTGGCTCGCGCCAGTGGCGGCAGTCTGGCCGATACTGTCAAGCTCAACGTATTCCTGACCGACCTCGGCCATTTCGCGCTGGTGAATCAGATCATGGCGGCGTATTTCCAGGAACCCTATCCCGCCAGAGCGGCGATCGGTGTTGCAGCGTTGCCGCGCGGCGCGCAGGTGGAAATGGACGCGGTGCTGGCGCTGGACGAGTAGCATCCGCCAACTTTCTGCCTCCGCTCTTCCTGGTTAACGGAGTGACGGTGGAAATAGCTACGATGGAACTCAACGTGCGCGAAGCGGCGCAGTCGCTGACCGCGCAACCCCTGCCCGTCACTGCCCTGAAGGGCGTCGGCCCGAAGTTGGCGGAACGGCTGCGCCGACTGGGGATTCACACGGCGGAAGATGTCCTGCTGCATCTGCCGCTGCGTTATCAGGATCGCAGCCGCATGACCCCGATCAACCAGTTGCAGCCTGGCGAGGAGGCGCTGATCGAGGCGCAAGTCCTCAGCAGCGAGGTGGTGGCGCGCAGTCGGCGTTTCCTGCTCTGTCATCTGGCCGATGGGACGGGCGTGCTGACCCTGCGCTTTTTCCACTTCAGCCCCGCCCAGCAACAACTGCTCGGTCAGCCGGGTGTGCGGCTGCGCTGCTTCGGCGAGGTGCGGCAGGGCTATAACGGCGGACTGGAGATGATTCATCCCGAATGCCGCCGGATCGAACCGGATACGCCAGTCGAGGAACGGCTGACGCCGTTCTATCCGGCCACCGCCGGCCTGCAACAATTTACCCTGCGCAACCTGGCGGAACAGGCGCTGGAGCAGACCGAGGCGCTGTTACCGGAACTGTTGCCGGCGACGCTATTGACTCAGTTGCGGCTGCCGCCCATCGCCGAGGCGGTGCGGTTGTTACACCAGCCGCCGGCGGAGACTTCGGTTGCAGAGTTGGAAAGCGGCCATCATCCCGCCCGGCAGCGACTGGCTTTTGAGGAACTGCTGGCCCACCAACTCAGTCTCCGCCGGTTGCGCGAGCGGACCCGGCGCCAGGCCGCGCCACCGCTGGCTGGAAGCGGTCTCAGTCAACGCTTTCTGGAACGTCTGCCCTTTACCCTCACTGGCGCCCAGCAGCGGGTGCTGGCGGAAATCGCTGAAGACCTCGCTCAACCCCGTCCCATGCTGCGCCTGCTCCAGGGCGATGTCGGTTCGGGCAAAACCGTGGTGGCTGCCGTCGCTGCCTTGCGGGCGGTGGAAACCGGCGCCCAGGCGGCGCTCATGGCTCCAACCGAACTGCTGGCCGAACAGCATTACCGCAATTTTCGCAATTGGCTGGACGAACTGGGTATTGAAGTCGCTTGGCTGACCGGGCGGCTCACGGGCAAGGCGCGGCACACGCTGCTCGAACGGTTGGCTGCCGGGGACATTCAAGTCGCAGTGGGCACCCACGCGCTGTTTCAGGAGGCGGTTGCGTTCGCCGAACTGGCTTTGGTGATCGTCGATGAACAGCACCGGTTCGGCGTCCATCAGCGGCTGGCGTTGCGCGAGAAAGGCCGGGCGGGCGGGCGCTGCCCCCACCAATTGATCATGACCGCCACGCCGATCCCGCGCACCCTGGCGATGAGCGCCTACGCGGATCTCGACACCTCGATCATCGACGAATTGCCGCCGGGTCGCCAACCGGTCAAAACGGTCGCTGCGCCGGATCGTCGCCGCGCCGAGATCATCGACCGCATCCGCCGGGCCTGTCTCAGCGGTTGCCAAGCCTATTGGGTCTGCCCGCTGATCGAGGAGTCCGAAGTTTTGCAATGTCAGGCGGCAACGGTTTCGGCTGAACAGTTGACTGCGCTGCTGCCGGAACTGCGCATTGGCCTGGTGCATGGTCGATTGTCAGCAGCGGCCAAGGAAGCGGTGATGGCCGCTTTCAAAGCCGGCGAAATCGATCTATTGGTCGCCACCACGGTCATCGAGGTCGGCGTGGATGTACCCAACGCCAGTTTGATGATTATCGAGAATCCCGAGCGGTTGGGATTGACGCAATTGCATCAATTGCGCGGCCGGGTCGGTCGGGGGACGGCGGAAAGCAGTTGTGTCCTGCTCTACCGTCCCCCCCTGTCCGAAGTGGCGCGTACCCGGCTGGCGGTATTGCGGGAATGTCATGACGGTTTTGAAATCGCCCGCCGCGATCTGGAACTGCGCGGTCCCGGCGAAGTGCTTGGCACGCGCCAGACCGGCGAACAGAACCTGCGCATCGCTGACTTGTTGCGCGATCAGGATTGGCTGAATGTCGTCCGCCAGACCGCCGATGGTCTGCTGCGCGAGCATCCGGACTGTGTGGAGCGGTTGATCCGGCGCTGGATTGGCGCCGGAACGCGCTATGGGGAGGTGTAGGGAGGCTCAACGCCGCCGGTCTTCCTCAATTTGGAGCGGTCCCTCGCTGACGGTCTTGGGTTGCGGGCGCTGGCTTTCCAGTTTGATCCGCAGCCGCAGGTTGTTGACGGAATCAGCGTGGCGGATGGCGGTTTCGTAGCTGATCCGTCTCGCCTCGTAGAGATCGAACAGCGCCTGATCGAAGGTCACGATCCCCTGTTCGCTGGAGCGGGACATCACCGGCTTGAGCTCCTTGACCCGTCCCTGAAAAATCAACTCCGCCATCAACGGTGTGTTGAGCAACACTTCGACCGCCGGAATCAGGCCAGCCTGATCCTCGCGCGGCAGCAGGCGCTGTGAAATAAACGTCTTCATGTTGAACGATAGATCCATCAGGATTTGCGTCCGCTTTTCCTCCGGGAAGAAATTGACGATGCGGTCAAAGGCTTGATCGGTGTTGTTGGCGTGCAGGGTGGTCAGGCACAGATGGCCGGTTTCGGCGAAATTGATGGCATGTTGCATGGTCTCTCGATCCCGGACCTCGCCGATCATGATCACGTTGGGTGCCTGCCGCAGGGTATTTCTCAAGGCGGTCTCATAGGAATCGGTGTCGGTTCCTACCTCGCGCTGATCCACCAAGCATTGCTTGTGCCGGTGGAAGAACTCGATGGGATCTTCGACGGTGACGATATGTTCTTGGCACTGTTCATTACGATAATCCAGCATCGCTGCCAGCGAAGTGGTCTTGCCGCAACCGGTGCCGCCCAGAAAAATGACCAGCCCGCGCGGGGTTATGGCGATGTCCTTGAGAATTGGCGGCAGATTGAGTTCGTCAATCGTCGGGATTTGTTGCTGAATCAACCGCAGCACCATGCCGGCGCTGCCGCGCTGAGTGAAAGCGCTCACCCGGAAGCGCGCGATATTAGGGAAATTCAGAGAAAAATTGACCTCGTGATGCTGGTCAAACTCCCGCGCCTGACGATCGTGCATGATCGAGCGGGTCAGCAGCGCTGTCTGTTGCGGGGTCAGCTTACGGTCACCGACCCGGTGAATGGCCTGGTTGACCTTGAGCGCTGGCGGGCTGCCAGCAGTGATGAAAATATCCGAGCCTTGCAACTCCAGTAAATTGATGGTCAGTTCGTAAAGATACTGTGTGGCCTTTTCATAATCATTCATTTCTAATCCCGGAGTCTGTTCCATACTGTGCCCCTCTGGCTGATGGATGCTGATACGCTAAATAGCGTGATCTTTGCTTTCGAGTGTCGCCCGGTAATTCTATACTGTGCAAATTACGTCGGCGCTGTTCCCGACATGACGCTCGGTTTTTCTGTTCCCCGATGGCTTGACACGCTACGCCCGCCGCCGCCTGCACAGACCCGCATCGCCCATTAGTTTTGAGGAGATTATCGTTTTCATGAGCTGTTCTCGCCCTGTATTCCCGTTATTGGCGTTGCTGTTCGCGCTCAGTTGGGCCGTCGCGCTGGCGGCGCGCCCCGCCGATCCCGGGCAACCGCTGCCGGATTTTCGCAAGCTGGTTAAACAGAACGAAGCGTCCGTTGTCAACATCAGCTCCACGCAAGCGCCCAGTCGGCGAACCCGCTCATCCAGCCTGCCGGAGCTGCCGGGCAGCGAAAATCCCTATCTGGAGTTCTTCAAGCGCTTTTTCCAGGAACGTCCGGAACTACCGGGCGACCGTCAGGCCAACTCGCTCGGTTCCGGGTTCATCATATCGCCGGATGGCTATATCCTGACCAACGCCCACGTCGCGCAAGATGTCGACAAGATCATCGTTCGGCTCAGCGACCAGCGCGAGCGTCCCGCCAAGGTCATTGGCGTCGATGAACTGACGGATGTCGCGGTACTCAAAATCGAGGGCGAAAATTTGCCGACGGTCAAAATCGGTGACTCCGATGCGCTGGAGGTCGGCGAATGGGTGCTGGCGATTGGTTCGCCGTTCGGTTTGGAGCGCACCGCCACCCAGGGCATCGTCAGCGCGGTGGGCCGCAACCTGCCCAGCGGCACTTATGTCCCGTTCATTCAGAGCGATGTCGCCATCAACCCGGGCAGTTCCGGCGGCCCGCTGTTCAATCTGCGCGGCGAAGTAGTCGGCATCAATTCCCAGATTTACAGCAGCACGGGCGGCTATATGGGACTGTCATTCGCCATTCCCATCAAACTGGCTATCCAGGTGGTCGATCAGCTCAAGGCCACCGGCGAAGTGACCCGGGGTTGGCTGGGTATCCTGTTGCAATCCGTCAATAACGATCTGGCCGAGGCGTTCAAGCTCGACCGGCCACGCGGCGCTTTGGTGGCGCAAGTTTTACCGGATAGCCCGGCGGCCAGCGCCGGCTTCAAGCCCGGCGACATCATTGTGCGCTACGGCGGTGAGCCGGTCGAAGACTCCTCGCAACTGCCCCGGATGATCGGCGTCACCCCAGTGGGCAAGACCGTCGCCATGTCGATCCTGCGCAACGGCGAACCGCTGGAAATCAAGGCCACCATTGCCCGACTGGAAACCGTCGAAGAGAAGGTTTCGACCATGGACGAGCACAGCGACCCGCGTCTGGGCATCGTCGTCGCGGATCTCAGCAACGAACAGCGACGTGGATTGGGCGCTGAGGATCAGGGCGTACTCGTTACCAGCCTGGATGAAGGGCCGGCGGCCAACGCGGGCCTGTATCCGGACGACATCATTCTGCAAGTCAATCACCAGCCGGTAAAGAGCGCTAATCAGTTCGTGGAGCTGGCCAAAGAATTGCCTCGGGGCAAGGTGGCGCCGTTGCTGGTGAAGCGGGAAAACGAATCGCTCTATCTAGCCGTGCGCTTGCCGGAATGAGGAACCCATTGTCAAAACGCCCATGAACCCGAATAACTATCTGGACTTTGAAAAGCCCATCGCCGAACTGGAAGCGATGCTCAAGGAACTGCGCCATCTCAGCGCCGAGCAGGATTTGAACATCAGCGATGAGATCGCCCGGCTGGAAGCCAAGAGCAAGGCGCTCACCGAGTCGATTTTCGCGGCGCTGACGCCCTGGCAGATTTCGCAGATCGCCCGCCATCCCTTGCGGCCCTATACGCTGGACTATATCGAAGGCCTGTTCACCGACTTTCAGGAACTGCATGGCGACCGCACCTTTGCTGATGACCACGCCATCATCGGCGGGCTGGCGCGCCTGGAGGGTCGCCCGGTGCTGGTGATTGGCCATCAGAAGGGACGGGATACCCGGGAGAAGATTTATCGTAACTTTGGCATGCCGCGCCCGGAAGGTTATCGGAAAGCGTTGCGGTTGATGAAACTGGCCGAGCGGTTTCGGTTGCCGGTGCTGACCTTCATCGACACGCCGGGCGCTTATCCGGGCATCGGCGCGGAAGAGCGCGGTCAGAGTGAGGCGATTGCGCGAAATCTGTTTGAGATGAGCCGGTTGTGCACGCCGCTGATCGGCGTGGTGATCGGCGAAGGCGGCTCGGGTGGGGCGTTGGCGGTCGGCGTGTGCGACCGGGTGTTAATGTTGCAGTACAGCACTTATTCGGTGATTTCGCCGGAAGGCTGCGCCGCGATTTTATGGAAGAGCGCGGACAAGGCACCCGATGCAGCGGAGGCGATGGGCCTGACCGCCGACCGATTGCTGAAATTGAACCTGATCGACGGGATAATTCCTGAACCGCCGGGCGGCGCTCATCGTGACCTGGCGCTGATGGCTGAGAATGTCCGGACGGCGCTGCGGGAGCACTTGCTGCCGCTCGATGCGCTGTCCGTCGATGAACTGCTGGAGCAACGCTATCAGCGGCTGATGAGCTACGGGACGTTCAAGGAAGCCGCGCCCGCGACGTCGCTGCAATCCACCTGGCAAAGCAGCGTAGCGGCGTTGTTGGGCAAGGACAAGCCAGTGGATGGCTGAATTTCCGGGCATCGAAGCGGCGATGGCGCAACTCGACGCCTGGCCTGGCGTCCGCCGCTTCATCGTCGGCTACAGCGGTGGCGTGGATTCCCATGCGCTGCTCCACTGGTTGGCGAACCAGCGCTATCGTGACTGGACATTGGCGGCACTCTACGTCGATCACGGGCTGCAAGCCGCGTCCGCTGCCTGGGGCGAACATGGCGCCCACGTCTGCCATGCGCTGAACGTGCCCTTTCGGGTCTTGAAGGTTGACGCTCGACCGACGACGGGGGAAAGCCCCGAAGCCTCCGCCCGTCGCGCCCGCTATGCCGCTCTTGCCGCTGAACTGGCTCCTGATTCTGCGCTGTTGACCGCCCATCACCGCGACGATCAGGCCGAAACCTTGTTATTGCAACTACTGCGCGGCGCAGGGCCACACGGACTGGCGGCGATGCCGGCGGCGGCGTGTTTGGGCCAGGGCTGGTTATTACGTCCGTTGCTGAATGTGGATCGCGCTGAATTGCTGGCCTACGCCCGCGCTCACGATTTGCACTGGATCGAGGACGCCAGCAATACCGACACCGGCTTTGACCGTAATTATCTCCGCCATCGAGTTTTGCCGTTGCTGCGGGAACGCTGGCCCGCTGTGAATCGAACGCTAGCCCGCTCCGCACGGTTGTGTGCGGAAACGGCGGCTTGGCTGGATGAGGAAGCGGCGGCTGATTTAACCAGCGTGGCAACGGACCGCCCTGACTGTTTGGCGATCCCTGCCTTGCAAGCATTGAGCGAACTCCGTCAGCGCAATTTGCTGCGCTACTGGTTGCGGCAACTTAACTTACCGATCCCCGATGCCCGGCAATTACAACACATTCTCCATGACGCCCTGACCGCCGCCGCCGACCGTAATCCTTGTATCCGCTGGCCTGGTGCAGAAGTCCGGCGTTATCGGGATAGGTTGTATGCCATGCCGCCGCTGATGCCGCACGATGCCCGACAGAGGGTTATCTGGCGGACTGATACCGAGGGTTGGCCGTCGCTGGAATTGCCGGGCGCAGGCCAATTACGGATGCAGAAAACGATGGGGGCGGGACTGCGTTCCGAAGCGCTGGCGAGTGGTGCGTTGATCGTCCAGTTTCGGCAAGGTGGCGAGCGATTTCGGCTTGCCGGTCGCTCGCATAGCCAGGAATTGAAAAAGCTGTTGCAGCAGGCGGGCATTCCACTGTGGGAGCGGGAACGGTTGCCGTTGATTTATCTTCCTTCCTCGCCAAATTTCTCTGGCGCAGGGGGAGGGGATTGCTGCCTGCTGGCGGTCGGTGGACTGGGCATTGCGGCCGACTTTGCCGCCGAACCCAGCGAAGTGGGTTGGCAACTGGTTTTCCAGTCCAGGACCCAAAACCCTCAATGGTGTTGACATAAATCTGGTCCTGTAAATTTTCCTGTGATGACGAAGGCTGGCAGCGTGGGGCCAGGGTGTCAGCCGCATCCAACCCCTTGATCCTGCTAAGCGATTTTCGCTTCACCTGCTCACCCCATCGTTCGGATCACAGGAAAATTTACAGGACCCATTGCTCGCGGTAACATCGGAAATCTCCAGCTAATCCCCCAGCAGCTCCGCGACCGGCTGCAAGGGTTCAACATGCTCAGACACCACCTTGATGATGACGATGATTGGAACACTGAGCAACATACCCCAAACCCCCCAGAGCCAGCCCCAGAACAGCAGCGAGATGAAAACAGCCGCTGAATTCATTCTGGCGATTCTCCCGGTCATCCAAGTGGTGACAAAGGTGCCGACGAAGATGGCGATCATGAGCCATGCTCCAGAGACCAATAACGCCATTGGGAATGAGTCGAACTGCATAAAGGCCACCATCCCGGTAGTGATAGCCATGAGGCCAGGACCCAGATAAGGAATAATATGAAGCAAACCCGCTGCAACCGCCCACGCGCCGGCGTTGTCCAGGCCGATCCAGTGAAACACAATCCAGGTTAGCAACGCCACGAGGACGTTGGTGATCAACAGCATGAACATATAACGTTGGATGGATTGATTAATATCACTAAGGATTTGCACCGTGATCTTTTTGTTCGATAGCGACGGTCCTGTGAGTCGCACCAGCTTCCATTTATAGGTGTCGCCCGATAATAAAAGAAAGAACACCAGAAAAATGACCATGGTGGCTTGAACAATATAGCCCACGGCCCCCATGGAACCGGCCCAGAGGAAATTTCCGATTTTAAATGCGGATGGATCGTCAATGATGACGCGCGTTACGGGTTTTTTCGGCGTAGTGGGAATGCCTGTTGCTTGGCTGGCCGCCTGTTCAAGTTGATTTGCGGCGGTTTGTACTTTCTGCATCGCACCGAGCTGGTCCTTCCCCAATTTGGCGAGATTCGTGGATAACTGACTCGCGGCTTCGGGCAACTGCTCGACAATAGTCAGCATCTGCCCGCGTAATGAGTAGGTTCCGAACACGAGTGCACAGATAACGGCCACGATCACCAGGCTGGCGCCGATCACGCGATGAATCCTGATCTGCTCCAACCACGCAACGAGAGGGTTCAGTGTGTAAGCCAGAAGAATCCCGAGCGACAGGGGAATAAAAAAGCTCTGCGCCCACTCTAGGGCGAAGACCACCGCGATCGTAGCGACGATGATCAACGCCCAACTTTGCGCGTCCACCGGCGTGTGGACTGTATGCGAAGAAAGGTTCGCCGCATCTGGCGGCGCTACCCCGTTATCCGGTTGGGCCATGACTTGCGAACCCGGTGCGATCTGGGTGATCACTGAAACTGCCATACCTTTGCCGGTTCATAGACGAAAATCCTGGACTCAACGGGTGTGGAATGCGTGAGTCGTTCGGGTGAATTCGGATTCGGCATCAAGACGCTGGGTGTTAGCGGAATCCAATAAGATCCAACCGCTAGCATGAGCGCCAGGCCCAGCGTGACGAGTTGTTTTGGCTGAATTTGCAAGTTCATTAACTCGCCTGAGGTTTTTAATCCGCTGAGCGGGTAGCCGCTCCACCAAAGTGCGGCCCGCTCACACTCTCGACCACCGTCACCTCATGCTTGCCGTGACTGCCTCCCGGTCTTTGCGTGGGTAACTGTGATCACTGTTTGCTTCTATTTTTTCCGATTATCGTTAGTATTGACCTGGTTGCCAATAACGCCACCGACTACGGCCCCACCGACCGTTCCAATCGCGCTGCCATCCGTCAGGACAGCGCCCGCGACGCCACCGATGCCCGCGCCGACCGCGGTGTTCTGGTCTTGTTGTGACATCCCGCTACAACCACTCAAGCCGATTAAAATGGCCAAGCTTGCTGAAGTCACTGAGAATCTTTGTATCGTTTTCACTGGAATACCTCTTGGTCAAAATAGGGATGGGCATGATTCACCCATCCGTTTAACAGCAGTTGATTACTTGCTGTACTTCATTTTGGCGTCAGCCACACAACGATCCTTGGCGTCGCTTTCCAAGGCGTCACACTTTTCCTTAGCGACCGCATAATTTGCATCACGCTTATCCGTTGCCGCTTCCTGGCGTGCTTCAGTGCCTTCTGCTCTTGCCTTCGTATCTGCTTCGGCGGACTTCTCGCTGGCGGTCTGATTCGCATCCGAGGTTTTCATCTTTGCCTCAGCATCGGCCTTAATGCGCGTCTCAACCGCTTTCGCTTCCTTTACGCAGACATCTTTATCATTACCAACCTGGTCATCACATTTTTCGTTGGCGACTGCGTAATCGGCTTCTGCCTTGGCTACCTGCGCTTTATAGTGGTTCTTGGTGGTGGGTTCGTAGCGAGCTTCGAGTTCAGCCTTGGCAACTTTCTCTTTGCCCTTGGCCTCGGCGATGCAGATATCCTTCGTGTTACCGGACAGCGAGTCGCAGTGAGTCTTGGCGGTCGTGTACTCAGCCGCGATCCGGTCCTCGTCCGCCTTGTAGGTGTCTTTTGACATGCTCTGCGCCATCACACCCGTGCTAAAAACGATGCTGATAGCGGCGGCGATAGCGGTCATATTGAACTTGTTCATTCGTTCTTCCTTTATGTGACGAGGGAGTCATCGGAATGCCATAAAGATTCCAATCTGTTCAGGCTGCGATACTGAGATCTTGAGGTTCAATATCGAAAACTTAAAAGCAGCTTATTGAAAAATTCCAACATGGTCTGTGCGGTGGAACACATATAGAAGTTTTAAGTATGAAGTTTTAAGTTTTAAGTTGAAAAACAAAAACCTGATATTGGATTTTGTCCGGTTCCAAGCTGGAAAGACAATAAGAGGATGATCCGTGGCGATCGGTCATCATCGAAGGTCACGCCTCAATCGCCTATGTGTGCTAGCGTACAGAAGAAGCCCATTCTTCCGTTTATTCTTGTTCATAGTGAGCGTTGGATATCGAGTACGACGCTCCAGGTCACATCAACATTCATTGTCAGGAGAGCATCATGAACAAAGATCAAGTGAAAGGTCGCTTCGAAGAAGCGAAAGGCAAAGTCAAGGAAATCGCCGGTAATCTAGTCGGCAACAAGGATTTGGAACAAGAAGGTAAAGTTCAAAACGCCAAGGGCAAAATCCAATCGGGGTATGGTGATCTGAAGGAAGACGTTAAAGACGCTATCTAAAGCGAATTATCACTGAGGTTTTAATGTGAGCCAAGGCAGGCTGGTCGGATACAGAGCCTGCCTGTCTTTTGTCCACAAAGTATTTCTCGAACGTTTTTTATCCGGAGCAAGACATGAGTTACGAAAATCGCAATATCGATAGTACCGATCACCGCGATGGTCCTGGCCCCGAGCTAATGGGCGCTAATACGCTGATTGGCAACGACGTCTATAACCAGAAAGAAGAGGATCTCGGTAACATTAAGGAGATCATGCTGGACACGCAAACCGGCAACGTGTGTTACGCGGTGTTGTCCTCTGGAGGTATCCTCGGTATAGGCGAAAAGCTGTTTGCGGTGCCCTGGAGTGCGCTCACTCTCGATACCGAGAACAAACGCTTCACTCTTAACGTGGAAGCGGATCGCCTCAAAAATGCACCGGGGTTCGATAAGGATCAGTGGCCCAATATGGCGGATGCTTCCTGGGCGCAGAGCATTCATTCTTATTACGGGACTTCATCGGATTCCACGACGAAACCCAATACCCGGCATGTGTAATTGAGCCGTGTCCTTCTAAATTTTGGTAGTGTCCCTCAACTGCCTTGATGAACGTCGTTGTCGAGAGGTGGAAACAGG
>ENA-UOWG01000436-UOWG01000436.1-activated-sludge-metagenome-genome-assembly--contig:-NODE-436-length-55800-cov-9.022585_pt1 | contig 55800 bp, 29 predicted proteins | sample MGYA00238147_ERZ761563 | MGnify/ENA primary metagenome ERZ761563 (study PRJEB28884, sample SAMN05720216) | anaerobic digester metagenome | isolation source: active sludge of municipal...
AGAAAAAGAGACGGCCGGAAAAGTTAAAAATCAAAGCGCTCTTCTGGATCCCATGGATATTTTGATGAACCGTTTGGAAAAACAACTGGGCGCAAACACTTTACCGCCGGACCTTGAAACCGAACTATCACGCGTGGAACAGGTGTGGCAGGGGATTACGGAACCGTCTTTGGGCGGACGGGTTGAACAACAGCGGGCAAGATCAGCCAGCATCAAGGGGAAAGCTTTATGGTTGAAACAGGCTCAGGATGAAGCCAAATCCAAAGCTGATCAAGAAGCCGCTGAAACAGTCGCACGCGCTCAACGCATAGCTGTTCAAAGTCCTTTTCTTGATCGGGCGGACACTCTGCTAAAACAACTCGAAGGGCGATTGGCTGAGAAGATGCTGCCCAAAGACCTTGAAAAAGAATTTATGCGTGCAGCGCAAACATGGAATCTGGTTACGGAACCCTCACTGGCTAGCCGGATCGCGGTGCAGCGCGAACAAATCACAAAACTTAGAGCGATGGCACAAGCTGTCAAAAAAGCTCAGGAGGAAGCAAAGCAGGCTTCTCGGGGGACGTTGGATTCCGCCACTCAAGCGGAAGCCGCAAGAATCGTCACGCTTGCGAGAGAAAAAGGGGAATGGAATGCTTTGGACGATGCGATGAAAGGCATGTTAAAGAAATTAGCGCGTGGCGAGGTGTTGTCTCGGAAGGAAGAAAACCAGTTCAAACAATATCAGTCTCAGAAAAACTTTAATGAAATCCAGGATTCGATCGCAGCGCTTGCTCAAAAAAACCTTCGCTCGGAGATGCGGGGACAATCAGGAGCGCAGGTTATTGAAAATTCGGTTTCATTCCAAACGGGCATGCTTCAAGGTGTTTTGCCCGAGATGCCGATCGACTCTTTTCTTCGGGCATTTGGCATTGATCCGGACAAGGCGAAGATCAAGGCCCTGGATGACAAATGGGGGCGCATCGAGGTGGCGCAGCATCCGGTGTTAGGGTTGAAAGGGAATGATCTGCGGCAGGCAGTGCTTGACGCGGCTTTCGGAATTTTTATTTCCCTTAATGTTCAGATCACGTTAGCGGGTGCTTATCAAAGCATTTTAAAACGCGGACTCGAAGTCCTCGGCGATATTTATCTTTTGACCTATGAAGGAACGCCCGCGGCCCTTGTCTGGCCTGTGTCGGAGAAGGAGCACTCCTCTGGCGTGGAAGAAAACGTGATGTATTATCCCTTACATGCGCAGCTCCAACCGCTGTTTTACAGTAAGGTTTCTCCCGAATTGAATGAAGCTTCTCTTCGTACAACGAATCATTTTCGGTTACAGCTGGAATCCCGAATCAAGGCACTGCATCAGGTCGATGGTTTCAGTATTTTCGATGCCACGCGCGCCAAATCCACGGGAGAGATTCTGGACCCGCGTATGCTTGTCCAATGGCGCAATGGCAGTTACCTTCTGCCCGGGACATTTAATCCCGAAGATCCCTCTACCATTGTGATGCTGAGGGCTATTGCGATGCACAAGGAATTAAAACTTCCGATCGTGGGAGAAAAAGTGGTTGAAATCGGCTCAGGATCAGGAAGGCTTACTTCGGAACTTCTTCAAATGGGAGCTTCCAAAGTCTATGCGTATGATATCACTCCTATGAAGGTCCTTAATACGCTTGGCTGGGTTCGGGGAAAAGGAGTTCAGGACCGTCTGGCGGCGCGTGTAGCAAATACAGTCAAAGTGTTTCCTCCGGCCAAAATTTATGTTTGGAATCCTCCGGATGTTTGGGATGAGGCACCGCGCCATGGGTCCTGGCATCCGGCCCATAGGCTGTTCGGTGGCGAAAATGTAATGATCCATCCTCTCAATCTTAAAAAAGAACTCCAGGACATTTATCAATGGGCCCCGCCGGACGCCCTTTTCGTTATCCGCCACCCGAGGCACCCTTCGCTGTCCGCTTTGGCCGAAAAAATATACAAAGAAACAGGCTGGGAACCAGATCCTTCCCGTATTTGTCCCGCCGCGACTCAGGATCATTATGTTTATATTCTCCGGAAACAACCTGGGTTTTATTCCCGGACTTCAGCAGCAGCCAATGTGACAGCCGTTCGGTCCGAAGTGCGAGCCGGAAGGATGTCTAAGAATGCCCGTGAGATTTTGGATGCCGATACGCTATCCAATTATGTCAGGCAGCTGGTCAAGGGCATCAATAGGGCGGCAGAACCCGGTAAAGAAATAACAGACTCGATGATTGTGAAAGAACCGCAGAAGTATGCACAGGATTTTTATAAGCCTCTTTATCAGCTTTTCTTTCTAAGGCTGTTGGCCGATTTTAGCCATGCCATCAACTTTGTTGCCCGTGCTTCGGATATTTTGGATCGGGAGGGAGCTCACGCACTGCGCGAGGCAATGAATAAACCCAAGGGTTCTTTGCAAAAATATTTTGGCCAAATTCGACGAACGCGGCATTCCCATGATGTTTCGATGGATCTTTATGGAAAACTTCTTTTCTATTTGTTGGGGAAGGATTCGGACTACTACCTGGGGCATCTTTATGATGAGCTGATCCAGACCCGGCCTGAGATTGCCATTGCCAGACAAGGCATTTCCTATCATACCAACACGGAAAGTACCATCCGGCTTCATGACAAGGGCATTCTTTATGGAACCGATACCGCCATCCAGGAATATAAAAATATTCGCGACACTTCCTTTGACACGACACACCTTACGGAACGACAAAATACAGAACATGCGCGCAAGATAGCCAAGGCGATCGAATATTGGAAAGCGCGGGCAATCGAAATGAAAAGTGACGTACTTCTCAATCGCATTTCCAATTTTGAAAAATTTTCAGTCGTGATCGAGTTCGATTCGAGTCTGCCGTACATCCTGGTGGATCCCCAGACTAACGTTGTCCGCCTCATCCACAGCGAACGGCTCACACATGCGCTTTATCTTTCGGCCGCTTATCTCGAGTCTTTGGATATCGGTATTCCAGAAGACATTAAGGAACTGGCGCTGTGGCTTAATTTCGGGCAGGAGTGGCTGGATATTTATTCGGAAGTTTTTGTCACTCCGCCATCCAAAAACGGACGATCCCGTGAGATACAAAATGCTATTGAGGAAGAAAGGATGAAATTAAATACCCATTTCTTTGATATCGAAGACAGCGGTTTGATCCCGACGGAAGCACTCAAGGCCAGGATGATCACCCGCATGAGAAAACAGGTGCTTGAGCGGTATAGATTCCACATGGATTTTGTGATTACCGAAGAAGAGGAGGCGGCGCGTTTTCTCCGGGACGCCATGGAATTAGCCGCAGGGGACCCGCTCGGAAATCTAACAGGAAATCAAAGGTTCGTGACTAGGGATAAATTCATGAGCTTGCTTGCTGTTTCCAAGCGTCTTTTGAACCGGTATGAAGCCATGGGAATGCATACTCGTTCGGAAGAGATTTTTCGACAAATTGTCTATGCGACGGCAGGCATTCAGCTCTATGACATCAAAGGTGTTTTGCCGCATGCCCTCCAGATGGAACTTATTTTTATCGCGCTTCGCTTGGGTTATTGGGCGGATTTTCTGAATGAACTTGAAATATTCCTGACGGCAAGGCCGGACCCGAGAGGCGGGATAAGCGAAGAGATCCTTCAGGGAGAATTGCGGTTGGGATATCCGCGCAAAATGACCCGAGGAAATATCGAGGAAATGAAGTTATTGCTGAATGTCGGATGGTTTGAACCAAAATTAAAATTTGCCATGGAAGCCAGGCTTTTGGCGACCCCCCCGCAATATCTGGCGGAAAGAGGCGGTTACGTCCAGAAAGCAAACAGGATGCTTGCTGAATTTTTCGAACATCCCTTCGAGAATCTTGACCCGAATAATATCGTTTCGGATTTTTCCGGGGCAGAGGAGCCCGGCGAAGACGTTCGTTCGGAGATGCGAACGGAAGAAGAAGGTAGGCGTGTTTTGCACCGTCAAAGGTTTGAAGCATTACAACGCGGGGGCTGGTCAGGACTTTTGACGGATGTGGATTTCGCGATCACAGATAACATACACCGTGTCGATCACAGGGCTATTGTTTGGATTGCTGAGCTTTTAAAAGCAAAGATCCGTGTCGGATTAGCGACGGGCCGGATTTATGATAAACGCAAGCAGCGGATCGTTTCTTTGGAAGGAAAGCCTGCGACACCGCCCTATATTGCGGATATCCTGGAAAATATCATTTTACCCTTGGAAGCGACTCTGAAAGAGAACAAGGAAGCGCTTCGGTTTCTGGATGTTTTTCCTGAAAATGCTGCTTATGGTTTTAATGAGACGACGCAGGAGCCGTATCACTTTGGAATTCAGCCTCTTTTAAAAAAAGAAAAAGAGCAAAACGATTTTTTGAAATTTCTGCAAGGCATATTTATTAAGGATATCTATCGCCAATTAAATATTTCCTATGAAAAACCAGTCGCCTTTTTCCGGCCCTATTCCGTTTCTCTGCTTCTTCCTTATGGGACACTTCAAGGAGTCAAAAACCGTCCGGACTGGATCAATGCGAGAATCGCCGAGATCAGATCCTATTTTGAAAAACAGGGCATTCCCGTGGAGGTCGTATGGACCGGTACTACGTGGGATATCCTTTCGGAGGGTGCCAGCAAACAGAATGCCGTCAGAAGATATGAAACACTGCTTGGAAGAGATCATTTCATTTCTATTGATGATCAGGGCAGCCCTGGCCGGAACGGTATCGCACTCACGAATCGTATAGGCGGCATTTCCGTCGATTTATTTGATGAAACGAATCCGGATGTAGTTGCAACAAAAGAATTGAACGGATTGCGTGGAGTCGACGCCTGGCTGGATGTCGTGCCGGCTCTTTTTCCGGATCGTATAAAATCAAATTTATCCCGTTCGGAGGTTCGAGATGAAGAACCATCTTTAAAAGATGAAATGCGTGAAGAAATTCTTCGGAAGATGCTGGAAGAGGTAGTCTCCTTACCGCCCAGAGGAGTCGTGCTGATGGGGGGGCCTACAGCTTCGGGAAAATCCACATTGATTGAAAAAATCCTGGAAGCCTTGAGATTATGTAACCGGAATTTAGTCACGGTGTCTGTCGACAATTTTCTCGTGCCCAAAGAACAACGCCCCTTTTACTTGGGAAGATTCAGCCTGGATCATTTAGATTCCTATGACAGGGCAGCGGTTCTTCGCATTACCCAAGGTCTTCTTAAAGGTAATGCCGAGATCCTTCCTCCGCCCCTTTTTGCCAAAGATCGAACGCCGTCTTCTGTAATGCTCGGTGAACGTGATGTCCTGGGACTTGACGGGCTTCACGTGCTGGATAGTTCTTACAGGGATGCTTTATCAGGGTACGAACTCCTTTCTGTCTTTGTTACAGCGCCGCACCCGCTGAGATTTTTAAGAAGATTGGAACGCGATAGCGCCGTTCGGAAGATAGAAAATCCTGTGAAATTTCTTGAGCTCTGGCAGCATGCCCGACTGGCAGAAGAGGAGTTTGTTTTTCCAAGTCAGGCTTATGCAAAATTTGTGATCGATCAGGACAATCCACGGGAGATACTAGCCCGCTACGGGAGGATGAAAAACACCCTCCGATCTTTTGCGGCTGAATCCGGGATTTTGGGTAGACCCGAACTTCTGAGCACCCTTGAGGAGATCCACAGCTATGCCCGTGCTCTTGAGTCCCGTTCGGAACTTCGCGCAGCGGAAGAAAAAAAACCATTAATAGAAAGCCGTTCTGAAACGCAGGTAGAAAAAGTCCAGGTTCTGGCTAATTTTTTGAAGATCTCTGAGCCGAAGCCAGCCTACCCTCAGATTTTTGACCTTTATGATCCCTCAAAAGTTGAAGTGGAGCTTCTTATCAATCCCGCACCCAGCGGTCGCTATACATTTGATCACGTACTTCATAAACTGCGATGGGACCGCCGTGAAGGCATTCGCAATGTCGATGTTCCTTGGGGAGATCTGGAAGTTCCTTTGGCCGAGAGACTCGGCAAAGACATAAGCCGCTATACGGTCTATTCTTCTCACAATACTTATCACAATGACTGGTTTGTGGCGTACGACGGGAAACAAAGCCGGCTCTTTCACAGGATGGGCGAACCCTTTGACGCGCGTACCTATTCGATGTTGGTGATCTGGAATGATCGAAAAGCGAGTTTTGAAGATCTGAGGTTCGAAAAGGTTTCGGATGAACCACCGACGATCGTACAAGTTTACCGGGCCAGTGATGCTACCAAAACAAACCTGGCTTCTCAGATCAAATTTGCCTTATTCGGCCAGCGAATTATCCGCCAGGGAAATAGCGTACCAGTCGCGGAACTTGCGGCGCAATGGGTGGATATCTTCCATCTTTACAGGCTTCCGGTGCTGGCTCATGTCGAAGGAGATGGAACCCTTTATGGCGAACCAGTAGGACTCAAGGAATTAATGACTGGCCCGGCAAATCCGGTATTTCCTGAAGACCGACCGGTTCTCAAAAAAGTGTTGGAACAAGACGGTTACGCGGAGATCGATCTCAATCCGTACCTTATCCGGTCCTATCGTGCCTCTTATACCTTGAATCAAATTGAAGCAGATATGTTTCGAAGAAAAACATATGTCTCTACCGATGCTTGCCCGCCCGCCGCACTAAAAGAAGGGCAGTATTTCATCGATGGGCGGGGCATTCTTCACATCCGGCTTCGCAGGTCTTTTTATCCGCATAATCTGTTGGGAATCACCAAGTCCGGGAAAATTGCAGCTATTGTTTTAACGGGCGACAAAATGGAACGGAATGGTTATACGCTTGCGCAAGTTCAAGACGTTGTTCGGGAAGGCATGAAGCAAAGAAATGACCCGATTATGGATTTGGCCATGATTGCAAACAGCAAAGATGCCTTCAAACGCGTGAATGGTGTTTTTGTCCAGGAAGAGAGCAGTCCGATTGTTTATGAGGGAGGCACCGCCGCGATCGCTATGATTGAACCTGTATCCGCCGCTGAAGCTCGCTCCGAGGTAAGAAGTGGTCTTGAAGGTGAGCGGAAGCCGGTCAAAAGGCATGGCAAGGATCTTGATGTAAAACAGGGTACGTCAGAAGTCTTGCAGGCTTATTTTTACGCTCGGACACCTGTTTTATGGCGCGAACTTTTAACTTCCTATCATAACATTGAAGTGGAGAGGGCTAGATATTTTGAAAGATTATCCAATGTTAGCGCCTTGGCGTCCGTTTTTGAAAGGCTCAGCTCTTCGGATCCGGATACCCACCTTGTCCGTATTCTCGAAAAAGCCCTGGATGATTTCCAAATTAAGCAGCGAAAAGACTGGGAACAAAGTTTAAAAGATTTGCTCCGCTGGATCAGGATCCTAAAAGGGAAAAAACAGGGAAAAAAGCTTAACTTTCCTCTTAAAAATATCGCGTATCAAGCCCTCATCGAAATGGTGCGGCAGTGGCCTAAAAAAGAAAGGCATACCCACATCACCGCTTCCATACCGGAGGAAATGATTCTGTGGGAGTTGGCGGAACGCCAGCATGATTTTCGGTATCGCATCAACCTGGAAAAAATTATGGATAAAAAGATGCAAAGCCAGATTCCGGAACGCGTTATCGCCATGCGAAAGTTCAGGGAATTACTCGCAAAGCATGCCGATTGGCATCGTATTCCGGTCAATGAATTCATGGAGATCGTGGACAACCGTTATTTTCGAGGGACAAGAGATGTAAGAGATCTTTGGGTCGATGCGATTACGGATCCGGAAGAGCGGCAGATCGCAGCGATTGATTCGATCGAACGGGTTCTTATGCAAAATTTCGCGGACGGGATCACCGATCTTGAACTTTTCATAAATCCTTTTTTTACAACCCAAATAACGCAAGCTTCTCTGCATCGCTTTTTGAAAGTGCTTTTGCAAAGGACCCGGGATATCGAAGCATTCGCCAGGGAAACTTTTGGGCGCGAATATTTTACAAGTTTCACTTTCAGTTTTGACAGAGAAAAAATGCGGGGGCCTTCGTTCAACCAGGAGGCATGGGACAAAAGCTTTCATTTGCTCAAAGCATTGAGAGAAAAGAATGAAGTGGGCGCCGAACCCGGGAGATTCAAGGGGATCGGGATTGCCGGCATCGAACCTTTTGAATGGAAGGGAACGGAAGCGAAGACAGTGCAGAGCGTTAAGGATGACCTTCATCTTGCATGGCTCGCAAATTGGTTTAAGGTTTTTCAAGCGGTGGGGTATGAAACCACGACGCATCTTGGCGATTTCGCGGGAGCATCACCCGGCACTGATTCAAGAGGGCATTTGGCATTTGTGAAGGCGCATCTCGATGTTTTAGGAAAGTTCCTCGACCGAATCGGTCACGGAAGGATCTTCACGCCGGGCTTGATACGCTATCTTCGCCATCAGCAAGATCCGGCCAGTTTTTATTGGAAACAAGGAACCCTGGAGCATGTGGCACTCTTAAAGAGGGTTCAAAAGCTGGGTCTCACCATCGAATCGACTCCTGCCAATGATATGCTGAATGTGGTGACTTTACGGCATGATTATCCTAATTATTGGTGGGCTGAGCCGAAGTTCAAATTAAACGTGATCTATGGTTCGGATGGTTTTTATGGCGCCCAACCCATAACTTTGTCGCAATGGCTGGTACGTCTGATGCTGGCATCGCCTACTTCCGAGGACTCCATTCCCGGCCGAACTCATGGCATGACTATTCGGGCTATAAAAGAACAAGTCATTGATTCTCGCTCGGAGATACGAAGCAGTCTCCGCACTGAGGATGACAGCGTACGTGCCGAATTGCGGGCGCAGCCCATTGAAATGCAGGTTCTAGATTTTAACCTTAGAAACAAAGCTGAGATCTGGGATGATATTGTAAAGATAGAGCAGGTCAATATGGGCAATGCGAGAATGCCAGAGTCTATTTTGAAAAATATTTTTCAAAATCCTAAGGCAATCATGGTAGGAGCTTTTGATGAGACGACGCAAAAATTAATAGGTTATACGTTAGGCATTCCCTTAACGGATATTCCAATTCCGGAAGAACGAATGACCAACGTACATTCGCAAAAAGTTTTGTACATTCTAACGCGACAGGTTTTACCGGAATGGCAAAAACAAGGGATCGGGAATCTTTTGCGCCAAAGATTGTTTGACCAAGCTGCCAGAGAAGGCTATGCGTTTGTTTCCGGGCATCAAAAAGACACTTTTACTGCCAGTGATTGGCAACGCTATCTCGAAGAATTAGGAGGCCTTTATCGTCTTGAAACTTTAAAACATCTTAGCCCTATGCCTCCTCACATTCCTTTTTCGGAACAATATTACGTCGTGAATTTACACCCGAATCTTCGATCCGAAATTCGAGCGGAACCGGTTGTCTTTGACCATCCCATTATCTTCAAAAGTCGTGACGGAGCCAAAACAGTTTCGATCCCGCCGGTTTTTTTACAGGAACTTCAGAAAATAGCACAGCTCAAGGCCAAACTTGATGTCGAGCTTGAAGCGACGCTCTATGTCAAGAATGGGATTGTCTATGATATCGATTATCCGCGGGATGAAACAAAATTTGCCGTCATCAGGTCTCTTTCACAGGACGAATTTGAGGTGACTGAAAATGTCTATTATTTTTCATTTCCAGCTTATCTTTTGCGGGAAGCTAAAGAACTTGCCGGTGCCATCCAAAAAGCCGATGTGAAGGAAAAAACGGAACGACTGGCTGAAAGCAAAGCGATTCTTAGCGATCTTGCGAAAGCCATCAAGGAATACCGTGTTCGCATCGAATTGTTTTCCGTGAAATCTCAAGCACGTTATGAATTAGTTCCCGGGCAATTAGAGCAAATGACTCAATTTTCAGAGGATATGATTCGGGATCTTCTCAACATCGATTATGCCGTGACGACGTGGATCGGTGCGCGCAACTTGCGGGGCCAATCCCATCAGCTTTCTCAAAAACCTGACGAGATAATCGAAATTCATAGTCATCCGCAGGAAAATCCTGCCCCGCCAAGCGCGATTCGGAAAGAGGACGGAACAAGGATTGGGGATATTTACAATGCGGGGTTTTGGAAGGGGGTAATCCAGGGGAATATTTTGCATACTTTGGAAGGTGATGAGTTGATTCTTTTTTATGAACCAAGGGAAGACGATCACAGAATGGCTGCCTATGAAAAAATTTATGATCTTTATTGGTTTAAAGCAGGGAATCCTGAAGTTTCGAAAGAATCTGCAGCTATTTGGAATCCCGGAAAAGGAAGCTATGAAAGAAGCGTGAATGAAAGAATCGCGTTGGAACAATTGCGTCAGTTGGCTATGACGGATCAAAATGGGGAGCGCATCATGCTGACTCGCCACTCTGTTCCTGATATAGTTCCTCGCTCGAAAGCTCATAGCAAGCTCTCCAGTCGGGCTGATGCCAAACGTGCTGAAGTGAGAAATTTTAAAAATCTTGCGGATCGACTTCATTTTGGAGGGAACACAGAGCTTCTTGAACGGTGGATAGAAGACCGACAAAAAATTTCGAGGAAAACCAGGGCTGTGATCGAGGAGGAATTAGAAGCATTAGCAAAAAAAACATTAGTTAGAAGACTCGAAGAACTCCCGGAACTTTATTGGCTTAGCCTCGTAAGCATGGTTCAAAAAATTAAAGAATTAAATAATGATGCCATTCCCTTTTTTATCCAACGAAGTATGCAAATCTTTTATGAGCACTGGGATGAGGTTATTAGGAAACTGAAGGAACAAGGTTTGATCACAAAGCCTATTCCCGAGCCCATGGTGGGGCGTATTTCGGTGTCACCAGAAGATCTCGTATATCCCTTAGCCCGCTCGATCAATCAGCTGTTAACCGATGATGAAAAAAACCAGAAAGTTGGAAGCGAACGCTGGCGTGTAATATTGCAGCAATATTCTTCCTTGAATACGGGTGATCGAAGAGTAATCGATCAGTGTGTTGCCAAGAAAGGGGGCCCGCTAGAGGGGCTCGAAAAAATCCAGGGTGATAACATTACGGTTGGACAACTTGTTTCGTTAGTCGGCGATGCTGTCGATCCAATGTTGTCGGCATATATTGGCAAGTTGTGGTTGAACAAATCTATCATCGCTTTAGTAAATGAAATAGTTCCGTCCGGTCCCGTAAACATTTCCAGGCTTATCTCAGAAGTTGAAAAACAGCTCGGGCCAAAGTCTGAAGCAACGATGCGTTTAACAATGGAAGAAATCACCATGTTTGAGAATCGGTTGCGTCATGAGCTGGATGAACAAAAAAATGGAAGTATTCCAGAAAAGTTAAGAAAAGATATTCTCAGTGTTTATCATAAGACGTTGGGAGAATATGCGAATATTTTACATCTAAAAACTACTGCCGGGCATGCCTCCCGGAACATTCTTAACACCTTACTGCAAGGTACTGATGTGGCGAAACGCGTCGAAGGCAAAACATTGATCTTTTATGATGATGCGACTGCGAGCGGAACGGTTGCTGCCTATGCCGGGTTATTAGCTAAATCGTTTCATGCAGACCAAAAGTTCTTAATTGGTGTTTTCAGAAATGGTATGCCGGGCGGAGTATTGTTACACATTGATTTTATGACGCCAGGAACTGGGATAAGTCTGATTGAGGATGATCCAACTTGGATTGGAAGTAATTTTGAAAATATAGACGAAAAGGAAAACAACGGTGTCGTAGACATTAGAGTCAAAAATTTAAAAGATCTGATTGCCATATACGGCAAACAGCAAAGGGAAATAATCTCCCAAGAACAGTTTGAAGTTGAAAATGAACTTGCAAAATATGATGCAATAATCGATGAATGGATTAAAGCACACGAAAATTTATTTAATAAATTCAAAGGATATTTGGCTTTAGCTAGAAAAGATGCCATGCTCCAATTAGAGCGTGAGTTGATTAAGTTTTACTTAAGGAATCCTATTTTTGTTGCTCATTTGAGAAATCCTGATCCGATCCATGATGCTTCTTCCCATCAACCCGAGGACCAGATTTCAAAACTTTTGTTTTATGTGCGTGGCTCTCGTTGGGGGTATTTCCCAAGCGATGCTGGAGAATTAGAAAAGACAGATCGGTTCAGGCTTAGCCGATTTAAAAAGGAAGGCGTTGAACCGTTATTGAAACAATTTGGAGATCTTGAAAATACAAATCCCACACTTTTTACGGTGTTGAGAGACTATGAGAAAAAAGTAGGGAATGCCGATCGCGTGCGGAGTTTAAGCGCCTTGCAAGAAAAATATGACTTATATAGGGAGCGTCAAAGAAAAGGGCTGAAGAATCTTGAGGACCCTACGATCCGTAAGACCGTGCAGGACTTTTTAAACGGGACGATCTCGCAGGATCAGATGCGCAACGAGGTTATGAGAAATTTTCGGCTTTTTGATGCGACTCGTTCCGAAATGAGGACAAACACTGAAAATAAAATTCGCAAACAACTCGGAACATTTAAAGAAAGAATTGATGCCGGGAAATTCACGGTCGAAGCCGAAATGAGTCCGCCGCTTTTGGGATCTCGGGACAGCTTTGGGAAATACCTGGTTCGTGTTCAGCGCTCAAATAACAGTTATGAGGCCGGCGATTTTGATGCTGTTACCGAGCGCGATGCTCCGGATCTTTCGGACTGGATGATCGAACGCATCCATAGGCTTGCCAGAAAGTTGAATGATCTTGAAACAAAATGGCAGGGCATGGAACAAAAAAATATTTTTCTAAAGTTGTTTTTTGGGAGCTTTTTATCGCCGATCTATTATTTTCGCGTGAACGGTGTTCTCGGCATGATGCGTGATTTGGGATCGGATATGCGCCGTCATGTCAGCTTGAGCAGTCTTCCGGAAGTTCCCAAGGGATACACAGCCACGATCGCCACGCAAATGCGTTCCCAAAACGAAATTATCAATAGGATCGCCATGGCTGTTCATGGCCAGGGAGCGCGTTTTTTGACGGTGGTCAGCGGGGGGCATCCGGTTCGCAAGATTCTTCGCTGGATTTTCAGGAGCTGGGGCGAGGTGGAAAATATATTCTCTACCAACGCCATCGGCACGCTTAGGATTATTTCCGAGATGAAGCGAAAAGAACAGATTCCTCAATCCGTCCGCGTCGCGATCGGATGGGATATTTATTCAGAACCGGATCTCAAGCGTCTTAATCAAAAATTAAAGGCTCTCAAAAAAGCCGATGCGCCGGGGAAGCGGCCGATCATTTATGCTCAAATGCCGGTCCTTAAAGAACGTTTCCAAAAAGCTTATCAAAAAGCGGTCGATGCCGGCTTGACGCGCGAAGTGGATTTCAAGGTTAATTTTGTCCTGATCGATTCATCGGTGACATTGCGCAAGACATTATGGCTTGCTGGCGTTCATCCCGATCTTGATCCGGAAGCGAAACGTGAGATCGCACTTTGGAAGGCCGAGGAAAAGTTGGGCGGCGAGGCACTGCGTGAATTCAAAATCCAATGGAATGCGGATCGACTCCGTTTTATCAAAACCCTGCCTGGCATGACAGGAGTTCGCCATGTTTCGATCACCAAGGGCGGGGCAGAGATCTCTAGAGATGTGCTTAGCGCTGCCGGCCTGTCACCAGAAGACCGGCTTCGCAATGACCAACCACGTTCCGAGGTTCGTGTTGCGCCGCAGAGGCAAGGTGTGATGGCAGCATTGAAAGATCAGGCTTCCATCTTAAAACTTATTGAGAATCACTTTGACATTTCTGGCGCCGAAGCCATGACACAATTTTTAAAACGCGGCAATACTGAATTATTCCGAAACATTGCACTGACGCTTATCCATGAATTTGGGATCAGTTCTCAGAATGAAGCATCGATCAAAAAAGCGCTCAACGTTGCGCGCATCGTGAACCGTAAGGGGCCGGGTGAATGGCAACGTTGCCGGGTAGTTCTGGAATTTTTCAAGCAATCTCTCGGGTTTGAGCTCAAAAAATTGCCGGCGGGAAGGCAACGAAGGATTATGACGGCTGTTTATGGGCTTGGATTATCGGGGGTGGGATTTGCTCGATTCAAAGATATTCTCGCCCTTATCGAAAAAGAAACAAACCTTGTGGTTCTCAACCTGAAGGGTGTCGACAAACAGCGTGTTGTGACGGCAGCTTTTTATTTATCTCGAGCAAAGGCGAATCCTGCCAAAGGGTTCAAGAGTGGGGGTGAATATTTGCAGGATTTCTTCGACTTATTGCATAACCGCTACGGTATTTTGCATAACGATAGGGCGACGATGGACACGCAAATGAAGATTCGACTTCTTACCGCTGCTTACAGCGTTGCTTTAAGAAAAACGGCGGGATTCAAAACCTTCAACGATACTCTCGCAGAAGTTCGAAGGATTTTCAAATTAGATCCTCAAAACTTAAGGGGCAATCCGGCTGCTCAAATTCGTCTGATTACCGCTGCTTATGAAGTGTCTCATGGCAGAGAGGCTGGACTTAAAGCCTTTTTGAATACTTTGGAACATATCGATACTTTTTTTGGAATAAAGTGGGAGGATATGCCCACTCTTGATGACGAAGACAAGATGTCGCTTATTGCTGCTGCTTATGGCGTTTCCATGGGAGGATCGCATGGGTTCCAGGCGTTTAAAGGAACCATAGCAGAAATGGGTAACGTATTCGATCTTATGCCGGAGGTAATCCGAGGTCTTGAACTGTCGGAAAAAATTCGATTGATTACCGCTGCCTACGAAGTGGGACGCAATCAACAGGAAGGAATAGAGACTTTCAGCAACGCAATCAGATACCTAGCGGATCGTTTTGACATGCCTCTTGATGATATGAAAAAATTACCGCTGAAAGATAAACTTAGCATTATTACAGTTGCCTATACCATATCTTTTAATAAAGCAGCAGGGTTAGATGCCTTTGACAAGGGTATGAGCTTAATCAGCAGATACTTCGATTTGCAGTCCAATCAGGTGGCGCGTCTTGAGCGCGCTGAAAAAATCCAATTGATGCGGGCGGTGGCTAGGATCAGTTTTAGGCTTGCGGAAGGGCGTCTCATTTTTGAAACTGTTATGGGGCATCTCGATGCTTTGCTGAGGCTATCTGCCACGGTTGTTCGTCGCATGGAAGTAAAACAGAAAATGAAACTGATTATAGCAGCTTCTGTAGTAACCCAAGGCAGAGAAGAAGGTTTCACTGTTTTTCGAGACATATTAGCATTCACAGTCCACTATTGGGGACGTGGTAACGGGATTGCGGAAAAGCTCGAAACTTTTCAAAAAATCGATCTTATTAGCGCGATCCATAGTCTTTCGCAACATGGCAAAGAAGAATATGAGCGTTACGCGAAGGCGCTTCGCTTTATTGGAGATTACTTTCATCTTGGTTCGGAAGAAAGACATAATCTGCCTCCCTCGCAAATGATTCAGATGACGACCGCGGCTAGTCAAGTAGCTTCGGAGGGGGATGCGGGATTCGATGCCTTCAGGATTATCCTCCGATGGATTAATAAAGTTTTCACACTATCGTCTAAAGAAAAGCCCGTCGCGGATGCAGAACAGGCCATTCAATTCTTGAGAGCTGCTTATCACATAGCAGGTAATCAAGGGAAAAATCTGGAGGTTTTTCGGAGAATTCTTGAAGAATTGGCGGTTACTTTCGGGCTAAGATTTCCTGACTTGAAAACGGACACAGAAAAAAACCGTTTGCTAAGAGCTGTTTATCCAGCCGTGATTAACGGACAGGCCGGGTACCTTCTTTTCCAAGCCTTACTGGGGCTTCTAGAAGAAAAATTAGCCATCAGCAAAAACAGTCTCAGCGGCATGCAGTTTAAAGATAAAATTCGGATTCTTAACGCGGCGGCAGCTGTTGCTGCGGCAGGGGATGATGGTCTTCGTATTTTTGAGCAGATTCTGACCTTATTTGCTGATGCTGGATACCCTCTTCGGGATCTTTCATTACGTGACAAATTCACGGTGATTCATATCGCTTACGTCGGACAGTCCTTTTTAAGACATTTAGATGCTCTTGATGCGACCGAAAACATTTTCAGAGAGACGCTGAAATTAAGACCTGCGGAGGATAAGAATACAGCGGAAGCCTTCCGCCAGTTTTACCGCGTGTTGATCAAGACCTATTACCGGCAACAAAAATCGCAACAAACCCGCTCGGAACTGCGCACCTCTATAACTTTGGAGTATCAGGCGACAATGCCGCTTATTGCGGGAATCCACAAAGGTTATCTGTTGGATGTGCCGGACAGAATGGCGTTGAACCGGTTTGTGAATGGGTTGAACGCGGATACTAAAATTGATATCGACATGACCAAGGCCCTATTGCTGGAGGCGGGGAATGATTTTGCCCTTGTTTTCAAGGCAAGCGTCAGAAATAACGGCAGTTCCAACGTCATGATCGTGGTTTTGAATCTCGGGAGCTCTTCTTTGCTCGGAACAGTCAAAAAACAATTTAAAAATTTAGGTTTTGATAGTTTTCAGCCGGAGTTTTATGAAATAGACTTTCCGGTCCATGTTCAAATGGATTCTATTCGCGAACAGGGTAAAACAATGATCACGCTTTCTACATTTTCGGGCGTTTTTCAGGAGCCATTCTCAGGGGATCAAGATTCTTTGCCGTCCATTCGTTCCGAAATGCGGGCGCCAACGGGTATTTTTAGAATTGTTTCCCGCGAGAAAATCCGGACATTTATCATCGATAAAAATATTCCTGACCGGTTGCAAGTGCCGGATATAGAAACCGAGGTTCGGCATATTGCGGCTGAGCGGGATTATTTTATGGCAGAACAGAACAGACTTGGCAATCTTGTCCATGAGCTTGCTTTGAATATCCATAAACACGGGCAAGGTGGTTCGATTGAGATCAGTCAGGTCAACACCTCAGATGGGTTAACCGGTATTGAACTGGTCGGAAAGGATTCGGGGCCTGGTATTTCCGATATTCCTTTTTTGCTTCAACATAAAAAAGAAATTATCAGTATTCACGGAAACGGATTCAGGATATTCGGCACCGAGGCTCAAGATGGCCTTATTGAATCCAAAGGGAAAGCTTGGAAGTCAGACGGCTTCGGCGGTTTTGAATTGATAGGTACAAGCCCCATAACACAGGGCGCCAAGGTCACGCTCATTGTTTACCAGCACGATCAACTTGGGATGCCGGTTCGTGTTACGACTTCGCCGGGTGACCAAAAACGCTCTGAGCTGCGTGGAAAAACGCCGGATTTTGTGTCGATTTGGGTTTCGAAGAACACGGAAAAATTTTCAAATACCGCCGGCATGTTAACCGAAATAATTCGCGAGCATTGGCCTGGCGTTTTAATAAAGATCATCCATGGAAACGAAAATGCAACTTCTATTAAAAAAGCATTTCAGGATAAAGAAGGTGTGGTGTTTTTTAATGCAGATGAGGAGAAAAATGATCCGCTCAATTCGTTCACGTTTTACTTAACTGCTGATAATACTCTTCCGGATCATCCCTGGATTCGCCTTCGTTCCCGAAGTCCTCCTGCAAAGATCACGCTTCATACCCACCAACCCGCCAAATATCTGGAAGCCATATTGACGGTTGATACGCAAGCCGTCCTTAAAGAATTCGGGTTGAAAAATCCACCCATTGTCTTTGCGAATATCCATGCCGACGAACTTCCTTTTGTGGTGGCGACTCTCAAACACATTTATCAGAACAAACTTTTGGATCTCGAAGAATATCCCATTGTTGTGGCTCCGAGTTTGCTTAACGAGAAAAAATTCGAAGAAACCTGGCAAAATGCCGGAATTCCATATCGCCTTCGTAAAACCACAAGCCAAAAGAATCAAAATGCCTGGATCCTTGTTTTAAATTCGACAGGGGAACTGACCAATCTTTTAAAAGCCGCAAGGTTGGCGGTCTACGGTAATACACTTCTTCAGAACGGAACCAATCCCGCTCACAATCTCGCCGAATCTTACGCGCCGGTCATTACCGGTGCTTTCACAAATAATGATCTTTCCGGGAAGCGAGAAACCGACAGCGCCATGGCGGTAAAAGCTTATGCGGATCATGGAGCGGTTCTGACATTGGGGACTGATTTTACTCCCGAGGTTTTGGGGGATGTTATCAGCGATCTTGCGCTTGATCGTGAACAAATGAGCGCAATGCAGGACGGAAATAACAAAGCACGTCGCGAACTTTATGGAGCAGCCCAAACCAAAATTTTCGAAGTATTTTCCGATTGGAACAAACAGCTTCAAGAAAGGCCTAAGCTAAGACTTGTCCCACGCTCTCAACCAGTCCGTTCTGAGATGCGAAACGTTCAAAAACAAGATCAAGCTATCATTGCAGAAGAGGGCATTGAAGCGCTTCAGTGGTTGCTTAAAAATAAAAAAACCGAAATATTCTCCTTGGGCGTGATTGATAAAATCTTGAGTATGGTTGAGGAACGCGGGGGAGTGCATTTAACAGCGAATGACATACATCGCCGTCTTCCGAGGGACTATTACAATGAAGAGAAATGGAAACAATTGGGAGAGGGTCTCTTCGCGTGGGGTCAAATGGCGAACACAAGAGAAGGGGCGCCGAGTTTCATTGAATTAGCGAAGCGTTATGTTCGCATATTGAATGACCTTTCCATCAAGACAGAAAAGAAAATAAAGAGGAATCTCATGGCGGTTGCTATCCCGCTTTTTGTGTCGAGCGGGTTCTTCGTTGTTTCCGGAATACTGCCGTTTGTGCTCGGAACGATCATCAGCAGCATAATCGCTGTTGTCAGTACGCTTTACTTTTTTTATGCTGCGGAATGGCTGCCCGATCAAACTGAAGAAAGAGCGAGACAATTGCAACGAGTGATTCATACGGCGGGACTTGGCTCTCTTCTTTCCGGGAAGGAAATACCGCGGGCTCGTTCAGAACTGCGTAATTTTTCTGTTTTAACACTTTTAAAAAAGATTTCAGGCCTTGCTCGTAATAAATGGCAGGTCCAGGATCCGTTTAATCCAGCCTCGGGAAATATTTATGTTTTTGACCGGCTCGGAAGGTTGGTTGAAGTACATGATGGAAAAAATCCTGAAGTGACGTGGGAAAGACATACTTACGGCAGGGACGGGAGGGGAGAATTTGAAAGGATTGAACTGAAAAATCTTTACGGCCATGAAGATGTGACATTGGTTTTGCGAAAAGAGAATGTGGATTTTTTTGAAAAATACTATGAGGTGGAAGTCTTTATTGAAGGCCAGACTCACACCGAAAGAAAAGTCACCTTTAAGGAAATGACACTTCCTTTTTTTAGGCGACTGACCGTTATTAATTTTTACCCCATAGGCAGTAAGGAGGATCATTCCTACAAGCAATATTACGGTCGCGGGATTGCCAAAACTATTTTGAATGCCCTTAGCCGGCGCGCTGCAGAGCAGCGGTTTTCAATGGTGGTTTGGGGCATTCTGGAACCTGAGGTGATGAATCTCTGTCAGCAGTTTTTTGCCTCGGAAGTTTTTGTTGAAGATAAAGTAAGAAATCAAAAACAAAGGATTTTTAAGGCGGGGGATTGGCAGCCTGTGACCTCTGTTTCTGCCAACGAATTGCTAAAACGTCAAGTTGGCGCAACCGTCCGGGGCACGCCCCGCCCGATTTCTGCGGTGATTGCCGGCGAAACATTGGTTTATTACCAAGGCGATCAGCGCATTGGTAATAGAAGTATTCCATCTCCAGCCCGTTCTGCCTCATCCCTTCAAAGAGGTTCGGAGATTCCACAAAACCGTGCCGAGATGCGGTCGGGATCGTCGTCAAATCGCGAAACGAATTTTATAGCTCGCCTTCAAGAAGAATATCCTTTTTTGAGAAGCTTGGATTATTTAAATTTTGCCGTGCGATCCCAGGAGATTTTAACGGATAGGCAAAAACATATGATCTGGAGGCTCTTTTTGGCTGAAACGCCCTTATCCATTGCGCAATTTGCCCGCGAAGAAGGAATCAGCGGGGCAAAAACCGCTTGGTTCCGGTTTCGAAACGCTTTGTGGAAAATGGAACGCTATTACGAGATCTATAAAGCCGGAAGGCCCCTCGCACCGGAACATCCGGTCCGGTATTTGCGGTTAAATCCTAAGGCCATGAAAGTTTTATTTCGGCTTGGAATAAGCAGTATGTCGCCGATCAGCGAGTTGCTGGCGGTTTCCATAGACAAACTTTCGCGTTTAGGAAAAGCGGCGCCAAAAACATTGCGGCATATTCGTAACCGTTTGGCGGTCAATGGATTGCCTGGGCTTAGCGAACGAGAAAAGCATCTGACCGATAATGACAAGATTGAGCTTCTCGGATTGGATGTGCGCAATGCCAATGCTCTTCATCGGAATGGTATTAGAACCATCGGTGAGCTCCGGGCATTATCCAAGGAACAGGTAAATCACCTTTATGACATAGGCGCGAAAGGGAAAGATAATATCATTGAGCGCTTGAATGCATACGGATTTAAAATAAATTTTATGCCTCGTTCGGAAATGCGGACGAAAAGCCCGAATCGTCGGCACTTAGACGAAGAAGACATGCCTGAAGGTGAAATCCGTTGGGAACTTCAAAAATTTCAAACGATGGTCCGAACGTTAAAAACCAAAATCGACGGCAGAGATTCTGTTTTTTTCGAAGATGAGGACACAAGCCTTTCCGCCATCATAGATCAATTTCAAGAAGCCGTCACTTCTTGGGAACAAATTCAAATCTACTTAGCCAAGTTATCCTCGGAAAGACAAGGGGTTTTCGCTGATTTGATTCAGCCGGATCTGGACAATCTGAATGATGCTCGATACGAAATTTTGGGATTGCTTAAACGTCACATATTAAAAAGAGCCGGTTGGGCCGGGGGATGGGCCGGACTGGCCGTTGTTTTGGCTTCAAAAATTCTATTTAATGACAATCACCCTTGGATCTTTGCCCTTAAGGGAAGCATAGCGCTGGCGTTTTTGGCTTTTGTGGCACAAAAAATTGTATATGGGCCGTTATTTCGTAAAATTCGAGATCTCCGCATCGAAATGCCTCAACAAAGATCCGAAATGCGTTCAGAGGTTGAAAAGCGCAAGGGTACTTTGGAACAGCAAATAAAAGCTCTTGGCATCCTGGAAGTTCCGGATGAAAAGTTCCGTGCTGTTTATCAGGCCGCCATCAAGATTAATCCGGATTTGGATCTAAAATTGCTGGCTGAAGTGTATCAAAATGTAAAGCAGGATCTGCCTCGACCGGCGCAAGCCGAAGAGCCCTCGATGGTAAAAATTTTAACTGCTGAATGGGATGCCCGGTTGGATGATTTAGAAGATGACAGGCGATTCCTGGGAACTCTTCAACAAGGAACGACGAAGATCACAGAAGATTCTCGACTTGTCTTTTTTAAAGAAAAATTAGGCATTCCCAATGCTTACTTCTTGTATTACCGAGGCATTGAAAACTGGGAACCGACCCGGCATTACATGAACGGAGTCGCGAGAGATTATTGGGTTGTTCCTAAAGAATTCGGCGATCTCATGTCGCTTTATTGCCGCGCAGGGGATCTTCTCATGCGAAGGATCCTCCTAAACGAATTTTCCGATATCGAAGCAAGAGTCAAAGCAGGGACAAGGCAACTGGGGAAAGGGCCCTATCAGCCTGGTATGGGCAACAAAGAAGCAGGTTTTTTGGTTTTTGAAAAACTGGGGCTTCCTTATCCTCCGGGCATTGTGCTTTCAGAAGATCTTGTTGCCCGACTGGTCGGGCTTCCGAACGAGGAAGCAAAAAAATATTTTCCTTTTATCGATCAGCAATTGCGTCACGCGGGTATCCGGGTTCATTTTCCCGAATGGTGGGAGTCCTATCCCCGCGAAGAGGCATTGATTATCCGAAGCAATCCCAAGCAGTCGATGCCGGGCATCTTAAGCAGCCGTCGCGTCCGCTATGATTTTAAGGGGACACTCCAGGAAACAGCCCAGGCATGGGAATCAGAAGCCGCTAAAAAATTCAGAGCGAGGGAAAGGATCCCGGACAAATTTGATTTACCTTTGATTATTCAGCGGTGGGTCAGTGGGCAAGATCCTCATCGTGATCCCAACTCGCCGCGTCGCAACGAGAGGAAGCTCCTTCTTTATTTTTCAGGCGTTATTTCAACAAGAGATCCGAATACCAATCAGGACATTCTTTTCGGACGTTATCTTGAAAATGCTGCCGGCGATGAGTTGATGACAGGTGGTGAAGCGGGTCGTGATATCAAGGAGCTTGAGCAGGAAGCCCCGGCCATTTTCCAGCAGCTTTTAGAGGCCAGGAAAAAACTGGAGGAAGCAGTCGGCCCTCAGGAATTCGAATTTGTCGTGAGCGGCGGAAAATTGTATTTTACACAAACACGCAAAATGAATTTCTCTCCCCAGGCAGAAATCGCTTTTCTTCGTGAGCAATTAACGAAAGGAAAAATTTCAGAGCGCCTCGCCATCCCGCGCATCGAAAAAGTTCAAGAACGGTTAAGATCGAGAAAACTTTATAAAGTCAAAGACCCTATTATCGCAACACCCCTGACGCGTGGTTTGGCATCGACCCCTGGCGCTTTGCAGGGGCAACTCGCATGGAATCGGGATCGAATGGAACAGCTTATAGCCCAGAAAAAACCCGTTGTTTTTGTTTCTCATCCGGGCAATCAGGAACAAGCGCTGACGCTTCTTTTCAATTATCCGGATTCAGGATTGATTACCAGCTATGGAAATAGCTCTTCCCATGAGGCTGTTTTGACCCGCCTCTCTGGAATTCCATCACTTATCAATCTCGAAGTCTCTCGGTGGGACCTGACAGGCAAAGACCAAGGAATCATTTTCAAGAATGGGCAGCGATTAAAGGAAGGCGACGCTGTGGTGCTCGATGGCGATAAGAATATCCTTTTTATTTCGGATCAAAATGTCCTGGAAGAAAACGGCGTTGTTTTTGATGTGAGTTACGGTATCTCCATTCCGGATTATAGAAAAGAATTTCTGAAACCCTATCTAAATCCTGATGGTTCAGTCAAAAATGAATGGACCCAAGAACGTCTCGAAGTTTTAAATCAGGAAGCAGAACAAAAATTCAAAGATTTGCAGCATTCTCAGGACAAACACGCGGCTTTTCTTGCAAACCTTGAAAAACATTTTCTCCATGATCTGCTCAATGGCCGGAAAAAAATAGGAAAGAGATCGGATTTTCAAATTCTCGACGAAGCGCAGGGAGTTGGTGGTATGAAGCAAGATGCTTCCACTACCGCTCCCTCGCAACGTTCTGAAATACGAACAACACACAAAATTCTCGACGAAGCGCAGTTGCGGAGCGGCGTGCAGAAGCCTCAAACTTCTGCCGCCGTATCCGCGCCGCTCGTTACACAGGTTTCTGAATCTGAAAAACAAGTAGCAACAAAAGCGGCAGAAGGTGTCTTTCGGACGAGTTCGGCGTTGGCGATGGGGCAAGAGATCTTGAATAGGGTTTTGGCTGAACTGATACCCAACGCTTATGCGATCCCTCATTTGACTCGGCAACGGAATTATCTTGCGTTGCTTTCCAATAAAGCAAAAGCGGAAACCGGTGCGGACAGGATCGCGGTCATTTTTAAGAATATTCCGTCTCTTGAGGATCCGTCACTGCAGGTGTTGATGCAGTTCATGACCAGGAATAAATTCGCACCGGTGCAGATCGTGGTGCCCCATGCCGCGCAAACAGAGCTGACGAGATTTCAACAGGCATTGATCAAAAAGATCATGAAAATGCGTGACGCAAAAGGGGTGATGGGTCGGGGGGTGAACCTTGTCGTCATATCTGAGAAAACAGAGATCGCGGGATTTATTCAGAAAACAACAGAACGCGCTCTTGTTTACGATATGAGTTCAAGCGGGACAGCCAATCTGGAGAGTCTTGCACCGGTTGTTTCTAAATCCGGACATGCCGACCGTACTCTTTTGGTTTATCACGATGTTGATGAAAGACAAAAAGCCTTTGCCTTGCTTGGTGCCCTAAACACGATCCTTGAAAGAAAACAAATACCGCAAGGCATCCAGCCTGTGAGTGGCATTCTCGCATTCATTGAAAATATCAGCATTGCCGCTGAAACTCGAAAAGTCATCGAACAAGCCGCATAAAACAGACTGTAGCTCATAGCTTATAGACTCTAGTTAAAAGCTATTGGCTATAGGCTATAAGCTTTAAGAAGGTTATAATCCCATCATGAAAGATCACTCAAAATTTTTTCCTGTTTCCAGACAAGATATGAAAGAACGCGGATGGGAAGCCTGTGACGTGATCCTCATCACCGGCGACGCGTATGTCGACCATCCGTCCTATGGCGCGGCGATCATTGGCAGGGTTTTGGAAGATGCGGGATACAAAGTCGGCATCATTGCCCAGCCAGATTGGAAAAGTGACGCGGATTTTCACAAGCTTGGCCGGCCGCGGCTTTTTTTCGGGATCACAGCCGGCAATCTTGATTCCATGGTCAGCAACTACACGGCGAGTAAAAAACCGCGCCGGACCGATGACTATTCGCCGGGTGGAAAACCGGATCTGCGGCCGAACCGCGCGACGCTTGTGTATACGAATAAGGTCAAAGAAATTTTTCCGGGAGTGCCGGTAGTGCTGGGCGGGATCGAGGCGAGCCTTCGCCGTTTTGCTCATTATGATTATTGGGCAGAAGATGTCCGTCGGTCGCTTTTAGTGGATGCCAAAGCGGATATTCTCGTCTATGGTATGGGTGAAAAACAGATCCTCGAAATTGCCAGGCGTTTACGTGATGGGGAAGACGTCAAATCTTTGAATCAAATCCGCGGGACGACGATTCTTCGGTCCGATTTGAAAGGTTTTGAAGATGCGGTAAAGATCCCTTCGTTTGAAGAGGTCCGGACCGATAAGGATAAATTCAACGAAGCTTTCAAATTAGCTTATGGAGAAGGGGACCCTGTTCGAGGAAAACCGGTAGTCCAAAAACATGGCGATCGGTTTGTGATTCAACAGCCGCCGCCTCTGCCGCTTATCACTTCAGAACTCGATCATATTTACGGACTACCTTTTACGAGGGAATGGCATTCTATCTATGATAAGGCCGGAGGAGTTCCGGGTTTTGAAACGGTCCGTTTTTCAATCACTGCTCACCGCGGATGCGCCGGCGAATGCAGTTTTTGTTCCTTGTTCGCGCATCAGGGGCGGATGATCCAGAGCCGGAGCAAGGAATCCATCTTAAATGAAGTGAAATTGCTGGCTGGCAGGAAAGAATTCAAAGGAACGATTACGGATATCGGCGGGCCGACGGCCAATCTCTATGGGGCGGATTGCGAACAGTGGGAAATGTCAGGGGCATGCAAGAACAAACAATGTATGATGCCTACGAAATGCCACAACTTGAAGCTTGGTTATTCCAAGTCCATGGAGCTTTGGAAAGAAGTCATGGCGATTCCGAAAGTGAAGCATCTTTTTATCCAAAGCGGCTTGCGATATGACTTGCTTATCAGCAAGGAATCCGACGAATATCTCGAAGCGCTTTGCGAGAATCATGTGAGCGGTCAGTTGAAGGTCGCGCCGGAACATGGATCCGATGCGGTGCTTGCAGCCATGAACAAACCGCCTTTTAAGGTTTATGAGCAATTTGCCGCGCGTTTTAAAACGATCAACCAGAAAATTGGCAAAGACCAGTATCTTGTGAATTACTTCATTAGCTCACATCCAGGCTGCACCCTTAACGATACGTTGGAACTGGCCAAATACCTTGCCCAAAAGCATATGCAGCCGGAACAGGTCCAGGACTTTATTCCTTTACCGATGACCGTTTCGTCTTGCATGTATCACACAGGCAAAAATCCTTTTGACGGGAAGCCGGTTCCTGTCATCAAGGATTACAGAAATCGCCAGTTGCACCGGGCGTTAATCCAGCACAAACAGCCCAAGAACAGAGGACTTATTCTTGAAACTCTGAAAAAACTGAATAGGATGGATCTCATAAAACTTTTTTTAGGTGAGCCTGTGAAGCGGGGGCATTCATGAAACCTTATGATGTGATCGTGGTCGGTGGCGGAGCGGCAGGCATGACGGCGGCGATTTTCGCGAAACGCCGCGGTGCCTCCGTGCTTCTCTGTGAAAAAATGACGAAACTCGGGAAAAAACTTTTGATCAGCGGGGCAGGTCGTTGCAATCTACTGAACGAAAAACTGGATGCTTCCTTTTACGGGGCTTCTGCCAGAGAACTTGTTGCCAGGATCTTTGAGCAATTCGGTAAAACAGCCATTCTCGATTTTTTTTCGGAATTAGGACTTCCGGTCTGTTCGGATGAAACAGGCAGAATGTTTCCCGTGACCAATCAAGCAGCTTCCGTGCTTCGCGTATTGGAAATGGAACTGGAGCGATTGGAAATTTCTTCGGCATTAAACTGTGCGATCAAGAACATTGAAAAAACAGGGATGCATTTTTCTTTAAAAACAGAAAAAGGACAGATCTTTCACGCAAAATCCATAATGTTGTGTGGCGGGGGGAAATCCTATCCGGCATTAGGTTCAGATGGAAATTGTTACGCGTTTGCCGAGCAATTCGGACACACCCTCGTAGAACCTGTGCCGGGCACCGTATCTCTTGCAGCAAAAAACTCCTGGTGCCATTTGTTGCAGGGTCAAAAAATTCGGGCGACGGTGACGAGCCGGATCCAAGGTAAGGATATCCGAACGGTTTCCGGAGAATTGCTTTTTACAAAATATGGACTATCCGGAACGGCCATTCTCGATGTCAGCGACGAGATTTCTATCGCAATAAACCGTGAACATCTTCAGGACATTTATGTGATCACGGATCTCATCCCTTTTATGGGCGAGGTCGCGCTTGTGGAGGAGCTATCCCGCCGGTTTGAAAAAGGTATCGCGCGTTCCCATCTCTTGGAAGGGCTTCTGCCTTCCAGATTTTTCCTGCCTCTTAAAGAAATTCTTCAAAAAGCGGATGCTTCCACGATTGCCCATTTGCTGAAACATAAAGAATTTAAGTTGCAAGGGACTCGAGGGTGGAATGAAGCGGAATTTACGGCAGGCGGCATTCCTGCGGTTGAAGTAAAACCTGATACACTGGAATCCAAACGCCAAAGAGGTCTCTTTTTTGCCGGGGAGATCCTGGATGTGCAGGGCCGTCGCGGTGGGTACAATCTCGCGTGGGCTTGGGCCAGCGGGGCTGTGGCGGGCAACAGTATTTAAATCAGAACGTATCCAAAGGGGACAGGCAGTTCATGAATGCCTGCCCCCTTTTTTTTGAAGGTGTGCCAGCACTTCGATATGCTTGGTCCGCGGAAACATATCGAAGGGAACCACGGCTTGGATTTCATAGCGATTATTCGTGAGAATATGTTTTAAATCCCTCAAAAGAATCTGAAGGTCACAGGATAAGTACACAATATTTTCCGCGACAGCTTCTTTGCTTAAAAGTGTTGCCAACGAGGAAGCGATCCCGAGCCGCGGCGGGTCCATAAAAATCATGGTTCCTGGTTTTTGATTCGATAAAATAAAACGTGGAAATGTTTTCTCGACCTTGCCTGTGAAAACACCTGTCAACGGAACATTCGCCTCCTTAAAATTACGCCGGGCACAACCGATGCTGTGAACGCTTTCCTCAAAACAAAAGATCTCAGGCACCGTTGCGGCGGATAAGAGAGAAAAAGTTCCCACGCCGGAATAAAGATCGATAAAGCGGGTCGGTTTGACGGCCTTGACCCATGCCGCCAGTTGTTTTCCGATGAGTTCAGTGACGGGAATGTTGTTTTGGAAAAATCCTATGGAACTCGTCCACAAAGATTGGTTCCCGGCACGGATGCGGTAGATCCGTTCTTCATCGCTTGTAAAAATCCTGTTTTTTTCGTCCAATTTAAAACTGCGTCTTTCTTCCTTTCGACCTAATTGATGCTCAGCGGTAAAGATCTCTTTGAGGTGATCCTCTGCGAGCATGCAATGATCGATCATGACTTTGGAATAATTGTCACGCCCAATGAAGCTGAGCCGCTGCGGCTTGTTGTTTTTTTCGGTGGTCCGGTGGAGCGAAATGCTGTTGCGATAGCCGTATTCTTTTTTCCCGCACTGGATCGGGCTAAGAAGTTTCAGATCGAACTGGAGCGATTGTTGAAAACTCTCAAGCACCTGCTTTTCTTTCCATTTCAATTCCTCAGGATAGGGAAGGTGCTGATACTGGCAGCCGCCGCATCGTTCGACATAGGGGCATACCGGGATGATGCGGTGAGGGGAAGGTTCTAGGACTCTGAGGAGCGAGGCCTTGGCGTAATTCGGTTTTTCAATCAAGATGCGCACCAAAACTTTCTCGCCGGGGAGAGCGCCCTCTACAAAAAAAGCCTTTCCGTTTACAAATCCGAGGCCGTCGCCTCCGAATACCAGTTTTTCGATTTTAATTTCCATATCCATTAAACAGCCCTCATAGTATCCGGTTTGTCTTTCCATCGCCGGTGTCCCCAGAGCCATTGCTCCGGATATGCAAGGATTTGCTTTTCAAGGGATTCATTGAGCTTTTTAGTGACGAGATTTTCCCAATCCGGCTGGTTCATGTCGGCTTCAATCGGCTTTTCGATATGGATCTCATAATATCCCGAGGAACTTCGGAGACAATAGGCCGGAACAAGCGCGCAGCCGGTTTTTTCAGCAAGCCGTGCCGGGATGGAAGTGGTGGAGGTTTCCGTATCGAAAAAATCGATCCAGAGTCCTTCATCGCCGGCCCATTGGTCGATCAGGATCGCCACGCCATGATCGCTTTTGAGTTCTTTCAGGACAGTCCGGATGGAACTATTTTTGGGGATCGGGATCACGGTCATCACGCGCCGCATGGCGTCGATGGCTTTATCGATGTAGGGATTTTTGATGTCTTTGACCACCACGGACCAGGATCTTTTTGTGAAATAAGGGAGAAAAGAAAGATATTCCCAGGACCCAAGGTGGGAGATCACCAGCACGACACCGTTATGCTTCATAAAGGCTTCTTCCAGGAATTCATTGCCATATAGCTTGAAGCGTTTATGAGCTTCTTTTTTTATCTTTTCCACGATGAAAAGCTCCATCATGGAAAGAGAAGCGCTTTGAAATGCGGCACGGACGATCTGTTTTTTCCTTTTCTCGGAAATAGAATCCTCGAATGCCTTCGAGACATTCTCAAGGGCAATCCTCCGGCGCTTGCTGAGAAAAAGATAAGTCAGATCGCCGATGCGGCGTGCAATCCAATCCGAAACCTGGATGGGAAGAACCTTGGCAAGTACGGTTAAAATGGAAACGGTAAAATACTGAAGCAAATGGTTCATCAAAAAACCCTCGATCCCATCCTAGCACAGGGAAAATCAGATGGAAATTCTTTTGTCGGCATAGCCCAAAATTTTTAAAAGATCTCTTTTAAGAAAAATTCAACGTCTTCGCGGGTGACAACCTTGGGATTGGCGGCTGTGGAGCCGGATTGGAGGGTTTCCAGGATGATTTTTTCCTTCTCCAAAATGGGTTTTCCTCTAAAAGGTGAAGTGATTTCGAGTTCCTTGCAAGTAAGAGTGACTTTTTGGAGAAAATCCATACCGACCGCCTGGCTGAGGATCTCATATTTTTGTCTGATGACGGGAAGATTGAGCTTGATGGAAGGGGTGAAACAGATTGAGCAAATGAGTCCATGCGGGAGGTTATAAAGGACGCCGAGAGGATGAGCGATGCCGTGGATTACGCCGAGCCTTGAATGAGAAAAGGCCAGTCCGGAAAAAAAGCTTCCGATCAAAAGGGCTGCCAGATCTTCATCTCGGCCTGAAGTCAGGGCAGGGACAAGATGGTGGCTGAATAATTGAATGGCTTTCAACGCGAAGCTCTCGCTGAACCAGGTGGCATTTTTTGAAATGAACGATTCGTAGGCCTGAACCCAGGCATCCATGCCCGAATGGCACATGACGGAGAAAGGTAATCCATGAAGCAAGTCCGGATCCAGGATTACTTTTTGTGCCAGAAAATTTTTATCGCGGATGGAAAGTTTGACTTTTTTTTCCGAATTAATGATGACGGCATTGAGCGTTGCTTCCGAACCGCTTCCGGCTGTCGTCGGGACTGCAATAAACGGAATTCCTTTTTCGGTCAGTGTGCCGCCCTCCTGATAATAAGCGGGTTTTTCTCGGGCATGAAAAAGTCCTGCAGCAGCTTTAGCAAGATCAAGCACGCTTCCGCCGCCGATACCGACGATCCACTGTGCCCCGCAGGCACGTCCCTTTTGAATCACAGCACTGATCTCGTCCAAAGTGGGTTCCCCTTGATCGCGACAAAAAAGTTCGGACTTCAACTTTTCTTTTTGGAATATTTCCAAGACCGTATCGAGTCGTCCTGTTTTGTTTAGAGAAGCACCGTAAACAATCATGCCATGAGTGCCGAATTCTGCGGTCTCCTTGGCCAGTTCGATCAGGCCGCCTTTTTTAAAAAGAACTTTTGGAGGTATCAATATCTGTTGAGGAAAAAGGGGATTCATCAGTACTTGATGATGATGGCGGTAACGACGAGGTCTTCCTGACCGGCATTGCGGATCGAATGAGAAGCGCCTTTGCCTGTCAAAATGGCATCGCCGGCTTCGACAAGGAACTCTTGGTCTCCGTCGGTCATCATGCCCGTGCCTTTCTGGATGATATAAATCTCATCTTCATTTACGTGATCGTGAACGCCGATACTGGCATGGGGCGGTAAAACAAGTTCGGAGCAAAGGCGTGTGCGGGCCGTCATCTCTTCGGGCTTGAAGTAATGACGGATCTGAACCTCACCAGTCCCTCCCCGCATATTCTGACGGGTTTCAATCTCCTGTACCGCTTTTTTCTTCATCATGATGGTGAGGCTTCAAGGGTTAAAAAATAGGGCTACGATTTAAAAAGAAAATTTTTAAAAGCCCAGGGATTTTTTTTATCAAGGAACGCGTTCTGATTTTCCTGGAAAAAAACCTGATAATTTTTTAAAGGAGTCCAGTCTGATGCATCGGAAACAAAAGTACCGAGATAGGGTTTTGCGATGGCAAGGATCTCCTTGTGGGGAAGATCATCGGGAACGCAGACGCCTTTGTTGGGATGCTCGACCATCCACATAGCGGCCGAGATAACACCGATCGCCACCTGGATCGTAGTGGCGTTCTGGTGCGGTACGAGATTTCTTGCTTCTTCGATCGACAGGACGCTGCCTGTCCACCAGGAGTTGTATTTATGCCCCATGATCAGAGCCCCAAGGATATCCGACCCCTTGATGATCTCATCGCTCATGATGCGGCATTTGGGTTGCAGTTCGTAATTGCGGCACCGAAGCTCGTGAATGGAAGCGATGGTCTCGTTACACGGCATATAAACGTAATGAACGGTCGGACGGTAAATGGGTTTGCCGTGCCGCCAGACCGTCAATTTTTCAGAAATACTGAAGGCCTCGCCGTGGCGAATGATCATGCCAACAATCTCACAATTAGGCACCCAGGAACGCGCCCAGGTGTTCATGCCCATCTGGGAAAGAAAGATTTGGTTCTGCGGACCGTATTCAGGGACAGCAGCCAGGAGAGGGAGCTCTTTTTCATGGGTTCCCCAACCCATTTCGACCGGAGAGATCGCTTCCTCGCGTAAGCCTTCAATGCTCCAGGTGCCGACGAATTCATCGACTTCTTTGGGCTGATCTGTGATCTGGGTGTCCCGTTCGCTGATGTGGATCGTTTTGACGCCAAGTTTCATCGCCAGACGGTGAAATTTTTCTTCGTGCAGCAAGTGTTCCAGGTTCTGCCGCTCTTGTTTACGCGTCGACTTGTCATGAATGACCTTTTCTGCGATATCCAAAAGACCTTGCTTGGTGAAATGAGAAATAAGACCTGGATTGGCACCGTGATCGAGGACAGCCGTCACGGAATCATGATTCCATTTTGCCGTTAACTTGCGAATCTCCATTTGCTTGAAATAGAGCGATTTTTCCAACGGCGTTTTCTTTTCAATGTTGGCATAAGGGTCCCACTCCTCGACGGACGTGTTCATATAAAGAACTTTGTTGTCGTGGCACCAATTCAGCATATCCAGGGAATCGATGTTCCAGGCGAGGTCCAGGATCAGGCCGCCGGCCGAAACATATTTAGAAAGCGTTCTCGCGACATTGACGGGGCTGATCCTTTCCTGGGAATAACGGATCCCTTTTTTGATCCACGGGGCGAGCTCTTTCCGTTTGTCCGCGAAATCGATGATCGTGATGTTTTTGTAGGGGATCCGGATATGTTTGAGGAGGATCGGCAGAGTGCATTTGCCGACAGAACCAAAACCGATCATCAGGACTTTATTTTTAAATTCCAGCATAGGACGGATTATATTTTTTCTTTTTAGGTTCGGTCAACGACTTATTTCTTTTTTTTAAGAAAAAGATTCGGGAACCCTTCCGCAAACATGCGCCCGAAACCGCTGAAAATAAAACGTTCAAAAAGAATGATCAGGCCGATGATAGCGGTGAGAATGACTAAAGGGATCTGGGAAGCGAAAGAATCTTTTTCAAAAACGAGCTCATCATAAAGGTGGATGCCGCAAAGCACCAAAATAATCCCCAAGACAGTTACATATTCATGATGTTTGATAATACGTTGCCGGTCAAAAGAATCACGAGTGGCTGCCTGATAAGGTGATAAACGCGGAAAAAACCTTGGAACATTTTTACAATAAAGCTCATAAGGGGCGCCGAACTTTTTTCGAAGATCGTTTTCCTCGTGCTGAACCGTACTTTTATAAATCCACACAAACCCGATAAGAAAAATACCCATGATGATCCAATTTGCAACAAGGACGGCAACACCGAGTCCCAGAAAAAAATTACCGATATAAAGAGGATTACGCGTAAAAGCGTAAGGGCCGCTCATGGCGAGTTGTTTGCCTTTGCGTTCGACATAACCCAAGGACCAGAGACGTATAAGTTCTCCAATCCCCATCAGAATGGCGCCCCATCGATAGCTGGTATCATTGATATTGGTGTAATAGATCAAAAAAGGGATCGCGATCCAAGCAAGCAGGACACGGAGTTTTTTCGGACGAAACCATTCTTTGCGAAGCATAAATTCTCCTTTGATAAAAAGCGATTATACCCAATATTCCGCACATAGCGTTATAAAATAATCGAAAAAAGTAAGATTTTTTATGTTTTAGGCAAACGGCAAATGGGTTTCAGGCCTTTTTTCTGATAATACTGTTGATGATATTCTTCGGCCTTGTAGAATTCTTTTGCCGGCGAGATTTCGGTGACGACCGGATTATGGAATTTTCCGGAGCGCTGCAGTTTTTCTTTCAAAACCCTTGCGGTTTTTTCCTGTTCTGCATTTTGATAAAAAATCACAGAGCGGTAATTGTTTCCCACGTCAGGGCCTTGACGGTTAAGAGTTGTGGGATCGTGAATGCTCCAGAACAAATCGAGGAGTTTTTCATAGGAGATTTTGGAAGGATCGAATTCGATTTGAACCGCTTCCGCGTGACCTGTGGTGTGAGTACAAACCTGTTCATAAGTTGGATTTTTGACAGTGCCGCCGGTGTACCCAACCGTGGTCTTCAGAACGCCCGGCAAATTCTCAAAAGTGGATTGGACACCCCAAAAACATCCGGCACCGAACACGGCGATCTGGGTCATTTTTTTTGAATCTGTTTTAGGCGGATCTTTTTTCGAGAAAAGATAGGTATATTGGCCATAACCTTTTTTCTCCAAATCTTCGGAAGGAATGAATTGCAAGGAAGCGGAATTGATGCAGTAGCGGAGGCCGGTCGGTTTCGGACCGTCCGGAAAAACATGCCCCAAATGAGAGTTGCTTTTTTGGGAGCGGACCTCCATTCGGTCCATGCCATAGCTCGAATCGGGCTTTTCAATAGCATTATTTTTTTCGATCGGCTGGAAGAAGCTGGGCCAGCCTGTACCGGAATCGAATTTATCCGTGGAACTGAAGAGAGGTTCCCCGCTAATGGCATCCACATAAATGCCGGGCTTTTTATTGTTCCAGAATGCGTTCTGGAAAGCTGTTTCCGTCCCATTCTGGCGCATGATGCGGTATTGCTCCGGTGTCAAGAGCTTCCGGAGCTCAGCATCGCTCATCGGAAGGCTGCATGGCAGCCCCTTTTTTGGTTCATTCTTCGATTTTTCAGTCATAGAAAATCCCCCTTGTGTTCCACAAAGAAAAAGTCCAATAAACAACAGGAGTATCCCTAATTCCCCAAATCTCTTTTTCATACTTTATTGTAGCACTTTAAAGGAATCGCCGATGGGAGTACTTAGGGCAAAAGCAAATTATGATGCGGCGGAATGACTTAGCATTTCTTTTTTTATGGCAAAGAAAAAGGGAAGGGAGGTAAGTTCCAATGCGATCGCAAAAAAGATCAATCCCGCAAGCGAGCGGTCGTAGAAAAATCCCATCAAGGTACTTCCGGCGAGTACGGCAAGGCCGTAGGCGGTATTCAGGATGCCGTAGCCGGTGCCGCGTTTTTTAAGAGGCGTGATATCCGCGATCGCGGATTTCATAATCGTTTCATGACACGCCATGACAATACCCCATATCAGGATGCCTGGGATCACTACCCAGCGGTTTTCCGAAAAAGCCAGCAACGGAATCAAAATCGAAAACAAAGGAATGATGATAAGCGTTGAAAGTCCGCCGAGGTCGTTCCCTTTTTTTTCTTTCTGGACATCGTAAGCTTTTCCGATCACCAGGGCCGCCACGCCGTCAATTCCCATAGCCAGTGCGTAATAAAGAGGGATCTCAAAATCCGTCAGGATGTGACGCGCCTTGTAATGGAAGGCCAGCAACACGAAATTGACAAAACCCATCGTCGTAAGAAAACTGAAAATCGTATAAATCCAGAACACCTTCGGGAGCTTCTCCGGCTCGTTCTTTTTCTCGGTTTCAAGGGCCTCCGGATGAGGGACGCTTCGCCACGCAACGACCACGCAAAGCATCAAGAGCGCAAAGGGGATCCATAAAAGTCCGTAGCCGTGCTGGTAATCGGCGAGTGTCCGTTCCCCGGCACCTTTGATCATAAAAAAGAATGTGAAGATCAGCGGGCCTACGAGCGCGCCGATCTGGTCCATGAGCTCATTCAGCCCGAATCCGAATCCTGTGCCGACCTGTTTGGTAGCCTGCGAAAGGAGCGTGTCTTTGGCCGGGCTGCGCAGCGCTTTTCCGATACGTTCCACAACAATGAACAGAGCCGCTACGTGCCAAAGGCTTGTGTAAGCGAGCAAGGGAACCGCAATGATGAGCGCGTAACCGAGGATGGTAAAAAGCCAGTAGTTTTTGGTTTTGTCCGAAACATACCCGGAAACAAGGCGGATTGTGTAGCCGAGAAATTCTCCGATGCCCGCGATGATACCGACCATCACGGCATTCGCGCCGAGCAGTTTAAGATAAGGGCCGTTAACGCTGCGTGCACCTTCGTAAACAATGTCGCCAAAAAGACTTACGAGTCCGAACAATAAGATAAGCTGAAGTGCTTTTTTCTTGGAGTAATTCATGGGAGAAAGCCTACTGATTTTCTGCCGAAAATCAAATAGAATATAACACATAATGCATACGCCTTACGAAATTCAGGGAGCAAAATCATTGTGAATCAATCGCGATTTTTGAAGAACTACACTTTTTCCGTCCTTCTTCTCAGCTCTGTTTTTATCGGCGCCTGTCTTGGGTTCATGCTGAAGCAAAATGCTATGGTTCTAAAACCTTTTGGCGATATATTTCTGAACCTTCTTTTTACGGCCGTGGTGCCGCTTGTTTTCTTTTCAATTGCTTCGGCGATCGCCGAAATGTCCGATTTGCACCGTCTTGGCAATATCATGAGCTGGATGATCCTGATCTTTGTCGCGACCGGTATTATTTCAGCTTCCCTCATGGTTTTTGGTGTGATGATCTATCCGCCCGTCGTGAGCGGGCAACCGCTTCTCCAACTCCCGGAAACGGTCCATCAAACCGCAAACGCGTCTCAAATCGTAAGGGCGTTTACCGTGCCGGATTTTATCCACCTTCTTTCCAAACAAAACATGCTGGCCCTTATTGTGTTCGCCATGCTGGTCGGGCTTGCCGCGTCGCTTGCCCGTGAGGACGGAAAACCGTTCGTGAATTTTTTGGTCTCTGCCAATAAAATCATGATGCGCGTCATCAAACTTATCATGTTCTATGCGCCGATCGGCTTGGGTGCTTATTTTGCGTATCTCGTCGGAACTTTGGGGCCGGAACTTCTGGGTTCGTATTTACGGGTTGTGGCTCTTTATTATCCGTTGGCCATTCTTTATTTTTTTATCGGTTTTTCGATTTATGCGTTTCTTGCGGCCGGCAAAAAAGGATTTAAAACTTTTTGGGAAAATATCCTGACACCGTCGCTGACCGCATGGGGGACCGGGAGCAGTCTTGCGACCGTTCCCGTGAATCTGGAAGCTGCGGACCGGATCGGAGTTCCGAAGGATATCAGCCGTATTGTGATTCCGATCGGTGCAACGATCCACATGGATGGCACCTGTCTTGCCGCGATTCTCAAAATCGCGCTTCTCTTCAGTTTTTTCGGAATGGAATTTGCCGGCGTAGGAACGATCGCAACTGCCATCGGGATCGCGCTTCTAAGCGGGATGGTGATGAGCGGTATTCCCGGCGGCGGTTTTTTAGGAGAACTTTTGATCGTCTCTCTTTACGGGTTTCCCATGGAGGCTCTTCCGCTGATTTCGATGGTCGGTACGCTGGTGGACCCTCCGGCCACCATGGTCAATGCCGCGGGAGACAATGTTTGCAGTATGCTCGTTGCTCGTATCTTGGGAGGAACGAAATGGATCAGCAAAGGAAGTGAATTATGAACTTATGGGACAAATTGGCCGGGATATTCGGCAGGGAAGAGGAGATGCCTCAGGGGATTGCGGACCATGTCCTGCTTGCTTATCCGGTCATGATCGAACTGATCCAGAAATCTTTTCCGATCATGAAGCATGTCCGGGTATTGGATTTCGGTTGCGGGAACGGCCGTCTTTGTAAAAAGCTGCATGCCGTGGGATGCCGGGTCACAGGATTGGATACGTCCGAGGAGATGATTCGGACAGCCGGGAAAGGGTTGCCCTCCGGGGTGAATCTTGTTGCCGGTCCGATCGAAAAGATTGAAAAAGAAAAATTTGATGTGATCATTTCAAGTCTGGTTTTTCAGTTTATCCGGGAAATCGATGTGACGATCCGCCAGCTTGACCGATTGCTCAAACCTACGGGGCTCTTTGTGCTTTCCGCGTTCAACCCTCCGTTTGTTTCCAATCTTTTGAAAGAAAAGATGACATTCAGGGATTTCGACTCCAGGGAATTTCCCCGTGTCGGGACGATGGCGTTAGCGGAAAGCGACTCTGTACCTGTTTTTATCCGCGAGCCCGAAGAATACAGCAACTTTTTTGTGGAGCGTGGTTATAAAAAACTGTTGGAAGCTTATCCGCCATTTACCGAGGAATATCTTGAAAAACACCCTGTTCCCTTTCCGGTTCAGGACCCTGAATTTCTCATTTTAGGTTTTCAGAAAAATTAATTTTGCCAAAACTTCTTCAGAGCCGTTCAAAAAAGGATGAGATGGTCGATAAAACTTAGTGGCTTTCAGACGCGTGATGCGGTAAGTTATAGCTGTTTTAGACGGTTGTTTGAGGGAGGAAAGGAAGAAAAATGCCGGGCGAAAAGATATTAGCCATTGATGATAACCAAGATATTTTGGATTGCCTGCAAGTGCAGCTTAAGAGGCGGGGATATCAGGTTTGGACGGCAAATAACGGGGAAGAAGGTCTCAAAAAAGCCGAAAACGAAATTCCGGATTTGATTCTTCTGGACATCAAAATGCCTACCATGGATGGTTTGACCTTCATGCGCCGCCTCAGGAGATTTGAAGATCTCAGGAAGATTCCTATCGTTGTCATGACCGGTTATGAGCCGATGAGAGACATGTTCCAATTTGAAGGTGTGACGGATTTTGTGGTTAAGACCGGAGACATGAATGATATTTACGAGGCCATCAAAAGGAATCTGCACAAAATCCCGCAACAAGAAAATAAACCGACCCCATAGCCGTGTTTTCAGAGGCGGTTTTTAAAAATCCGGAGAAGCGATAAAAATTTTTTCAGGGTTGATCTTCCCGAAATACTTTATTGACAGCTCCTTTTGATGGGTATATATGAATACATACCCATAAAATTTTATTCCTACACATTCGGACATATAAATAAAAGACTGAAATAATCTCAAGATGATTACCATGAGCAGTCGAAGGATGGTTTTAAGAAGCAATGGCATTTTTCTTTTTTGCGCAAATTTCTCTTCATATCTTAGGGGCAATCGCGGGCTTTCTTTTTGAACAACACGGAGAAAAGGCGAACCGTTCGACGCATCTTTTAGCCTCGTTGGCAGGAACGGCAGGTGTTGTTTTTGCACTTTATATCCTTTTGACCGGGAAATCCTGGGTGCTTGAAATTGCGGGAAGCCTTCCGGTCGGTCCTCTCCGGTTGGAAGCGGATCTCTTTTCCGCCTTCTTTCTTTTTGTGATTTCTTTCCTTTCGCTTGCCACCTCTCTTTTTGCGATCGGTTATACCCGTGAATATCAGGGCAAATCCAATTCTCCATCAAAAAATTCAAAGGTTAATTGGACTAGTCCCAATACCAATCAATTTCCACAGTGTGGAAATTGGGGCAATCCTGACTACCATAAAGAAAAAGAAAATAAAAGTCAGGATAGTCCTGGCAACCTTTTGTCAAAAGAAAATGGATGCCAGGACAAGAAAAACATCGCCCTTTTGGGTTTTTTCTATAACCTTTTCATCCTGGCCATGCTTCTCGTGGTCACGATCCGGAACGCCTTTTATTTTCTCCTTTTTTGGGAACTCATGTCCCTGGCTTCCTATTTTCTTGTGATTTTTGAACATGAAAAACCGGAGACGCGATCAGCCGGGGTTCTTTATCTGGTCATGACGCATATCGGGACCGTGTTCATCTCGACTGCCTTCTGGCTTCTTTATATTCATACCGGCTCTTTTTCATTCGACTCATTCCGTGCCGGCGCGGGCTTTCTTTCGCCTGTTTTTAAAAATATTATTTTCTTTTCGGCACTTCTGGGATTCGGCACTAAGGCCGGGATCATCCCGCTTCATATCTGGCTGCCCAAGGCGCATCCTCAAGCGCCGAGCCATGTGTCAGCGCTTATGTCTGGCGTGATGATCAAGACCGCCATCTATGCGTTTTTGCGGTTTCTTTTGGATTTTCTGGGTGCCACACCCGGATGGTGGGGGAATCTGATCCTTGCCATCGCGATTGTTTCCACGCTTCTGGGCATTCTCTACGCATTAATGGAACATGATTTAAAAAGGCTCCTGGCGTTTTCCAGCATTGAAAATATCGGGATTATCCTTCTCGGAGTCGGCATGTGTCTTGCTTTTAAAACACAGGGGCAAACCCTTTATGCAGCCTTTGCGTTGGTTGCGGCTCTTTTCCATATCTTGAATCACGCTGTTTTCAAAGGTCTCCTTTTCCTTGGTGCGGGGGCTGTGCTTTCTGGAACTCACACGCGGAATATGGAACAACTAGGAGGCTTGATCAAGAAAATGCCTTGGACGGCCGCGTATTTTCTGATAGGCGCAGTCGCTATTTCCGCGCTGCCTCCCTTGAACGGGTTTGTCAGTGAATGGATGACTTTTGTTGCGATTCTTCTTGGGATTGAGACAGGAAGCACGGGCATGCATTTCTTTTTGCCGGTTCTGGCGTCGCTGCTTGGACTTGCCGGCGCTTTGGCTGCCACTTGTTTTGTAAAGGCCTTCGGGATCAGCTTTTTAGGGATGCCGCGTTCGAAGCATGCGACCGGAGCGCATGAAATCAGCGGTTCCATGAAACTGGGCATGGGGATTCTGGCCACGAGTTGTTTGGCGCTTGCCTTGTCCGCTCCGTGGGTTGTGAAAATTTTATGGAAAATCACGAATACCTTTTCAAATGTCAATCTTCCGATGGAAAGTGTTGTTCAGAAACTTTTTTTGATATCCCCATCAAAAGCGAGCCAATTTTCTCCTTTGCTTTTAGCCTTTATTCTTTTGGGATTCATATTTGGGTCCGCGGTATTGCTTCGGATCTTCCTGGGGAAACAAAAGGTCCGCATCGGGCCAAGCTGGGATTGCGGTATGCCCCGGCTGGAGCCGCGCATGCAATATTCCGCGACCGGTTATTCCAAACCGTTACGCAGGATTTTTTCTTTCCTTTATCAGCCGACCCGGCACGTGGAGCTGGAAGATGAAGGGCATGAATTGCTTCGCACTGCCCAACGCTTTGAAACAAAGATCACGCAGCCTGTGGATGAATGGGTGTATAAACCCTTGGCCAATCTTATTTCCAGTCTTTCACAAAAAGCCAAACACATCCAGACCGGCCATATTCAACTCTACCTCAGTTACATATTTATTACGTTGATTCTCCTTCTTCTTTTCTGGGGAGGGCATTCCTCATGATCTCCATTTTTTTTGCATGCGCCAAAGTGCTTTTTCTGATGGCCCTCGCGCCGTTACTCAGCTGGTTCATCAAAAAGATGAAAGCTATCTCGCAAAACCGTGTAGGTCCTAGCCCGGTGCAGGTCTATACGGACCTTTGGAAGCTTTTCCACAAAGATATGGTGATCTCGGAAGCCGCATCATGGATTTTTCACGCGATGCCTTTCGTGCTCTTTGCGTCGGTCCTTAGCGCAGCCTCTTTAACGCCGGTGTCCGGAGCAGTCTCTCTTTTTGGTTTTACAGGCGATGTGATTGTTTTTGTTTACCTCCTGGCCCTGGGACGTTTCTTTTTGACTTTGGCCGCGTTGGATACCGGAACCACGTTCGGAGGCATGGGGTCGAGCCGTGAGATGACACTTTCATCGCTTGCGGAGCCGGCACTTCTTCTCTCGTTTTTTTCTTTGAGTTTCCGGACCCAAAGCCTGTCGCTTGACGGGATTGTTTCGTATTTTTCCTGGCAATCACCCATTCAAATTTTATTTTTTACGAGCTTGGCGTTTGGCGCGCTTTTGATTGTCACCATCGCGGAGAGCGGACGAATTCCGATGGATAATCCAGCCACACATTTGGAACTGACCATGATTCACGAAGCCATGATCCTGGAATATTCCGGCCGTTATCTGGCTTTGATTGAATGGAGCCATCAGATCAAACAGATTATTTTTCTGACACTGCTCGCCAATCTTTTCTTTCCTTGGAATTTTTCCGGTATGTCTGGGTTCGCGGCTTTTGGCGTGGGCATCGGACTTTATCTATTGAAAATCTTTTTCCTGGCTTTTGTGATTGGCTGGATCGAGATTCATTCCGCGAAATTGCGGCTTTTTAGAGCTCCGGACCTTTTGGCCGTCGCTTTTGTCCTGGCCGTTTTGTCTCTTCTGGGACAACTCATCATCGGGAGGGGCGTATGAACACGGAATTCGTGCCCTCGCTGATTCACTTTTTCGGCATGATGCTTTTGATCGTTTCCTTTTGGATGCTGGCCGCTCCGCAGATCGGGGCCAGCATTCGCGCTTATGCCACCCATTCTTTTTTGCTCGCACTAATTACTGCTTTCATTGCTTTAACAAATCATGTAGAGCACTTGTTGATTCCCGCGTTCTTGACACTGGCTCTGAAAACCATCTTAATCCCGCAAGTCTTTTTCAGGATTATCCGCCGGCTCGGGATCCGCAAAGAGATCGAAAGTTATGTCAACATCCCGTTCACGCTGCTTCTGGCCGTGCTGCTCGTGTTTGTCTCCTTTTATGTGACAGGGGAAGGCAAGGTCCTGAAATCGGTTTCGTTTGGCGAATTTATCCCGCTAGCAGTCTCCACGATTTTTTTCGGCATGTTAATGATGACGACCCGCAAAAAGGCGATCAATCAGGTCCTCGGACTGCTCCTCATCGAAAACGGTCTTTTTCTTATGGGTGTGACCATTACGTTTGGCATGCCTCTTCTTGTGGAAATAGGGGTCTTTTTCGATGCGCTGGTGGGTGTGGTGATTATGGGTGTTTTTGTTTTTAAAATCCGCGGCGCTTTTGAAAGCATTGACGCGGACGATATGACGGTTTTGAAAGGATGAAGGCATGACGATCGATCACATACTTTGGACACCGCTTGCTTTTGCATTTCTGTGTCTGGTCCCTTGTCCCAAAAGGACCACGCGTCTGACCTTTATGGCCGGTGCGGCCGTGTCCGCGATCGGGGCCTGGTTTTTTGTTTTCGGGAATTTTTCAGGCCCGCGCATATTCGCGTTTAAAGAAAGTCTTATGATGGACGCCTTGTCCGCCGTTTTTGTCCTTTTGATCCCGAGCGTGGGACTGCTTTCCGCGATCTATGCGGGCGGTTATCTTTTCAAGGAAGGCGAGACCGGCATCCCGCCGGCCAAACTTCGCCGCTACGCGTTCTTTTTTCATCTCTTTCTTTTCACCATGCTCCTGACCGTGCTTTCCAATAATCTCGGGGTGATGTGGATAGCGATCGAAGGAACCACGCTCGCGTCATCATTTTTAGTGAATGTGGACGACAAGAAAAGTTCGATCGAGGCCGCGTGGAAATACTTGATTCTTTGCAGCGTGGGCATCGCACTCGCGCTTTTTGGGGTCATTTTGGTCTATTACTCTGCGGTCGAACAAGTCGCATCCGGGGAAACCGGGCTTTTACTTAATTGGAGCTTTCTGCTCGCCAAAGCAAAATATCTGGATCCACAGATCATCCGGCTTGCGTTTATTTTTGTTCTTGTGGGCTATGGCACCAAGGCCGGCCTTGCGCCGTTCCATGCCTGGCTGCCGGATGCACACAGCCAAGCACCCGCCCCTGTGAGCGCGCTTCTTTCCGGCGTGCTTTTGAGCTGCGCGACTTTCGGTATTTTGCGGTTTCATATCCTGACCAAAGTCGCAACGGATTCAGCATTTTCGGACACACTATTGATTGTCTTTGGCGTACTCTCGGTGGCCATTGCCGTACCTTTTATCATGGAGCAAGCGGATTACAAACGTTTGTTGGCGTATTCAAGCGTGGAGCATATGGGGCTCGCGGCCGTGGGCCTTGGATTTGGCGGCACGCTGGGCTTGTACGGCGCGATTCTCCACATCGTGAATCACGCGTTCACGAAATCCCTGCTCTTTTTCACTTCCGGTCATTTGTACTATTTCTTTCACAGCAAAGAGATCAGCAAGGTGAAAGGGATTTTCCGCAAAAACGCTTTTCTGGGAACGATATTCTTTTTCGGAGTTCTCGCCATCGCCGGCATGCCGCCTTTCAGCGTCTTCTTCAGCGAATTCTGTATTTTAAGCGCGGGCTTTTTGGCCAAACAATTTATTCCGTGCGCCATTCTGCTTGTTTTATTGGCGCTTATCTTTACCGGTTTCCTCCGGCAAGCGAACCGGATGACTTTTGGCGAAACCGAAAAAACCGAAATGCCTGCAAAAAGTTTTCTCATGGATAGTGTGCTTGTGGTCGGCATGATCGTGATCGTGGTGATGGGTTTTTATATCCCAAGGCCGTTGCAGCATCTGCTTCAGGAAGCGAGCCGCGTGGCTGGAGGAGTGGTTTCATGAAAATGGTCTGCGAAGCTTTGAAAGAAAAATTCGGGAATACGATCCGCGAACTGGAAGGCGGGACCGAAAAGCAATGTCATGTGCTTATCCCGCGAGACGCGATTCTGAAAACAGTCGGCTTTCTCACGGGACTTCTTCCCATGCGCCTTGTTTTTCTCTTTGCCTCGGACACACGGAAGGAAAACAAGGCCTTTACGCTTTCTTATGTTTTTTCCCATACGCAGCAGGATTCTTTTATCATCCTTGAAGCCAGGATCCCGGAAAACGATCCTGTGTTTCCTTCCGTCACTCCTTTTCTGCCGCAAGCCAATTGGCAGGAACGTGAGATTCAGGATCTTTTTGGCTTGGTCGCGGGAAACCTCCCGGATCCCAGATCGCTTGTGTTTCACGAGGACTGGCCCAGAGGCCATTTCCCGTTTAAAAAAGATTTTCAATCTCAACAAAAGATTCCGCGGGTTTCCGGCCAATACATTTTTGAACGCGTGGAAGGAGAAGGTATTTTCGAAATCCCGGTCGGGCCGGTTCATGCCGGCATCATCGAACCCGGTCATTTCCGTTTTTCCTCGGCCGGCGAAAGTATCGTGAAGCTCGAGATCCGGCACTTTTACACCCACAAAGGCACGGAAAAAGCAGGCGAAGGAAAATCACCGTCTCATCTCCTTTGCCTTGCGGAGCGTATCTCCGGAGACAATTCTTTTTCTCATGCCGCCGCCTGTGCACAGGCCCTGGAAACTCTGGCCGATATTCAAGTGCCCGAGCGGGCACAATTCCTTCGCGTTATTTTTCTTGAACTGGAGCGCCTTCACAACCACATGAGCGATATTGCCGGGATTTCCCTGGACGCGGCGTTCAGTTTTGGCGCAAGCCAGCTTATGCGGCTCAAGGAATCTCTTTTACGCATCAACGAACGGCTGGCCGGCACGCGCCTCCTGAGAAACGTCATCGCTTTGGGCGGTGTGCGAAAGGACATTTCTGGAGTCCAAAAACAAAGGTTTCTGGAAGAAATCCAGAAGATTAAAACGGATTTTGATTCGATCATTCAAATCCTCTGGCAGGTGGATTCCCTGGTAGACCGCATTGAAGGCACAGGCCAAGTCAAAAAGGAAGTGGCTGAGACACTTGGCGGCGTTGGCCCGGTCGCGCGCGCTTCCGGCGTCGACCAGGACCTTCGGCGCGATCATCCTTATGCCGCATATAAAGAGCTTTTTTTCATGGTTCCTGTGTTCAAGGAAGGCGATGTCGAGAGTCGGATGAAAGTAAAGATCCAAGAAGTCTATGAATCGTTCAAGCTGATTTATGACGCCCTTCACACCATGCCCGAAGGTCCTTTGTGCAGTGAGGCGAGGCCGATTTTGCCGCTGAAGAGCGCATTGGGTTATGTGGAGTCTCCGCGCGGGGAATGTTTTCATTGGATTGCCACAGACCGTGAAGGGAAAATCACGCGCTGGAAAATCCATTCACCCTCTTTTGTGAACTGGCCCTTGATCCAATACGCGGTCCTGGAAAATATCGTACCGGATTTTCCCTTGATCAATAAAAGTTTCAATTTGTCTTATGCCGGCAATGACCGGTAAGGTGGCTTTCTCGTCATCACGAGGAGCGAAGCGACGAAGTGATCTCTGAGATTGCTTCGGGCACTGCGTACCCTCGCAATGACAGAAACCTCCGGGTAAAAAATAAAAGGAGTTTTAAGTGTTCAGGATTCTTAAGAAAAACTTAGCCGTTGGAAAAGCAACGCTGCCGTATGCGCCGCATGCTGCCAAAACAACCGAAGGATTTCTCGGCGCGCCTGAGATCGATCCGGCCAAATGCACGCGGTGCGGGCAATGTGTGCTTCAATGCCCGACCAAGGCCTTAACGATCGCAGACCACGCAAAGGAAGCCAGGCGTTCTTTTTATATTTCCTACGGAGACTGCATCTTCTGCGGGCTTTGCGAGCCAGCTTGTCCGTATCAGGCCATCTCCTTCAAAGGGAAATTCGAACTTGCGGCCCGGACTAAAAAAGAATTATGCCATGAACTATCTTCCGCTTTGTCTGATGTCCGGAAAGACAAAGCCTTTGTTTCTACGGAAAAAATTTACTTCAAAAAAAAACCGGATGAAATCTCAGCCTTCCGGCAGGGTGATTTTGCTGACAAACTGACCCTGGAAGAAATCGGCGAGTCATTAAGCCAAAAGATTCAAAAACTTTTCGGCCGATCTCTCCATATCCGCGAAGTTGACGCGGGTTCGTGCAATGGGTGCGAAGTCGAAGCCGTGAATCTTTCCAATCCTATTTATGACGCGGAACGGTTCGGTGTCCATTTTGTGGCTTCTCCGCGACACGCGGACATGCTGCTTGTGACCGGTCCTGTGACGCGGCAGATGGAACTCGCGCTAGTTAAAACTTACGAGGCAACACCTTCTCCGAAGCTTGTGGTGGCTTGCGGGAGCTGCGCGATTAGCGGCGGCATGTTTGACGGAAATTACGCGGTGGCGGGCGGCGTGGATCGTGCGGTTCCTGTGGATATTTATGTGCCCGGCTGCCCGCCGCGGCCTGAAGCCATTCTCCATGGCATTTTCCTGGCTCTGGAAAAAAGACAGTAATCCTACCCAAAAAACCAAACTAAAAAATAATATCTCGAATCAAGTTTTATGCGGCAGGCTTTGGGTTTTGCGGAGCAGGCTGTGTTTCATGCTGTAGAAGAAATAAACCACAAATCCTATCAAGAGCCACACCACAAACCGGATCCAGGTAATCGTGGGGAGGCCGGTCATCAAAAAAATACAAGTCGAAACACCCAACAACGGAATGACCGGATTTAGCGGGACTTTAAAGGTCCGGTGCCTATGCGGTTCTTTGACGCGAAGAATGACGACACCAAAGCAAACAAGGACGAATGCAAAAAGCGTTCCGATGTTCGTCAGATCTACCATCTCATCAATGTTGGAAAAAGAGGCTGTTAAAGCGACAAAAAGGCCTGTCGCGATGGTGGTGATATAAGGTGTTTTGAATTTCGGGTGGACTTTTGAAAAAACAGGCGGTAAAAGACCGTCGCGCGACATGGAAAAAAAGATCCTGGATTGTCCCAGTTGCATGACCAGAAGTACCGCGGTTTGAGCCACCACCGCGCCGGCCGCGACGATGCCGGTTGCCCAATGGAGGTTGATATGCTTCATGGCGAAAGAAAGGGCTTCGGCTTTTTGGCTCGCCAGCGTGTCTTTGAGGATGGAAAACGGAACGAGTCCTGTAAAGACCGCGGAAACGATGATGTAAATAACCGTGCAGATGGCAAGCGACCCCAGAATCCCGATTGGGAGATCTCGCTTCGGATTTTTGGTTTCTTCCGCTACTGTCGACACGGCATCAAAACCGATATAAGCAAAAAAAACAATCGCGGCACCCGTTTTGATCCCCGCGAATCCGTTTGGTGCGAAAGGGGACCAGTTTTCAGGTTTGACATAAAAAAGTCCTACCGCGACAAAAAAAGTGAGCACGAGGAGTTTGATGGCAACCATGACCGAGGTGAAACGTGCGCTTTCCTTGATTCCGATCACAAGAAGCGTTGTGATCATAGCAACGATCAGGAAGGCCGGAATATTCAAGATGAGCGGCATTCCGAAAAGGTGCGGCGCGTTATGAACCGCGAACCAGGCTTTTTGGAGACCTGGATTAAGCTGTTCAAAAGTCATGCCTTGACTTAAGAGCATAGATGCTTTTTCAAATCCCTGGAACGCGGAACGGAAATCAATCGAGGCCCAGGGCGGTAACTGGATCCCAAAACCGCGAAGAAACTCCGTGAAATAACCTGACCAGCTGATAGCTACCGCGATGTTGGCGACCGTGTATTCAAGCATGAGGTCCCAGCCAATGATCCACGCGATCAACTCACCGAAGGTCGCATAAGAATAGGTATAAGCGCTTCCTGAAATCGGAACCATGGCCGCGAATTCGGAGTAACAAAGCGCGGCAAATCCACACGCGATGGCTGTGAGTCCAAAAGACAAAATGATGGAAGGTCCTGCGCCGGGTCTTACCAGATCTCCGGCTGCGGCAGTACCGATGACCGTAAAAATACCCGCACCAATAATGGCGCCAATCCCTAAAAGGATCAAATCCAGGGGGCCAAGGGCTTTTTTCAGCTGTTTGGCCGGGTCATGGGATTCCTGAAGGATGATGTTCAGGTCTTTGATCTTGAAAAGTTGATTGGAAAGTTTTTGTTTGTCCAAAGTCATCCAGCCTCGTTTATCGAGTATCTTGCCATGGAGGTTAAGAGCTTGTCAATTCGCAGGAAATGAAAGCGGAGAAAAAAGACAAAGCGCTTAAGGAAAATTATAAAACTTTTCAGTTGGATTCTTTCCAGATGTCGCCGCGCCGGCCGATTTTGATGACATCGGTGATCTTGATCTTCAAAACTACGAACCTCTCGGTCATCTCCAACTCGAAATGATGGCTTTTTTTCCCGGTCCGCACAGCTTCGATGACACGGTCCGTGGAGAACTTTAAAAGTTTTTTATCCCATTCTTTCAGTATTGCGTCAAAAACCTTTCCTCTTTCAATGAGTTGAGTTTTACCGTTCAAACGGTAAGCCTCAAGACTTTCGTAATCCATAAAAGAGACGGAAACAAGAGAGTTCTCCTTGAGATTGGTGATGGTTTTTCCGATGACATAATCAATCAGATAAATGTAATCACCTTTCGCGCGAAAAAAGAACTTGGGGGCTGTGTTTGGCACGCCGTTCCTGGTCGCCGTGGCAACGGAAACAAATTCTCTTTTTTCCAGAAGCTGTTCGATCTTTTCAGTGATTTTGGGCATGAATTCCTCAGTGAATTGAAATTATACAGTAAAATGCAAAAGATGTGCCAACTTCCGAGATCGACTAAAACGGTTGTTTTGGGAACTACCTTTAGAATTCAAACGCTCGATAAATTTCACATTAAAAACTAGTAGAAAAGTCCAAAACCAGTTATATTTTTATTAACCCTAAAAGGAGGTATATTTTTGAAAAAAACAAAGGAAGGTTTTACTCTTGTTGAAATTTTGATTATTGTCGTTATCATAGCTGTTTTGGCGGCTATGATTTTACCGAGGTACGTAGACCAATCTGAAAATGGGTATATAGCGGAAGCTCAATCTTTCCTTGGCAGTTTGAGGTCAGCGATTATCAAGCATATGGATTTAGGTGGTTTTGATGCATGGCCAACCATAGACAATGATCAGATGTCGGATCCGGCCGTTATGAATCCACTTGGGTTGCAGCCCTTACCTGCTCACCCGAATTGGCTCTATTGTTGTGGATGTGCAGCATATCCTAATGGGTGTTATGCCCAACGACTCACAACGGGAAAACATATAGGTGCTATCATTTACTTAAGTGAAGCAGGTGAATATAGCTGCGAAGGCCTCAATCCCTATACGCTCATCGATGCCAAAAGAGGTTGTAGAGCGTAATTGCGCGATGAGTGTTTTCTGCCGGGAGGGCAGACCCATTCATCGATCTAAACGTTCCATTTTTCAGATTTTATTTAGGCGGTTCTTAATATTTTTTTCGAGAAATAACCTTCCGAAGTTCAATGCGAAACACTTGTTACGTTATGAGGAATGAATTATAACTCGAATATGCTGCGAGGCCTGTACGTTCACATACCATTCTGTAGGACAAGATGCCATTATTGTCATTTTGTCACCACAGCAGAACTATCGCCGGTGCTTCGGGAACGCTTTTTTATCGCGTTAAAACATGAAATTCATGAAGCCCGAAGACGGTATGGGTCACTGTGTTTTGACACGCTTTATTTAGGCGGAGGGACACCTTCTTGCCTGAGCATCGCGGAGATGACGGATCTTTGGGAAACGGTTCACGCGCATTTTAAAGTTAAAGAAGGCTCGGAAGTGACTTGCGAGTGGAATCCCGGCGATGGAGATGAGGAAAAGCTGGCCGCTTTGGCGGCGCTCGGGATCAACCGTATCAGTCTCGGAGCTCAATCGTTCCAAGATTCGATTTTAAAACGGCTCGGCAGACGTTATCTCGTCAAAGATATATTTTCATCGGTTGAGAAGATCCGCACAGCCGGAATTTCCAATATCAGTCTTGACCTGATGCTCAGGGTCCCCGGCCAGAAATTCGAGGACTTTCACCATTCGCTTGAAACTTGCCTGGCATTGCAGGCCTCTCAGGTTTCACTGTACGATCTCGAAGTGCATCCGCAAACCGTGTTTGGAAAGCTTCAAGGACAAGGGCGGCTTCATCTTCCGGGAGAAGAGGAGCACGCGGGCATGTATCAGGATGCGATCAAAGTGTTGACCGGTGCAGGTTACGAACATTATGAAATCTCCAATTTTTCCAAAGCGGGTTTTGCGTCGCGTCACAACCTGATTTATTGGCGCAATCAGGAATATCTCGGACTTGGGCCGGGCGCTTTTTCTTATCTCAACGGCATGCGTTATCAATTTGCCGAAGGTTTGGATCGCTATCTTCAAAAATGCGAAGGCGCCGTTTGGCGGAACGATCAACAAGATGTCCTTTCAGATGCCGAGAAAGAAACAGAGACATTGATGACAGGATTGCGGCTTCGGGAAGGCATTGCCCTTTCGGAATTTCCAAAGATTTCAGGGTCCATTCTGAAACGGGTCAAAGAGTTGTGCGATGAAGAACTTTTGGAAGAAAAAACCGGAAAAGTCCGGTTCACCGATCGCGGGAAATTCCTTTCCGAAAGCGTTTTCGGGTTTTTGCTTCAAAAAGACGGAATTTCATAAAAAAGATTTCCATGGTATAGTATTGCCCCTGTGACGAGAGAAAATCGCTCACCTTCAAACAAGGAGCCGCACATGAAACACTTTGCAAAAATCCTCATTCTCATTATGGTCCTTTTGCCCGGATTCACGCCAGTTTATGCTGCAGAAAAAGTTGATAACAAGAATACGGAAATGGTCGTCGTCAATGCTTCGAAGATGTCGGCAGTTCCTAAAGTGCAAACTTCTCCGGTTCCCAATATCCCCAAACCTGTTGTGCTCAAACCTTTCACGCTGCCGGCGTCTCCGGTCAAAGTCACACCTTCTTATGCATCAGGAGTCGTTGTCAAAAGGGCTATTTCAGCGGCTGAGTTGACCGCGATGAGAGAAGCGGCTGTGGCCAATGCGCCCAAAACGACCGTGGCGAATCTCCAAGAAGCATTTAACGGAGAGAGCAATGCTTATGTCCGTTATTTAGCGTTTGCCCAAAAGGCGGATGCGGAGGGATACGGAAAAGCAGCCAGCCTCTTCAGGGCTGCTGCCATGGCTGAAAGAGTCCATTTGGAACGGCATGCCAAAATCATCAAAAAGCTCGGCGCCCATCCGGTCGCAAGGATGGAACCGCCGAATGTGAAAACCACGGCGGAGAATCTTGAAAGTGCTTTCAAAGGCGAAACCTATGAGAGCACGGTGATGTATCCTGGATTTTTAGCCCTTGCGGAAAAAGAAGGCAACGAAGATGCCGTGGATGCGTTTGAGGATGCCCAAGCAGCGGAAGCGGTGCATGCAGCTCTTTACAAGAGCGCGATCGATCATTTGAAGGCGTGGAAAACGGGCCGGAATGATTTCTATGTTTGTCCGGGTTGCGGCCATGTGGTTGAAAAGCTTAATTTCCAGGAATGCCCGATCTGCGGGACTGACAAAGGTAAATTTCTGACTGCCAAATAATTTTTATTTTAAAATTCCAGGCCGATTTCCTCATCAGAACCCGGCCTTTTTTATCCGCCTACGCAGTGTGACGAAGAAGCTTAGAGGGCGAAGGCGGGTGTTCACAAAGGGTCGCGGCTTACAGCCGCGATGCTTTATTTCTTCGCCTTTCCCTGACTCGCGACAGCTTCCATCGCGGCTTTGACCTTCTCCGGATCTCCCAAGTAATCATGCTTGATCGGTTTCAGGTCCTTGTCGAGTTCGTAGACCAGCGGGATGCCTGTCGGGATGTTCAGGTTAACGATCACGTCTTCGGGAATATGGTCGAGATATTTGACCAAAGCGCGGAGGCTGTTGCCATGCGCCGCGATCAGGACTTTTTTACCGGATTTGATCGCGGGTGCCGCGATCTCATTCCAAAAGGGAAGCACGCGGGCGACTGTGTCTTTCAGGCATTCGGTCAGCGGGACCTCGCTTTTTTTCAGACTTTTATAGCGCGGGTCAAAGGCCGGACTTCGCGGATCATTGGCTTCCAGCGGCGGCGGCGGAACATCATAGCTTCGACGCCAGATCTTCACCTGCTCTTCGCCGTACTTCGCGGCCATTTCCGATTTATTGAGTCCCTGGAGAGAACCGTAGTGGCGCTCATTCAAACGCCAGTCGCGGACCACCGGGATCCACATCAAGTCCATTTGATCCATGACATTCCAGAGTGTGCGGATCGCGCGCTTGAGAACGGACGTGAAAGCGATATCAAAGACATAGCCGTCTTTTTTAAGGACCCGGCCGCCTTCCTTCGCTTCTTCAAGGCCTTTTTCCGAAAGGTCCACGTCCGTCCAGCCCGTGAACCGGTTTTCCTTGTTCCAAACACTTTCACCATGACGGATGAGAACGAGTTTATACATAAAATTTATCTCCTTTAGAGGTCATTGAATCGAGCGTGATCGATGCGATTTATTCGACGACTAAGATACTGATGGCCTGGGGCAGCGGCACGGTGTTCGGGTCGAATTTAAGCGTCACATGATCTCCGTTTTCAAGATCGTCGAATTCGATCTTCTCGGAATTTTTCAGGACAATGGTTGACGGAAGAACATCTACCGTCACATTCTGATAAATGAAATTAATCGGATCCATCATCCACCGGACCGTCACTCTGTTCTGGTCCAGGCTAATGCCTGTGATGGAGCCTTCGACGGTCCGGAAGTTCCTAAAAGTATCTTCGCCATAAGAAAAAGGAACAGGGGAAAAGATCCCTAACGCGAATAAAAGCACGATCACGAAGCTGATTTTTTTTAACATGATTTCCCCTCCATTTTTTGGATTGATCACGAGGGGAATATATCATTTTATGGGTCAAAAAAAAAGGTAAAAGGAAAAGATCAGCGGTGGCTTCGGCGGAAAGAGGGGGCGATGTAGCCGCGGGACCGTCGGCCTCTTGAAAAGCGGGAACCCCCGAAAGAAGCGACCTTGACGGGTTTGTGTTCGATGAAGTTTTCCATCGGCATTTCAGGATGCTCGGAGATGGGAAGTGCTGTCCGCATGAGCCTTTCGATATCTTTAATGTCCTTGCCCTGATCGGGTGTCGCGAACGAAATGGCATGGCCTTTGTCGCCGATGCGTCCGGTGCGGCCGATCCGGTGCACATAGTTTTCGGAATCATCCGGAAGGTCATAATTCAGCACCAGTTCAATGCCTTTGACATCGATGCCGCGGGCCGCGATGTCCGTTGCGACCAGGACACGGTATCTTCCCGACTTGAATCCATCCAGGGCTTCACGTCTTTGGGCGAGGGAGCGGTCGGCATGAATCTCTGCCGCCTTGTGTCCCATTTCCCGGATTACGTGCGAGATCTTGCGCGCGCCGATCTTGGTCCGCGAAAAAACAAGGACCGTGCCGTGATACTGGGCGAGGATCTTGCCGAGCAATTGTTTTTTGGATTCTTTTTTAACGATGAAAACTTCCTGGGTGATCTTTTCCGCGACAGTCCCGGATTTCGCGATCTCAATATGCACCGGCAGTTTCATTTGGGAAGATGCGATTTTCATAATTTGGTCCGGCATCGTGGCCGAGAAAAGCATGGTCTGCCGTTCGCGCGGCAGTTTCCGGAGGATGATCTGGATCTGCGGGGCAAAACCCATATCGAGCATCCGGTCGGCTTCATCCAGGACAAGAATGCTCATGTCATCCAGGAAAACATACCGCTGTTCCATATGATCGATCAAACGGCCTGGCGTCGCGATGATGACGCGCGGATGGCGCCTGAGTTCCTGGATCTGGTTGTGCATGGAAGCGCCGCCGATCAGGACCGCGAATTTGATGTTCGGGGATAATTTATGAAGACTTTGATGGACTTGAAGTGCCAGCTCGCGGGTCGGCACCAGAATTAGGCCGCGGCCTTGTTTGGAAGCAAGCCTCTGGATCATCGGAATGCCGAAAGCCAAGGTCTTCCCGGTACCGGTCTGGGCGATCCCGATCACATCTTGTCCTTCAACCGCTAAAGGGATGGCCTTTTGCTGGATCGGGGTCGGCGTATGGAATTTCATCCGTCCCAAGACTTCCAGAAGTTGAGGCGCTATGCCTAAGCCGTAAAAACTGGCGGGTGATGGCTGCGCTAAATTAGGTGTGTTCACCCCGTTCAATCTCCTTGTGGTGCAAAGTTTTTATAAGATGCATGATCCCGAAAGGGCCTCATTTTGTGAAGATCTAACGGGGTTAATAAAGGCAGTATAGGGGCAATCCTTTCAAATGGCGAGATAATAAAAAAAGTGAAAGCCTTTGCTATTTGGGGTCCCAAGGGCCATGCTTTGAGAGAAGACAGGGACGTATTATAATGCCGTGATTACAAACGAGGATTTTGAATGTCAGAAAAAGTGCTTTGCGTTACGAATCTGAGCAAACAATACGGCGATATGACTGCGGTCGACGCTATTTCCTTTGAGGTGCACGCCAGGGAAATCGTCGGGCTTTTGGGGCCCAACGGGGCGGGAAAGACCACGACCATCAATATGATCCTCAGCATTCTCGAGCCGAGTTCGGGCTCGATCCATGTCGAAGGCATGGACATCGCGAAACAACGTTCTGCCGCACTTGCCTGTACCAATTTTGCGGCTGTTTACGCGCCTCTTCCCGGGAATTTAACGGTTTATCAGAATTTGAAAGTCTTCAGCCTGCTTTATGGCGTTCAAGATCAGGGGCATGGTCTCGAAGTCTTGATAGACCGGTTCGATTTAAAACCATTCCGAAACATAAAATGCGGTCTTCTATCTTCGGGCGAGCAAACACGAGTCGGCCTCGCCAAGGCCATGCTCAATCAACCGCATCTTCTCTTATTGGACGAACCGACCGCGTCTCTGGATCCCGCGGTAGCTCGGGATATTCGCCTCAAAATCCGCGAATTTGTGACCCAAACCTCGGCCGGAGTGCTATGGACTTCGCATAACATGTATGAAGTGGAGGCTATTTGCGACCGGGTCCTTTTTTTGTCACACGGCAAGATTCTGCTGGAAGGTGACCCAAAAATTTTACCGCGCGAATACGGCAAAAAAACACTCGAAGAACTTTTTATTACCGTTGCACGCGAACCTCTCTCTTTGGAAAACACGTGACGACGATGAATCTAAAACGTATTTTTGCGGTGATGCTTCGCCAGTTTTATCTTATGCGGGGAAGTTTTTCGCGTGTGGTTCCTCTTTTCGCCTGGGTGGCCGTGGATATGGTTTTGTGGGGATTTTTGACGCGTTATCTGAACGTTTCCGCATCGTCAGGGATCAATTTTGTTTTTATACTTTTGGGCGCCGTACTTTTCTGGGATTTTTTCATCCGTGTGATGCAAGGCGTGACCATGGCCTTTTTTGAGGATGTCTGGTCGCGCAATTTTCTGAATATGTTTGCGTCGCCGATCACCATTGCCGAATATATTATTGGGTTGGTCGTCTCCAGCATCGGCATGACACTGATTGGGTTGACCGCGATGATCCTGATCGCGGCACTTTGTTTCGGTTTATCGCTTATGGTTTACGGGATGATGATCTTTCCATTTCTTCTCATCCTCTTTTTGTTTGGTATCGCGATCGGTATTTTCGGGTGCGCGATCGTGCTCCGGCTCGGCCCGGCATCCGAGTGGTTTATCTGGCCGATTCCGGCGTTCCTTTCGCCGTTTGTCGGGGTGTTGTATCCCATTTCAACGCTTCCGCAATCGATGCAGCATGTGTCACATCTGTTGCCGCCATCGCATGTGTTTGAAGGCATGCGTGCGATCGTGACAGGAGGGACTGTCTCCTGGCCTCTTCTCGCCTGGAGCGGTTGTCTTGCCATCGCTTATATCCTTCTGGCATCCTGGTGTTTTACGCGGACCTACCAACATGCCGTTCGGACCGGTTTGATGGCGCGCTATAGCGTCGAAAGCCTCAGTTAATAGTGGCGGAAGCTGTATAAAACACTCATTGACCCTGCGGCCACAATCCCTATAATTATGCATCTCGAAAACAGCTTTATCGTTCTTTGAAAGTTACTAGCCCGTAGAGAATTCCCAAATTCTTACGGGCAGTACTTGGCGTATTTAACGACAAGTATCCCCCAACGGTGACGACGGTTACTTTAAAAGCAGACCCTGTCGCACTTGCGCATCGGCGCAAGTATTGAAGCGACTTATTGTTATACGTTAAATTTTCGCTCTTTAAAAATTCGATCCCCTGTAGCTCAGCTGGTAGAGCATGCGGCTGTTAACCGCAGTGTCCCTG
>ENA-UOWG01000437-UOWG01000437.1-activated-sludge-metagenome-genome-assembly--contig:-NODE-437-length-55702-cov-5.717828_pt1 | contig 55702 bp, 45 predicted proteins | sample MGYA00238147_ERZ761563 | MGnify/ENA primary metagenome ERZ761563 (study PRJEB28884, sample SAMN05720216) | anaerobic digester metagenome | isolation source: active sludge of municipal...
TAGCCGCTGGCCGTGCTGCCTGCGCCGCTGGCCGTGCTGCCCCAGCCGCTGGCCGTGCTGTTATCGCCGCTGGCCGTGCTGCCTGTGCCGCTGGCGGTGCTGTAATTGCCGTAGGCTGAGCTGTAGATGCCGTATGCCGCGCTGTAATAACCGCTGGCCGTGCTGCTAAAGCCGCTGGCCGTGCTGTTCCTGCCATAGGCCGAGCTGCCTGCGCCTACGGCCGTGCTGCTTGAGCCGCTGGCCGCGCTGTAATTGCCGCTTGCCATACTGCTATAGCCGCTTGCTGTGCTGCCCGTGCCGCTGGCCGTGCTGTTCCTGCCATAAGCTGAGCTGGAATTGCCGCTCGCCGTGCTGCCGCTGCCGTAGGCCGCGCTGTAATTGCCGCTTGCCATACTGCTATAGCCGCTTGCTGTGCTGTAGTCGCCGCTGGCCGTGCTGGCATATCCCGTGGGCAGTGCTGTAAGTGCCGCTCGCCGCGCTGGCTGAGCCGCTGGCCGTGCTGTATGCGCCGCTGGCCGTGCTGAAGTTGCCGCTGGCCGTGCTTTCTAAGCCGCTCCCCGTGCTGTTCCTGCCATAGGCTGAGCTGTAGACGCCGCTCGCCGTGCTGCCGCTGCCGCTGGCCGTGCTGGCATATCCCGTGGCCGTGCTGTTCGCGCCGACGGCTGTTGCCCAAACGCCGGAGCCTCCCGAGTACGTGCTGGCGTTGGCATTGGGGCCGATCGCGGTGTTCTCGAGGCTTGTCCCTACGTTCCCGTCATTGGCGGGGGCGCCAACCATTCCCAGCTCCAGTGCCCATAGTGTCGTGCAAAAGCACATAAGGGCGAGGCAGACAGTGACTGCCAAGACAAGCCTTGTTATAAAACCTGACCTCACAACCTCATCCTTCCTGACGGATCGTTCCTGGGACATGGTCTTCTCCTTATTGTTGTTGGAATATGATGTAGCCGGAGGACATTATCCTTGCCTTCCGGAGATCTTCGGTATCGGCCCAATTGATGTGTTAACAAAGCTGTTCGAGCGGGATGCTGAGAAAATTGTACATCACGGTTAACCGTGATAAAAGGAAAAACTTCTTAAATGGCAAGGACGGTTTTTTTGGTTTCTACGGTTTCTACGGTTTGTCTGGTTTCTTCAGTTCATAAGGACTTCTTCCTTCTTTTTTACCGCTTCATAAACGTTTCACAAACATTCAAACGCCTCATAAACTGTTTCTCAAACTGTTTCATAGGGGTTGGGTTATTTACTTTTTGAATGTCCCCTTTGATCCTTCTTTGAAACTTCAGGATCCGGGTCTTCTGATTGATACTGAAAGTTCAACGAATAACTTGTATTTCTTCCACCACCGGCGTCTTTGGTCAGGATACCGCGACCCAACAGATCGGTGATATCACGTAATGCCGTATCCGGAGACCGCTTCGTCAATTTCGCCCATTTTGTGGCGGTAAGCTTTCCTTCGAAATTGTCCAGCAGTTTATTGAGGACCAACAGCTGGCGGGGATTAAATTGTACCCGGGCATGTTTTTCCCAAAAACCGGCCTTTCTCAGTACGCGGGAAAGAGTATTGCCGGCGCTGTCGAGGGCAGCGCTGAGAGTATCCAGAAACCAATCCAATCGCGCCGTGATATTCAAGGTGCCTTGTTGCGCAGCTTCCAGGCCCGAATAGTATTCGGGCCTCTCGTTTCTTATTTGAGCTGACATGCTGTAAAAACGTCGGGGGCTTTTCTCTGATCTCGCCAAAAGCATATCCATCAACGCCCGGGCAATGCGCCCGTTGCCGTCTTCGAAGGGGTGAATGGTCACAAACCACAGATGTGCGATACATGAGCGCAATACAAGATCATTCCCGTCATCACCGTTGAACCATTCTATGAATCTTGCCATCTCGGCTTCTATGCGGGGAGCCGGCAGACCCTGGAAATGGATCCGCTCACTACCGATAGGGCCGGAGACGACCTGCATCGGACCGGATTTATCATCTCGCCACGTACCCACTTTAATTGCATGCATACCGCTTCGACCGGTGGGGAAAAGCGAGGCATGCCATGCAAAAATCCTTTCCCCGGTCAAAGGCTGGCCGTATTTTTGAGTGGCGTCAAGCATCATCTCCACGACGCCCTCGACATCTCTCGACGGACGCGGCAAACCTCCCGCATCCATTCCAAGATGCCGCGCGACAGAGGATCGGACCTGCTGCGCGTCCAGGTTCTCCCCTTCAATTTCACTTGATTTAACTATATCCAGGGTGAGTGTTTCAAGAACAGCCTCGTCGCGCATATCGAAACCAAGACTTTTCATCCTCCCGATCAGTTCGCCCTGTTTATATCGGACCAAAGCCAATTTTGGGGCTAAAATGTCAGGATCCCAATGAAAGTCCGGCCAATTCGGCAGATCGTAAATATAAGTTGTCATTCTCCGCACCTCATGCGGATATTATAAACCTTATTCTCCGCAAATGCAATCTTCTCCGCATAATATGCGGTTAATAAAACACATGTTCTCCGCAATTGAGACATGCCTTACCGGGTATCGAACGTCTCCCTTGTTCCTTCCGCCATCTTCACCAGGAACAGGCTGAAAGCAACTTTCTTCAGGCTGGTTCAATCCCTCCATGCGGTATTTCTCCACGTCAAGTTCAGGGGCGCATTCCCCGAAGAGCCCTATGATCGCCTCAACTTCTTCCTTTTTCTTCAGTTTATCTGGTTTCTACGGTTTCTCAGGTTTCTTCAGTTTATCTGGTTTCTTCAGTTTCTCTGGCTTCTCCCGTTCAAGCGGTTCAAGCTGCTCAAGCGGCTGCAACCCTTCTTTACTCCACCTGCGCCGCCACGGTCTTCGCCAGCGCTATCTTGGCGAGGGCCAGCTTCTTGTATTCCTTTTTGACCTTCTTCATGTCGCCGGCCGCAATTGCCTTGTGGAGGTCGCCCTCGAGCTCGGCCACTTCGAGGAGCTTGTAGTAATCGAGGGATTCCTTGAGGTGGGCGATGACGATCTTGCCGGTGACGAGGGGATGGTTGTTGGTCACGTTGGCGTCCTTGAACGTTATCCCGTGCTCCAGTTCAACCTCCAGCCCCTTGCGGAACTCTTCCGGGTCGATGTTCATCTTCGTGTCGTTCACCGCCGCGAGGACGGTCTTCGCTTCTTTTGGCAGTACCTTCGCGGCCTTCAGTTTCGTCCAGTCCCTGATCTTCAGCGCCTTGCAGAATTTCCTTACCTCGTCCTTCGTTATGTATTCCGGGATTTTCATAATGCCCCCTTTCTTGTATGTGTGTAGTGTGAAGAAGATTGTAGCACAGCCTGCGATTTCCGCAAGGCATTGGGCACATTTATTTGAAGATCTCGTCCAGCCAGTCGAAGAGGACCTGGCCTATAAGGGAGCGGTTCTCCATGACGCAGTGGTTGGTCGCGCCCTCGTTGGCGGGGGTTATCACCATTTTCTTCGCGGGGTTCGGGAAATTGTCCATGGCTATCTTTTGCTGACGTTTCACTTCCTCGCTCTTGTACTCACCCTCTCCGACGATGATCAGGGGCGCGGCGTTGACCTTCGCGGGGTCGAAGGTGTAGCCTTTGTTGGCGTCAGCGAGACCGGACGGATTGTCCATGGGTACTCCCCAGCGCCAGCAGATTGCCTTGACTATGTTGCTGTGAAAAGTTGTCCACGAGGCGATCTCCTTTTTTGTCGCTTTGACCACCGGCATCGCGGAGAAGAGGGGATAGGCGTCTACCACGGCGGAGTTCATCGCGATGGCCTTGATCCTCGGGTCATGCATGGCGGCCCGGGGCACGAAACCGCCGCCGCCGCTGTACCCGTAAGCGGCCAGACGTTTGGGGTCCACATCGGGCCGGCTGAGGGCGTGGTCGATGACCGCCTTCATGGGGACGTTCATGTCGGGCCTGAACGTTTTCCCCTCAAGGGGGAGGATGCCCTGCCCGGGCAGGTCCACGGTCATGAAGTTGTAGCCCCGGTCATGGGTCTGGGGGGCGATGTAGAAGAAGAGGTCCTCGGCAAAGGTCTCTCCGCCGCCGACCATGATGAGGGTCTTTTCAGGTTTTGCCCCCGCGGCGGCCTTGCGGAAATATCCCGGGAGCACGGTGCCTTCGAAGGGGACCTCGAAATATTCAAGCGGCGGGTCAAAGAGGGGCGCCGCCTTTTTCATAATACCGCGCATCTTCAGCACCCTTTCCTTGAAACGCGCGTCAGTGGGGAGCATGGAGATGAGGGATATCCTTATGTAGTAGGCGGCCCGCTGGAACTGGTCACGGGCACTCACCCTGTGACCGCCGGCGAGGGACTTCTCGCCCCGGGCCTCTGCCCGGATACCCAGGTTATACCACTCTTCCTGCCAGCTTGCCGCGTCGCCGTCCTTGATCCTGGATGCCGCGTAGAAGGCCTCGCCGACCTCGACACCATGATTTACCGCCGAACCGAGAACGAGGGTGCCGAAATGGAAGTCCATGTCCGTATCGTTGAAATGGAATTTAATACCCGTATCGTGGGCGTCGAAGATCTTCTTCTGCTCGCCGGCCCGCGGCGCCTTCCTGTTTGCCCCGGCCTTCTTTTGCCCGGCAAAGGCATTGTCGATGTATCCATGGCCGGACAGGGTGACGGACACAAAAAATACGGCTGAGACCATCAATATCTTTTTCAGCATCATCAATACCCTTCATTTCCCGAGGAATTTTTTGCACGAGGACAGCTCCCCGGTTTTAAAGGGAACCTGATCAGGTCTTTCTCCTGCCCCTTTTTTTCTGCTTGCCTGCGCGGCGGTTCAGCAGTGCCCCCAGCTCGTCGAGGGCGGCGAAAGGTTCGCGGTCCCCGGAGCCGTCAAGCACTTCCACAAGTCCCGTGATCTTTCCGGGATCATTTGTATCGATCCGGTAAATGCGGACAATAAAGCTTTCAAGGATTGTGTGTTCCGTCATGGCTGTATTATACACCACAGCTACCCACAGATTACCCACAGATTGAAAAAATTTCAGTTTTTCTGGTTTATACGGTTTTTCTGGTTTCTATGGTTTCTACGGTTTGTCAGGTTTCTTCAGTTTATAAGGAGTTCTTCCTTCTTTTTTTACCGCTTCATAAACGTTTCACAAACATTCAAACGCCTCATAAACTGTTTCTCAAACCGCCTCTCAAACTGTCAAACTGTTTTTTGTACTATGGATGAGTAGATGGCCTCGGTCTGTGCGGATGGTTTTATACCCAGTCCGTCACGCAGTTTGTCACGGCAGCGGCGATATGTCCTCGCGGCTTCGGCGTTATTGCCGATCTCCCTGTAGCAGACCATGAGATGCTGGTAGATCTCTTCGGCAAGCTCGTCCGTGTCGATCCCTTTCGCGTAGTATTCCACCGCTTGTTCCCATCGCCCCGATCCCTCAAGTGAACGTCCGGATGTTATGATCATATGAAGAAGGCCGTTCTTGAGCATCTCCCTCCGATGGGTGGTCCAGGGAAGTTCGGCGTCGGAGGGAAGAAAAGACCCTTTGTAGAGGCCGAGGGCCATATCGCAAAGCTTTACGGCACGGTCTTCCCGGGACCTTTTGAACTCTGTCAGGGCCTGCTCCAGTTCAAGGCAATCGATCCGGCAGGCGAGCCGGTCTATATCCAGTTGCCCGGCACTGTACCTGATGAGGTTCTCCTCACCAAGGAGCTGGCGCAGTCGGCTCAGGGTGACCTCAAAAGACTTGCGGGCGAGGTCTCCGTCAGCATCGGGCCAGAGTATATCGGTCAGTTTGTCCACCGGTACGTTCCTGCCGCCGAAGGCGATAACGGCCTTGAGCATTTCGAGCGGCTTTTTCTGTACCTTTCCCGGAAATACCAGAGGCTTGTCGTCCTTGAATATCTCAAACCTCCCAAGGGTGTAAATTTTTATCGGATAGGGCCAGTTTTCCGTCGCAAGGGCAGAACCTGCGATGTCGACAGGGGGTGTCAGTCCCAATTTCTTGACCAGTTCCTTTACGTATTCCGGCTCGATCTCGTTCTGAAGAGCCACCACGCAGAGAAATCGCATGACTGAAGGCTGGTAGAACTCGAGATGGGCATAACCGTTCCTTCTGCCCAGCGCGAGGGCGCGGCGAAGGGGCGGCAATCCCTTTTTCTCGTCGCCTTCTTTCAAAAGGAAATAGGCCTGAATGAGAAGGCTGTACCACTCGATGACCTGGCTTTTCATACCCAGACCTATCCGGTGGGCAGTGAGGGCATGGGTCATGGCATTGCCGGCATCGTTTTGCAGGAATCTCACCTGCGCCGTACCGATGTGCAACAGCGCGCGGTAATACGGGTTCCCCATTTTGTCCATCCTGTCCATGGCCATCTCCAGGTTCTCGACAGCGAGTGATGGGTCTGCGGCCAGGATCGCGAACCAGGCGGCATTGATGTGGCAGAAGAAGATCTCCAGCGACTTTCCTGCAACAACAGCCGCTTCCGCCTGGTTCTTCAGCGATATTCCGGCTTCATCGAGTCTGCCAGCGGCCATTTCGGCCGCCGCCCGAAAGCTCCAGAGAAGGGAATCGAAAACGTGGATGCCGCTGCTTGCGGCGATTGAGAGGCCCTCGGAGAGCGTTTGCAGCGCGGGCCCGTACCCGGCCGTGATCCAGCAATGGATGCCTTTCATCAGTTTGATGCGGATGACGTTCAGAGGGGGCTGTTTATGATAGAGGACCTGGGCCTCCGCACTTTCAAGGAGAACGGCGTTCTTGTGGTAATCTCCTTTCCAGAGATGATAGATGCTGATGAAGAACATGATGTCCAGCTGGATGTCCGGGGAAGGGTCCTCCTTGAGAAGGGAAAAGATATGCCCCGACCATTTGACTATCTCCCTGGGATGGTCGGTCCTCCTCATGATGAGCGATATGAGCATTCTCGACGACGCGATGAGGTCTATCTCCCTGGAGGGGAATACCGGGTATTCCCTTTTGAGCTCTTTGAAAATGGCGATGCATTCATCGAGGCGCTTCCACTCGTCGAGTTCGAAAACGTAGGTGTCAACGATGCGGGCCCAGGAGAGGTACTGGCCCGACGCGTCATCGACCGCCTTGAACGATGCAAGGGTTTTTTCAAGGATCTGCCTGGTGCGCCGCATGTCGAAGGGGAAGGAGCACATCGCCTTCCAGTAGAGGAGCCACGGATTGCCTGAAGCCTGATCTTCCGGTATGCCGGCGATCCATTCGGAGACTGTCTTGTTCCTGCCCTGGCTCAGAAGTTTCTGCGCGTGGCGGATGACCATCCGGGCGAGATACTGTCCTTCCGACGCGTCAAGGTACAGCCTTGCGGCGTCTTCGATCTGTCCCATCTCTTCCATGAGGAGCGCCGCATCTTTTTGAATGGCCGTCAGTTCCCGGGGTTCGTATTTCACCCTGGACCTCTCGAGGAGGAACTTTCTGAACAATGGATGGAACTGGTAATCCTGTCCGCTTCCGGAGAGCCTCTCGGTAAAATAATTATGACGGTTCAGCATGGAGAGAATGCGCTCCGCATCTGCCGTTCCCGTGAACTTCTCGGCCAAGGGAACGCTGAGCGTGGGCAGAAAGGAGGTCTTGAGCAGAAAATCCTGGATCGTCTTGTCGGCTTTTTCGAAGATCTCTCCCGCGAAATAATCGAATACCCTGTCATATCCTGCATCCAGCGCCGATCCGGTCACCGCGCCTTTCATCCGTATCCTTTCGAGCATGAGGATGATCCCCGCGGCCCAACCCTGTGTGTTCTCGTGCATGGTCTTTATGGCGTTCTCGCCCAGTCCGGGGATGTGTCCGCGGACGAGCTCCCGCGATTCCCCGAACGTGAAGCGCAGGTCATCGTATTCGAGGATGCCGATCCTGCCGTTCGCATTGAGGCGGGCCATCTGGGGAGGCGGGTCACTGCGGCTTATGACCAGGATATGGATGTTATCGGGGACAATGTCGAGGCCGCTGGCAACGATATCGTGAAAGGAGGAACCGGCCGGAACATCCTGGTAGTTGTCGAAGACGATTGCAAATTTCCCCTTGAGTTTTTTTAACGAAGGAGAGGTGGGAGGCCCCTTGTCCGCGAGATCCAGGCTGGCGATAAGGTCGTAGAGTTCTTCGAAATACCTTCTGGCGAAGGTGCCCATACCCTGGAGGTATTCAGGCGTAAGGAGCGGCAGGGGCTTTCTGCGGCGGGGCGCGGCATTTTTCGCGGCAAGCCCCATATAGTAGAAGAAAGTCGCCGGGTCGGAATCACCCTCATCGCATTGATACCATATGCAAGGGATGCCGCGTGAGCCCAGGTAGCTCGAAACGAGCGTTGTTTTCCCTGAACCGGCGGGTGAGGTCACCCAGACGACGGGACTTTTTGTCCTGGCATCGAGGAGGCCAAAGAGCCTTTTGCGCTGCACCACCCCGGAGAGGCCAGGACGGGTTATCTTGACCGGTACCGTTCTTTCCACCTTCATAACAACAAACCGGGATATAGTTTACCCTGCTTCAATGTGAAGCACAACGAATAAACCAGACCCTATGATCATATGGAGGGCGCTCCTGAGGGTTTTGCAAGTGGCAAATCCAGGTTTTGTCAGGTATACTTAGACCCGTGAGATGAGATGGGGCTGATACGGATAAATAATGTTTCGGTGAACTTCGGCGGGCCAAAGTTGCTCGATGGTGTTACCCTTCAGATCGAGTCCGGCGAGAGAATAGGCCTGCTTGGCCGCAACGGCTCAGGTAAATCCACCCTGATGAAACTCCTCGCGGGCCAGATGTCCCCTGATTCGGGCGGGATCGTTCCCGAAGGTGATGTGACGATCGCCATGCTGCCCCAGGACGTTCCCGATGACCTGCCGGGAGGGGTCTATGACGTAGTTGCCTCCGGCGGGAGGCAGCACGTGGAGCTGCTCAGGGAATATCACGACCTTACCGTTCGGATCGCCAGGGGCAGCGATGACGGGCTCATCAAGGCGCTTGAAAGGGTCCAGCACAGGATAGAGACATCCGGGGCCTGGCATTATCACCAGAGGGTGAAAACGGTGATCGAGCGGACCGGGCTTGATGAGAATGCGGCCTTCAGGGTCCTCTCTGCGGGGATGAAACGCCGGGTATTTCTGGCCCGGGCACTGGTCAGCGAACCTGACCTTCTGCTGCTCGATGAGCCCACAAACCATCTCGATGTTGCAGCTATCCTCTGGCTTGAGGAATTTTTGCTGAAGTACGAAAAGACGCTTATGTTCGTGACCCACGACAGGGCATTCCTCCAGCGCTTGGCCACAAGGATCGTGGAGATCGACCGGGGCAGCCTTGCATCGTATGACTGCGATTACAGGACCTACCTTGAACGCCGGCAGGCCATGCTGGAGGTGCAGGAGAAGCAATGGTCAGAATTTGACAAGAAGCTGGCCAGGGAAGAGGTGTGGATCAGGCAGGGTGTCAAGGCCCGCCGAACCCGTGACGAAGGCAGGGTCCGCGCGCTGATGCGGATGCGTGAGGAAAGGGCCCGCAGGCAGGAGCAGACAGGCGCCGCCCGGCTTATGATCGAAGAGGCGCAGCGAAGCGGCCGGATGGTCGTCGATGCGGGGGACGTTTTTTTTGCCTGGGACGACAAAAAGATAATCGAAGGGTTTTCCACCACCATAATCCGGGGCGACAAGGTAGGCATAATCGGACCGAACGGCTGCGGCAAGACAACACTTCTTAAGATACTCCTCGGTGACATAGAGCCGCAGCATGGAAAGATCAAGCCGGGCACCAATATCAGCGTTGCCTATTTTGACCAGCTCCGCGAGCAGCTCGACGGAAACAAGACCCTCAGGGAGAACATCGGGGGCGGCAACGACATGGTCATCACTGGCAGCACCTCCCGCCATGTTGTCGGCTATCTCCAGGATTTTCTTTTTTCGCCTGAGAGGACCATGTCGCCCGTCAGTTCCCTGTCCGGCGGTGAACGCAACCGCCTGCTCCTGGCCAAGCTTTTCATCGTCCCGTCCAATGTCCTTGTCCTCGATGAACCCACCAACGATCTGGATACCGAGACGCTTGAGCTCCTCGAAGAAAAGCTCCTTGAATACAACGGCACGATACTGATGGTCAGTCACGACCGCGAATTCCTCAATAACGTGGTGACCTCGACGATCGTCTTTGAGGACGATGGACGGCTGCAGGAATACGTCGGCGGTTACGACGACTGGCTCAGGCAGAGAAATGCGTCCGTCATTCCATCGAAACCGATCGCCCCGAAAGAGAAGAAGCAAAAGAGGGAAAAGGCCCCGCAGGAAAAAAAGAAGCTTTCCTTCAAAGAGGCCCGGGAACTGGAATCGCTGCCGCCGGTGATCGAGGCACTGGAAGAAGAGAAACGGCTGCTGATGGAAACCTTGAATTCCCCTGATTTTTACGCGGATCGGGACATGGCCAGGATAAGCGCGGCCAACGACCGGAGGGAGGCCCTGGAAAGGGAACTGGACAGCGCCTATCATCGCTGGGATGAACTGGAAAAACTGCAGGCCAGTTTTGGCGGTACAAAAGAATGAAAGCGCGGACGGACCCGCATCCCCAACAATTCGTCTACATACTGGAGTGTTCCGACAAAACCCTCTACACCGGCTGGACGGTAAACCTGGAAAAGCGGATCAGGGAGCATAATAATGGCAAGGGCGGAGCCAGATATACACGGGGACGCAGGCCGGTCAGGCTGGTCTATTTCGAGGCCTGCCGATCCGTATCGGATGCCCTGAAACGGGAGGCAAGGATAAAGAAATTGTCCCGCGCGCAGAAATTGCTTTTGATAAAAAGGTAAAGGCGTTGCAGCCCTTTTGCATGTCTATTCGAGCCTGGTTATTGAAAGCCTGTATAAATTGACAGTATTTAATGAAAAAAAGCTTAGAGAGACTCCAGTCTGTCCTGAAAAGTATGTGTTCGGGAAGATGGGGCGTGTTTTAAGGCATACCCTGAAAGAGGAAGGGGCGCCTCGAAGGGGGAGTGATTATATTAAGGAATGTTGTATGCGGAACGTTTGGTTAGAATTTTGCCTTGCCTCCTGTTTTCGGCGGTATGCGCCATGTTGATCCTGGGATGCGGGCAGACGCGGCAGCAGCCGCTGGAAAAGATGAGGGAGGACAAAACGGCGAAGACCGCCGCCCCGGTCGGGCAAAGGAACATCGCGAGGCCGCCCGTTGACATGGAACGGCCGGCAAGGCTTGAGAGGGCGACGTTTGCCCTGGGGTGATTCTGGGGACCAGATGCCCGGTTCGGGCTAACGAAGGGTGTCGTAAGGACGCGCGTCGGTTACGCGGGCGGGACGAAGAAAAACCCGACATATCACAGCCTGGGTGACCACGCCGAGACGATACAGATAGATTTTGACCCCTCTGTGGTCACCTATGAAGAACTGCTCGGGATATTCTGGAAAAGCCATGACCCCATTATGATGGAGCCGTCAAAGCAGTACCGTTCTGTGATCTTTTACCACAGAGATGATCAGATGATGACGGCCAGAAGGGTAAAGGCTCAGTTAGAAGCCCGGATCAAGGCGAAGATATTCACGGAGATAGTTCCGTTCAGCGAATTCTACCAGGCCGAGGATTATCATCAAAAATATTACCTCAGAAGTATCCGGGAGATCGCCGGAGAATATCTGGCGATCTATCCGGGCATCGAGGGCTTTGTCGCTTCCACTGCCACGGCCAGGGTGAACGGATACATCGGGCGGTATGGTACGGGGAAACAGCTCGACGAAGAGATCGGCTCCCTGGGGTTGTCCGCGGAAGGACAAAAAAAACTGCGCAGCATTGTCGGGCAATAAAAAACCTATCGAAAGTTTCTTTGCAAAACAACGAATACTACATTATGATTTAAATAAATATCCTTTATCCGGTGCATTGAATAGATGAAGTGCATGATGTGATGTCGTGAAACAAGGAGGGTATTATGATCGACGCAATGACGAGTTTTGACCGTTTTATGGCCGTCTACCTGATCCCCGTCGGTTGGAAGGTTCTTGGCGCCATTGTTTTGTGGATTGTGGGAAGCTGGGTGATCAGGATCATCGGGAACCTTTCGGGAAGGGGCATGAGGGCGCAAAAACTGGACCCCACCCTCATTAAGTACTTCGATGCAACGATCCGCGTCATCCTGAAGATCGTCCTTGTTATAGCGATCCTCTCCATCTTTGGTATTCAAACCACTTCCTTTGTAGCGCTTATAGCTGCCGCCGGCATAGCAATCGGCGCTGCCTGGGGCGGCCTGCTGGCCAATTTTGCCGCCGGGGCCTTTCTTATCATCCTGAGGCCCTTTCATGTCGGCGACATGATCTCCGCCGCCGGAGTAACAGGTGACGTCAAAGAGATCGGCCTGTTTGCGACAACGATCGATACGGTGGATAACCTCCGCATTGTTGTCGGCAACAACAAGATCCTGTCCGACAACATAGTCAACTATACGACAAATCCTTTCCGCCGCGTAGACCTGAAGGCCCAGCTCGCCCAGGGTGTCGACCCCCATGAAGCAGCGCGGCTCCTCATGGAAAGGGTCAAGAAGGTGCCAAATGTGATCGATTCTCCCGCGCCTTCGGTGGAGATACTGGAGTTCAATCTCGCGGGCCCCGTCCTCGCCGTCAGGCCCTTCTGCCATAACAACAATTATTGGCAGGTTTTCTTTGATACGAACAAGGCCATACAGGAAACCTGTGCGGCGGCAGGCTACCCGGCCCCATGGACGAACCAGGTGATCTATCATAAACCGATGGAAGGGTGAGGAAGAACAGTTTGAATGTTTAAAGTTTGAGAGGCGTTTCAAAGGGAAAGAGAGAGTATGGTTTATCTGGTTTGTTCGGTTTATCCGGTTTATCCGGTTAACAACCAAAAAAACCAAACAAACCTAAGAAACCGAACAAACCGGGGTCTTTCCCTTTCATTCCTTGAAGAATTTGAGTCTTAGCGAGTTGCTCACGACGGATATGGAGCTTACCACCATCGCGATGGCACCGAAGACGGGTTCGAACCTGATGCCGAAGAAGGGGTAAAGGATACCGAAGGCGATAGGGATGCCCAGTATGTTGTAGAAAAATGCCCAGAACAGGTTTTGCCTGATCACCCGGAGTGTCTTTTTTGAAAGCCTGATGAGGCTCACAAGCCGGGACAGGTGCCCCTTCATGAGGACAACATCGGCCGATTCGATGGCGATGTCCGTTCCCTTGCCCATGGCGACGCCCACGTCCGCCGCGGCAAGAGAGGGGGCGTCATTGATGCCGTCCCCTACCATGATGGTGATGCCGTTCTTCTTGAAATCCTCAACGATGGCCGCTTTTTTGTCGGGAAGGACCCGGTAGAAGTAGCGCTCTATGCCTACCCTGTGGCTCATCGTCTTTGCGCCTGCGGAACTGTCGCCTGTGATCATGACGGGTTCGATCCCCATCCGGGTGAGTTCCCGCACGACACCAGCTGACTCGTCCCTGACCGTATCGCTGAAGGTAAGGATGCCCATGAGGCCCTTGTCCTCCCAGAGAAGGACCGGGGACTCGGCCGATCCTTCCTTTTCTTCATATAGACGCGCCGTTTGATCGTCAAGGGTGCGGCCTTCCTCTTCATAGAAGGTCCTGTTGCCCATAAAATAAAATGTGCCGTCAATGCTGCCCTTGATCCCTCTGCCGATGACAGCCTCGAAATCCTTAACATCGACCGGCGGTATGTCCAGCTCCTGCGCTTTCTTTCTCAAGGCCTCGGAAAAAGGGTGCTCCGATTGCCTCTCCAGGTTGAAGGCGTTGCGCAGCATATCGGCCTCGCTGGAGGCGTTGAGGGGGATGATGTCGGCAAGGACTATAACGCCCTCGGTGAGCGTACCGGTCTTGTCGAAGAGGACGTGTTTAGTCTTGTTCGTGAGCTCCAGTGCCTCGGCGTTCTTTATGAGGATGCCTTTCTTCGCGCCGACGCCGGTGGCGACCATGATGGCGGTGGGGGTCGCGAGGCCAAGCGCACAGGGGCAGGCGATGATGAGGACGCTCACGAAGGACAGGATGGAATTGGTTATCCTGGGTTCAGGGCCGAAAAAGAGCCATACGAAGAACGCGCATATGCCGATGAGGATGACGATGGGGACGAATATGCCGGCAACCTTGTCGGCAAGGCGCTGGACAGGCGCTTTTGTGAACTGCGCCTCTTCCACGAGGCGTATGACCCTGGCGAGCACCGTGTCGGCGCCTATCCTGGAAGTTTCCACCGTGATGGACCCCTTGCCGTTGATCGTGCCCCCGATGACCTCGTCGCCCGCTTCCTTGTGCGCGGGCATGCTCTCTCCGGTGATCATCGATTCATCGACATAGCTGTTGCCCTCTGCGACGATGCCGTCGATGGGGACCTTTTCACCCGGTCTTATCAGCACCATGTCGCCGACCTCGAGAGAGTTCGTGGGTACCCTTGTTTCGGCTCCGTCTTTCAAAAGGACACATTCCTTGGGTGAAAGTTCATAGAGCAGTTTGATGGCGGCATATGTCCGCGTCTTTGCCTTGGATTCGAAGTACCTGCCGAGGAGGATGAGGGTGATTATCATGGCGCTGGAATCGAAATACGTCATCGTAGATACGCCGGCCGCGCTTATGACGTGGGGAAAGAAGGTGACGAAAGCGCTGTAGAAGAATGCCGCCGAAGTTCCCACCGAGATGAGGGTGTTCATGTCGGCGGTGAAGTGCTTCATATTGAGCAGTGCGGCCCTGTGGAACCGCAGGCCGAAATAGAACTGGACGGGAAGGGTGAGCAGGAGAAGCACGAAGTTGTTATAGGGCAGGACCATCCACATGGAAAAAACCATAACAGCGGCACTCAGGCAGGCGGCGAAGATGAAGTCCTTTTTCAGCCCGGCCTCTTCTTTCGCGGCACGGAGCGTCACATCCGCTTCGATGTCCACATCATATCCGATATCGCGGATGAGGTCCACGACCTGCTTCAGCTCCATGTCTGTTTTCGGCATGATGACGGCCTTCTTGAGAGGGAAGTTTACCCTGGCCTCATGAATGCCCTCCATTCTGTTGAGCTCTCTCTCTATCCTTGCGGCGCACGCCGCGCAGCTCATGCCGGTGATGGGAAGCTCTATCTTCTCAGGCATATTTTCTCCTCAAAACCCTTCCTCAATTTTGTTCTATAGTATAAGACACGGAGTTCCATAGCACAAGAAAGCGGGTCTTGTACGCAACGGGTCGACGGCACAAGCATTTCGTTGACTCGCGGCGGCCAAAAGTGTACTATACATGGAATTTTTCTAACCGAAATGACAGGTTTCCGGGAGCAGGGGCAATGTTCGAATTTCTAAAAATGATCGTAGACTTCATCATTCACATTGATGTTCATTTGAGCGAAATTATGAGGAGCTATGGTGTCTGGACATACCTGATCCTTTTTCTTATCATATTCTGCGAGACAGGGCTCGTGGTGGCGCCATTGCTTCCCGGGGATTCTCTTCTCTTTGCCGCGGGCACCTTCGCCGCCAGGGGGGATCTCAACGTTTTCTGGCTTTTCCTGCTCCTCTCGGCGGCCGCCATCCTTGGAGACACAGCGAACTACTGGATAGGGAGCTACCTGGGCCCCAGGGTCTTTCACAAAGAGAAGGTGCGCTTTCTCAACAAGGAATACCTTGAGCGCACACACCGTTTTTACGAAAAGTACGGCGGCAAGACCATCATCATCGCCCGTTTTGTTCCCATCATCAGGACCTTCGCGCCTTTTGTGGCCGGGATCGGCAGCATGACCTACGGTAAGTTCATCAGCTACAATGTTGCCGGAGGGATCTTATGGATCGGCGCCTTTGCTTACGCCGGTTATTTCTTCGGCAATATACCCATGGTGAAACGAAATTTTACCATGGTGATCTTTGCCATCATTATACTTTCTGTCATGCCCGGCGTGATCGAGTTCATCAAGCACAAGATGCAGAAAAGATAGTTCCAGGGTTCCAATGTTTCAGAGTTCCAAAGCAAGGACAATGTTACTTTGAAACGGTTCATAAACTCCGAAACGCTGGAACCGTTTTTATTCCCTGTCCAGCACTTCCCTGATCTTCCTGAGGAGAGCTGCCGGTGTCACGGGTTTCCCGAGGAAATCGTATTTTTCGTTGTCCATGCCTCTTTCTTCGATGATATCATCGGTGTATCCGCTTGTGAAGATGACCCTGGCTGATGGGTCGAGTTCCTTTATGGCCTCGAAGGCTTCCGCACCGTTCATTTTCGGCATGACCACATCAAGGATGGTCAGGGCGATGTTGTCCCTGTGGAGGCGGAAGGTCTCAACGGCCTCGGCACCGTTTCCGGCAGCGAGGATCGTGTACCCGCTGTCTTTGAGCACGTTGACCGACAGCGCGCGCAGCTCGTCATTGTCTTCGGCGACAAGAATGGTCTCACTGCCGCCTGTGATCTCTTCATGGGCCGTTTCATCCGCCGGTTCGAGCCACACAAGCGGAAGGTATACCAAAAAAGAGCTCCCCTTTCCGTGCCTGCTGTTGACTTCTATGAAACCGTTGTGCTGTTTGACGATCCCATAGACAATGGAGAGGCCCAGCCCTGTCCCTTTTCCAACCTCTTTCGTGGTGAAAAAAGGCTCGAAGATCTTTTCCACAGTCTTTTCGTCCATGCCGGTCCCCGTGTCTGAAACGGTGATAAGCGCGTACTCGCCCAGCTTGCCATAGCCGTGTGTCGTGATGAAGCCATCGTTGATCAGGGCGCGGTCAACCCTTATGGTAAGCTTTCCGCCCTGGGGCATTGAATCGCGGGCGTTCGTGACGAGGTTCATTATGACCTGGTCTATCTGGCCGGCATCGCCCAGTGCGATAAGCCGTTCGGGGGTCTTGTCGATCCTGAACTCCACGTCTTCAGGTATGAGGCGATGGAGGAGGCGGTGGAGCTTCTCCACCGCGTCGTTTATGACAAGGGGCTTCAGATTGATGACTTGCTTTCTGCTGAAGGCAAGAAGGCTTTGGGTCAGGTTCGCGGCCTTTTCCGAGGACAGGAGTATTTGCGCGACATAGGATTGGAGAGGACCGTCGCGGTCCATCTTCAGTTGGAGAAGGCTTGCGTATCCCATGATGGCGCTGAGGAGATTGTTGAAATCATGGGCAACCCCGCCTGCCAGCGTTCCGATCGCCTCCATTTTCTGGGAGTGTATGAGCTGCGACTCGAGATGCTTACGCTCGGTGATGTCGCGGGCGATGCCGCAAAGGCCGACTATCTCTCCGCGATCGTTCTTGAGGGGGACCTTGATCGTGTGAAAGGTGCGCATGGACCCCCCGGCCGGTTTTGTAGGCTCCTCCTCTATTGTTTCACCCCGAAGGACCTTTCTGTCCACGTCTTCGATGTGCGACCCCGTTTCGGCCCCGAAGAGCTCCTTATCGGTACTGCCGATGATCCTGTCGATGGGGATGCCGAACAGCTCCGACATGGCGCGGTTCGCAACGATGTAGCGCAGTCCGGCGTCCTTGATGAAGATCGAGTCCCTGGCGCTCTCGATGATGGCCCTGAGGCGTGATTCGGAGATGCCGAGAGCTTCCCCGGCGGCCTTTTGCTTCAGGAACCGCACCATTCCCTGCATCATGAGCGTCAACTGGTTGATGTCCGACTCGTCGTATTCCTCTTCCTTGTTGGCCACGCCGATGACGGCGACGATCTTTTCCTCATCGAAGATCGGGACGCCCAGGTAGCGTTTGATAGATACGTGTCCATCGGGATAACCTTTTTTCAAAGGGTCGGGTGCAGGGAAATCGTTCATGATGACAGGCTTTCTCAGGCGTATCGGTTCTCCTGATATGCCTGTCATCTCGAGAGGGTACACGGTCAGTTTGTCTTTGATGCGGCAATTTTCCATCACGCTCTTCGACCAGGCGCGTATCGTGAGGGTCTTCTCTTTTTCATCGTAAAAGGCCATATAACCCACAGTGCTTTTTGTGAGCCGCACCGATTCTTCGAGGGTGTGGTCGGTGATCTCTTCCAGCGGCCTGTCGCCCATCTGGTTGAGCCTGAGCAGGGCCTGAGTGCGCGATTCATTGAGGCGCAGGATCTCCTCGTTGCGCTTCAGCTGCGTAATGTCCGACGCGGTGACGATATACGCGTTGTTGTCGGTGGGGGACACCTGGAGCAGGATCTCCCGAATCCCGCTGTCTTTCCGGGCCCACCACGTCTGGACCTGCCCATCGCGGTAGAGGGCCTCACCGACCCTGTGGAACTCATCATCGGTTTCGTAGAGGAAACGCACCGAGGTTCCCACCAGTTCGCTCAGGTTGTAGCCGGTGATACCGTGCATGGCCTCGTTGACCCATTCGAATATCCGGCCGCGAACCCTCCCGATGCCGATGGGCGAAGCGGCAAGGGTGGCCCTGAGCGCCTGTTCCGACTCGATGATCTTGCGCTGGGCCTTTTTCCACTCGGTGATGTCTACGGAAACACCAAGGACGGAAGGGGTTTCGGTGCCCGAAAAGGTGAAGGGGATCTTTATGGTCTGGAGAAAGCGCACCGCACCCCGGCTGTCTGTGATCGTTTCTTCAGGGATGGATTTTGTGATGCCCTTCGATATCACGTCCATGTCATCACTGCGGAAGCGGTCCAGCTCTTCGCCGGAGGGGGTGAACTGTGCATCGGTCTTCCCGATCAGATTTTCCACGGTGGTGCCGTATGTGTCAGACACTGCCTTGTTGGCGAGTATGAACCTGCCGTCGATGTCCTTGGCGAAAATAAAATGGGGGACGAGGTCGATGATCTGCCGAAGGCGTTTTTCGCTCTCCATCAATGCCTTCTCGGCAAGTTTCCTGTCCGTGATATCGCGGGCCGCGGCGAAGATCTGTTTGCCCGCGGGGTACGACCTCCATTCGATCCAGCGATAGGAGCCATTTTTGCACCGGTAGCGGTTCGTGAAGTTGGAAACTTCCATCTGCTGTTTAAGCCGGGACAGCGCCTGGAGCGTTGCATCCATGTCGTCGGGGTGGACAAGATCGAGGAACCTGTAGCCTTCGAGTTCTTCGAGGGGAAATCCAAGGGTTGTTTCCCAGGCATTATTGAGTCGTCTGAAAAAACCCTCTGTGTCTGCTATGCAGAAAAGGTCGAGGGCGTTGGTGAAGTACATGTTCAGCTCTTCCGTTGTGCTCTTGAGTGCCTCCTCGGCCATTGTCCGCTCGGTGATGTCGCGGATGAAGCCGCCTATCCCGGTCTTCCCTTTTGCTATCTCTACGGGGAACTTCAGGGTTTCGAATATTCTGTCACCTACAGCTTCCCTGCTCACATTGACCGCGGCGGCCTCAAGCGCCTTCAGGTCTGTTTGGTGGCAATTGGATGCGCCTTCAAGGGGCATGAGAGCAAAATCGGTCATGCCGAGGATCTCGTGTTCTTTCTTGCCGAAAAAATCAGCAAGGGCCTTGTTCACCAGTATATAGTGCAGCTTTTCGTCCTTGAGGAAGACGAAGTCAGTTGTTGAATCGAAGAATGTGCGATACATCTTTTCGCTCTCTTCGATGCTTCGCTGCGCACGTTTTTGTTCGGTGACATCGATGATGATCCCGCGATAGCCGGCAAGGCGTCCCTCCTGCATGATCCTGGTGACATGGATGATGACGGGGAACGAAGCGCCGTCCTTTTTATACGCCGTGTATTCGTTGCCTGCCGACCTCTCGCCTTCGGCGATCTTTTGCAGGTTTGCCGTCAGCCTGGGAAGCTCTTCGGCGGGGAAAAGGGAAAAGGCATTGATCCCGCCCGAGAGATCATGTTCGCTATATCCGAATATCTCAAAGGCCTGCTTGTTGGCAAATGTGATCGTCCCTTTTTCGTCCATCTCGAAGATGACCTGCGGCATGAGCTCGGCGAGATCGCGGAATCTCCGCTCCCGTTCACGGAGCTCTTCATCGGTTTTTTTCAATCGCGTGATGTCGACGAGGACACCGCGAAAACCTGCGAGCTTGCCGTTCCTGAAAATGGCGGTTGTGTAAATGATGGCCGAAAAGGTGGTGCCGTCCTTTCTTTGCACCGTGTATTCATATCCCGTGGTTCCCCGCTCGCCGGAGACGATCTTCGCGAGGTTCTCCCTTACCGTGGGACGCTCTGATTCGGGGAAAAGGTCCATGGCCTTGACAGTGCCTTTTTGCAGGTCTTCTTCGGTGTAACCGAAGAGCTCGAGACCTTGCTTATTGGAAAAGGTGATCACCCCATCGGCATTTTGCTCGAAGATGGCCTGAGGCGAGAGCTCGGCGATGTCACGGAACTTCCGCTCGCTTTCCCTGAGCTTTTCCTCGGCATGTTTACGAGCTGTTATGTCAAGGAGCACGCCGTTGAATAAAAGGGTGTTACCTTTTTTTGCCGGACTTGATATACCCGTAAAGGACATGGCCTCGCCGGAAGGTTTTATGAATTCCCCCTCGAACTGCCAATCGCATTCTTTTGCTATTGCCTCCCTTATGGATTCGAGGAAGCCTTCCTTGCCGGAAGGTGTGAGGCCCTCAAGGAATTGTTCGAAGGCGTCCGGTGCATTAGCGTCGATCCCGAAAAACTCTTTCGAAGAACCGCTCAGGTAGGAGAGGCCCATTTCACCATCAGGCCTGGCGTAGAACTGATAGATCACCCCTGGGATGCTGTCGGCTATGCGCTGGAGGAACTGCCTGCTTTGCCTGAGCTCCTCCTCGGCCCCCTTCCTTTCCGTTATATCGATGATGATCCCGCGCCAGCCGACGAAACGGCCGTCTTTCATGATCCTGGCCGAATGGGAGATGACGGGGAACGTGCTGCCGTCCTTCCTTACTGCGTTATATTCGCTGCCCGTCGACAGTGCTCCTTCGGCTATATTGCGGAGCACCGACTTGATCCTGGGGAGATCTTCCGGATGGATGAGATCGAAGGCGTTAATGCCCGCATCGAAGTCTTCAGGGGTGTATCCATATATATTGTAGGCCTGTCTGTTAGCGAAGGTTACCGTGCCCCTTGCATCCATCTCGAAGACGACCTGGGGGGTGAACTCGGCGATGTCCCGGAATTTCCGCTCGCTCTCCCGGAGTTCTTCTTCCACCCGCTTTCTTTCCGTGATCTCATTTTTTAACTCGGAAAGGGTTTCTTCCGAGGGCCCTTCCACGGCACTTTGCGGTTTTTTGCCGCCGCGGGCCTGTATTTTCATCGTCATTGTCCTGGCCTGGTGGAACAGCGGCCACAGGAACCTTGCCTGCGCCTCATCGAGCTTGAGCCCCATGACCGTTCTTTCAATGGAGATCAGTATATATGCGATGTCGGACGAAACTCTGCCCCCGGCACCTTTTTCCAGATAGGGATAGAAACGTCCCCGGAATATTGCGGGATCCATCGCTTCAATGCTGTCCGCAAGGGCGTCGATAAGGTCCTCCGTCATGGCGAGGCATCTCTTTTTGTTCCTGGAGTGTACCAGACCGGCTTCTTCCAGATACTTTAAGCATTGGGCCGAGACCATTTTGGAGTTTGTTCGGAAAAATAACGGTAATTCGCTCATGGGGCTCCCTGAATGTCAGAACAAGTGTGGATTATTATACGGAGCTACCGTCAAAAGAAGGATTACAAGGACCGGCATTGTCACTTCCTCAAGGTTGAACGGACATAGATGCATAAGTGTTATCGGCCACACTATGGAACCATTAATTATATCACAGGGAAGGGAAACAGGGAAGAAGGAACGTGGAACACAGGCTGTTCCAGCCGTTCCGGGGTTTCAACGGACTGTCGGGAAATGGTGAATAATAAAGTCCCGGCCGTTCCAGGGTCGGATGCTTTTTTTTGCGTCTTTTTACCCTGAAACGGCCGGGACGGTTCAAACGGCTGGAACAGCCTTTTTTATTTCTTCTTCGCAGCCTTCTTCGGATGCGCCTGTTTCTCTTTTATAGCGGCGCGCGCCGCGGCAAGCTTCGCTATCGTAACGCGGTACGGGGAGCAGCTCACGTAGTCGAGGCCTGTCCTGTGGCAGAAATCAACGGAATTTGGTTCACCGCCGTGTTCGCCGCAGATGCCGACCTTGAGGTTCTTCCTGACGCCCCGGCCCAGCGCGACGCCGATCTCCATGAGCCTGCCGACACCGCCTTCATCGATCCTCTGGAAGGGATCAAAGTCATAGATCTCGTGTTCCACGTAGTAGCCGAGGAATTTGCCGGCGTCATCACGGCTCATGCCGAGGGACATCTGTGTGAGGTCGTTGGTGCCGAAGGAGAAGAACTGCGCCTCTTTTGCTATTTCGTCTGCCGTGATAGCGGCCCTGGGTATCTCGATCATGGTTCCGATCATGTAATCGATCTTCACCTTGTTTTTTTTGAGGACCTCCTGGGCTACATTTTCCACTATCTCCTTCTGGAGTTTCAGTTCGTTGATATGCCCTACGAGGGGTATCATAACCTCCGGTTTCACGTTGATACCCTTTTTCTTGACCTCGCAGGCTGCCTCGAATATGGCCCTGGCCTGCATCTCTGTGATCTCGGGATATACGATGCCGAGCCGGCAGCCGCGGTGGCCGAGCATGGGGTTTGCCTCGTGGAGGCTGTCCACCTTTGAGAGGACCTTTTCATAGGTTATGCCCATTTTCTTCGCGAGCTCCCTCATTTCCTTTTCAGTGTGGGGGAGGAATTCGTGGAGCGGGGGATCAAGGGTCCTGACTGTGACGGGAAGGCCCTTCATGACCGTGAAGAGGCCCACGAAATCCTTTTTCTGCATGGGGAGCAATTTCGCAAGCGCTTTCCTTCTGCCCGCTTCGTCGTCGGATATGATCATCTCCCGGACTGCGTCAATGCGGTTGCCTTCAAAGAACATGTGCTCCGTGCGGCAAAGGCCGATGCCCTCCGCGCCGAAAGCCACGGCTGTCGCTGCCTGGTCCGGCTGATCGGCGTTCGTTCTGATGCCGAGCCTGCGCGCCTCGTCCGCCCACTTCATGAGCAAAGCAAAATCCTGGTAGATCTGTGACTGTGAAGGTTTTAATGTCTTCTCGACCATGACCCTCAGGACCTCCGAGGGGATCGTCTTGATCTGTCCGGCGAAGACCTCACCCGTTGTCCCGTCGATGGAAACGTATTCACCTTCCTTAATTGCCTTCCCGTTTACTTTGATGGTTTTTTTGGAATAATCGATATCGAGATCGCCGCAGCCGGCCACGCAGACCTTTCCCATCTGCCGCGCGACGAGTGCCGCGTGGCTTGTCATGCCGCCGCGCGAGGTAAGGATGCCCTCGGCGGCGTTCATGCCGCGGATGTCCTCGGGCGACGTGTCGATGCGGACAAGGATCACCTGCTCTTTACGGGCCGCCCATTCCTCTGCGTCATGCGCGTTGAAGACGACCTTGCCGGCTGCCGCGCCGGGGCCCGCGTTGAGTCCTTTTGATATCAGGTTGCCGGCCTTTAAGGCCTTGTCCTTTTCCCTCGGGTCGAATATGGGGCGGAGGAGCTGGTTCAGCTGGTCCGGCTCCACCCTCATGAGGGCCTCCTCCCTGGAGATGAGCTTTTCCTTGACCATGTCCACGGCGATTTTGAATGCCGCGAAGGCCGTTCTTTTGCCTGTTCTCGTCTGGAGCATCCAGAGCTTTTTGTTCTGGATCGTGAATTCCACGTCCTGCATGTCACGGTAGTTTTTCTCCAGCGTTCCGCGGATCCTGATGACCTGTTTGTAGATATCGGGCCAGACCTCTTCGAGGGACTTCACTGATTTGTCAGTCTTTTGCTTCTTGTTGATAGGAAGGGGTGTCCTGATGCCCGCGACAACGTCCTCACCCTGCGCGTTGATCAGGTATTCGCCGTAGAACTGGTTGTCGCCGGTGGAGGGGTCTCTTGTGAACGCGACGCCCGTACCGCAGTCCTCACCCATGTTGCCGAAGACCATGCACTGGACGTTGACCGCCGTGCCCCAGTCGCCGGGGATGTTGTTGAGCTCGCGGTACGCGACGGCACGGTCGGTGTTCCATGATTTGAAGACCGCGCCGATAGCTCCCCAGAGCTGCTGAACGGGGTCTTCAGGGAAGTTTACCTTCAATCTGTCCTTGATGGCCTTTTTAAACTGCTTCACGAGGTCCTTCAGGTCGTCGACGGTGAGATCCGTGTCGGATTTGATCTTCCTCTGTGCTTTCTTTTTGTCGATTATGACCTCGAAGGGGTCGTGTTCCCCCTTGCCTTCAGGTTTGAGTCCGAGGACCACATCGCCGTACATCTGGACGAAACGGCGATAACAGTCGTAGGCAAAACGGGGGTTCCCGGTGAGCTTCGCGAGTCCTTCGACGGTCTTTTCATTGAGACCCAGGTTGAGCACGGTATCCATCATGCCAGGCATGCTGACCCTGGCGCCGGAACGCACGGAAAAGAGCAGAGGGTTTTTGGGGTCGCCGAATTTCGCGCCCATTTCCTTCTCGACCTTTTTGACGTTCCCCAGTACTTCCTGTTCGAGGCCCCTGGGGAACTTCATCTTGTTTTCATAAAAAAGGGTGCAGACCTCGGTGGTGATAGTGAAACCCGGGGGAACCGGTATACCGAGATTGACCATGTCGGCAAGGCCGGCGCCTTTTCCACCAAGCAGGTTTTTGAGCTTTAAGTTGCCCTCCGCCTTCTTCCCACCGAAAAAATAGACGTATTTATTTCCTTTTGCCATGGTTTCCTCCTTATTCGAATCTTATCTTTGAAAAATCTGCAAAGGTTAAAAACATGTTCTTTATATTAGCAAGGAGAGCGAGCCTGTTGTGCTTGACCGACTCGTCCTTGTCCATGACGAAGACCTTATCGAAGAAGTTGTCGATGGTTTCCTTGAAGCTGATGAGAATGGCCAGCGCGCCATCATAGCCGCGCTTTCCCATGAGATCGAAAAAAGCGCCTTTCTTTGCCTCGTACAGATCAAAAAGCTCTTTTTCCTCGTTGAGAACAAGGAGCGCCGGGTCTATAGCCATATCCTCGGTGATCTGCTTGGTGATGTTGAAGACGCGCCTGAAGCCTACCATGAGACGTTCGAAATCCTCGATGGACCTCTGCGTTTCCAGTGCGACGAGCCTCATATAACCGTCGTAAATGTCGTTCGCGACGCAGGGAAGGACGCTTTCAACGAAGTCCTGGTTGTGGTTCTCTTCCAGCATGGAGAATTTGAAGCGGGTGCATATAAAGTCGGTGATAGATGCCTTTGTCTCATTTAGAGGCAGTCTTTTGGCTATCTGACCGCCAGCCGAGTAGGCCACTTCCATGAGCGTCTCGAGGGGGATGTGGAGTTTTCTGTCTATCGCGGTTTTGATGATCCCCAGCGATTGCCTGCGAAGAGCGTAAGGGTCCAGATTTCCTGTCGGGGTGATCCCCACGGAGAAGAAAGAAACGATGGAGTCTATCTTGTCGGCTATTCCGGCGATGGAGCCGATCATCGATTGGGGCAGGCTGCCGTTGCCGCCCGTGGGAAGATAATGCTCCTCGATGGCGCGGGCCACATCGGCGTCTTCGCCTTCTATCATGGCGTAGATCCTTCCCATCGTTCCCTGCAGTTCGGGAAACTCTCCGACCATGTGGGTCACGAGGTCCGTTTTCATGACAGGGATGAGGCGGTCTATCTTTTCCGCGAGGGCCACATCAGCGGCTGACGCAAGATGATGGGCGATCACCTTCACCCTTTCCATTTTGTCCTTCAGTGTACCGAGCTTGACATGGAAGACGATGGAGGCAAGCCGTTCGTAGCGGTCGGCAAGCTTCGTCCTCTGGTCTTCATCGAAAAAGAACCGCGCGTCAGCAAGGCGGGCGCGCAGCACTTTTTCGTTGCCTCTGACGATGTTCGCATCTTCTTTCGGGGCCGTGTTGGCAAAGAATATGAAATGGGGCATGAGCTTCCCCGAATCGTCCTCTATGGGTATATAACGCTGATGACTCTTCATGACGTTGACGAGGACCTCTTTCGGTATCCCGAGATATATCTCCTCGAAGGAGCCCTTGAGGGGATAGGGGTACTCGGTAATGTAAAGGATCTCCCCTATAAGTTCTTCATCCCGTATGGCATTGCCTTTTGTCTCTTCCTCGATGCGCGCGATGCCTCCCCGTATGATCTCCATCCGCTCTTCTTCGTTAACTATTATGTGGTTCTTCCGGAGGGTATCCGCATATTCGAGGGGATTGGATATCTCTACCGGGCCAGGCGAGAGGAAGCGGTGGCACCAGGTGGAGTTCGAGCTCTTCACGTCTGCCACGGAAAATTCCACCGCTGCCGAGCCGAAGAGACAGAGGACCCACTGGATGGGCCGGGCGTATTCGAAGCTGCCGGCGCCCCAGTGCATCTTTTTTTGAAAGGGTATTTTCGCGATGATTTCAGGCAGTATATCGGGAAGGATTTTTACGGTCTCGACGCCTTTTTCGAGTTTTTCCACGGTGATGAACTCCACGCCGTCCTTGACGCCCTTCGCCAGGTCCGAGACCTCAACGCCCTGCGATTTCGCGAAGCCGGCCGCGGCCTTCGTGGGATTGCCCGCTTCATCATAGGCGCGGTTATAAGGCGGACCGAACTTGACGGTGAGAGTCTCTTCCTGTTTTTCGGCAACGTTCTGGACAAAAAGCGCCATGCGCCTCGGTGTCGCCTGGATGTTCATGTTGCCAAAAGAGATACGGGACTGGGTGAAGCTGTCCCTGATGAGCCTCAGGAGCCCCTCTTTGGCGGGAAACAGAAAACGGGCCGGTATTTCCTCTGTGCCGATCTCTAAAAGTAAAAATTCGCTCATGGCGATTCCCTTTCTCGCTTCTCCCCGGCTTAAGGCGATGTGTTTTATTTCCTGAGCAGGGGGAAACCGAGTTCTTCACGTTTCTGTACGTATAGCTCTGCGCACATCTTCGCGAGGTTTCTGACGCGCGCGATGTAGTTGGCGCGTTCCGTGACGCTGATGGCGCCGCGGGCGTCGAGGAGATTGAAGACATGCGAGCATTTAAGACAATAATCATAGGCGGGATAGATGAGCCCCCGCGTTTTAACGAGTTTGTCACCCTCGCGCTCGTAGGTGTCAAAGAGGCCCCTGAGCATGGCGGGGTCGGACTCTTCAAAGTTGTAGATGGAGAATTCCTTTTCGGGATCGAGGAAAACGTCGCCGTAGAGGATGTCCTTGTTCCATTTCACGTGATAGATGTTGTCCACGTCCTGAAGGTACATGGCAATGCGTTCGATGCCATATGTGATCTCCACACAGACCGGCGAAAGGTTGATGCCGCCCGCCTGCTGGAAATAGGTGAACTGTGTTATCTCCATACCGTCGAGCCAAACCTCCCAGCCGAGGCCCCAGGCACCGAGTGTCGGTGATTCCCAATCGTCTTCGACAAAACGGATGTCATGGTAATCAGTGTCGATCCCGAAGCTCTTCAGGCTCTCTATGTAAATGCTCTGAATGTCCTTGGGAGAAGGTTTCATGACAACCTGGAACTGGTAGTAGTGCTGGAGGCGGTTCGGGTTCTCGCCGTAACGGCCGTCGGCAGGCCTGCGTGAAGGCTGGACGTACGCGGTGTTCCATGGTTCGGGCCCGAGGCAGCGAAGCAGCGTGGCCGGATGGAAGGTCCCGGCGCCTACCTCCATATCATAGGGCTGCTGGACAATGCATCCCCTGTCTGCCCAGAATTTTTGGAGTGCCAGTATGAGATCCTGAAAGTACATGTCGGAAAAACCACTTTTCTATACCATAAATGGAACGGATTTACCAATGATTTTCGATGAAAGGGGAGGCGAAAACAGTTTTTGAGCGCGTCCAGGCGTTCCAGTGTCGGAAGACCAGGAACATAAAAAAATCACAGGGCCACAACCAAACAAACCGGAGAAACCGAAGAAACTATAAAGACTGATCGCTTTTTCTCCGGCTCAAGCCCCCTGGAAAGCGGGCAAGGTCTTCTATGACCTCCAGGAGCTCCTCCCTGGAGGCTGCACGGAAAGCCCTGTCACGCAGCGGCCTCAGACCGTGGAGTCCTCTTGTATACCAGATAAAGAACTTGCGGAAGCTGCCGATCCCTCTTTTCTCACCCCAGTGTCCGGCCGCCAGTTCAAGATGGCGCTTCATGACGGCCACGCGCTGCGCGATATCAGGCCAGTGGACCGCCGCTGAGCCGGCGAAGGAATCTGTGATCTGCCTGAATATCCACGGATTGCCAAGGGCGCCCCTGGCGATAGCAACACCATCGCAGCCTGTCTCATTGAACATTTTTTGAACGCGTTCAACCGAAAGGTTGTCGCCAGAGGCGATAACGGGTATACTCAGAGCTTCTTTCACCTCCCTGATGATCCCGTAATCGACGGTTCCGCTGTACCCCTGGGTTTTTGTCCTCCCATGGATGAAAAGGGCGTTTATCCCGGCTTCCTCTGCGTAAAGGGCCACGTCACGGGCATTGACGGAGTCTGCGTCCCAACCGGCGCGGATCTTTACCGCGACGGGTATCGGGGAATGGCGCACCAGCGCCGCGAGGATATCGCGGAGTTTTTTGGGTTCAAGCATCAGGGCGGCGCCCTTTCCTTTGCGTGTGACCTTCGGCGACGGGCAGGCGGCATTGAAATCGATAAGATCGCAGGTGTGACCGGATAGCCTCTCCAGGGCGACGGGTATCTGTGATTCGCTGTTGCCGAGGAGCTGAACGCCGAGCGGCCTGTCATCAGGGGCTGAAGAGAGCATGTGGGCGGTCCTTTTGTCTTTCTGAAAGATGGCGTTCACGTCGATCATCTCCGTGAATGCAAGGGGACAGCCGAAAGAGCGGCTGATCAGCCTGAACGGAAGGTCGCTGACCCCGGCCATGGGTGAGAGCATGAAGGGGAGCTCGAGATTGATGTTCCCGATCGTGAGCATCACCTATTCTATGTCCGGCGGCCCTGCGCTGTCAAACGGCAAGAGGGATAACAGGTAATAGGTCATGGGTCATAGACAGGTTTGTACGGTTTCTCCGGTTTTTCTTGTTTCTGTGGTTGTTTTAACCAGGCAAATTGAATAAACCAAAGAAACCAGATAAACCATGTCCTCCCTAATTATCTGTCTTTCAATTACCTTGACTACGTTTTAAAAGGTCTGTTAGCATTGGGAATGTTCATGCAAAGAAATCTCTCGAGGGGATGATGGAGGGAAGGATGAAAGAGGTCGCTCGCTTGTTTGGATCGGATGGTTCAGGGAAGAAGGCCTTTCGTGTCGGGGCATTGCTCAGGGTTGCCGTCGCTATCGCGGCGGTATGTCTGTTTTCCGGGTGCATTCAGGATAATGTGCTCGTCAGCATCAAGCCCGACGGCAGCGGCACGATCGAAGAGACGGTCCTTGTTTCGAATTCTTTTATAGAAATGATGCAGGACATAGGTAAGGACTTAAAGGAAGAAGGCAAGGAAGGAACGAAGCAGGATGGTGCGGCGGCGGAGAAAAAGAAGCCCCCCGATGTTGTAGGGGAGATGATGGAAAAGGCACAGAAGAGCGAGAACGACTTTGGCGAGGGAGTGAAGTTCGTTTCAGCAAAGCGCTCAAAGACAGATACGGCAAGCGGTTACACGGCGGTCTATTCTTTTCGGGACATAAACAAGGTGACGCTTAATCAGAACCCCGGAAAGAAGACGCCCGGTGATGAGGGCAAAAAAGACAAGAACGGAGACGATAAGGGCGCGTCGAAGAACGACACAATAAAGTTTGCCTTCATAAAAGGGTCTCCGGCGAAGCTTACCGTTCAAATGCCGCCGCCGAAGGCGAAGAAGGATGAAAAGGGCGCCGCGCCGGAAAAGGACAAACCGCAGACGGCGGACGACCCCAAAGCCATCGAGATGATGAAGGCCATATTTAGGGACATGAGGGTCAGCATTGCCCTCAATATAGATGGTGATATAGTGAACACAAATGCCACGCACCGCTCTGGCAGAAAGATCACGCTGATAGATATGGATTTCGGAAAACTGATAGGCGACATCGAACTGCTCAAGAAGATCAACAAAGAACAGCCCGAAACGCTGGAAGAGATGAAAAAGATGGTAAAGGGTATTGAAGGGCTCAAACTGGAATTCAATAGCCCCGTTACCGTGGAGTTCAAGTAAAGGACAGTCCTCGCGGCATTGGAACATGAGATGTTTTAATGACAGTATGGGGGCCATTAAAGGTATTTTTGGAGGCAGAGGCATGAAAAGAATATTTATACCCCTTTTAATGTGTCTTTTTCTGGCAGGGTGCGGCACGGTTTACACGAATCCCGCGAAGTCAGAGGCGGATTTCAACAAGGACAAAAGTGAATGCGAGATGGCGGCAAAGAAGGATCTCGCAGCCGGGGGCATTCCGGAAACCTGCAACGCAATCAACGAAAGGATGAAGCGCTGTATGGAAAAAAGGGGCTGGAAAGCAACGGACAGGTGGTAATTCGGAAAACAGGGAACAAGATGATGATACATTACATGGTGCACGATGTATGTTAAAAGCTTAACGCGTGATGTGCGGGGGCGTTTAAAGACCGTGAAACGTCAGGTGCGGTGAGGCATGAACGCCTTGCGCTTCACGGCGCACTCTTATCGTCTTCCCCCTCCCCCCTTTCTTTTTCATTCCTTGACTTTGATCCCTTAAATCATTAATTTAAAGATTGTTTTTCTCATAACAAATAGCAAGGAGGGCCAGGAAGAGATGGTCAGGGCAAAATTATGGTTCCGGTGTGCGGCAATGCACGATCCAGTTACGCCCATGGTGGCTGAACCGGCCCGCGTAGGCTGGGAAGCCAAGAAGCGCCGTGTGGACCTGACGATAGAACGGTCTTTCAACGGCGAGGAGCTCGTGAAGCGCATGAAGGGCTGGGTGACCACCGACCCCAACGAGGTCATCGAGGTCGTAAGGAAATATGGCAGGCTCAAGGTCCTCGATGACCGGGAGCTTGTCATCGAAACGGAAAAGGAAGAGGACGTGGACAATCTCAACAGGGAACTCGCGGAGGTTTTCAAGGGTGAGGTGGATGCGGAACTCATAAAAAAATCGCGGTAACAGGCAAGGCCGGCACTGTGCGTTTTTGCGGGTGACCCGTGGAAGAGATGTGTGTATTTTTTGCGGCACCCCGATCTCCCGAGTTTTCAAGGACACATATAATACTATGAAACACATCAGGAACTTCAGCATCATAGCACATATCGACCATGGCAAATCGACCCTTGCCGACCGTCTCATCCAGTACACGAAGCTGGTAGATGCCCGTCAGTTCAGGGACCAGATCCTCGACAACATGGACATCGAGCGGGAGCGCGGCATCACCATCAAGAGCCAGACCGTGGACCTGCCGTATGTGGACGAAAATGGCGAAGAATATGAATTGAACCTCATCGATACCCCGGGGCATGTCGATTTCTCTTACGAGGTCTCACGGGCGCTCGCTTCCTGCGAGGGCGTGCTGCTGCTTGTTGATGCCTCCCAGGGCGTTGAGGCGCAGACACTGGGGAACCTCTACGCGGCCCTGGAGCACAACCTTGTGGTCATTCCCGTGATCAACAAGATCGATCTGCCCGTTGCCGATATCGAGCGGGTCAAGCTTGAGATCGATCAGGAACTGGGGCTTGATCCGGAAGGCGCCATCCTCTGTTCCGCAAAGGAAGGTACCGGCATCGAGGACATCTTCCACGCGGTTGTCGGAAAGATACCGCCCCCGGAAGGTGACCCTGAAAAGCCGCTTACCGCTCTTATCTTTGACGCTCACTACGACCCGTTCCGCGGTACCATTGTGAGCTGCCGGGTTTTTGACGGGACCGTGAAACAGGGGGACACCATCAGGCTCATGTCCCAGGGTACAACGTACCGTGTGGAGGAGGTAGGGGTGTTCCGTTTGACGAGAGAGCCCAAGAAAGAGCTCACCGCGGGTATGGTCGGTTATATTATCGCCGGCATCAAGACAGTCAGCGACACGAGGATCGGCGATACCATCACGCTCGATACGAGGCCTGCGTCTTCGCAGCTTCCCGGCTTCAAGGACGTAAAGCCCGTCGTTTTTTCCTCGATCTACCCGATAGCGTCTGACGACTACCAGTCACTACTGGAAGCCCTCGAAAAATACAAGCTCAACGATGCGTCCCTCGTCTATCAGAAAGATTCTTCAGCGGCACTGGGCCAGGGTTTCCGATGCGGGTACCTGGGGCTTTTACACCTGGAGATCGTTCAGGAGCGCCTCGAGCGGGAATTCGACCAGTCGATAATCATGACGGCGCCGAGCGTGCAATACAGGTTCTATCTTGACGACGGCAGTGTGCTCGATGTCGACAACCCTTTATATTATCCCGATCCGGGTACCATAAAGTCATCGGAAGAGCCTTATATACGCGCCAGCATCCTTATCCCGGAGCGATACGTCGGCGCGGTCATGAAGATCTGCATGGAGCGCCGGGGCGTCAATTCGCATCTGAGCTACCCCACGCCGGGTCGCGTGGAGGTCACCTTCGATATGCCGCTTGCCGAGGTGATCTTCGATTTCTACGACAAGCTCAAAAGCATCACCCAGGGCTATGGTTCATTTGATTATGAGATCACCGATTACCGGGAGAGCAACCTGGTGAAGCTCGATATCCTGGTGAACGGCGAGAAGGTGGACGCCCTTTCCATCCTCGTCCATCGGGACAACGCCCGGGAAAGGGCCGTAAAGGTATGTGACAGGCTCAAGGACGAGATACCGAAGCAGCAGTTCAAGATTGCCATCCAGGGCGCGATAGGCGGCAAGATCATCGCCCGTTCGACCATCTCCGCATACCGGAAAGATGTAACCGCAAAATGCTATGGCGGCGATATTACCCGAAAGAGGAAGCTCCTGGAAAAACAGAAGAAGGGCAAGAAACGGATGCGAATCGTGGGCAACGTCGAGATCCCCCAGAGCGCCTTTCTTGCCGCATTGAAAACAGACGATGAATAGATCGGATCTCCCCGGGCTTTATATCCATGTACCTTTTTGCAAGACCAAATGCCCCTATTGCGATTTCTATTCCGTAACGGACACAAAGCGGGCGGTTCAGTGGCTAAGCACAACTCTCATGGAGGCTTCATTGTACCGTGAGGAGTTCCCCTCCTTTGATTCCCTTTATATAGGCGGCGGTACCCCTTCTCTTCTTGGCGGGCCCCTGTTGGAAGATCTCCTTTGCGGTCTCAGGGATATATTCCGTTTCGACGGCGGAACGGAGTTGACGATGGAGGTGAACCCCGATGATGTCACCCGCGAGAAACTTGCCTTGTACAGGGCGCTCGGGGTGAACCGCATCAGCCTTGGCGTGCAGTCTTTCAGGGAGGACGAGGTCAGGTTCCTCGGGAGGCGCCACAGTGCAAAACAGGCCGAAGAGGCCCTCGGACTCATTGCCGACGAAGGGTTTGCCGAATTCGGCATCGACCTCATCTACGGATTGCCCGGGCAGACCTTGAGATCGTGGAGACAAACACTGCGAAAGGCACTCGAGCACGGGCCGTCCCATATCTCCTGTTATCAGCTTACCCTTGAAGGTGATACACCCTTCTCCCGTATGTCGGGAGGGGGGAGCCTTAAGCTTCCGGCGGACGCTATCCAGGCGAGGTTTTCCCTTGCCGCATCGGAAACCCTTTCGGAGGCAGGATTTATCCATTATGAGGTGTCCAACTTTGCCCGCGGACTCGAGCATCTTTCCCGTCACAACGTCAAGTATTGGCAGCACAAGCCTTACCTGGGCCTTGGCCCTTCAGCGCATTCATTCAGGGGAAACAGGCGGTGGTGGAACGCGCGCTGCCTTGACGAGCATCTCTTGAAGACAGGCAGGGGCGAGAAGGCAACGGGAGGTTCCGAGAGGCTGTCAGCGGACCAGATGCGCCTCGAAAGGCTGCTCTTCGGTTTCAGGACGCTCTGGGGGGTGGAGATGTCCGAGATATCCGGCAAGGACGGTCAAAAGGCGATTGACGGCCTTTTGACATCGCGCCTTGTTGAGCTTCATGAAACACGTATCATCCCCACGGAAAAAGGATACCTCTTCGCGGATGGCCTGCCTGTAATGGTTTCGGGCTAACAGTTAATTAAAATATTTTTTTTGTTGACAAAAGACCCTCTCTTCATTATTATTAATACAGCTATGTTAAATAATTCACATACTGGCATGATCAAGCCCTTGAAATTAGTGGGCACTACAAGACAGAGTGTTTTAGTGTTCGATATTATGAACAGATTTGAGTTTAAAAAGTGCATTATTTCACATAGCATAAATTAACCTAAGAAATTCACCTCCACAAGCTTCTCATAATAACCCCCCTTCCCCCTGGCACCCAACCAGGGGGTTTTTCTTTACAATGAGATCGTTTTATTGTAAGCTCTACACGCAAAATGGACGTTTCAAGCGCAGACATGTATACGGGGGGGCTTTTTGGCCTTATTGTTGCAGCTGGTCCGGTCGCGAAGGCGATCATGGTCATCCTCCTGTTCTTTTCCATCGTATCGTGGACGATCATCCTGATCAAGTTCAAGCAGTACAGCAGGACCGAATCGGAAGGCGACAGGTTTTTCAGGGCCGTCAAAGAGGCAGATTCATTCAAGAAACTCATATCGATCTACCGGGACAGCCAGGACAACGCTTTTTACCGCCTGGTTCTCGCCTGCTACAAGGAAGTTACATCGAGGCAAAAGGAAAATCCCGGCAAGGTCCACAAGGAAGACCTGCCCGTCATAGAGAATATGCTCAGAATAGCCATATCGGATGAATCGGTAAAGCTTGAAAGAAGGCTTTCCTTCCTTGCGACCACGGCAAACACAGCGCCGTTCATCGGCCTGTTCGGCACGGTGTGGGGTATTATGGATTCATTCCGTGAAATAGGAGTGCGAGGCACAACGAGCCTCGCCGTCGTTGCACCCGGGATCAGCGAAGCGTTGATAGCCACCGCGATCGGCCTTGCAACAGCCATTCCTGCGGTACTTGCATACAACTATTTTTTGGGAAGGCTTAAAAGGATCCTCTCCAGGATGGAAAACGCGGCTATATATCTTATAAATATCATAGAGAAATGAAAGCACGGGGCGATTCAAAGGGACCATTGTCGGAGATCAACGTTGTTCCGCTCGTTGATGTCATGCTCGTCCTCCTGATCATCTTCATGATCACGGCGCCCATGATGCAGCATGGGCTCGGGATCGATATACCAAATGTGTCTGCCAGGGCACTGCCTTCGAAAGACGAACCCCAGGTCCTCAACATAACGAAGGACCAGAGACTTATCCTCAATGAAAAGACCATTGCCCCCAAAGACCTCAAGGCGGCGATACAATTTCTCTTTGCCAACAAGGACAAAAAAGAGGTGTTCCTCCGGGCGGACAAGGATGTGCCCTATGGTTTTGTCGTGAGATGCATGGGAACCATCAGGGAAGCAGGCGTGGACAAGGTCAACATCGTAACGAAGCCTCTGGACAAAAATGAGTGAAGAATCCTGGTTCAAGATGCTCATCGTTTCACTGGTACTGCATGTACTGGTGGTGGCCTCTTTTTCAATCCATATAAAATCTTCGAAGAAAATAGATCTGTCATCGGCGTATTCCGTTAATCTTGTCGGCAGTACAGGAAGCTTTGGCGGTTCCGGTGCGCCCAAAGCCGTGAGCGAGCCGAAACAAAAGCCGGAAAAACCCGTCCCCGAGGCCAGGGAGAAAAAATCTCCGCCAAAAAAGCCTCAGCCCATCAAGAAGGAAGATGACGCGGTATCAATTTCCAAAAAAAAGGTGCCGCCCAAGAACAAGGCCACAAAGGAAGAAGTTGACCGCCTTGAGGAACGGATAAAGAACATCCGGAAAAAGACCGATTACATGGACGTCGCAAAAGCGGGCTCGGGAGGTTCGGGCAAGGGAGGTGCCGGGGGAGGTGTCGGAAGCGGTTCGCCTTTCACCGGGGACGGTACCGGGAAGCCCCTTGATCCCGCATTACAGAGATACTATCTCGATATATGGGAAAAGATAAAGAATGCCTGGAATGTGCCCGGCATGGCAAAAAAGAACCTCGAAACGATAGTGACGATAAAGGTCAGAAAGGACGGACGCATTGTTGACATAAACATAGAAAAGCGTTCCGGCAACAGGGTGTACGATGAATCGATCCTCAGGGTCCTTCGGGCCGTGGAGCCTTTGCCGCCCATCCCTGCTTCCCTCCACACGGACTATCTGGAAATCGGTTTCAGGTTCCTGCCCGGGGATCTTTCGTGACGATACTGCACAGTATTATCATGGGCGCCATTCAGGGTATCACGGAATTCCTTCCCATAAGCAGTTCCGCACATCTCATTGTCATCCCCTGGTTTTTCAATATCTCCGAGGGTAATGTCAATCCCCTGACCTATGATGTGATGCTCCATTTAGGTTCACTGATGGCTGTACTCCTGCTCTATGGCAAGAGGTTTTTGCGTGTCGTCATTGAAGGCCTCATAGATTTCAGGGACGGACGGGGCAGACAGTCAATGCTCTTCAAGATCGTTATTGCCACCATCCCGGCTGTCATAGCGGGCCTGCTCGGCAAGGACATCATAGAGAACTATCTCAGGACACCTTTTGTGGCCGCCTATATGCTTGCCTTTGTATCGATATTGATGATCGTATCGGAACGCCTCAATGTGGACAGAAGCGAGATATCAATGCCAATCGCGGTCGCCATAGGCGTCGCTCAGGCGATCGCTCTTGTGCCAGGGACCTCGCGCAGCGGCATCACCATAGTCATGGCGATGCTCCTCGGTCTTAAGCGCAGCGAAGCGGTGGATTTCTCTTTCCTGCTCTCCATACCCATTATCCTGGGGACATCGTTGTACGAGATGCGGCATGTCCAGTTCCAGGGTGACGCGGTAGGGCTGTATATCTATGGAATGCTGTCTGCCTTCATATTTGGCGCCCTCAGTCTCCGGTTCCTTATCGCATACCTTAAGAAACACACCCTGGACCTTTTTGCCTATTACCGGATCGCCCTTGCCCTTGTTATCCTTGCCTTTTCGCTGGTACCCCGTATTTGACAGGGGGCGTCTCACGCCTTACAATATGTTCCATGGAAAAGGATGATGCAGACAGGCCTGGAAGAGGCCATGAAATAATTTTTGCCGTCTATGACCCCGATGACCTTCCCTATGAAAAGCAGCACATATGCAAGATAATAAGCGAACTCCCGGAAGTCACCCCTGAAGAGATCGACGGATACAAAAAAGATTAAAGCAAGGCAGGACCGCCTTCAGAAAAAAGGACCCGGTGATCCCTGCCCCGGCATGTCAGGGCCGGATATCGGAGACTTTCGCCGTGTTGTCTATGAGTTCTACCGGCATCACAAGAGGACCCTTCCCTGGAGGGAAGATATCACTCCCTACCGGGTACTTGTCTCTGAGATCATGCTCCAGCAGACACAGGTTGAAAGAGTTATAGATAAATATCTTCCCTTTCTCTCCCTGTTCCCTGATTTTCCCTCACTTGCATCGGCATCTTTAAGGGATATCTTGCTGGCCTGGCAGGGGCTCGGTTACAACCGGAGAGCACTCTTGCTGAAGAGGCTCTCGGAAAGGGTTGTGGAAAGACACGGGGCCGACCTCCCGGCGGACCGCGATGAACTGCACGCGCTTCCGGGGGTGGGAGAGGCCACGGCAGGGGCAGTCCTTGCCTTTGCCTTCAATGTGGCCGTCCCTTTCATTGAAACAAATATCAGGCGGGTCATTATCCACCATTTTTTCCAGGGGGCGGACAAGATACCCGACCGGCAGATCATGCCCGTCGTGGTTGCCGTTCTCGACCGCGAGAACCCGCTCGACTGGTACTGGGCCCTCATGGACTACGGTTCCTTTCTCGGCAGGGCCGTTGACAATCCGAACCGGCGAAGCGCCCATTATAACCGGCAGGGCCCCTTCGCGGGTTCTGACAGGAAGGTGCGCGGCGAGGTCATCAGGGCCCTGCTTGGGACCGAAGCGATGTCCGCAGATGATATCGCCTCCGTTACAGGCCTGGATGCCGGCCGCCTGGTCCGCACGCTCGGCGCCATGATGCAAGACGGGCTGGTTGCTGAAAACAGGGGGCTCTACTCTATTGTTTGAACGAATACAATGGATATCCGGTGCGCGAGGTGGAGTGCGCCGTAATAGGCCGCAAGGAACAGAACATGGAGAATGAGCTGTTCGAGCCATGTCGACGCGCCGGCCTTTCTGCCGAGCATGCCCTGGCCCGATGTGGGAAGGGCGATGAATAGCATGGAAAGCCAGAGGAAAAAAACATAGAGGGAAGCCGGCAGTATGGAGAGTGCCGGAAGATCGAAAAGTGATGTGCCCAATGTGTATATGGCCCCGAAAACACCGCTTGTCACCAGGTGAATGGGCACACCGGCAAGATAGACAAGCTTTGCGGTGCCTTTCACCTGTATCGATCTCATGAAGAAATTGCCATCAATGACGAAAAGGCTTGATCTGAAAAAGTGTGCCCTGCAGGCGATATCGGAAGCTATTCCCATAACTGCACCCGCAGCTACGCCCGCCAGAAAACCTGCTGATGCCTGAATGACATACCAGATCATGAACAACCTCCTTGTAAGGCGTGATGTATCTTTTTCATTATATCGGGGGGAAGGGAAAATTGGAATAAACAGTTCCTGATCGCAGCAAACCAAAGAGGCTGTAAAACGATGCGGCAGTTCCGGGCCTGGTGCTATTAATCCAATCATATCATGATGTTGTAGTTTCCAACTTGACAAAATATGAATAATGCATAATCTTAATGGACACGGCGCTAATCATAGGCGCCACGAATTATCGAGAAAGGAGAACTTATGTTCCAAGTGACGGAAAAGGCAGGAGAAGTGATAAAGAAGCTGATCGAGGGTAAAGATCCTCAAACGGTCAGGATAATGATGACCGAAGGCGGCTGATCGGGGCCCTCATTGGGCATGGCCCTGGATGGGCCGCTGGACAGCGATGAGATCTTTACCGAACAGGGAGTCAAGTTCGTCATTGATAAAGGGTTGTTCGAGGAAGCGAAACCGATCAATATCGATTTTATCGAATCTGCCATGGGAGCTGGTTTCATGCTCAAGTCGGCTTTAACCGCAAAGCAGGGCGATAGCTGCTGCGCAACAAGTGCCGGCGGCTGCGGCAGCGGCTGCAGCAGCTGATATTTTCTCATGTTAAGCAAACGGGCCGCGAAACACGCGGCCCGTTTGCTTTTTGAAGACCTTTATATGTTGAAGACCAGCTATCGGTAATTGTAAGATTTGTTTTTGTTCACAACCCTGGCGATGGCCCTTCCTTCCTTCATAACGTACTGAACGGTTACCCGGTCGCCTTCCTTGATATTATTGATAGAGTTATACCCTTTAAAACGTGCGGCCCCGAGATCGAAGGTCATCCCGGCTTTTTTTGATTCCGCCACCATGGTCATATCGGGGATGCTGACGGAGGTGACCCTTCCCGTGAAGCGTTCCACCTTCATCGCTTTGGGAGGTTTGGGTGCCATGGTGCGCGCAGCGGCTTCCGTGGTAAAGACGGTGAAACATAAAAGGATTAAAAGGAACGAAAGAGTTTTTTTCATATGCAGACTCCTTTTTGAAGAAATGATTAAATTCCGGCCTGTTTCACACATGGTTCCTCAGCATCAGTTCAACGGGGTGGGGGTTGAGATAGTGCTGTCTTTTCAGGTATGTCTTGTCGTATTTGAGCGCATAGTGGTTGAGGAGCGTAACGGGAACCACGAGGGGTATGAGACCGCGGTGGTATCGGTCGATTATATCGAGGAGCTCGCGTTTTTCCTCCCCGCTCAACTCTTTTTTAAAGTATCCCATGATGTGATGAAGGACGTTGGTGTTCTTACGTGATGTGGCGATGAGGCGCAGGCCCTCCATCATGGTTTCGATATAAAGGCTGCCTGGGTGAGCCGGAGTATTTTTCGAACCCGCCGCAAGCCTGCCGAGGGTAGTAAGGTGCCTGGGACTATGGGCCATGACAAGGAGCTTGTGGTCGCTGTGGAACCCGACAAGGCCTCCCGCAGTGCCGTCCTTTTCCAAATAATCCTGCCATCTTTTCAACACAAAAACGCGCTCGATGAAGTTTTCCCTTAAGCCCGGGTCGTGAAGACGGCCCTCATCCTCGACGGGCATGAGGGGAAACCTCTTCATGAAGGCGTTCGCGAAGATGCCCACACCGCGGTGGACGGGCGGCGAACTGCCCATGTAGACCTTGACGCCGCGCATGCCGGAACTGGGCGATTTGCTTTTGAATATATAGCCGGAGAGTCCCCTGCGGGAGAGCTCATCAAGCTTTTTCCCGGCCCACTTTTTCATCCCTTCAGTGTGGTCTATGCAGGTGCGGACAGTTACCAGCCGCGGGTCATCGACGTTATCGGCGAGGTGCATGGCCTCCCGAGGGACAGGAAGGCCGTATTCGACCTCGGGGCAGACGGGAACGTAATCGAAGAACTGCCCGAGAGTGTCCGTTATATAGCGGTCGTGCTTGTGCCCGCCATCGTAGCGTACCTTCTCGCCGAGGAGGCACGCGCTTATGCCCACAGTTATTTTATCCAGAATATCCTCCTTCTTAACGGGCGCCGGCACCCCGGTCATTGTAAAATCTTAATTGCCGGGCCGATATTAATCAAGGATATTCAAGGTGGGTATATTTCATTATCAGGTAAATGATGGGGAATGGTATACAACCGGAAATACGCGTTCGTCGCGATGGCACAAAGCTGGCATAAAAATTGCTTTAAGATATTGCGAGACACAGATGCCCGGCCCGGGCCGTTCTCTTATTTGATGGCGGTGAAATGAAAACTCAGGTCAAAGAGATAAATGAAAGGTTAAACAGATCGAAAATAGGCATTCGCGAGATCCTTTCAATAATTGATATGACGATGGGAGATCACGTGGGGAGTCAAGCCGCCGAATCCCCGTATGAGGTCTTTGAGGGTGTCAGCGGACTGATTGACAGGACCGTCCATGGATGCAGGATAGGACGCTACAGGCCGGCAGAAACCAGGAACCCCTTCCACACCTTTGAGATACATACGGAAGACGGCGGGACCCTGGGCTATCTGAACATGGTCTATTTGAGTAAACCCATACCGTGCTATTACCTGGTTTACGTGGAAGTGCTGCTGCCTTTTCGCGGGAGGGGGCTCGGCTGCAGCATTCTCAAGGCTTATAAGGAAATTGCAGAGGACAGGAAGGCGGTTGCGCTCCTTGATAATATCATCCCCCCCGAGGACCCTGCTTACGATATCTATTCCAGGCTCGGCTGGGTGCCGGCAGAAAGAATGATCGGGGAGAGCCTGATCAACGAAAAAGGCCATTACATGGCCTATGTCCCGTCCACCGTCAAGACGCGGGGAATAGAATGCAGCCTGAAGAAGGCCCTGCTCAAGATCATGAAAAAGAGGCCCGTGGTCGACATGTATGACAACGAGGCAATGGTAAAGCGCACCATAGGGGAGTTGCGCTCCCTTTACAAAGCGCTGGAGAGCCTCTTTGAAAATGAACTCGAAAACCGGACCTCAACACCTCTTATGAGTTTCATGTTCACCAAGTTTGCCACAAAGATGCTCGGATTCAAAAGGAGGATCTCAATGCTCCTCGGCTACACGGGAGGGGAGTCTCTTGAACAGATCCATATTTCCGACCATGTCAGGGCCCTTCCCATTCAGCCGTTCTCTCTCTGGGGTTTTGAGGAAGGCCGTTTTGAGATATGGGAAGAGGGCCTCGGCGGGAACGTGCGCACCCTGCTGGAGAAATTGGGCCAGGGGGGCCTTTCATCAATAGAAGGGCTGCCTCTTTACAGGCGCCCATACGTGGTCGAATGGATGGAGGAGAACGACAAGGACGAGACAGCCGATCTTAAGATCGCCGACATATTTGAACTGGGGTTCGACCCGACAAAGCTGAAGGAATTGCGTCATGAAGGCGTTGACTACATGATCGAAAGGGTGTCAGGGGGCTTTCTTTCCTCCGTCGAAAAGAAGAGGGCCCTCCTGCCGAGGATCGCCAGTCGTTTTTCGGGGATGCGCATCCGCAATGCGGCCATCGAAATAAACCCGCCGTGTGCCCTCATAAGGAACAGGGGAAACATATACATTCTGTATAAAAAGGTAAGGGGCATACACCTTGAAGAGGCCCTGGATGAGCTCAGGACCTCACCCCGGCTGAAGGAAATGAACCGTGCCGCCGGGATAGACCGTGCCATGATCATGACGGTCAAAGGGATCAGCGAGTATCTTGTGAAGACTTTTGGTGCCAGGGCACGTGAAGAGATCGAGAACATCGTCTTTTTTGTTCCCTGGAACCTGGACGAAAACCGCCCTGATATCATGGTGGACATCACAGGCGTTTTTCTGAACAGGGTGTGGATCTTTTAGGTTGTTTAAAAAACTCCTCCCAGGGCGCCGGCGTACCCGGTGAGCTCAACGTACCCCTCAAGGGCCACCTCATTGCCGTTCGAGGTGCCCCTGCCGCCGACGGCGCCCTCCCAGTAGGTGATGCCCGTGGATGCCGTTGTGAAGAGCTCCTGGTTGGCAACAAGGGCGCTGGCGGTGATGTCTATCGCTGCCGAAGGGATCCGGATGCGCCATGCCGCCGGGTACCGTCCGGAACTTTTTTTGCTTGTCCAGTAAGACAGGACCTTCATCTCGATCTCTGCGAGACGCAGGCTTCGTGAGGTCCCGTCCCTCTCCACGAGCGTGCCCGAGGATTCCTTTTCCACGGTGCCGTCCTTTTTCCGAAGGTAATAGACCATGAGGTCGCGGCCATCGCTCAGGTGGAGCGCGAACCAATCCCAGCCGGCCTGGTCTTTTGCCAGCTGGTTTGAGCCGAATTCCTGATCGAACCAGCTTGTACCGCGCACAGATGCCGGTGCAACCATGTCGGGGGTTTTTATGGTCCCCTCGGTCTTGAGGTTCGTGAACGAATAATAGTATGATGCCTGCCCCGGTGCCGGTCCTTTTTTACTCAGGCCCCCGGCGCCGTGGAGGGCAAGGGGCTTCATCGGGGTGAGGTGCACAGAGAGCTCTGTCCCTTCGTGGTCGGCCCTGAGCTCAATGCGGCCGCTGCTCATGACCGCTGACCAGTTGAGGACCCGAACGTCCATGCGGCCCTCTTTTGCCGCGGCCAGGCCGGGTCCTTTCCTTGAGACGATATCGCGATAGCGGAAGGTCCCTTTCCCTATGTCCGTAACGGCAAAATGCGCGAGATAGATGTCCCGTACGGACCACGGGTTTTCGGGCTGTTTTGGCTTTGTCGCAAGACCGTAACGGAAGAAGGTGAGCTGGTACCCGTATCGTTTTCCGTCATTACCCCTGAGGTTCCCCGTAAAGTACCACCATTCGGTCCTGTATTCACCGTGGCTGCCGTGGTCGCGGGGAAATGACCATTGCCTCTGCGACGCCGCCTGTCGCCACTCCTCGGCGCAGAGGCCGCCGGGCGAGGCGGCCGCCGCGGCACAAAGGAGGGCCAGGGCAGCCATTGCGACAATTATGAAAGATGAACGGTGTCCCGGTCTCATCTCTCTCATTCCTCCCTTATCTGCATGACAGGGTATTTTCTCAGGACCGACCAGACGGGGTATGCCGCGGCGGCGAGGCTTGCCGCCAGGGCGGTCAGGGCCGTCACGGCATAGGGCCCTGCGGAGAAATGATAGAAGATGGTCCAGTTGAAGCTCTGCAGGTTGATGACCTTTATGAGGATAACGGCGAAGACCGTTCCCACGACGGTGCTCATGAAAAAGCTGATGAGCCCCATCCCCAGGCTTTCCGCGACGGTCATACGGGCCACGTCGCCCGTCGTGAAACCGAGGGCCCGAAAAATACCGAACTCTTTCCGGCGTTCCACAAAGAGCGTCATCAATGCCCCCGCCATGCCGAAAAAAGCCACGATCACGGCGAGGATGCGCATCGACCGCGTCACGGCAAAGGTGCTGTCGAAGATATGGAGTATCCTTTTGTGGAACTCTTCGCGGGTCGCAAAGGGAAGGTTGTAGGAACGCGCCCTTTGTTTCACCTCTTCGATGATCCTTGCGTGATCGGCGCCGCTTTCATCGATAAAAATACCCAGGCTGTTGATGGTCCTGTCGCGGAACAGTCCGAGGTATGTTGACCGGTCCATCATGACAACGCCGTGTTCCGAAGCGTAGTCGTAGTAAATGCCGGTCACGTGAAGACCCACGGGGCCGTCGGCCCCCTCGATGGTGACCACGTCGCCTTTTTTCACATTGAAGCGCCGGGAGAAGCTTTCCGAGATGACAACGCTCCCGCGCTTTACCGCCTCCCAGTTCTCGCCGCCTCCCTCGAACCAGCCGAAGCGGTCGTATCTCTGGAGCACCGACGCGTCGATGGACGTTATGGAAGCGGGCCTTCCGCGAAAGGTCATCGGGACGCTGCGAAAGACGTCGATGCCGCCGATGCCCCGTATGCCCTTGAGTTCCTCATAGAGCTCTTCGGGCACGTTCACGTCGCCCTTGGTCGAGATGTAGAGGTCACCGCGAAGCTGGCTGTCCATCCACCACAGGAGGGACGAGCGGAAGCTGTCGATCATAGAGCCAAGCCCGATCGACATGGAAAGGGCGATCATGAACGCGGCAACGGCGACGGACGTCCTGCCGAGATTTTCCCTGATATTGCCGACGGCGATCTTTCCCGAAAGCCCCATCACCCTTGAGAAGATGTACTTTGCCGCGGGGGTGCAGAGGATGATGATAAAGCCCGCAAAAAGGCTGGAACCGAGAAGAAAGGCGAAAGCGCCCGCGAAACCGACATAGACATGGAGGAATGAGAGGCTGAAAAGACCAGCCGCCGCAGCGAGGCAGAACGCGCCCGAAACAGCGATCGCCCTGGCCCTTTTCGATGCGCCGCGCGACGCGGTCCTGCCGCGCAGGACAAGCACGGGCTGGATACGGCGCAATTCAATGAGCGAAGGCATGGAGCCTATGATGCTTGCCGCCGTGCCGAGGAGGACGCCGCCCGCGAGGTTCCAGAAAGACCAGGGGAGCGCCTCCGGCCGCAGGAAAAAGTAGAGCGTGCTGATGGTATTGCCGACGATCTTCACGAGGAACCCGCTCAGCAGGAAACCGAGGACCCCGCCGAGGACCCCGCCGGCCGCACCGAGGATCAGGACCTCGATGAGAAAGGCAGCGGCGATCTGACCGCGTGATGCGCCGATGGAAAGGAGGACGCCGGCATCCCTGCGCCTGCTGACAACAGCGAACATGGCGGTGTTATAGATGAGGAAGACACCGACAAAGAGCGCGAAGAGAGACAGCGCCTGCAGGTTGAGCTTGAAGGCCCCGAGAAGCGCGGAGAGGGTAAGGGCGTGCTGCCTTCCCGATTCGAGCCTGAAGCCTGTTGCCCATCGTCCGCGGAATGCTTCTTCGTCGGTGACGACGAGGTCGGCCCGGTCGATATATCCTTTCATACGGAAGAGTTCCTGGGCGTGCCCGATATCGATGATGACAAGCGGTTCGCCGGAGGGGTTGGGGAAGACATGGACAACCCGGAAGGGCCCCTGCGATGTTTGCAGGGTGCTTCCGGGGGAAAGCCTCATGTTCCGGGCGAGGTTCTCGTCTACGAGGACCGCCCGGGGGTCGAAGAGGAAGGAGGAAAAGGCCTCTTCCCTGACATTGTCTTTCCCTGAGGAACCTATGCGGGCGGTTATGGAGCGGACATCCCTGTCAAGAAAGGGGTCTACGCCGAGGAAGCGGACCTGTTCCCAGCCTTCGAGCCTCACCTTGCGGTCGATGACAGGCGCGAAGTGCTTCACCGCGGGGTCAGCCATGAGAGATGCGAGGACCCTTTCCTCCATGGGCCCGGCGGGACGTTCCAGGGTATGTGTCGCGCCCCCGCGGAGAAAATCGACGGCATTGCCGAGTCCCTGGAGCGCTGACCGGGAGGCAAGCGTCATGCCCACCACCGCCGCAACACCGAAGGCGATGCCCAGGAGTTGGAGAATGCTCAGGCTCTTTCGGCGGACCAGGTAGCGAAGAAATGAGCGGACGACACCTTTCAACGGGCGAGGTCCTCGCAGGAGCGCTCTTCAACTATCCTGCCGTCGATCATGCGCAGCACCCTGTCGGCGTATTCGCAGGTGTTGAGGGCATGGCTCACCATGATGAGGGTCGCTTCGTTGTCGCGGCACCTCTTGACAAGCAGGTCCAGGATCTGTGTCCCTGTGGCGGAGTCCAGGTTTCCCGTCGGTTCGTCGGCGAGGATGACGGGAGGTTTTTTAACGAGCGCCCTGGCAATGGCAACGCGCTGCTGCTCCCCGCCGGAGAGTTCATGGGGGAAGCGCCCCTCCTTGCCGGCAAGGCCCACGTGCTCCAGCGCTTCAAGCGCTGGCCGTTTGTCGTTCATTCCCGCCAGTTCAAGGGAGAGCATTATGTTCTCGAGCGCTGTCAGCGTCGGCAGGAGATTGAAGAACTGGAAGACAAAGCCCAGCTTGTTGCGGCGAAGGAGTGTTCTGCCTGCTTCGCCAAGCGCCTCAATGTCCCTGCCGTCGATCTCGACCCGGCCTTTCGTAGGCACATCGAGCCCGGCAATGAGATTGAGAAGCGTGGTCTTTCCCGAACCGCTCTTGCCAAAAAGCGTGACGATCTGCCCTTTTTTGATCTCAAGGTTGATGCCCCGCAGCGCCATTCCGTCATGCCCTTCATCTTCGTACTGTTTCCACAGGTCATAAGTCCGGATCATAACAGGCCCCATATCCCCATCCTTTCATCCCTGCATATGCGCGGCAGGGCCACGGTCTGAAATTCACATCATTAAAAGCCGGTAAAAAGACTTTCACGATGGTAATCAATATATGCCCGAAAGAAAAAAATGTCCATCAGTTGAAAACACGGGGGGGGAAGGAGGGAGGGGTATGTTTTACGATACCCCGCCGGGCCCTGCCCGTGACGATGTTCTTTTCCAATGAGGTCGAACAATCGGCAATCGTGTTCAGCAATCGATCGGTTCTCACTTGTAAAATATCTGATATTGCAGGAAAATGGTAAAAAAGCAAAGCGGGGTTATCATGGGCGATCTGAGAAAAATGCTTGATCCGAAGACCGTTGCCTTTATCGGTGCGGATGACAGGGAAGGATCGACGGAGAGGTCGATACTGGACAACCTGCTCCTGTCGGCAGGGAGGAAGATCTTTCCCGTAAACCCGGACAGAGATCGGGTGCTTGGCCTCGATTGCCGCCCTTCGATCTCCGATATCGATGAACACATAGACCTTGCTGTGATCTCCGTGGCTGATGAACTGATCCTCCCTGTAACCGGAGAATGCGCCGAAAGAGGGGTCGAAGGGGCCATTATCATATCCGCGGGCCCTCGAAACGATACGGGAGAGAGGAAAGAGCTTGAAAAAAAGGTATTGGGGATAAGGAAAAAATTCGGAATGAGGCTTATAGGGCCGGGCAGCAGCGGCATAATTATGCCCAACGATGGATTGAATGCCACCTTCCTCAAGGCGGCCCCAGTTAAGGGGAGCACGGCTTTCATCTCGCAGAGCGGTACCATGGGAAGCGCCATGCTCTACTGGGGTGTGGACAACCTCATCGGTTTCAGCATGTTCGCGTCTCTTGGCTCCATGATAGATGTGGATTTTGCCGATCTCATCGATTTTCTCCAGGAAGACTATTTTACAAAGAACATCATGCTTTACATGGAACACGTAAAGGACGCAAAAAAATTCCTGAGCGCTTCGCGCTGTTTCGCGCGGAACAAACCCATTGTTGTTTTAAAACCAGGCAGGTACCCGCAGAGCACAGAAGCACTTTTTTCGCATACATCTCATGAGACCGGGAGCGATATGGTCTACGACGCCGCCTTCAGGCGGGTCGGCATGGTAAGGGCAAAGGAGACTGAGGATTTTTTCGATACAGCCAGGATACTTGTTTCGAGAGCGCTCCCCAGGGGGCCCAGGCTTGCCGTTGTGTCCAATTCGGGCGGTCTCGGCGTCATCGCCTGTGATATCCTCGTGGAGCAGAAGGGACAGCTTGCCCGATTCACGAAAAAAAGCATTGGAAAGCTTGAAGGGATAATGAATGGCAGCCGCAGCGGGAACAATCCCGTCGATCTGTCCGGAGAGGCGGTGATCGAAGAATACCTGGAGGCAGTCGATGCTTGCCTGAGGGACGATGGAGTCGACGGTGTTCTTGTGGTGTACGCACCTTCTTCTCATTGCGACCCGGGGGAACTGGCCAGGCAGATGGCGACAGCGGCCATGAAGGTCTCCAAAACGCTTGTTGCCGTCTGGATGGGCGGCCAGTACTCGCGTGAGGGTATAGCGGTCTTGAGAGAGTCCGGCATACCCGCTTACGAAACCCCGGAAGACGCTGTCAGGGCATACATGTATATGGTTGATTACCGGAGGAATATTGCTCTTCTGAACGAAACCCCGGAAGAGCTCCCGGAAGGAGAGATGAAACTGACAAACCACTTGAAAGCCATCGTTCGCAATGCCGCCAAAGAGCGTCAGGAAACTATCGCCGGAAAGGAGGCCTACGGTTTCCTCAAGAACTACGGCATTTCCGTCTATAAAGGACCTGTTTCCGGAGAGGAGGAGGCAGCCTCCGGACATCCCGTTGATGAATGGGCATTGAGATCAATGAGGGATGTCGATTTCGGGACCGTTATCCTGCTCATATCCATGAACGCTGCAGGCAGCCGCCGGACCGGTTTCGCAGTCGGACTGCCCCCGTTGAACCAGGTGCTGGCAAGGCGCCTGATGGACGATGCTGGGTTCCATTCAGACAGCGGGCCCGCTATGAGGCATATGGAGGAATTGCTTGTAAGGTTTTCCAACCTCATTGCAGATTTTCCGGAGGTCAGCGAGATAGAGATCGAGGCCGCCGTGATGCGCGACGACGGAGTGTATGCGAAGGAAACGGCGATCAGGATCGATGGCGGCTATCAAAAAGGTATCGGCCAGTATCCGCAGCTTTCCATTATGCCTTATCCGTCGCGGTATATCAGGCAATGGAAGATACGCGACGGCAGGGACGTTCTGCTCAGGCCCATCAGGGCCGAAGATGCGCCCATGGTGAAGGAGATGATGTCCACCCTGTCAGAAGAAACGCTGCGGCTGAGGTTTTTTGTGATAATGGAGATCGACCACAGGATGCTTATGAATTTCTGCAACACCGATTACGACAGGGAGATCGCCATTGCCGTCGAACTGAGGGAAGGCGATAAAAAAAGGATCATCGGCGGCGGGCGGATCATAGTCGAGCCTGATACGGGAAACGGCCAGTTCGCCCTCCTTGTTTCCGACGATTTCCAGAAGCAGGGCCTCGGGGAAAAGCTCCTTGACACTGTCATCGGGGTTGCCCAGGACAAGGGCCTGCGAGAGATCTATGGGATAGTGCTCTCGGAGAATACGAAAATGCTTGGTCTGAGCAGGAAAATGGGATTCAAGCCAACCGTGCTTCCCGACGGCATCACCAGGGTCAGCCTGGAACTTGATTAAACCTCATCGTTCCTTTTTTGGCGGCAGGAATATCTCGAAGGGTGTGTGCGGGACAAGAAGGAGGTTGTGGGGTTTCTCGATCTCGCCGGCGCTGAGGACCCCCAGGTTTTCAAGATAGGGGAAACTGGCGCGGACAGCCCGGCAGACCCTTGGCTTCAACGGTTCGTGAAATATTTCGAGGCGCTTGAGGCCTCCCCATGCCGGATAGAAACCCGAAAGGGGGTCCATGAGGTAAAGCAGTGCCTCGTCGACGCCCGGAAAGGGATCAAGGCCGGTCAGGGCCGCGGCGGTCTGTGCGGCGGCTATCGAGAAGCGCCCATGCCAGTTTCCTTCCACGCGGTAACTGCCGTATTCCCCTTCTTCGCCCGTTTCCGCGGTGATCTCGAAAGGGCAGTGTTCAACGGGCATACCCGAGAGCGTTTTATACATGAAGGTGATGAACCGGCCATTTATGCCACATCGTATGAAATAAACAGCCACCTCCCCGTTGTGCGGGTCAATAACATAGGTCCTTATATTAACCTGGTCGAAGGGAATGGGCGGCGCCGGGATGTGGAACGCTTTCTCCGTGTTCCCCTTGAAGATGACAAGGGAGAGAAATGCCTTTCCTTCCCCTGCCGGCGCCGGCCTCAATCCCCGGGGCAGCAGGCCGGCGATGCGTTCCTGCGGCAGCAGGTAAGAGACATAGAGCATGTCTTTCAGCCGCATCGATATGGAGGGCGCACGTTTTATTTTCACCATCTTTCACCGTGACGGTCCGCGTGGACAGATCTTTGCCCCGGTTCAGGGCCGGGTGACGAGCCGCTCCGGATGTGTAAAGACGTTCCCCCTGTTGTTCCTCAGGGATCCCACAAGGGTGAGACCCATTCTTCTCCCCACTTCAACGGCAAGGGACGTGGCAGCCGAAACCCCGACGAGTATCTCCGCACCGAGCCTGACAGATTTCATGACCATTTCGTAACTGAGCCGCGAACTCAGCTGAACAACTGCCGCTTCACCGACCCTTCGTTCAAGGACCAGTTTCCCGATGGCCTTATCGAGGGCGTTGTGTCTGCCCACATCCTCGGCGAAAGACAAAAGACCGCCTTTCGCGTCAAATATCCCCGCCGCGTGTGTCCCTCTCGTGGCGCGATGGACGTCCTGCTTTTCAACAAGGGCCTGCTGCATCCGGGAAAGCATTGAAAACTCCATTGTTGTCTTTATCTCGATTTTATTTATAGAACAGGCCAGGTCTTCGACCATGTCCGAACCGCAGATGCCGCAGCTTGAATACGCCACGGACCGCCTGCGTTTCTGTGCAAGCGCTGCCTCCCTTTTCTCCTTGTCGTTCAAACGGATGTCGATCTTGTTCGCGGACAGGTCGCCGCAATAACTTGCGCCGGCCAGATCGTCCACTGAGCCGATGATCCCTTCGGTGAAACAGAGGCCCACGGCAAGCGGTATCTCTTCACCGGGAAGGCGCATGGTCATGTAAAAACGCTCTCCGTCGATGTGTATCTCCAGAGGTTCTTCCATTGCCAGCTGTTCGCCTTCAACGGTGGAGCCGTGATCGGTATACCTGGTCACGGGGACATTGAGCACGTTCATTAATGCGACCTCCTCGTTCAATATTGAACCGTTCCATGCCTTTCATGGGCAAATGATTTCTACTTTTTCATATTTTAGGAAGAATAGCAATGCATAAAAAACAAGCGACGGGGCCGTTATTTTCCCGGGTCCAGGAGGACCTTGAGGACGTTGCGCATCTTCGCCCGGGTAAAGGCCTTTTTTGCCTCTTCGAAAGGGAAGACTGCGGAGATAAGGGGCTTTACGTTGATGAGGCCCTTCGCGAGGGCATTGAGGGCCGGCTTGAAGGGCCCGCAGCGGGAGCCGACGACGGTCATCTCGTCAATGACGAGAGGGGCAAGGTTGACAGGGGCGCCATGCGCCACGGTGCTCTTCAGGACGATCGTCCCGCGGGGCCTTGTGAGTTTCATGGCGGTCTCGAAGGCATCGGCGCTGCCCGTTGCCTCCACGACGACATCGTATTTATTGCCCGCCGGGAGGAGGTCCTTTGCCAGTACCACGGGCACTCCCTGCTCACGTGCAACGCTCAGCTTCCAGGGGTGTTTCCCGGCCAGGGTCAGGTCCGCACCGGTTAGTCTCAGGGTCAGGGCACAGAGTATACCGAGCTTGCCGTCACCGAGGACAAGGACCTTATCGGTGGACTTTATCCTGATTTGCTCCAGTATCTCGAAGGCCGCAGCGAGCGGTTCTGTGAAAACAGCCTCTTCATCGGTGAGGTTGTCCGGGATTTCATGGAGGTTCCCGACGGGAAGCGTCGTGTACTGCGCGAATGCTCCGTCCCTTCCCAGTATGCCGAGGGTTGTCCTGTCGGGGCAGTGTTTTTCGAGGCCTTCGAGACACAGGCCGCAATGCCGGCAGCCGCAGTTTATCTCGCCGACAACCCGTTTCCCGAGGAGTTTTTTTGATCTGCCGTCAATCGCCTCCACGATGCCGGTGAACTCGTGGCCGATGATCCCCTGGAACCCCAGGTAGCCCTTCATTATCTCCATGTCTGTGTTGCAGATGCCCGCCATGGTGACCCTGATCAGGGCTTCGCCATGTACCGCTGCAGGTTTTTGCAGATCATCAGCAAGCCTCAGGCGGCGGCCGTCGAAGACTATCGCCTTCAATTATGTCCCCCTTCGGTGTTTTTCGATGAACCAGTCTATGAGCGACCGGGCTATGCTTACCCTGTCGGGTATCCTCGGCAGATCACCGGCGGTGAACCACTTCGCATCGACGATCTCTTCGTTGTCGACGGCGATATCACCGGCAGCCCACGCGGCGGTGAAGGCGATCATGAGGGAATCGGGATAGGGCCACGGCTGGCTGCCGAAGTAACGTATGTCCTTGACCTCTATGCCGACCTCTTCCCTGATCTCTCTTCGTACGACATCTTCAAGGGTCTCGCCGGGCTCGACAAAACCAGCGAGGACGCTGTAGATGTTTTCGGCAAACCTGCTCGCGCGGGCCAGCAGCACCCTGTCGTCACGCTCGACAAGGACGATCACCGCAGGAGATATCCTGGGGAACATGGTGAAACCGCACACATCACATTGCTTGGCCAGGATGGATGGATGCCTGCCCGCCTTTGACCCGCAGTTGCTGCAAAATTGGTGGGTCCTGTCCCAGTTCAAAATTCCCATGGCCCGCACTGCCATGGCATATTCGTCCTCGCTCAAAAGTCCGAAGAGCTGCCTGAGGCCGAGGAACTCCATCCCCGGGGGAGGATCGGTCCCTTTGGGTACTGAAAATGCGTGACATGAAACGCCCTTTCGGGAACCAAGTCCGTAGCTGTCCGCAAGGTGCGGTTCGAGACCCTTTGCCGCGCCCTCCAATGGAATACAGGGTGGCTGCGTGGAAGTATCGACGAGCACTTTCTGCCCCCGGAGCACAAAGAAGCGGGAAACATCCTTCTCCGGTGTCATGGAACGTCCCGATTTTCACTGTCGGCTTTCATGTACGAAATCAATACTGCATGGGGACGGGAATGTCAAGGAAGAAGGACGAAATGAAAATATGGCCCGAACAGCCCGTACGGTGAATTTTTTTCTCGAAGTGAAAGATGTAACATGTTATAGTGTTGCGAAAGATAAACGGATGGATCTAAACAGTATTCTAATTGAGAACGCCCGGGCGCGTAGGCCCCTGCCTGCCAGTCTGCAGATCGGCAGGAGTGCGGGCACAGGCAGTGACGAGGGGCGGGACAATAGAAAAAAACAAATTGTCCCCTTTATCCCCTTTGATCGCGACAGCGTTGACATATCTTTGGAAAACAGCAGCAGGACCGAGATACGGCAGGACCTCCTTCAGTTCCACATCTCTCTCACCAGGAACCGCGTCGAGATAGAAGAAAAGGGCCGCGAGACCGGGAAAAAGGTTTCCTCAGACATTGCCGCTTATAAGGCGGAAGGGGTTGCCATCACCGACAGCAAGATCGTACAGGAAGAAAGGAGCATCGGCCCCTACGGACTGCATGTGAACCAGAGCGCCATGAAAAGATATGAGCAGGCCGGGTCTTACCGGAACTGGCATCCCACCACCTTCGAAATAACCGTATAGTTCCAATACCGTAAGCTGGGTATTGATCATTCCCTTCACAATGTTTTCATATATGCCACAAGGTTTGTCACCTCCTCCTCGGTGAGCTCGGGGAAGGCCGGCATTTTTTTATAAGGCTTCTTGAGCTGGAGAGCGATGTTATCAGCGGTAGCAGGCCGACCGCTCGAAGGGAGCGCTTTTAACTTCATGACGCCCTTGAGGCCGGGGCTGCCGGTTGCCGAGGCGCTCTCTATATCGTGGCAGGAAAGGCATTTCGACCCGTAGAGATCCTTGCCTTTCTGAACGCCGACAGTGTCGGCTGAAAGGCCTTGTTTTGATGTCTCCGGGGTTCCGGATGCATCTGCAGCCGCCCGTGGACTTTTTGGGGTGAGGCCTCCCGACAGGATATAGTACCCCGTGGATGAGGCAACGGTTCCAAGGGCCAGGAGGACGACGGTGATCCCTATGGCCGCTACTTTGCCGTAAAACTGCCGGTAAGCCTTGACTATAGCGAGTTTGAGAAGAAAAAGGAAGAGGACGGAATGTGCCAGCATGACATGGAATGTCGCCCGGGGGGAGAGTTCCGCTCCGGTGCGGGCGATATAGGCCATGCCCAGGCCTGCGAGGACGAGGAAAACGGCGAAAAACAGGATACCGTTTATGCGGTGCGCCTTTTTGAGCCTGTCCGTATCAAAACGTTTTTCGCTCCTTCCCAGAGTTTCAAACATTGTGAAGGCGCCGAAAAGGGCAAGGACCAAAAACACGATCGATATGAGTGTTTTAACCATGAAGATTGTCATAACGACCTCCCTTTTTCATGGATCAACAGAAATGAAAGGCACATCTTTAAGGATATGCCGTAACATCCTGTGAGTCAATGGGCGCAGACGTACTTTTCTTGACAAAGACGGCCCGGATAATTAATTTATTGTATCGCTATGAAAGGGTTAAATGAAATTCTCAACGACCGGCAGCGGTCGGTACTCGAACTCATCCTGGAGAGTTACATTGTTTCCGCGGAGCCCGTCGGTTCCACAACGATCTCCAGGGCAATGAAAAAGAGACTCAGTTCCGCCACGATCAGGAACATCATGAGCGATCTCGAGGAACTCGGCTTTCTTTACAAACCTCATGCTGTTGCGGGGCGCCTTCCCACTCCCAGGGCTTTCCGTTATTATGTGAACGGTCTTCCTTCATCGGGGGTCCCGGGCAAGAGGGACCTCAAGGCCCTGGAAATGCTCAGCCGCCCCCGTTATGTCTACACTGAAGAAGTGATGGCCGATGCCTCCAGGGTCCTTGCGGCGATCTGCCGGTGTGCGAGCATTGTCGTCGAGCCCAGGGTCGATACAATGCTCTTCAAGGAAGTGGAATTTGTCAGGTTGTTCCGGAACACCATCCTTATTGTCTTTGTTACCACGTCGGGCATGGTTCACAGGCGGTTTGTCGACACCATCGAAGATCTCCCGCAGGGTGTACTTGACGAGATGAAGCACTATATGAACGAGAGGTTCTCCGGCATGCCCTTCTACGCTCTCAAGGAGAACATTCTCAAGGATATAAGGAAGGACAGGGAGGATTTCAACAGGCTCTATAAAAAAATACAGGACACGCTCGACCTTCTCGTGGGCGAAGAGGAAAAGAGGGAGGTGCACATCGAGGGGGCATCAAAGATCATCGGTTCTCCCGAATTCTCCGATGTTGAAAAACTCAAGGACCTCTTCAAGGCGCTGGAGAACAAGGACAGGCTGGTAAAGCTCCTCGACCAGTATCTCAGGGAGGAGGGCATCCATGTCATCATAGGCAACGAAAGCGACATGAGGGGAATGGAGGGCATGAGCATCATCACCTCCGCATACCGCATCGGAGAGGACAGCTATGGCCTGCTGGGTATTCTCGGGCCCATGAGGATGGACTACTCCCGGCTCATTCCCATAGTCGATTATGCCGCCAGGGCTGTCACAGACCTATTCAGAATAATGTGAGGGTATAAATGGAAGAAAAGGATAAAAGCCGGCTCATCGAAGAAGACATGGAAAAGCATGATGATGCTGACGGACAGAAAGAGCACGGATACAAGCACGAAGAACACAAAAAAAAGAAAAAGAAGGAAGACGCCGCGGAGGAACTGAAAAAAGAACTGGTTCGGAAGGAAGAAGAGGTAAAGTCGCTGCAGGATAGAATTCTTTACCTTCAGGCCGATTTCGAGAATTTCAAGAAGCTCAAGGCGAAAGAGAAACTGGACACACTGAGGTACGCCAACGAGGAGATCGTAAAGGACCTTCTGCCTGTAGTCGACAACCTCGAAAGGGCGCTCGCACATTCTGAATCGACGGATGATCACAAAAGCATCCATGAAGGTGT
>ENA-UOWG01000440-UOWG01000440.1-activated-sludge-metagenome-genome-assembly--contig:-NODE-440-length-55569-cov-5.368736_pt1 | contig 55569 bp, 59 predicted proteins | sample MGYA00238147_ERZ761563 | MGnify/ENA primary metagenome ERZ761563 (study PRJEB28884, sample SAMN05720216) | anaerobic digester metagenome | isolation source: active sludge of municipal...
TGGGGATTGCTGCCTCGGGCGAAATATGCTTGATGGCCAAGACCGCGCCCATTCCGGCGTTTTGCATACCCACGTTGATGGCCAGAGTCCTGCGCTGGGCCAAATCAAATTTGAATCCCTTGCCTGCCAGGTATCCAAAAATCAACCCGAAAACATTCAAGGCTACCACGGAAACCAAAACTATTCCCGTGACTTTATTGATGGCATTCTTGTTTAATGCCACGACCAGGCCACAGATAAATGCGATAAACAATGTGGATAACGCGGGAAATACCGGCTTGATTTGGGTGGTGATTTTATGAAAGCGATGTTGCACCCACAAACCAAGGAGCAAAGGAAAAATCACCATCATCAAGATGCTTTTTACCATCGGCCAGAATTGTATCGGGATATACTGCCGGCCCAGAAAATAGGTCAATGCCGGGGTGATAATCGGCGAGACAAGTGTGGTGGCAGTAGTCAAAGCCACGGAAAATGCTACATCGGCTTCGGCAAGATATGACATTACTCCTGCTGCCATGGCATCGGGAACTGCCGCGGCCAGGATCAATCCCACTGCCAATGCAGCGGGCAGGCCTAAAATTTTGATGATGATAAAAGCCAAGACAGGCATAATCACGAACTGCGCCGCAGTGCCGAACAGAATCAGTTTAGGTTTTTTAAGGATGGGCATAAAATCCTGGACGGAAAGTAAACATCCGATACCTAACATGGTAAATGCAAACAGCCAATCAGTGAACGGCTTAAGCGGCACTAAAACCTGGGGAAAAACAAATCCCACTGCCGCCGCCAAAACCACCCACAGCACTAGCAATTTTGCAAATTTTTCCAGGAACTTGGTGAGCATGAAAATCTTCTTATTTTCTCCGGCGCGAAAACGATTTCGTTTTTAGTTTAAAATCTCCCTGTTCCTGGACGGAACTATCAGAGCCGCCACCGCCGCCTTTACGCTTGGCGAAACATTCCCTGCAGTATACCGGGCGGTCTGCAGTGGGCTTGAATGGGACTTCGCATTCTTGGCCGCATTCGGCGCAAATCACCTTGGTAAGAATTCTTTCCCGTGAACGATCATCCCGCCTTCCTCTGTCATGGCCAAAAGAACGGCCGCCAAAGGATCTTCCCCTAAAAGGCCGATCTTGGCTCCGGCCGGATGATTGGCTGATCAAGGTATCCAGTTTTCTTTCCAGAGAATCCAGCTGGCTTTGAATCTTATCCATTAAGCCGGCGATATCCACATCAGCCGCAACCGGCGCTACAGCGCGTTTTCGTCTAAACAGTTTTGCCATTTTGTCCTTTCTTAATGAGAACACAACTTACGGAAGCGAAGCTGACGTAAGTTGTATGCCCGAATTAATCCCGAGTCCGCCATTGCTGCATTGGCGGGCGAGGGAAAACAATTAATTAAGTTACTTATTCCCCAAATTACTCTTCAACACTAAAAACTCCCTGGCTTAAACTGGCTAATGGGCCTACATCTTGGTGACGTCGAGTTGATAAAACTTAAACTTGGTCTCATAATAGCTTCCTTCGGGTTTATCAAGATGAATGCCGTATAGTTGATTTAAATTGGCCCCTGTAGCTGAAAGGGAACTGCTCCAGGCGGTTCCGTCGTAATTGACAACGACGAGAATATGCTGAGGCCCGTCAACTTTAGAAATATTGACGGTTTGAAGCGTTGAACTAAGGCTTTTTAAGACCTTACAAGGATATACCTGTCCGACCGGATAGCCATCTACAATCTCGATAAGAAAATCAAGGACATAGGTCCCCGCTTCCTTCAAAACCACGTGTATCCCGTCTGAGGAATCTTTACCCGTGTAGAACTCATCAAAGAGCATGAAACTAGGGACGACGATATAAGGCTTATAGGGATGAAGATAACCTTTGCCGGAAACGGATATCTGTTTCGGGCTTAGCCTCATATAAAGATTTGACGGCGTAAACTGCAGTCCGGAATCGCTTAAGATATCTTTAAGCTGGGATGAATCAAGACTGACCAAATTCGCCGCCGGCTCTGATGGGGATGCTGTCTTGAAACTAATGATGTTTCCCTGGTTCGCGCCCGGTTGCGGGACGGGGACGGCTATGTTGCGGACATCGATCACGGTAGCCTTCGACACCTGGCGGGCTTTGGAAACCGGCCGGTTTTCTTGCGCCTGCTCGGCTGGCTGGTTCTTTTTCGTCCAGTCTACCGTCTTCAGTTTCTGCATCAAGCGATCCTCTGCGCTGGCTGCTTGAACCGATAGGACATAAAACACCATCATCAAAACAAAAACCTTTTTCATATCACCCTCCTTAATGAGCACACAACTTATGGAGCGCTAGCGAACATAAGTTGTCAGTGCGAATTAATCCCGAGCCTACGCAGTCAATTTCGGAGAAATTGACAAGTGCTTAGGCGAGGGACAAAAATCAATTAAGTTACTTATCCCTAAAATTCCTCTTCAATCCTAAAAAGGCGAGGGGCCTTCAAAACTTATTATACCACAAATACTTAATTGGCAAGCACGCCCTATTTTACATTAAGCGTGCAGTCCCGAGCAAAGCGAGGGAAACCGGTCCGGAATTTAACGCGGACGGAATTTATTCCGTCTCGGTCCGTGAAACCTCTTGAAATCCCTGCGTGGCCTCGCCCGCGCAGATTCATCAAATTTCTCAGAAGGTATATCCGGATGTTTTGAGACGGTAAGCGTCAGCCGGATAAGCTTCTCAATCGCCCGGACATCGCGGCTCTGCTCAGGAGTGGCAAAAGAAATCGCATGCCCCTGGCTGCCGGCCCTGGCCGTGCGCCCGATCCTATGCACATAATTTTCCGAGTCTTCCGGAAGGTCATAATTAATTACCAGCTCGATTCCGATCACATCAATGCCCCGTGATGCAATGTCTGTAGCCACCAGCACCTTGTATCTTCCTGATTTAAAACCCTCAAGCGCTTCGCGGCGCTGTCCGAGCGAACGGTTAGAATGCATCTCTGCGGCGCTGTATCCCATTTTGCGTATGGCCATCATGATATTGCGGGCATTATGCTTGGTGCGGCTAAACAAAAGGACTGAGCCGTGATATTGCGCCAGCAATTTTCCCAGAAGCCGTATCTTGGCTTCTCTTTTGACGATGAATAATTCCTGGGTCACGTGCTCTACGGTCGTGCCTGAAGGCGCAACCTCAAGAGAAACCGGAAGCTTCATATACTTAGCGGCGATCTCCATAATCTCCTTGGGGATAGTGGCGGAAAAAAGCATGGTCTGCCGGTCTTTGGGAAGGAACTTAAGGATCTGTGCAATCTGCGGGGCAAATCCCATATCCAGCATGCGGTCAGCTTCATCAAGCACCAGCATCGATACGCTATCCGGCATAAAATTCCAGCGGCCAATATGATCTATCAGCCTGCCCGGAGTGGCAATAACGATACGCGGATTTTTTCGCAGCGCCTGCAGTTGACCATCCATCGGAGCTCCGCCGATAAGACAAGCTGTCTTCATGCCGAAGGCAGGAGCCATTTTCATAAAAGCCTCGTCGATCTGAATCGCCAATTCGCGCGTAGGCGCCAAGACCAGGCCCACACCTTTTCTTTGCGCCAGGCGCTGAATCATGGGAATGGCAAAGGCGTGAGTCTTGCCGGTCCCGGTCTGGGCGATCCCGATAACATCTTTACCTTCAAGCGCCAGGGGTATGGCCTTAAACTGGATGGGTGTGGGAACCTTGAATTTTATATGCCCAAGGATATCAAGAATCTTCGGGGCTATCCCCAGGCCGTAAAAAGTCCTCTCCGGGACAATATTGTCCAGCGGATGATTATTGGTATTTGTAATTTTATGTGTCATAAATTTATTTCTGGGGACGTTGCCGATGATTTTAACTTTCGGCGGCAACGTCCCTGGATTCCTGGATTGCCTTATCTAACCGCAGAGCATATGGGCGATTCCTCTGAATCCCCGTAGCTATTGAATGCCTTGACGCGATAATAAGATGTCCCCCAAACCGCGCAACCAGACGGTATCAGGGCTTTTTCATTCCTCTTGGCTCTGCCGATTTCAGTAAATACTCCCTCGCCTTCTCGTTTGCGTTCAACTTTGAATCCGTCTTCATTATTGGAAGTATCATACCACTGTATCAGAACATGCGGGCCTTTACATTCATCATTGGTCACACCCTCGATGATCTGGGCACTGACGTTATTCGGCGCTGATGGCAATAACTGAGGCGGGGTAGTAGCCTGAATTTCCGCACTGGCTTCAGAGTACCCATCGCGATTAAATGCGCGGACGCGATACAGATACGTCGTATTCGGATATACCCGGAGATCTTCATAGCGCAGGCTTCCCTGAGAAATGGCAGCCACGACTTTGTACTCGCCTTCCGTCTCTGTACGCCGCTCCAGCACGAAACCATCTTCGGTTGATCTACCATAACCCCAGGCAAGGTCAATCTGTTTACTGCTGCGGACAGTGGCATGCAGATTAAACGGGACTGCCGGCACACCGGGGTGTTCCTCTTTCTCTTGGACAGAACTTACAACGCTACTCTGCAACCTCTTTTGTTTTGATGTTGTCAAACTTGGCACTTTTCCCGGAATCTCCGCAAACGCTTGAGCGGCTGCAAAAATCAACAAAACAGAAATAATATAGACTATTTTTTTCATTTTTTCTCCTTCAATGAGCACACAACTTATGGAACGATAGTGAACATAAGTTGTCAGTGCGAATTGAATCCCGCACGTTCGCTTTGCTCAGTGTCCTTCGAACAGTCCTGAGCAACGCGAAGGAAGTGCCAAAAGGCGCGAGGGATCTTTTTCAATTCCATCAAAAATCCGAAGCGGGGGCCCTCAAGTTCAACTTGGGGAATGTCCCTAGATTAATCACTCTATCCTAACAAGAAATTATCTATTTCTCTTGGTTTAAGAGATAATCCGTAAAGTGACTTAATATGGCCCCTAAGCCAAACGCACTTTCTCACAAAATCCTTATACTCTTTATCAAATTCTTTAGTATTGATATCTTCAATCTTGTTTAGTTTAGGACAATATTCTGTAATGGCGTTTCTTGCTCTGCTGTCATAGATAAAAAATACTTTTGGCTGGTGAAAATGAAGATACTTTGACGCTAATGACCTATTATTATGACCAGATATCGAGGCAAACAAATCCATTAGTTTCTTGTGAACAAGAACTGATTCTTCACTTCCAGGAATTTGCAATTTAGAAGTAATGGATAGCCAGGAATCAATATTCGAATTTTTAATAGCTGGAACAACTTCTGATTCGTAAAATTCTTCGTTATTGCTCTTAGCATTTTTTCTACGTTCTATAGAAGCGGCGTATGATCTTCCTATTAACCAAACCTTCGCAATAATTTCGCCGTCTTTTTTATGAAAGGGGTATTCTCTACATAAGGAATATAAAACTTCATTACCGAGATCCCATTTTCCTGTCTTACAAGCAGTATTTATAATATTTATATTGATGTTTTTCATCTGACAAATTTAGTGCGCAAATCATATAGGGACAAGGTCCCTCAAGTTCAACTCGGGGAACGTCCCTAAAAATTAAATATGACCGTCTCTTTGTTTTGAGTTTTTTTATGAAAGAAAAACGGAATGATCAAAATCGTTCAGAAATTTTAAGCCTGCTTGTTGTTTTTGCTGATCATACCAAACAATAGTCGAAGGAATATTTTCAATAGTTTTTGAGCCATCATAAGACTCTAGTCTTCTAATATCTAATCTTTTACCAACTGTTAATAAATTTCTTGTTTCGAGGCATAAACCACCTTTACAAATATTTACTGCTCTGGATGTATTTAGTTGGAGTGAACTTTCACAATCTATACAAATTGCTCTTAAATTAATATTTTCTCTTTTGTTTCTAAAACGCAATAACTCTTCTGGCAATTCTCTCAAAGACTTTGATTCTGGGTCTATAATTTTTAAACCTAAAGCTTCAGCAACTTTCTTAACATGTCCATCAGAAGAAAAAATAAAAGCTTCTTTTTGAGTCATTAAATGCATTTCTCTCATTATTAATAGCATAATTGTATCAATGCCGTCTGCGGGCTCTTTTACTTCTTTAAAAAAAGCATTCCATTTATGAATAAAAACTTGTTTAGGACGAATTGGATTTTTAAAAGGAGGTTTTATGTTGGTTATTTTTTCATATACTTCAAAATCTTTAATGTGTTCATCTGCAAAATCATATACTTCAATTTTTTTATCAGAGATATCCTTTAAAAAAGTATCGACATATTTAGTTCTTTCTTCATCGCTAGAAAATACACCTTCTCTTCTAAACTTATAAAAAAGAGAGATAACCTCAACTACTTGAGTGTTTGCAATATTGATAAGTACAGCAGGATTTTGGTAGAGATGCCTTACTACTTCAGATCCCCTCATATCTACATATAATTTTATAATTGAATTTGTATCAAGCAAGCAATCAATTATCATTCATTAAGAATTTTTTAAAACGATTGCTTCTATGATTTTTTTCTTTTCTTCCGGCAGGCTTTTCAACTCTTCATGAGGAACAGCTTTACGACAATTAGTTTTTAACCAATCATAGAAAGCATTAGGATTTTCTCTTTTTTCTGCTTTTCTATGCTTTTCTAATCTATCCCCACTCATTTTCCTCCCCCTTTTTAATATAGTCTATTAAAGTTAATATAAATTGTCAATTAATTTATAATACCCATCTTCTTACTAGCATTCTTAACTGGAAAAGGTCCGGGGTCGATTTGCCAGGATGATAATATTTTCCTCTCGATGTCATTTTTGTAGCTTTCTATACTATTTAAATGACGATTTATTATTTCCTGTTCATTATTAATCTTATTCTCTAAATCCTCTATTTCTTTAACAATTTTTTCTTGAGTATCTATTGGGAGATATGGTACTTTATGTTTTTTGAAATTCTTAGCACTAATCGCTTTCTTTGCTGCACCTTTAACAATATCATTTACTACTTTTTCTCTCAGTAGAGTAAAATATTTGAAATAAAACTTAAAATTAATTTGTCTATCGGAATCTTTTTTGGGAGTCAAGATGAAACAAAGATCGCTTGCAATAAATTTTCCTTTTACATAATGTGTCCTTCCTAAAGACCCTGAAGCACCCATTGCAAAAAGCAAAGCCTCACAATCATGTGTATAGGTATTATGTTTTTTCCATGTTTCTGATGCTGTTATGAAATCGTATTCGCCATCTGTATTTTTAGAACTCTGTAAACTTCCTTTTTTGACGTCGAACAATTGGCCAAGCTCTAACATTTCACATTGGCCAGAAATTTTTTGAGGCTTTTTTAATAAATAATACCTAAGCATTAAAGAATAATCATTTCTTTCTCTAATCTTATTTTTGTCAATTAAAGTAACTTTGGGGTGCTTAGGTATTATTATCGATTGTCTACTTTCTATATCGCTTTGAAATTTTTTTATAACGCTAAGAATAAATGGTAAGTCATTTTCTTGAATAGGATTTCTATTTTTGCCTAAATCGAACCCATCATGATCGACTTTCAAATGCAATAACGTATTAGTACTACCGGCCAACATTCGGTCAAAGAATAAAATACTTGTTTTTATGTTTGCACTATACGGCTGAAATGTCCCAACGGGTAAGGAAATAATAGCATATAAAAAATTACTATCGATCATGGTTTTTCTTAAACTGATGTATGCTGTAGCGTCATTTTCAATTATTCCTTCAGGAACAATGATACCAGCGCGACAACTTTTGTTTAAATGCTCTAAAACATAATCCACAAATAAAACTTCTGATTTCTTTGCCTTAACAGCAAACCTCTTGTGCGGTCTAATTCCTCCCTTCGGTGTCATAAAAGGAGGATTGGTTAAAATGCAATCGAAATTATCTTCCCAGTGATCTAAGCTGGTAAGCGTATCGTATTCGTAAATTTTAGGATCTCCGAATTGATGTAGGTACATATTTACCAAAGAAAGTCGTACCATATCGTGAGAAATATCATAACCAACAAAATTTTTACTTAATTTATTTCTTTCTGCAGTTGTAAGAGCTGAACCTGGCCTCTTTGATTGAGGATCCATGTTTTGCTCAAGGATGTGTTTGTAGGCAGAGATTAAGAATCCGGCTGTGCCGCAGGCAGGATCTAAAACAGTATCAGTTTTTCGTGGATCAACGGCCTTTACGATAAAGTCAATAATATGGCGAGGTGTCCTAAACTGTCCTGCTTCGCCTTGTGTACCCATTATTGAAATTAGGTATTCAAAGGCATCACCTAAATCTTCGCTATGTTCATAATGGAAATCGTTAATGCCACGCAAAAATAAATCTACTGTAGCAGGATCCCTAAAGGGAAGAAATGCACCTTTAAAAATATCTCTAAAAAGCTGTGGGATATTAGGATTAAGAGCCATTTTTTCTAGGCCCTCCGAGTATATTGCTACCCTTTCATAGCTTGAAAGCGACCTGTCCATCAATTTATGCCAAGCGTATTGTTCGTATTCTCCAGCAAAAAACGACTTGCCGCCTAGCTCTTTATTTTCCTGGTCTATATCGCTCATAAACTTGTAAATAAGCCCAAGGGTAATCAATTTAACCTGCTCAGTTGGCACAGGTATCTTGCCAACTAAAGTATCACGTAAGCCATCAATTTTTCGTTTGGTTTCTGCGTTTAACATTTTTAACTAAATATATTAAGTATTACATTGTCTTTAATGTATTCAGATACATTTTGGATCTTTTCGCGTCCGAGTTTACGAAAAATTTCCATCATTACAGGGTTTGATGCGAATTTATTAAATTCTTTTTGATTTATGGCTACTCTAAAAGCTTCATCAATAAGATATGACTTAAAAAACTCTCTAACTTCATAATATTGTTCTGGAGGCACGCCTTGGTCAACCAAAAACTTTTCAAATTCTTCTTGAGCAATCTCATCTTTAGTCTTAAAACGATGAATCTTCCCAAAAATTTTATCCAAAATTTCCCAAAGTCCTAAGCGACGGTCTGCATGATATCCCTGTCGTATTGCTTCAAGATTAAAATATTCCTTTGGCTTATTAAAAACATGAGCTTTAATAAACTGCTCCATTTCTTCGTAATTACCACTATCAACGGCTTCTTTAAATTCTGGAGTTTTTTCATAGGTTTCTTTTACTTTTGATTCAAATTTATTCATATAAAGCTCACGGTCCACGCGCATAATATCGCCTTCGAAAGACATTACTTCCATCATCTTAAGAGGATCCGGAACATCTATTTCGGTAACAACTGGTGAAGGCGGTGGTGGTCCGTCTCCCCCGGTTCCTTTCTTTGTGGGTGGCAACTTAATAACTTGATCGTAAGGATATTTCTCCTCAAAATATTCACAATTAGCAAAGAAATCAAAAAGTTTAAAATTTTCTTTTTCTTTCTCGACTACTTCTTCTTTATCAAACTGCCTTTCTTTATAGCTAAAGGTAAATTTTCGCGTTCCTCTTCCTTTAATTTGAACAAAGTCGGTTGGAGAAAAGATCGGCCGCATTAAACAAAGATTAAGTATATCAAGACAATCATAGCCTGTTGTCATCATCCCTACAGTTACGCAGACTCTGGTTTTGCTGGATTTATAGCCTGGGAAAAAACTAGTATGACCATTAAGGTTATTATTGGCGAAACTAATCGACATCTGCTGTGATTTACCAATATCAGAAGTTATCTGGACTGCGAAATCAGAGTTATACTTCCCAGGGAACATCTTAAGTGCAAAGTCGTTAAGAATATCAGTGATTTTAGATGCATGTTTTCGGCTTACGCAAAACACAATACTTTTTCCAATTTCACCAGAGATAGGATCTTTTGCTGCATTTTCCATAAATGTCTTCACGAATTCTATATTGGTCTTTTCTGAAAAAAAGTTTCGCTCAAAATCTTTTTGTTTATAAATTATTTCATCTTCTTGACCTTCCTCGGTTTGTACTTGAACGGCATATCCTTTATCTGAAAGAAGCTGTGTTGTTATTTCGGTTCGGCAGTCGATTGCTTTTGGATTAACTAAATAGCCATCTTTTACACCATCTGGTAAGGTATATCTAAACGTAGGAACTCCACTTTCACAGCCAAAAGTTTTGTAGGTAGAAAATAAGATACGTTTTTCTAATTCCCGAGGATCGGTTGCGGCTAGCTTTTTTTCATCAATATTTTTTAAATAATCCTTCGGAGTCGCGGTAAGGCCTAGTTTTGCACTGATAAAATATTCAAAGATGAGGCGGCTATTTCCTGAAATTGACCTATGGGCTTCATCTGAGATGACTAAATCAAAGTCGGTTGGCGAGAAAAGCTTAAGATATTTATTATCGTGTGAGATGCTCTGGACAGTGGTAATAACAATATCTGCCTTTTGCCAATCGTCTCTATTTTCCTTGAAAATTACTGTAAAATAATCTGGCTTAAGATAGTCTTTGAATGCTTTCAGTGCCTGAGTCTCGAGTTCAAGACGATCTACTAAAAAAAGTACTCTACGGGCATTATTAGTTTTAAGGTAAAGTTTAATGATTGCACCGGCAACTAGAGTCTTCCCAGTACCAGTTGCCATCTCAAACAAAAATCTATTTTTTCCTTTTGAGACTGCGCTTTGAATAGTTTGTACTGCCCTTAATTGATAAGCCCGCAAAAATTTAAGCCCAGTTTCTTTAATAAAAGCTTCACGTTGAGCTTCATCTTTCCACCGAGGATCCTGCTTATACAGTGGATTCTGTGTAAGCACAACGTAATCATCGTTTACTTGTTCTTGGATTAACTTATTTGTGTCTGGCAAGAAATTCTTGTGACTTTTAAAACTCTGTAATGGCGGAAAGCGTGAAATTCTTGTCGGGTTGCCTAATTGCTTATCCCAAAAATAATGAATATTGCCATTTGATAAGATAATATAGCGAACATTCTGTGAATTAGCATATCTCCTAGCTTTTTCTTTACCAATTAATGGATCCTTTTCCTCTGATTTTGCCTCAAGAACACAAATAGGAAAACTACTTTCATCTAATAAAAGGTAATCAATAAATCCCTGCGTAGTTTTTTCGAAGTTTTCGCCTAGGTCTTCAAGCCTTACGTTGCTCTCAAGTTTTACATTGGCTTTGCCCTCTGGCGTATCAAAAAAACGCCAACCAGACTCTTCTAGAAGTTTATTAATTTTTATTCTTGCTTTTGCTTCTTTTTCCATAATTTACGAATTTAAATTTAGTTAAACCATTAAAAAACCTCCAGCTTTATCTTCCTGGAGGCAAGCGATTGGCGTTAATAGTCTGTAATTTTAATTGGATTCATAATGTAAGGTGCTACTTTAAGCTATATGATAACTCTAACTCACTCTTTTTACAAGAGCTACGAAAGCATTGCTTCTTGATTATTTGACCAGTGCATAGACCATGGCCACTACGGTGACTACAAATAAGCCAAAGCCCATGAGCTTGGTATTTTTGATTTCCTTCTCCATAGAGATGGGCTCAAGCCGCCAGTTAATTATCGCGTAAAACTTCCTCTGCATTTCAATGGCTATGGCCGGCTTTAAGAATACGAATAAACCGATTACTATGCCAAGGCAACAAAGTAAAATCTGGATAGCCTTCATTTTCCTCCTTATCTGTTTATAAAGCTTTAGCGAATAGAATTATCATAACCCTATTTGGTGATTTTGGCAAGCCCCCACACCAATTTTAGGAAATACTGCCAAGAATGCGTTTTTTTAACTGAGTGTATGCTCGAGAACGCAATTTAAGGTTCTTTTCTCGATAGCGGGCATCTTTTTCAGACTTATAAGCCTCATAATATATTAATTCAAATGGCCTTCTTGGCTTTGTAGAAAAAACTTTGCCATCATTATGTTCTTTTAGCCTTCGCTCCAAGTCATTAGTGGATCCGAGATAAAGCTTGTTATCTTTTTTGCTTTTTAATAAATAGACGTAAAACATAAATTGGTGTGGGGGCAAGAAAAAAGTTCTATTTGTCAGGATGGAATCCAATTCTCGCCCTCGGCTTCTGTGGTTCTTTGGAATGGTCCAATAACTCCTTTAGTGCGGTAAAGACAACCTTAAACTGCTTGTCGTATCTTTTCTCCATCTCCTCAATTTTGCGACGCATTTCTTTGTGAGTCAAAATCATCCGGCGCAATTTGATAAACGTCCTCATTATGGCGATATTGACCTGGATGGCTCTTTTGCTGTTTAGAACCGAAGAAAGCATAGCTACGCCCTGTTCAGTAAAAACAAAAGGCAGATATCTAATACCGCCCCAACTTGAGGTTTCAAATTGAAACCTCAAGTTAGCAAACTCTTCTTTAGTTAACTGGAACATAAAATCATGCGGGAATCTGTCAATATTTCTTTTGACGGCGAGATTGAGTGATTTTGTTTTTACGCCATAGAGTTGAGAGAGGTCACTATCCAACATTACCTTTTGCCCGCGGACTATATAAATCATGTCCTCGATAATACCGGCAGGCGTAACCTTGATTACCGTCTTTGATTCTTTTTTGACCATAAAAAACCTCCAGGAATTCTCTCCTGAAGGTTTGGTAAGCGAAATTTAATTGTCGGGTATATTATAACTTTTGACTAAAGTTTGTCAAGATAAAACAAAGGGGCCCCTCACCTTTTCTCCGTTCAACGTGCTTTAAAGCTCAAATTAAAAACCTCTTGAATACTAAAAAGGTGAGGGGCCCAACATCTAGTCCGCTTATTCCGGCCTGTTTTTATAAATCCTTGAGCCTTCCGTAAACTTGATTATCTGGTTCATCATCCTGGCTGACTCAACCGGATATTTTCCGGCGGCAGTCTCTGCCGAAAGCATGACAAAATCGCTCCCGTCTAAAATCGCGTTGGCGACATCGGTTACCTCCGAGCGGTGCGGAATCTTCTCTTCCACCATGCTCTCAAGCATCTGAGTAGCGGTGATGACAAACTTTCCGTTCTTATTGCACTTAGCTATAATCTCTTTCTGGACTACCGGTATCTGGTAAATCGGAATCGATATCCCCATATCGCCGCGGGCAATCATTATGCCATCCGATACATCAATAATCCCATCGATATTCCTTATGCCGTCTTTGTTTTCTATCTTGGCGATAATCTTAACACCCGGCAATCTATTCGCTAATATCTGCCTTATCTTTAAAATATCCTTTTTATCCCTGACAAAAGACTGGGCGATATAATCAACCTTATGCCTAATGCAGAAAGCCAAGTCTATTTTATCCTTCTCGGTTATGCGGTGAAATTTAAGCCTTGCTGCTGGGATATTTATCCCCTTATTCTCTTTTAGCAGGCCGCCGGAAACGACCTCGGTCTTTAGCATATCGCTACTTACCGCTTTCACTTTCAGGCAGATATTTCCGTCATCGATAAAAATCAGCTGGTTCTTTTTGATATCGGAAAGCTCACCTTGATAGTCAAAGCCGGCGATATTATTGCTGCCTGCCAAACTGCGATTGGTAAGATAAAATATCTTTCTTCTGGTTAAAACCAGGGGCTTATGGTTCTTTAATTTGCCGATGCGGATGCGGTTTCCTTCCAGGTCGCCCAATATCTTTACGGCCCGGTGGTATTTTTTATTGATCGAACGCACGATATCGATGTAATTTTTGTGCGCCTCGTGGTTTCCGTGGGAGAAATTCAGGCGCGCAACATCCATTCCTGCCAGGGTCATATTGCGGATGACGGCAGAAGTGGAACTTGATGGGCCTAAAGTACAGATAATCTTAGTTTTAACCATGTCTCGTAATATAAAAACCGCTTATCGGGTATTGATAAGGCTATTGTAACTTAGGATATTGAATTTAGCAATAAAAAATGAGGGCCCCTGCCATTGTTTCAGTGGCGGGGGCCCTTCATTAAAACCTAAGCTATCCCTCTATCCCTGTTTTCCGTATAAAGCTCTTAGCTGCTCCACAGTGGGATTGCCGGGATAAAACTCACCCTGCGGCCCGATATAACCATTGCCGCTCTTAGTCAAAACAACCGGGGTATAACTGCCGTTAATATTAGGCACGTTGATAACCACGGTCTCACCAATCACACCTTGAGGCTGCTGCACAATCACCTGAGCATTGGAAGCCACCACCGGCGCAGGAACCACCACATATCCCTGAGGAACCGGCTTGTAGTAGACATTGTCGCAATAATAATATGTTGTGTTCCCAATAACCAAGGTCTTATGCCGCGCCGGAAGATAGGAAATCACTATCCCCACCGGCGGTGTGCCGATAGAGATCCTGAAACCAAACCAACCCGGCCGGTAGAACCTGCCGTCATCATAATAATATCTATGATGGTTTACCACTACTACTTCACGCTTGCCGCCGCTTCTGCCATGGCTATAGCCCCGGTCGTGGCCTCGCTCATCGCGGGCAAAGGCATCAACCGAAGCCGAAAGAAGGCCAAGGCAAAGTAGCGTTGCGATCAAAAATCTTCTATTTAAAATTATCTTTTTCATTTTAATTGCCCCCTTTTACCAGCCATACGGGTTATTTGGTGTCGAATCTTTCTTCCATGCGCTCTCTTGCGCCGCCGCCCATTTTACCGCCCATTTTATGGCGCATGTGCTCTTTGCGCTCATCCATTTTGGCCTTCATCTTGGCCTGCTGCTCGGGAGTAAGAATTTTTTTCGTAGCGATTACGCCTGCAACATGCTGATTTAATTTCTTACCTTCAAGAGCGGTGATCTCGCTAACCAGGCCACTGACTTTGGCTTCATCAATGGTCGCCTTTTCCAACTCCTGCCTTAATTCCTGGTTCTTGGCTCTGAGTTGTTCTCTTACAGCCTGATTTTCCTTCTTTTGTTGTTCACGCTGCGCCTTAAGCTGCGCCTGCTGCTCGTCAGTCAAGCCAAGTTCCTTGGCGAAATTATCCGCCATCGCTTGCCGCTTCTGTTGGAATGCCTTCCCGGGAGTTTGAACGGCCTGATTGGCTTCAGTTTGAGTTTCGGCAGCCGAAGCCAAAGTCGTAAACCCTAAAAAACCTAAGGCTACTACTAACATTAATATCTTATTTAATTTTACGTTCATCTTAATCGCCTCCTTTCACTAGGTTAGACAGATGAACATTTTAAAAAGTTCCCTTAGAGTAAAAATTCTTCTACCGAAGTTCCCAGATTTATCTGCGGGCTTCCGTTTTGACCAAGATTAGAAACAAAATCCATCTGGTCGTTGAGATAGATATTCAGCTCCCTATCCCTTAAGTACGGCCGAAACAGAACCGAGGCAACTATAATCACCATAGCGATAGTTGCCAGGGCAAACGCCGGTTTGGGGTGGAAAAACACCTGCAGGCCTTCAAAAACTCCGCTAAAGGCAGGCTTTGGTTTGGCATCGCCGATTCTTTCCTTGATGCGATACCACAAATAATCCGGCGGGGTTTCTTTCTCTATTTTCTTGAACGGATCAATGGCAACTTTATTCACCGAGATGTAAAATTCGCGGCAATTAGCGCAGGAATCAAGATGCTGATTGACTTGCCACTTGGTCTTTTCATCCAGGCGGTTATCGGAAAAATCCGTCAAAACTAATTCTTTTATCTTTTCGCAGTTCATTTTAGGTCTCCTCTTTTCTGCCCGATATTCATGAGCATCGCGCGCGCCCGTTTTAAGCGCGAGCGCACGGTATTTAAATTTATCTTTAAAGATTTTGCAATCTCTTCATAACTTAAGCCTTCTATTTCTCTAAGCACGACACAGGCGCGCTGGTCGGGATTAAGCTTATCCAATAATGCCTTTACTTTTAATTCATTTGCCTCTTTATCCACGCCTGATTCTTTTGGCGCATCTCCCAGCGACTGAATTGCCTTATCAAAATCCACCCTGCGGTTTAAATCCTTAGATGTCTTTTTGGTGGCATTAATCGCGGTGTTGACCGTAATCCGATAAACCCAGGTCTTAAAAGACGAACGGAACTGGAAATTGTTTAAGTTCTTGTGTATCTTCAAGAAAACCTCCTGAGTGACGTCTTCGGCGTCCTCGCGGCTATTGGTGATGCGGTGCGCCACGTTGTAGACAAAGCCGCTCGTCGCCTTGTAAATCTCGTGGAAACTATCCATGTCACCGGCTGCAGCCTGGACTAATATTTTATCGGATATATCCTGCATAATTTTCTTTTCACTTTCTTAGACAATAGATTAACGATAAAAGTTCCCTTAATTTTCCTTATTATATCACGATATCGGGGTTTAGGTGATTTTTGAATTTGGCCATCGGGCCTCGTTTATCAACTGAATTTTGCCTTGACAATTCTTGGTTTTTCAGTACAATGCTTGTATTAATTCAAATTTAAGGAGATTAAATCATGTCTAGAAGATGCGTAATCTGCGGTGTCGGCCCGATGGCCGGAAGAACAATCAAAAGAAAAGGTCTCGCCAAGAAAAAAGGCGGCGTGGGTAAAAAGACCACCCGTACCACCAAAAAAGTTTTCTTGCCTAACGTGCAAAGGATCAAAGCGATTATCAACGGCTCAGTTAGAACCGTGATGGTCTGCGCCAAATGCATCAAGGCGGGAAAAGTCCAAAAAGCCTAATTTACTTTCAGGTCTTTAATTTCCAACTGAATCTCGGCGGGTTTGTGCCAGTCGTCTATGGATGGCGAGTAAACCAAGTCTAGCGACTCAGCTTCGCTAACCAAATCAAACAAATTTGCCTGGCCGAATCCGATGGCCTGAGCAGTCAATTTGCCGTCCGTCACCCAGAATTTAATCGTATCTTTTCCCACAATTGTCGGTTTGGATTTAATCTCTAAATTGCGCGAGCACAATAGCGGATAGGGATTTCCCACCCCAAAAGGCTCCAAGTTTTCAATTGCCGAAACCAAATCCACATCCAAAACCGATAAAGGAACCTGGGCGTCAATATCTAAACTTGGGATGAGGTCTAAATCGGAAAGCGTGTTTTTGGCGATGCGATTAATCTCGTCTCTAAATTTATCGAGATTGTCTTTAAGGATTGTTAATCCTGCAGCATGCTGATGGCCACCAAAACTTTCTAAGAATTCCGCGCAGCCGGACAAGGCCTCAAAGATGTGGAATTTATCGATTGAGCGGGCCGACCCCTTGCCTAATCTTTCGTCCCAGGAAATAATTATGGTCGGCCGGTAAAATCGGTCCATAATCTTGGAAGCGACAATCCCCAAAACGCCTTCGTGCCAGCCGTCCTGTCCCAGGACAATCACATAATGCTCCTTAAAATTCACATCGCGAGAGATTAAATCCAGCGCCTGGCGCAAAGTCTCCTCTTCTATTTTCTGCCGCTGGCGGTTATGATTATTTAAATCACTGGCCAGAATCTGCGCCTCGCCTGCGTCTTCGGTCAAGAAAAGTTTTAAGGATTTCTCTGCCGAATCCATCCTGCCGCTGGCATTAATTCGCGGTGCCAGAATAAAACTGACAAACCCGGGGGTAATCTTTTTATTTTTTAGACTCGCTGCTTCGATGAGAGCTTTAACGCCAACTCTTGTAGTTTCATTTAAGCGCTTCAATCCTTCCTTGACGATAATCCTATTTTCTCCGGTAATGTCCATGACGTCGGCAACCGTGCCCAAAGAAACCAGATCCAAATCCTCAAATGCGCTATCGCCTGAAATTGCCTGAAGGACTTTAAACACCACACCCACCGCTGCCAAATCCTTAAACGGATATTTGCATCCGGGCTGTTTGGGATTGACGATGGCAAAAGCTTTAGGCAATTTATCTTCCAGCGGTTTGTGATGGTCGATAACAATCGCATCAATCTTGGCTTTGTTAAGCGAATCTATCTCTTTAAAATTCGCCGTGCCGCAGTCGACACTTATAAAAAGCGTTATTTTATGTTGCTTGGCGAATTTGACTGCATTCTCATTTATCCCGTAGCCTTCATTCACCCGGTGAGGAATATAATATTTGGTATCAAGACCCATTTTCTTTAATGCGGTTAATAAAATCGCGCAGCTGGTGACACCGTCGGCATCATAGTCGCCAAAAACTAAAACCTTTTCTTTATTTTGCGCGGCTTTTTTTATCCGATCTATTGCCTTTTGCATGTCTTTCAAAAGAAACGGATCGTAAAGATGCGAAATATCTCCGTTTAGGAATTTTCCCAAGGATTCGTGGTCCGTCATTCCGCGGTTAATTAAAATCTGGCAGATTAAAGGATGGATATTGAGTTTCTGGCTAAGTTTGAGCTGTAAGGCGGAATTGGGGGCTGGTATCTTCCATGAATTCTGCATGGCTACATCTTCTCGGGGACAGAGACATTCAATAATCTTAAGCCGTTGGCAAGAACTAGGCGCGTTGCCTCGACCAAGTCCAGACGGGCAAGCATGAGTTTCTCATCTTCGCTGATGACCTTGTGGGTATCGTAAAATTTATGGAATACTGCAGCCAGCTGCTGCAAATATGAAACCAGATTAAACGGATCAAGCATTTTCACACAGGCTTCCAATTCTTCGGGGAATTGCGCAAGTATTTTTACCAGATCCAGCTCCTCCGGCTCTTTCAATAAATTAAGGTCAGCTTTCTTAAAATCGACCTTACCGGATTTCTTGATAATGCTCGAGATCCTTGCGTGGGCGTATTGGATATAATAAACCGGGTTCTCCGGCGACTGTTTCTTGGCAAGCGATAAATCAAAATCCAAGTGGCTGTCCACCCGGCGCATCAGAAAGAAGAATCTTGAGACGTCAGGGCCGATTTCATCTAAAACTTCCTGTAGCGTGACGTATTGGCCGGCGCGCGTGGACATGGGAACAGGCGCTCCGTCTTTAAATAATGTGGCCAGCTGCACAATTATAACGGACAGATCTTCTTTTTTTCTTCCCAATGCCTGAACCGCAGCTTTTATCCTTCCGATATATCCATGATGGTCCGGCCCCCAAATATTAATCACCCAGTCAAACCCGCGCCTGAATTTATCCTGATGATAGGCGATGTCGGGGGTAAGATACGTAAATGTTCCGTCGCTTTTTACCAGCACGCGGTCTTTGTCATCGCCAAATTCGGTTGAGCGAAACCAGACTGCGCCGTCTTTATCGTAGATGAATCCTTTCTTCCTTAAAAACTCAACGATTTTAGTGACCTCGCCTTTTTTGGTCAATGCCGACTGCGGAGTCCAGATGTCAAATTTTACTTTGAAATCTTCCAATTCTTTCTTGATAATCTTTAAGATGGTGCTTGCACCGAATTCCGAGAATTCAGCAAGATTAGAATCTATATCTTCTATCTTTTTTGGCTTGGATGATTCAATCATCTGTTTGGCCAGATCATAAATATAACTTCCTTTGTAGCCGTCGGCAGGAAAACTTTCCGGCTGGCCTAACAATTCCTTGTAACGGCTGGCAATAGATAACCCCAGAATCCTGATTTGATTGCCCTCGTCATTAATATAAAATTCACGAACTACCTTAAATCCCAGGAAACTCATGATATTGGCCAAAGAATCACCCACTGCTGCCTGGCGCGCGTGGGCGACGCTTAAAGGCCCGGTGGGATTGGCGCTGACAAACTCAATCTGAACCTTCTTGGATTTTCCAATATCACTCTTGCCAAAATTATCCTTCTTATCAAGAATTTCATGGATGGTCTCAGAAAGTATTTTATTCGTGCAGAAAAAATTGATGAAACCCGGCGACTGGACCTCAATCTTGCCGATATAATCAGCTATTCCTAATTGCTTAGAATTCTCAGTAAGGTAATTTTTAATTTGATTGGCGATCTCAAGCGGGGATTTCTTTAATGGCTTGCAAGCTTTCAAAGCCAGATTGCTTGCAAGGTCTCCGTGGGTTTTATCGTTGGGGATTTCTATATTGGACTGGGGTTGAGGACTTAAATCGGGGAAGAGTTTACTTAAACTAACATCTAAAGCCTGGCCGATAACGGCCTTCAAATCTCTCATCTTTTAGAAGTTCTCTATCGACTGGTCGGTTAATCAGCACTTTTGTTCTTGTAAGCGAGCCTTTTGGCGTCCTGCCAAAGGTGCTCTAAATTATAAAAATCTCGGACCTTTTCTTCAAAGATGTGAACCAGGATATCTCCGAGATCTATCACTATCCATTTGGCCTGTTCGCGCCCCTCGGCATGGTGGATATGCATTGATTTTGCCTCCAGGCCTTCGATTATGCCATCGGCAATCGCCTTTACCCGCCTATCCGAGGAGCCGCTACAGACAATAAAAAAATCGCAGAAGTTAGCAACCTTGCGCATATCAAGAATAACAATCTTGTCGGCTTTCTTATCAGCCGCGCAATCGGCTACTAATACTGCTTTTGATTTTGTACTTAAAGACTTGCCTTTTTTGACTACTTTATTATTCCTGATTTTACTTTCCTAAGATACAGAACATGCTGGTGCCGCAAGTAGGACATTTGCCTTTCATTGCCTTGCGTTTGTTTTTCATGGTAACTTCTTTTCCGTCTTTCATTTCTCTCTTATCTTTGCACTTTACGCAGTAAGCCTTCATTAAACACCTCCCTATATGGTTTGTTTGGTTTGAGAAACTTAATGTTTTTTACCACAGAATTTGAGCTTTGTCAATAAAATCGTAAATTTTAGATTAAAGAGCACAAGCTATTCTTCTTCTATCTCGCCCACGATTTCTTCTATCAGGTCTTCGAGCGTGACTAATCCCTGAGTCTTCTTGTTCTTGTCAACTACGATGGCAATCTGGATTTTCTTCTGCTGAAATTCCCTCAAGAGCTCATTGACCCTTTTGGCCGGCTCGACATAATAGGCACCTTCTATAAGATCACGGATAACAAACAACTGCTTGTTCTTTAACACATACAGCATGGCATGGGCATCAATGATTCCTATAATATTATCGATCGAGCCTTCATAAACCGGGATACGGGAATGGCCCTCTTCAAGGCATTTATTCAAGAAATCTTCTTGAGAAGCATTGACATCGATTGCCACGATATCCTCTTTCTTCTTCATCGCCTGCGAAACCAAGGTATCGCCGAACTCAAAGATCCTATGCAGCATCTTTCTTTCTTCGTCGGTCAATACGCCTTCTTCTTTGCCGACTTCTATCATCAGCCTCAATTCCTCTTCTGTCACAAGAGGTGAGCGTTTTGCCGGGCTTCCGCCAAGAATTCTTACGATTAGATTGCCGAGTTTGGTAAAGAAATTGGCGATAGGGCCAAAAACACCCAAAAGCGCTTTCATTATCGGCGCGACAAAAAGCGCGGTCTTTTCGGTAAAACGCACGGCGAAGATCTTAGGTGCAATTTCGCAAAATACCATGATGAAGAAACTAGAGCAGAAAGTAGCAACAATTACGCCGATCTTAGGCCCGTAGAAAAACACGGAAATAGCGGTAGCGATACTTGAAATGGCAATATTCACGAAATTATTTCCGACTAGAATCGTAACGATTACCTTATCCAGCCGTTTGCTGATTAGATCCTGGGCAATTACGGCATTTTTCTTCCCCGAATTGGCCAGGTTTCTCAACCTAATTTTACTTATACCGATAAGCGAAGTCTCGGAAGCCGACAAGAATGCCGAAACAACAGTGAAAAACAATATTAAAATTACAATTAAAATAATCATGTCAATCTAATTTAAATATCTCCTGAATATTTTTCTTGGATCTATCTACGCCCTGACCGACCACCGCCAGGTTAATATTCTGATTCTTAAAAATCTTATCGGATATGCGCAAGATATCATCAAGATTTATTTTCTTAATCTGGTCCAAGATTTGGCCGTAGGTATAGGTTTTATCCAGCGCCATCGTTGATTCGCCTATCCAGATCATATGGTCCAAGGTATCCTCAAGCTCAATGGTGAGTTGACCTATGTAATATTCCTTGGCGCGCTTTAATTCTGAGCTTGTGGGTTTTGACTTTTTTATCTTATTTAATTCGGTTATGATGACTTTAATGACTTCAATGAATTTCTTATTGTCGGTCCCGGCATGGATAGTAAATGCGCCGGCATCGTGGAATCTTCTTACGAAACTTGAGATTGCATAGACCAGGCCTCTTTTCTCCCGCACCTCGTTAAACAGGCGGCTGGACATATTGGCACCCAGGATTACATTTAATAAACCCAGGACGTGCCTGTCGGGCGAGCCCCTCTTTAAACTATGAAACCCTATTGAAACATGCGTCTGCTCAGTATCCTTAGAAAACAGGCTGACCTGCGGTTTATCCTGCGATATTACAATTTCCTTAAAGCTTAAATCTTTGTCTTGAGCGCTGCCGTTGAAGATACTTTTAGAAGCTTCAACCAGTTTCTCATGTTTAAGATTTCCACAGGCAGCCACCACGATATTGGCAGGCGTGTAATAATAATTTTTAAAATTTGATATATCAGCTTTGGTGATTCTGGACACCGATTCTTCGGTCCCGGCGATATTCAATCCTAAAGGATGATTCGGCCACATAAGCTCATCCAATCTGTCCTGGACCAGATGCGCCGGCATGTCTTTATACATCCGGATTTCTTCGGCAATAACCGTCCTTTCCTTTTCAATATCCTGCGGCTTTAAAAGCGGGTTTATTGCCATATCGGAAAGCACATCAAGGGCGAGCTTAAGATATTGGGCGGGGATTTTTACCAGATAACAGGTCATCTCCTCGGAAGTAAAGCCGTTTAGGTTTCCACCCACTCCCTCCAGAGATTCTTTTATCTGGCGGTTGGAATATTTTTTGGAGCCCTTGAAAACCATATGCTCCAGAAAATGAGCAATGCCCTTGTTATTTTTGCTTTCGTAGCGGCCGCCGACACCGAACCAGATACCCAAGGATACGGTTTGCCGCTGGGGCATATTGTGACTTATCACTCTCAAACCATTTTTTAAGACTGTTTTCTTATACATTTATTTTAGCGGGCTCTTTAATTGTTTAACGAATTGCGAGACTTTTCCAACCAGGTCTTTATTGCTGAGATTTTTCTGGATTTTATCCACGATGGCGCTTCCGATAATCACTCCGTCGGCAACTTTTGAGATTTCTCTTACATGTGAGGCATTTGATATGCCGAATCCGACGCAGACCGGTTTCAGGGTGAATTTCTTGATTTCCCTTACCTTGCGTGATAAATCGCTAGCCAAATTCCTGCGCACACCGGTGACGCCGGAAAGGGAAACATAATAAATGAATCCAGTCGATAACCTTGCGGCTGCTTCTATCCTTTTTTTATTACTTGTCGGAGCGACAAATAAAATATTGGCCAGTCCGATCTTCTTGGCGGTTTTGATGATTTCGCCTTCTTCCTCGGGGATAATATCGGGAATAATAATTCCGTCCACTCCGGATTTTTTCGCCGCAAGTAAAAACTTTTTCTCGCCAAACCTAAAAACCGGGTTGTAATAAGTCATCAGCGCAAGCGGTACTTGAGATTTCTGGCGGATACTTTTTACCAAACCAAGTATTTTATCCAGATTTATCTTATTCTTAAGCGCTCTCTGGCCTGCTGCCTGGATAATCGGCCCGTCGGCTAAAGGATCGGAAAAGGCCACGCCTAATTCCACGATATCCACGCCGATCTTATCGAATGCTAAGACCAGTTTTCTGGTGGCCTCAATATTCGGGTCGCCGGCCATGATAAAAACAATGAATGCCTTCTTTCTGGCTTTCTTAAGAGCTCTAAATTTTGCGTCTATTCTATTCTTCATTTAAATCAGTTTTTCGACGATATCCACGTCTTTATCGCCCCTGCCGGAAAGGCAAAGGATTACAACGGAATCCTTCTTAAGCCTGTTTTTTAAAACCTTCAGATAATAAATTGCATGCGACGGCTCAAGCGCCGGGATAATCCCCTCGGTCTGGGACAATAATTTAAATCCTTCCATCGCTTGCTTATCGGTCACGGCGAAATATTGGGCGCGGCCGATTTTCTTATAAAATGAGTGTTCGGGCCCGACGCCGGGATAATCTAATCCTGCTGCAATCGAATGGGCAATATCGACCTGCCCGAATCTATCCTGTAATAAATCGCTTTTTGCGCCGTGCAAAACTCCGATTTTTCCCTTGACTAAGGTTGCGGCGTGTTTGCCTTCTTTTAAAGCCACACCTGCTGCCTCGACTCCGATAAACTTCACTTTTTTATCATTAAAGAAAGGATAAAATATCCCCATGGAATTGCTGCCTCCGCCGACGCAGGCGACCAGATAATCCGGGAGCCTGCCTTCAAGCTTCAAAATCTGTTGTCTTGCCTCTTTTCCGATAACGCTCTGAAAATCCCTGACCATCGCAGGATAAGGATGAGGACCAACCACAGAACCAATAATATAATGCGTATGGCCTACATTGGTTACCCAATCCCTGATTGCCTGGGTAGTGGCGTCTTTTAAAGTCTTGGAACCGGTTTCAACCGGGATGACTTTCGCACCCAGAAGCTTCGTCCTGATGACATTCAATCTTTGCCTCTTAATATCTTCTGAGCCCATATAGACTTCGCATTTGAGACCAAACATAGCTGCTACCGTAGCGGTGGCAACACCGTGCTGGCCGGCTCCAGTCTCAGCGATAATGCGCGACTTCTTCATCCTTTTGGCCAAAAGCACCTGTCCCAAGGTGTTATTTATTTTATGGGCGCCGGTATGCAGAAGGTCTTCTCTTTTTAGATAAATCTTTCCCTTGCCTAAAGCTTTAGATAAATTCCTCGCCGGATATAAAATCGTGGGACGGCCGGCATACTCTTTAAGATAATAATTTAGCTCCAGCTTAAACTTTTTGTCTTTTCTGGCCTTTTTATATTCCTGTTCTAGTTCGGTAAGAGCAGACATCAAAGTCTCAGGAACGAATTTACCGCCGAAATCTCCGAAATATCCTTTTTTGTTTGGTAGTGTCATAATATTAATAAATTATAGAGTATAATCTCTTAATCTGCAAACTAATTAAAATCTAATAATACCAGCGCCGCATTACCGAAGGTTATGGCTCCGGTTATCTTTAAAGGAATCCTGTTTTTGCCCGTATCAAACCAGAGATCGTAGCCGCCGGGAACACTTTCTAATATAAATGCCTCAAATTTGCCTTTGGGCAACTTTACTTTCCTTATTTCTTTTGCCTCTACGGCAATTTTCTTAAGAGGGAGATTTATATTCACTGTTTTTCCGAGCTCGATATTGTTGTCAAGACGATAATAATAAATCATACAGATAACATTCTGAAGCTCGCTATCGCTATTTATCGTCTGGACGTTTGTCTTGCCTAGCTCGGTCTTGGTTATCTTCACAGACTTTTCTTTCTGGTTGTATTCCTCGACGATCTTGCTGGACACTCCCCACATGTTTATGTCTCTTTCAATCCTCACGGGCAAGAATGTGTCAGGTTGGGCATAGATTGTTTCTGTGTCCTTGAAATTGACGGTGTTAGTCTTGAATTTTATCAGATAGAGATCTTGGCCTTTTATTTTAATCTTCCCTCCGAAAGATAAACGCGCCCTGCCCAAGGGAATAAAACCCATATCTATTCGATATACGAATTCTTCGCCGTTTTTGAAAGGAAGGCTTTTGGTTTCAGGCGCTAAGAATTTAATCTTGGTTTTGGAGAAATCATAACCTTTATTCAATGTCTCTTTAAAATAATTCCGCGAATTATACAAAACCAGAATTATATTGATTAAAATCAAGAATATTAATATTGTTACTAAAATTTTTCTACTTGGCTTCATAGCGATCGTAAAGTTTGACAAACTCCTCTAATATTCTAGCGCCTTTGTATAAATCATTAATTTTTACGTATTCGTTGGTAGCATGAGCCGTGCCTTTTTGGCCGTAACCGGTGGCGATCGTAGGAATATTCTTATCTATAAACCAACTCATTACCGTTGCACCTTCCGAACCTTTGATAATTGCGTTCTTAGAGAACTTCTTATTGGCTTTTAATAAACGCTCGACCAAATAATGCCTCTTATCCATCTCCGATGGCTCCTGAATTGCCTCGATATCAATTTTAAAACTCTTAGCCTCTTGCCTGGCTATTTTTTTGATTGCATCCAATAAAACCTTGGGCTTCATCCCGGGCAAAAACCTCAGGTCAATCATGACCTCGCACCAATCTGCCACCATATTTACCTTGTCTCCGCCATTAATCATACCGATATTTATCGTCGGAGGCTTTAAGAATTCATGCTTTTTAAATTTGAATTTATGGTTTTTTAACTTCAAGATAATCTTAGCGGCGATATCAATAGCGTTTATTCCCCTTTCAGGATATGCGCCGTGGGCCTTCTTGCCGAAAATGCTTAATTTAAAATGAATCAGCCCTTTCTGGGCGACGATAATATCCGAGCCGTCAGCATCAAGTATCACAGCCGCCTTCGGCCGCAAGATATTTTTCTTAATCAACGGGATTAATCCAAAATAGCTGCCGGTTTCTTCGTCAGCCGTAGCAGCAAAAATAATATCATTTCGTAATTTGATTTTGTCCTCGGCTAAACTCTTGATTACTTCCAGGCCGACAGCCAGGTTTCCCTTGCAGTCGCTTGCCCCTCGTCCGTAAATCCTGCCTTTATAGATTTTTGCTTTGTAGGGATCAAATCTCCAACCTCTTCCGGCAGGAACAGTGTCGATATGAGGAGACAGCAATAAGGACCTTTTGGAATTCTCTCCCTTCAACACAGCGACGATGTTAGGCCTTCGTTTAGCAAATTCATAGGATTTGACTTGAAGCCCTACATCTTTTAAGAATTTGGCCACAAAAATAGCGATACGGTATTCATTACCGGGAGGATTTTCCGACTCGATCGAAAGAAGCCTCTGGGTCAACTTAATTAACCTTTGCTGGTTTATCATCTAGATTTATTTGAAGAAATCCTTGGCTTTGAGCTTGCCGCTTACCCGCTTGAAATCGTCATAGTCGAGGAAGATAAGATCGGTCATATTGGCGATCTTGTGCATCTGGGATTCCCGCTCTTTTGTAGAGCTGAAAGTTGCGAATCTAAATTCGGTTTTACATTCCGGGCAGGTCCTGGTCGTTAGGGCAAGCCCTAATTTTGAACAATTATTGCAAGTAGCAAGGAGTTCGCCGAAAATTAAAAGATGTTTTGAAACATCCTCTACGTCAAACTCTTTATAGACCCTGATAAATGATTTGCCCAATCTAATTCTCCTTTAGGCTGAAGAGAGCCTTTTTATACGCTTAAGCATATTGGGATGGGTGCTCATCAATTCCATAACCTTGTCGCCGAAAGAAAGCCTGACAGTCTTGGTCCTTATGGCGAGAAGCTCATTGGCGTCGATTGTGCCACTTCTATCCAAATCTAATTCTCTTAGCTCATGTAATTCCTTTAAACCGCGCGAAGGATCATTCAAGAAAAATGCCTTCAGGCCCTCGACCTGCCTTAAAGCATCTTTGGGCATGCGGGCCGAGCCGTAAACAAGTTTATAGAGCGCGGTGGCTAGCTCAGGCGCGGGATTGCCTAAAGCAACAGAACCTCTGTCAGCAAAATATTCCCTGATCCTCGAGGCGTATAGAACTAAAAGATTGGTGATAAAATAGAAAATAAGCGCCGCCAGCCCCACCAGCGCGACGTAGCCGCTGTCACTTCGTCTTGAACCGCCCCGATAAAACATCAAACTCCAGAAAATACGATAAAGAATCATAGGTACAACCGAAAGCAACGTAATAAAAAGCACGTCGCGGTTTTTCAAATGAGTCATCTCATGGCCTAAAACCGCGCGTAATTCATCCGGGCTTAATAAATCCAGTATGCCTTGGGTTACACAGACTCTGCCGTCGGACTTCCATCGGCCGTAGGCAAATGCATTTGGCAAGGAAATCTGGGCAATGCCGATTTTGGGCTTGGGTATTCTTGCCTTCTGTGCAAGCTCAGCCACCATCTGGTGCAGCTGCGGATACTCATTCTGGTTCACGTAACGTATATGCATGGACCATTCCACTAGTTTCGGCCCTACCATATATTGGATAAACATAAATACCAGCGACAAAACCAGATAAAAATAAAAATCTCCGATGCCGAATACCGAATAGGACAGCATGGAGACTATCGCATACACAACGGCAAACAATATGATAGTCAATAAATACATTCTTATTTTCAAACCAAACATGATTATTGCCCTCCTTAAGGTGAAGTTATTATATCACAAAATAGTTATTATTGAGAGAATTTTTGGGTAAGATTTTAGAGCTACCTAGTAAGCATCTTTTTGTAGGCGCATTTTTCCGAACCGGTCCATGACTTAAAAAGGATATTCCTTATAGGGACACAAAGGAACACGTTTCCGTTTTTTGCTTTATGCAGGCCGAATCTATGTTCGTAGATATCACATAAATATTTACCGTCTTTATCCGGGATTAAATGCTCACAGGGGTTGTTGTCGGCGGCGCCGCAGCAATTTCCGCAACGCAGGCAGGCTGATTCAAATTCCTTTAATTTATTTTCTTGATAATTATTATAATGGTCTTCCATATCTGGTAAAAATAAAAACCTCTAACTTTATAGTTAGAGGCTTATAAAAAAGATAAAGCCGATAAAGGATCTACTATCCTCCTTCGCTTCGGCAACCCAGCCACCATATCGCTCTTTCCTTCTGCCTAACCGGCTATCGGTCTAACTTGGCTCCGCCAAGCTCTCCTGTAGGGAGCAATTTAGGTCTGTCGGCTTTGCGACTCCCGACTTTCGTCGGGGATAACCTTTATCGGCTATAATAAAGTATACCACAAAATTCCAAATTTTCAAGATTTCGGGCTAAAATTTCAGGTATTTTTCCCAATACTTATAAAGTTCCTTGGTTGCCCTCAAATCCTCAAGGCAATATTTCGCGATATCGAAATGCCTACCATCTTTAAAAAGATTCTTTACGTCGTGCCCGGTGATGCCTGACTCCTTGGAGCTGGCTATGCCAAAGGCTTTACACCACATATGAAGGTTAAAACGCCTGCGCATCGCTCCGTAAAAAGTCAAAAGGTCTAATAAATCGGCATGGAATTTAGAATCGTAGCGATTGGGCATAAGATTCCTGGTTGGCTTTACCTTTAAGATGGCAGAGCGCACCAATAAAAACGGAGCATCAAACATCCTGCCGTTAAAAGTGACGAACTGGTCACAATCAGACATCTGTTTCCAGAATAACTCCAGAATTTCTTTTTCGTCGCCGCAAATAAACTCGCCGTTTTCGACTTTTTTGTTTTCTTTTTTGGGATTCTGATAATAGACTATGGCTTTGTCGGTTTCAGAATTAAGCAGGCCGATGACAATAACCTGGGCAGTCAGAGGATAGAAACTGGTACTTTCTTTAATCGCTTCTTCTTCCTTATCGTCCTCGGCGTATTTTAGCATATATTCCTTAGAAACAGCGTCGAGCGAATCAAAATCAACGCCTACAGTTTCAATATCCAAAATCAATCTTTTCATTTTATCCGCCTGTCTAATTTATTAACTCTTTTTGCCTTTTTAAATTGAATACTTTTATTAATAAAGCCGGCCGTTTTTAACTGAAATACTTTATTCTGCCTGTTATTTAAACTTCTCATTTTGAATGAGCGCACAATTTACGGGACACGAAGTGTGACGTAAATTATTTGCGCGAATTCAACCCCGCCCTTTTGGGTGGGGACATTTAATATGTTATAACCCGCCAAAAGGGCGGGGTAAATTCAGCCAACAGACTTACGTTCACTTTGTTCCGTAAGTCTGGGCTTCATTTATCAGTGTGCAGAATTCGCATTCCGAAGTTCTTTTTGGTAGTGGACCCAACAAAACTTCAATAGCCCTCTTTATCACTGCCTTAGCCGATTCAGGATTGGTATCTATCTTAAAAGGCGCAACATTAAATTTCACCGTGCCGTTTTCCGATACTTCCTTCGGCGAATAATAAACCAGCACTGCCTCGTTTTTGGTCTTATAACCCAAGGCCTCAAGCATCAGGCAATAACTATCAAGCTGATTCTGATAATATTTAGCCGGATCCTCTTTTACTTGTGAACCTTTGGTCTTATAATCCAAGGGAATAAAAAATTGGCCATCGACCAGGCAATCATCAAGCGCGCCGCTTAAGATCACATCTTGAGCTTTATCTTCGTAACGCAAATCGGTCGTGCGCCAACTCCGCCAGCGCTCCAACTTTCCCAAATCGTCAAATAATTTCCCTGTTATTTTGCCATCTAACTCTGGCGGCAGTTTTCCTTTTACGCGGTATTTATCAAAATACTTTTTTATCACCGAATCCATGCCCGTGGGCAAAGACGGAAAAATTCCCCTCGGCCTTTTTATACCTTTGTTTACCTGCAGCCAGAAACACCTCGGGCAATCAGACAACAACGCTAAACCTGTAGGTGAGAAATTAAATTTTGCCATGGAATTAACTTATTGGTATACAGAAAGTTAAGATAACACCAAGTTACTTGATTTCTTCAATCTGCCTGCCATAATCCTGCATCTGCTTATTAATCTGTTGCACCTGTTGCCTGGTGCTTCCGACAACATCATGATATGTCGTAACATTTACGCCATTGCCGGAGATGGACTGGCCAGTCGTTTTATCTAATAGCGGCCTCCCGTAATAGTTCTTAAGGACAGTCTGCATCAGGATTATGATTATTGCGATTGCCAGGATAAGCCCAAGCAGCGTAAAGAACCCTCTTCTGTTTTTAATTTTAACCATGGAGTTATTTTAACTCTTATTGATGAATTTTACAAGTTAAAATCCGCGATGCAAGCCTAAGCTCCTGGCAATTGCAATCGCCTTATCCAATTCCTCTTTTTTCGGGAAGCGACTTATTTCTTCGAAATTTCCTGCTTTATAACAAGGACGGTATTGATCCATTATATTTACGTAAGAATCGCGAGATATGTCTTTGGCGATAAACTCCAGAACTTTTTCTGAGCCTGCGGCGTTATTGGGCAGGACCAAGTGGCGGATAAGCAGGCCCCTTGCGGCGATACCTTCCTCTGTCTCCAAATCTCCGACCTGCCTGTGCATTTCTTTTACCGCTTCTTTTGCGCGCTCAAAATAATCCGGTGCCTGAGAATACTTCTCTGCATACTTAGAATCGGAATATTTTATGTCCGGCATATAAATATCGAATACGCCTTCCGCTATCTTTATCATCACGACATTATCGTAGCCGCTGGAATTATATACCAAGGGTAAATCTAAACCTAAAGCAACGGCTGATTTTACTGCTTCTACAATCTGCGGCAAAAAATGCGTGGGCGTAACAAAATTTATATTGTGGCATCCGATATTTTTCAGATGAATCATCTGCCTGGCAAGTTGCTCAACAGTAAATTCTGTCCCTTCCCCCAAATGGCTAATATCATAATTCTGGCAATATATGCATCCGAGGTTGCAGTTTGCAAGAAATATTGTCCCGGAGCCTAATTTACCGACGAGCTCAGGCTCTTCTCCAAAATGAGGTCCGAAGCTGGAAATCATCAAATCTTTTCCCGAACGGCAAAACCCCTGTTCTCCTTTTTTTCGGTTGACTTTACATTTTCTGGGACAAAGCTCGCAAGATTCTAAAACTTTATTAAGCTTTTCGATTATCTTGTCTAATTTACCCTTTTTGTAAAGATTAATATAGGCAGGCTTATTCTTCATACCAGCATTGGGTATCTTCTTTTAAGTAGTCGTCTTTGACTGAGTAGGCCAAAGCGCGGCATCCTCGACAGTATTGGATACTGCAAGACGCGCATTTCCCTTTAAGGTTATATTTCTTTCTCAAAGCAAACAAAACATCGGAATTCTCCCAAATATCGGTTAAATCATTTTTCAAAAGATTCCCTATCGGGATATTTAATCTGCGACAGGGATAAACATCAGCGCTTGGCATGATGCAAAGACCGTCTATTCCAACCGTGCAAGGCGCGCCCAAAAGAGCCGGTGTCCTGGTTTTAGGGTGAAATTTCACCCAGAATGCCTTAAGATGGATGATATCATTTAGATTGCAATCAATCTGGCAGAGATCAGCCAAAAGCCCAACCAGATTCTTCCATTCGTCTTTTGAGAGTATTTCTTTTCTTATGGCTTTTGACTGGCCAAGCGGAATAAATCTTTCCAATATAAAACCGTCAAGCCCCATCTTCTTGGCGAATGAAAATATCTTGGGCACCTCTTTTAGATTGCTTCTAAGCAGCGTGAACATTAAATCCACTTCGAAAAAACCGTCGGCTTTTAACAAAAGGAAACTTTTTATTATCTTATCAAAAGAACCTTTGCCCCTTATGCTATCATTGGTCTCAGGGGTTATGCCTTCAAGCGAGAATTTAATCTTCTTTAATTTCTTGAATTCTTTCAGCTCTTCTATCTTTTTATCATCTAACAAAGTAATATTGGAAATAATATTAAGCTCCTTAATCTCATTGGCATTATTTAGATAATCAAGCAGCGGAATGAATTCCTTCTTTAACAAAGGTTCTCCTCCGGTAAGAGTAATCAGGCCTTTATTGCCCCAGGTATTTAATGCATCAAATATATTATCGCAGACAATTTTAAGCCTCGGCCAGTCTAGGTCGGATTTGGAGGTAAAATTATCCTGATAGCAATGCCGGCAACGTAGGTTGCAGGCGTCGGTTATATGCCACTGGAAATAAAATGGGCTGCTCATGATAGTTATTTGGCGGGGTTAAAGATATGCCTCTTTTGCGGACAGAATAAAATCTCTCATTAACCTATAATCCTTTTTTCCGGCTGTTCTCTCGACGCCGCTTGAGACATCTACAGCGTAGGGCTTAAATCTTTTTATAAGCTTCTTAACATTCTTAGAGTTTAATCCGCCGGAAAGGATTATATTAAATTCAAGATTTTTGATTTTAGAAAGCAGGCCCCAATTAAAATTCTTCCCGCTTCCGCCGCGTACCTTTTCATCGAATGCATCCAAAAGATAGGCGTCTACCTCATAATCCGCCAATTGCTTTAAGCTACCGGCATCTTTGATTCTGAATGCCTTTATGATTTTAATTTTGCCTTTATTCGATAATTTCTTGCAAAAAGCAGCGTCTTCATCGCCGTGAAGCTGGATATAGTCAAGATTGCATTTTTTGACCGCGCTTTTTATGGTTAGCTCCGAAGCATCGACGAATACCCCGACTTTTCCCACCGACTTCGGAAGCAACTCAATTATTTTTTTAGCATCCGAAACCGAAATGGATCTTGGGCTTTTCTTGTAAAAAACAAAACCCAAGAAATCAGCGCCGAGATTTATCGCGTTTAGAGCGTCTTCCAAATTGGTAATTCCGCAGATCTTTACTTGCATGGCGATTAATACCCCATCAATTCTTTGATTTTTGCGCTTATATCTTTGGCTCTTAAAAATGCCTCACCGATAAGCACCGCATTAACTCCCAGATTTTTTAAAGCGCCTATCTGTCTGGTATCGCTTAATCCGCTCTCTGCCACGATAATCTTATCTTTAGGTATTAAAGGAACTAATTTATCAACAGTTTGTAAATCAACATCGAATGTATGCAGATTGCGATTATTTATTCCTATAATCCCGGCATCGGTCTTGAGGACTTTTCCCAAATCGCTTTTATTACTTACCTCTACCAGGCAATCAAGCTTAAGGCTGCCCGCCAGGCTTAAGAACTCATTTAATTGTTTATCGGATAGAATCTCGGCGATCAGTAGAATCGCATCCGCTCCGATAAGATTTGACTCATATATCTGATAAGTATCAACGATGAAGTCTTTTCTCAAGACAGGCAGCTTTGTTTTTTCCTTGATCTGGCTTAAAATATCTGCGCTGCCCCTAAAATACTTCTCTTCTGTCAATACCGAAAGAGCATCTACTCCCGAATCTTGATAAATTAACGCTATATCTACAGGATTAAATTCTTCCCTTATTATTCCTTTCGACGGGGAAGCCTGTTTTATCTCGGCGATAAGCGAAATTTTGCCTGATTGTTTTAAGGAATTTGCAAAAGAACTTCTAGGGAATATTGATTGGGATTTTCTCTGCAGTTCTTTTTCGGATAGTTTGCTTTTCTGTTTTTTAACAAACTCTTGCTTCTCTTTAATTATCTTAGTTAAGAAATCTTCAGCCAATTTTTCTCGTACATTCTATTAGCAATGCTAATTTTTCTTTTGCCTTGCCGCTATCGATGGCTTTCTCCGCAAGCTTAAGCGCGATTTTGATATCGCCAGCCTTATCAGCCGCATAAATCGCGCAGGCCGAATTAAGCAGCACTATATCTCTTTCCGGGCCTTTCTTTCCGGACAAAACCTCTTTTGCGATCTCAACATTGGTCTGGATATCTGCGCCTTTTAAATCTTCGCTAGATGCCTTTTCAATCCCGAAATCAGAAGGATTGATTTCGTATGAAAATATCTTTTTGTCTTTTACTTCGCAAACCATAGTATTAGCAGTCGTGGTTACTTCGTCTAATCCGTCTAATCCATGAACCACCAACGCATGTTTAACTCCTAAATTCCTTAAGACCTGGGCAAGGGGCTCAACCAAGTCCTTGTCAAACACACCTAAAACCTGATGCGCTGCCTGGGCAGGATTGGTCAATGGCCCTAAAATATTAAAGATAGTGCGGCTTTTAAGTTGTTGCCTTGCCGGCATGGCGTATTTCATCGCCGGATGAAGCTTGGGCGCGAACAAGAAACCTATGCCAATTTTAGCCAAGCATTCTTCAACTGCTTCTGGAGGAATATTTATATTAACTCCCAGAGCCTCCAGGAGATCGGCGCTGCCGCATTTACTGGATACTGAACGATTGCCATGCTTAGCAACAGCTATCCCTGAAGCCGCAACAACGAAGGCGCTTATCGTAGATATATTAAAGGTTCCGGATTTATCTCCACCTGTTCCGCAAGTATCCAAAATAATCTCCTCATTGGATTTTATTTTGATGGCAAACTTTCTCATAATAGTCGCTGCAGCTGTTATTTCTTCCGGAGTCTCGCCTTTTTGCCTTAGTTCAGAAAGAAATGTGGCTATCTTGTCGTCGGCAACTTTTCCGGTCATAATCTCCTGCATCACCTGCTGCATCTCCTGGCCGGTAAGATTTATTCTTTTGCTTAGTTTTATAATCGCTTCTTCAATCATTGTTTTATTGAGCCTCCTATGGGCCTCTTTGGCGAAATCCACCGAAGCTCGCCTTTGCTAAGATTTAGGCGAGCGTAGACGGATAAAATTCTTGAGTATTTTCTTCCCCTCCAGAGTCAATATCGATTCCGGATGAAACTGCACTCCCCATACCGGAAAGTTTTTATGTTTTAAACCCATTATCTCTTTATCTTTGGTTTGCGCAATTATTTCAAGACATTTAGGAATGCTCTTTCTTTCTACAATCAAAGAATGATAGCGCGTAGCTACAAAAGGATTCTTTATCCCTTTAAAAATCGTCTTTTTGTTATGGTAAATCATCGAAGTTTTACCGTGCATCAGTTTCTTAGCGCTAACGACTTTCCCTCCGAATACCTCTGCGATGCACTGATGACCAAGGCAAACGCCAAGAATAGGAATTTTCCCCGCAAATTCTTTAATTACTCGATTTGATATGCCTGCATCTATTGGCCTGCCCGGACCGGGAGAAATCACGATTGATTTAGGTCTTAGCGCTTTTATTTTATCGATACTGATTTTATCATTGCGGAAGACGTCTAAGTCCTGTCCCAATTCAGCCAGGTATTGCACTAAATTGTAAGTAAATGAGTCATAATTATCGATAACTAAAATCATCTTATTCTTTTTCCCGATGAATCTTCGCGCCTAATTTATTAAGTTTTACCTCTAAGTTTTCATACCCTCGATCAAGATGGTAAATTCTTGAAATTTCAGTCTTGCCACGAGCCACTAATCCCGCTAAAACCAAAGCTGCTGAAGCCCTGAGATCCGATGCCATCAAAGGTGCGCCTGATAATAATTTCACTCCCTGGACAATAGCGTGCGGACCTTCTCTTTTGATATTGGCTCCCATACGATTGAGTTCGGCGATATGCATAAATCTATCAGGATAAATCTTCTCGGAGATGATGCTAGCCCCAGGCGTAACCGCCATTAAAGTCATAAATTGTGCCTGTAAATCCGTCGGGAATCCCGGATAAGGCAAGGTAGTTGCGTTGACGGGTTTAAGCCTTCTTTTGCCGTTAACAATTAATTTTCCGTCGATTTTCTTAATTTTAACACCTGCCTGTTCCAATTTATCGATTAAAGCTAAAAGATGTTCCCAAATTACGCCTTTAATGGTGATTTGCCCCTTAGTTATTGCAGCGGCGAGCATAAAAGTCCCTGCTTCGATTCTATCGGGAATAATGGAATATTCTGCGCCGTGTAATTGCTTGACTCCCTCGATTTCTATGCGCGGTGAACCCTGGCCTTTGATTTTTGCACCCATCTTTACTAAGAAATTAGCCAAATCCGTTACTTCCGGCTCGCAGGCCGCGGCTTCAATAATGGTTTTGCCTTTGGCTAAAGTCGCTGCCATCATTACATTATCAGTAGCCAAAACCGACGAACCAAATTCTCCGCCCAAATAAATGTGATTTCCCTTTAGATTCTTAGCTTGGGTATTGACATAACCGCTCTCGATCTTGACCTCTGCACCCAAAGCTTCTATCCCTTTTAGATGCAAATCCACGGGCCTTATTCCGATTACACAACCTCCGGGGTAAGACACCTTTGCCTTTTTTAATTTTCCCAAGAGCGGGCCCAACACGCAAAATGAGGCGCGCATGGTGGAAACCAATCTGTAATCGGCGATGAATTTATCGCTTTCTCTGGTCGTGACATGTATCTTGTCATTGCTAAATTCCGCGTTTTTCCCCAGAGAACGCAAGATTCTTAACATGGTGTTGGTATCGCGTAGATATGGAGCATTCTTAATCACACAAGGCTCATCGGTCAAAAGTGTCGCGGCAAGAATCGGCAGGACCGAATTTTTTGCCCCGCTCACCCTTACTTCGCCATTTAACGGCCTTCCGCCAAAAATTACAAGCTTATCCATATTTAATTTACCTTTCGCAAGAATATCACTCTGTCGATATTATTGTAATCCTTAATTACCTTCTCGAGAACAAATTTCTTGGAGGCATCTGATATTTTCTTGATTTGTCTTAATTGGTTAAAACCGATTTCAAAAATAAGATAGCCGTCTTTTTTTATAAATCTCGGCGCCTGTTTTATAATCTCAGAGTAAAATAAGATCCCTTTTTTTCCGGCATAAAGAGCGATACGCGGCTCAAAGGAAAGTTCGATAGGAGATTGTTCTAATTCATCTGATTTTAAATATGGCGGATTGCAAACGATAATATCAAATAAGCGATCTCTAGATAGTTTATCGAACAGATTGCTCTCTAAGAATCCAATTTTGCCTTGCGCATTATTAATAACGGCGTTCTCTTTAGCTAACTCCAGCGCCCGGTCTGATATATCAGAAGCGGTAATCTTTACGTTTTCTAAAGATTTAGCTAAACTTATGGCGATATTGCCGCTTCCAGTGCACAGATCCAAGATACCAATATCCTTGCCTGAAAAATGATTTTCTATTAATTGAACGGTCTGCTCAACCAATATTTCGGTTTCCGGGCGGGGAATCAAGGCGCGATTATCAACTTTAAAATGAAGCCCCATAAATTCTGTAAACCCGGTAATGTATTGAATTGGCTCTCCCTGCTTGCGGCGTATTAGCATTGAAGACAAAATTTCTTCTTTTTTGTCATCCAAAGAAACACCGCCGGTATATAAATCTGAGCGTTTACAATTCAATAAGGCTGTAAGCAACAGTTCTTTTTCCGTCATCGATTCTTCTTTTTCTCTTCTCTTTCTGCCTTTAACAGCGCCTCATTCATTTCATCAAGGTCGCCTTCCAAGAAATTCTCCAATTGATGGATGGTAAAGCCAATGCGATGGTCAGTTACGCGCCTGTCGGGAAAATTATAGGTTCTTATTTTCTCGGAGCGCTCGCCTGAGCCTATCTGAGATTTTCTTTCGTTGGATATTTTCGATATCTCGTCCTGGCGCATCTTATCAAGGAGCCTTGCCCTTAAAACTCTCATTGCCTTGGCTTTGTTTTTTAGCTGAGAGCGTTCATCTTGGCAACTTACTACTACCCCTGTGGGGATATGGGTAATCCTTACCGCGGAATCGGTGGTATTGACACCTTGTCCGCCGGGACCGGTTGCGCGGAAGACATCAATACGCAAATCTTTAGGCTCGATATTGATTTCGATTTCTTCCGGTTCAACCAATACCGCAACAGTCGCTGTCGAAGTATGGATTCTGCCTGAGGCTTCGGTTGTCGGTACGCGCTGCACGCGGTGGACTCCGCTTTCAAACTTCATTCGTTTATAGGCTTCATTACCTCTTACACTAAAAATAATTTCTTTGAAGCCCTTGGCCTCGGATGAGTGGCTACTTAAAGCCTCTACGTCCAAATTATGCCTTGCAGCATATTTGGCATACATCCTGTAAAGATCAGCGGCAAAAAGACTGGCCTCCTGACCGCCAGTGCCCGCCCTGATTTCTACGATAACGTCACGACCAGCATCTTTATCTTCCTCTTGTTGCAATTCTTCGATTTTATTCTCTAATGCCTTTTTCTTTTCCTCTAAAGAAGATAGCTCCGACTTTGCCAATTCAAGGAAATCCTTATCCTGGCCTTTAGAATTAAGCAGCTTATCAAGGTCTTCAATTTCGCTAGAAATCTTATTAAGCTGCCTGAAGCTTTTAACTAGCTCTGAAATTTGAGCCAATTCCTTGGCGTATTTCTGATAAAGGTTTCGGTCGGAAATAACCTTCGGGTCGGAAATCAGCTTTTCTAACTCGTCGTGACGGTTTTCTATTTCTTTTAAATTCTCATACATATTGAAAAGAATTTATTTTGCGCCGTAGCGTTTTTTGAATCTTTCTACTCTGCCTGCGGTATCAACCAACCTTTGCTGTCCGGTAAAAAATGGATGGCACTTGGAGCAGATTTCCACGCGGACATTCTGTTTTGTCGAGCGGGTATGTATTACCTCTCCGCATGCGCAGGTGATTGTCGTTTCTTTGTAAGCCGGATGAATCTTGTCTTTCATCTTTAGTAAACCCTCCTTACTTATTCATGTTTTTTAAGAACTCGTCATTTGATTTTGTTTTGGATAATCTGTCAATCAGAAGCTCCATAGCTTCAACAGTATTCAATTCGTTTAGAACTTTTCGCAAAATCCAGATTTTGCGCAGCTTCTCTTCTTCAATAAGCATCTCTTCATGCCGTGTATTGGAACGCTTGATATCAATCGCCGGATAGATCCTTCTCTGGAAAAGCGTCCTATCCAGGGTAATTTCCATATTGCCGGTACCTTTAAACTCTTCAAAGATGACATCGTCCATACGGCTGCCGGTATCAACCAAGGCCGTTGCGATGATAGTTAAACTCCCGCCCTCTTCAATGGCGCGCGCCGCACCAAAGAATCTCTTGGGTTTATGAAGCGCGTTTGAATCAACGCCGCCGGAGAGAATCTTTCCGCTATGCGGTACGACCGTATTGTAAGCTCGGGCTAACCGGGTAATACTGTCCAACAATACTATCACATCCTTCTTATGCTCTACAAGTCTTTTTGCTTTTTCTAATACTATTTCTGCAACCTGAACGTGACGCTCTGCTGGTTCATCGAAAGTCGATGAGATAACTTCAGCTTTGACATTGCGCTGCATGTCGGTGACTTCCTCGGGCCTCTCATCAATCAACAAAATAATCAAAGTTGCATCCGGATGGTTTTTGGTAATAGAATTTGCCAGCTTTTGCAGAATAACGGTCTTGCCGCTGTAGGGTGGGGCAACAATCAAGCCACGCTGCCCTTTTCCGACAGGAGTAAGCATGTCCATTATGCGCATCGATGTCTCTTCCGGTTCCCTCTCCAGTATGAAACGCTCGTGCGGATAAATTGGCGTCAAATTATCAAAAAGGACTTTATCCTTTGCGGTCTCGGGGTTCTCAAAGTTTACCGCCTCAACCTTTAGAAGGGCGAAATATTTTTCTCCTTCTTTAGGCGGACGGATCTGGCCGCTTACCGTATCCCCGGTCTGAAGGTTGAATTTCCTAATCTGCGACGGCGATATGTAAATATCATCCGGGCAGGGCAGATAGTTATAGTTCGGAGAGCGCAAAAAACCGAATCCTTCGGGCAAAATCTCGAGGATTCCTTCGCCGAACATAAGACCTTCTTTTTCCGCCTTGGCTTGCAAGATCTTAAAAATAAGATCCTGCTTCTTAAGGCCGCTTACGCCGTTGACGTTTAAGTCTTTAGCGATCTTATTGAGTTCGGTTATCTTCATCTCTTTCATTTTTACAATATCAACCTGTTCTACTGCTTTCTCAACCACTGCTTCCTCCTTATTTGAGAATATGTTTGTAGATATCTTTTACTTGTTTGCGAGTAAAAGCAATTGTTTTATTATTATCGATTACATAATCTGCCAGTTTTACCTTTTTCTTTAATGGCAGCTGCGCCTCTATCCTCCTTTTAATTTCACTGCTAGTCAAACTCATTTTCTTATGAATTCGTTTAAATTGATTGTTTTTGGTTGCCACAACGACAACTAATTTATCCACCAATCCCAAAAGCCCAGCCTCTATCAACAAAGGCGCCTCCAGGGCAATAATAGTTTTTTTGCTGCGATTGTCAAAAGTTTTAATCTCGGCTTTAATTTTCTTTATAACTTCCGGATGGATGATATCGCAAAGCCTAAGCAGTCGTTTCTTATCCTGAAAAACTGCCCTGCCTAGCTTTCTTCGACAAATCCTTCCGGAACTATTCAATATACCTTTACCGAAAACTGCAATTATCTTCCGCGAGGCTTTATTTTCCGAGGCAAGAATCCCGTGGACGATCTTATCGGCGTCGATTATCTTCGCACCTAAAGATGCGAAGATCATTGCCACCGTGCTTTTTCCAGTTCCGAAACTACCAGTTATTCCAATAACTAACATTTTTTGTAAAGCGCAATATATTTTTTAGCAGATTCTTCCCAGGAGAAATCAAGCTTAACTATTCTCTTTAAGATTTTCTGCCAAGCACCTTTATCTTTATACAAAGATACGGCTTTATTGAATTTCTTCATGAATTCTTTGGCCTCATACTTCTCAAAAAGCAAACCATTTCCCTTGGTTTTATTTTTTTCTAAATCGACGATTGTGTCTGCCAAGCCTCCGGTCTTAAAAGCCAAAGGAACAGTTGCGTATTTAAAACTAATCATCTGGCCCAAACCGCAAGGTTCATAGCGTGAAGGCATAAGGAATACGTCGCAGCCAGCATAAATCTTATGGGCGATAGTGTTGTCAAATTTTAAATACAGAGTAAATTTACCCGGATATTTCTTGGAAAGGCCATCCAATATCTCATGGTATTTCTGGTCTCCTGTACCCAATATCACCATCTGGATGTTGGATTTAAACATTTGATCGAGATTGTTCGAAATAATATCGATACCTTTCTGCTCGGCCAATCTTCCCACAAAGCCCAAAAGCAGCGCGTTTCTATTTTGCGCTAATCCGCATTCTCCTTGGAGCCTCAGTTTATTGATATATTTATCTTCGAGGTTCTTAGGTGAGAATTTTTTATAAACCAGCTTATCCAGCGCCGGATCCCATAGTTCGTAATCCAATCCGTTAATTATTCCGGAAAGGAACTTCTTTCTTTTTAGAAGCATCCCCTCAAGGCCGCAACCGAATTCCTTGGTCTGGATCTCTTTGGCATAGGCTTGGCTTACCGTGCTGACCAAATCGCTATAAACGATCCCACCTTTTAATACATTAATCTTGTCATAGAATTCCAGCCCGTCGATGTTAAACAGGCTCCAGTCCAAACCCAGTTTAGGATACTGATCTTTACTGAATAATCCCTGATAAGCCAAATTATGAACCGTCAAAAGTGTCTTAATCTTTTTGTAAAACGGATCTTTGGAATATTGCGTCTTCAAATATACTGGTATAAGCGAAGTCTGCCAGTCATTGCAATGAATAACATCTGGCTTGAAATTTATCTTTTTTAGTAGATTCAAAGTTTCTTTAGCATAAAACATAAATCTATCTAAATTATCGGGATAGTCGCCGGTTTTCTCTCCGTAAAGCCCAAGGCGATTGAAGTAATTGTCGTTTGCGATAAAATATACGTTTATTTTCTTGCCGATTTTGCAGTGATAAACAGTATCATCCAACTTTTTGATATTATAATCCTGCTCTTTGATTGAGCCATACTTAGGCATACAGATATTAACTTCTACGCCTTCTTTTTCCAATGCCAAAGGCAGCGCCCCGGCAACATCTGCCAGGCCACCGGTTTTCGCAAACGGGACCACCTCCGAAGAACACAATAATACTTTCATTCCTCCTCCATTTCTAGCCAGTTTTTACCTACCTTAATATCGACCTTGATCGGGACCAATAACTCAAGGGCATTTTCCATAATATGCTTTACTATTCTTTTTAATGATTCCTTTTCTTGCCTGGGAAATTCAAAAACCAATTCATCGTGCACCTGCATCAGAATCTTGGATGCTAATTTCTTATTTTCAATTTCCTTCTGCACGTCGATCATGGCAAGCTTGATTAAATCTGCCGCCGAACCCTGCACCGGAGTATTTATCGCCTGGCGTTCGGCAAGTTGTCTAATGGCAATATTCTGATTATTAATCTGCGGCAAATATCGCCTTCTGTCTAACAAGGTTTTAACAAAGCCTTCTTTTTGGGCTAATTTTATCTGGCTCTGCATATAATCTTTGACCTTGGGATATCTTAAGAAATACGCATCGATGAAGGCTTGAGCTTCTTCCTGGGAAATTTCCAGATCTTTTGCCAGGCCAAAGCTACTCATACCGTAGATGATTCCAAAGTTGATTCTCTTTGCCGTATCGCGCATATCGTCGGTAACATCTTGCTGCTTTATATCAAAAATTAAAGAGGCGGTAAGCCTATGGATATCTTTGTCTGCCTTAAAAGCATCTATGAGGCTTTTATCTTTAGATAGATGTGCCAGAATTCTTAGCTCTATCTGCGAGTAATCCGCCGACATAAGCAGATATCCATCTTCGCCCGGGATAAAAGCCTTCCTGATTTGCCTGCCGATATCGGTCCTTATCGGAATATTCTGCAAGTTTGGCGCACTTGAGCTAAGTCTCCCCGTCTCGGTTATGGTCTGATTAAACGACGTATGCACCCTGCCGGTATTAGGATTAATAAGCTCGGGCAGGGTATCGACATAGCCGGTTTTTAATTTTGTCAGCTGGCGGTATTCCAGAATATTCTTTGCAATGCGGTGTTTTGAACTCAATTTCCTCAAGACTTCTTCGTCGGTGGAGAACCCTGTCTTGGTCCTTTTTACCGGAGGAAGTTTCAATTTCTCAAACAAAACCACTGCTAATTGCTTGGGAGAATTGATATTAAATTCTTCTCCGGCGTCCTGGTAAATTTCGGCGATCAATTTATCCAGCCTTGAATTCAAGTGTTGCGATATTTTATCCAGGACATCAGTATCGATTTTTACGCCGTTGGTCTGCATTATTGCCAGGATTCTAGCTAGCGGAATCTCAACTTTATAGAATAAATCCAGCTGAGACCTTTCCTTCAATATCTTTTCTAAAATCGGAGCAAGTTCGCAAAACAATCTAACATTGACCGGATAATCCTCGCCCAGTTTTGCCGGCGCTTCTTTCAAATATTCCCAAGATAAATCATCCACGGCATAACTTGTTTTTGACGGGTCGATGATATAAGCTGCCAGCATTAAATCAAAGATATTATTATCTAAGGTAAGACCAAAATCCTGAAGCATAATCAATGTGGCTTTAAAATCATAGACTATCTTTTTTATCTTTTTATCCTCCAAAATCGGAGCTAAAAGCTTCAAGTTTTGCGATTCGACGATGTAAACCACTTTCTTTTCCCCGGAAAAAACCGCGTTAATTGAAGAATCTCTGGAAACTATCGCTAAGGCAATCTCTGAGTTCTCTTTGGCAAAATTTTCGACTAAAGCATTAATTTTATCTTTATCGATGAGCAATACTAGTTTCGCCGGCTCTTTTTTGGCTTCTACTTGAGGCAAATCTTTTAAGAAGCTGTTGAATTCAAACTTCTTGAATAATTCAAACAATTTCGGATAGTCGGGTTCTCTTAGCTTAAGCTTCTCGATATCCAAATCTAGCGGCACCTCTCTATCCAGTTTTGCCAGTTCCTTGCTCATTATCGCTTCGTTTTTATGTTCCAATAAAAGCTCTTTTAATTTATCCGACTTTACTTTATCGAGATTATCAAATAAGTTATCTAGATTATCGAACTCTTCCAAAAGTTTAACCGCCGTTGTCTCGCCAACCCCCTTGACGCCGGGGATATTGTCGGTTGAATCGCCCATAAGGCCGATAAGGTCGGCGATGCTCTTGGGGCCGAGTTTAAACCTTTCTCTGACGTTTCCCTCGTCATATATCAATACGCCCTCTTTGGCGGGACTATAAACCTTGATGTTTTCATCGACTAATTGCAATATGTCTTTATCCTGGCTGACGATAAAGATGTCGAATTTCTTTTTCGCCAGTTTCCTGGCTAAGGTGGCGATCACATCATCGGCCTCAAATCCTTCCATTTCAAAAATCGGGATATTATATGCCGAGATTATCTCTTTTATAAACGACATCTGGCTTTTCAAATCATCGGGCATGGGAGGCCGGTGAATCTTGTATTCGGTGAATTTTTCCTGCCTAAAAGTCTTTCTGCCCACGTCAAAACAAATACCTATATATTCTGGATTCTCTTTTTGAAGGATTTTTTTCAGCATATTAGTGAATCCGTATATAGCATTCGTCGGCTGGCCATAAGAAGTCGATAAATTCCGTATGGCATAGTATGCACGATAACAAAATGAATTGGCATCAATTAAGAACAATTTAGGTTTGTTCATCGACGGGATAAAAAGATTAAAATTAAATCATGCTAAATTTTATTGGTTAGTTTTATCTGGAATAACGGAGAGTATGCGCTCGAATTCTTTTCGAGCCTGGTCCGTATCGCCGACTTCGTAATAGCTGACCCCTCGCTGGGCACGGTCTTTGACTTGCTGACTAGTCTCTTGTTCTTTAGCCCTCTTGTAATAATCAAGAATCTCAAGGTCATTGGGGTTAAGTTTTAAAGCCTGTTGGAATTCGGTTTTTGCGTCGGAGTATAATTTCTCCTTGAAAAGCTTTTTTCCGCGCTCAAAATGTTCCTTTACCTTGGCCAAATTTTCTCTGAACTGTTCTCTTTTTCGGCTGGCTACTTCTGAATTAAAATTCTTTATCTCGTCTTCTTTAATCACGGTTTCAAAATCCTTAGAGCCCGACAAAAGCTTATCCAAGTTTTCTTCTGCCTTTATGGTCCATGGGTCCTCGGGTTTGCCAAAATCAACCCTCTTCTTCCAAAACAATGCAGCCTCTTCTAATCGGCCCATATTCTGATAAAGGCTGGCTAAATTTGTATATGCGCCTAAATAATACTTATCTAGCTGTATTGCCTTGAGGTAATTCTCCTCCGCCAGCTTTAGCTGGCCTAAATATTCGTAAGCGACACCTAAATCATTATAAGCTGCCACCAAATTAGAATTCAGGCTTACAGCCTTTTCGTAAAAAGAGATAGCTCCCTGTATATCACCACGTTTTTGGGCAGCTAATCCTTTATCACGATATTTTTCTGCCTGATCTTTAAAATCAACGGAAAAACATGGAGATTGATATGCCACAATGAAGAGAACAGCACAGAAGATGATGCTTAACTTTCTTATTTTCATATTTTGCTGTCTGTATTTAGAATAATAAATATTAGCCATTTGGTCAAGAACTTTTTTATATCTTTTTGATTTTATTACAGTTGCAAGCCTCCCCCTAAAGAATGGGAGGTATGGTTAACGCCGGATGTTTCACCTTCTCAAGAAACGGAACAAGCTCTTCAATCGTAGTGGCATTGGTTTCATCGGCAATTTTATTGATGAAATCAGGGTCTCCTATTTCCTGGCAGCGCTTCTTCAATTTATCCCCTAAAAGCTCTTTTAATTCCTTGGGCATCCAGACCAAACGCTTCAAGCCCCCTTCTGCTGAGATAAACTTCTTGCTGACAACATATAATTTCCCAACACCTAAAAATCCCGGAGTCTGAACTCCTCCTCCGACCGAACCCGCTAATGTGGTGAAAGTCATCCCGCAGGGAGTAATCCCGGAGAAATCGCGGTTGACAATCATGACACCATTTGCTTCCGGGATAACCGCTAGGATACATTCAAAACAGCCACAGGAAGTCTGTGGATCAACCATCAAAGAATACATACTCACCGACTGAACGCTCTTATTTGATTTATCAAAAACGAAGTTATCAACGTTTTTCCATTTGCCTAATTTGTCGTCTTGAATCGAACCTTTTTTAATAGGCTGGTTCGGACCAGTAGGCGTGATTTCGTAACTTGCCCTGCCGTCAAGCCAGGAATATGCTCCGCAAAGCCCGAGCCTTTCCGGCGTAATGACACAGACATGATTCGGGGCAAAAGACTGACACAGCGTACAGCTGTAAAATGCATCAACGCTCTCATCGGTCATACCGCTTAAACGTTCATCGCGCTCCGCGAATACTTTTTGCGCCTGCTTGGATAACTTCTCCACGTCTTCTTCTTTGGTGTAAATCTTCACTTGGACTTTATCCACGATGGCGCTGTAATCCTGGTGGATCATAGCGTGCAAAATTATACCGATGTGCTGCAATTTAAAACCTTTTTCCGCAGCTTCTTTGTTAATTCTTATCCAGATCATATCTCGCTGTCCGATATGCATAAGCCCCATAGCCCAGTTAATGTAGCGGTGAATTTGTCTTTCCAGTATCGGCTCAAAGTCTTTGTTGAATTTTCTTCCTGCCACCATAACCTCTATACCTAGAGGCATATTCTTTTTTGGCAAAGTTTTTACGATATCAAGGTCCGGGCCGATAACTTCAATCTTCTTATCCTCAACCTCATCTAATTTTTTGCTGTGCAGATATTCTATGGCCGTGGATACTTTGCCGCCGAACTCTACAAAAAGATTTTCTTTTCTTACCCTTTCCCCTTCAAAGGCTGCGCCGTACATGACGGGGATAGGCACATGGGAAACTTTTACTTTGATGCCCCTGACCTCAACGCACCTTGAAACTATTTTTTTATAATCCTTCTCTTTTACCAACGCCTCATAAGTGGTAAAAGGCGTTGCGGGTATCTCAGGAACGTCAGTATCGGCAATAATCGGAAAACCCATTCTGATTGCCCCGGCTGCCGCGGCAACTTTGATATCATCAATCGCGCCCAGAGCCAAACCGAATGCCAAAACGCGCTCTTTGCAATACTGCAGGCATTTATCCGCTTGACCCGGCTTTATACCGCCAAAAGTCAAAGCCCCTCTGATTGCCCAATGTAGGGGATAAATCGCCGATGCGATATCTCTTCCATAAGGAACGATGTAATTATCCCAGCCCATCTGGACTTTTTCTTCTTTGAGCTGATCAATAATGGATCTGCCATTACTTGAGCCACCGGCAAAAACTACGATGTTTCTTTCCTGGAACTGACGGACAATATCCACTGCAGTCTTATTATCCGGAGCTGCGCCGATTATCGCGGCAAAACCCGGCATTCTTCCATCGACAAGCTGTATTCCCAGTGAACGTAAAATATTATCCGTGAAAAAACCGTTGCAATCGGCTTGAGGCTCCTCATTATATAAATACCTCAAAACCATAAGAATCTCCGCGCAAAGTAAGGTGGCGATTCCGGCATCGGTGGCATTTACTAATCCAGGCGTGCCTTTTACATCAATTAATGATTTTGCGTGAGCCAAAATATCTTTGGCGTCTTTTAAGGTCTTCGCCTCTTTCGCCAAGAGCGCATTGGCCATAGGAAGATAAAAAGCTGTCTCCGGGAAACCTATTTTGCAAGATTCTGTCTTATCTTTTATGGCTGCGTTCAGTTTCTCTTCAGTCAGACCTACGACTTTTCCCGCTCCGCTCATCGCAAGACTCACAACTACTTCAGACATTAGAAATCCTTTCTTTAAGTTGTTGGGCTAAAATCATCATTAAGTAATTTATCTTTAAAACTACTGATATCTTTTTTCTGTTCTATAAGGATGAATAAATCCCCGGCCTGTTTTGTATCGCCGACAAGAATTGCGCCAGCTAAATTATTTCCTTCAATAACCAATTTTTTGTAGCCTTTGTTATCCGGCAGAACCCTTACCAAAATTTCCTGGTTCGTTTTCTGATGCAAATCGCCTATCGATACAGCCGACAAACCTAAAAACTCCAGCGAATTCATTGAAACGGCCTGTTGGTACTGGATATTTTCGCCTGCAATATTCTTGCCGGCGATTTTTCCCTGCGCAACAGACCTTGAGTATAGCTGGTTGATGTCTAACCGGTTCAAATCCTCATCTTCCAGCTGACAGATACTGCCTGCGGCATATACATTCGAAAGCGACGTCTTAAGCGTATTATCCACCAAAATGCCTTTTTTTAGTTTTATTTCGCTATCCTTTACCGACTGGATATTCGGCGATACTCCGTCGGTGAAAATAACCAGCTGGCAGGCGATAACCTTCCCCGAATCAAGGCGCACTGCCTTGACATCTCCGTTTCCGATTACCTCAGATACCGATTTTGAATTGATTAACTCAATCCCCGCCTCTTTAATTTTATTCTGGAAGAATTCGGAAGCTTCTCTGTCTAAAAGCTTAGAGAGAATATATTCCTGCTGCGTAATGAGTTTCACCTCTAATTTCTTATTTTTTAATGCGAGGCTGAGTTTTAAAGCGATGGTTCCGCCGCCGATAACGCAAGCGGTATCGGCCAAAGAAATAAAATTCAGGATTTTTTCTGCTTCCTCCAATGTCCTTAAGCCGAAAACTCCTTCTTTTTTTACCCCTTCTATCGCGGGAAATTCTACGCCAGCGCTGTTTGCCAATAAAAGCGCGTCATAATCCAGCTGTACTTTATTCGGCTTGGCTTCTTCTGTTTTGGGAGCTGATTCGTCCTGGGGAGCTTCAACAGAGATGCGATTTTTATTAAAATTAATCCGGGAAATGGTTTTTCCCAGTTGAATTTCAACGTTATTTTGCTGGAAGAATTCCGCGCCGCGGTAGCTAATTTTGTCTTTGGAAAGTGCGCCCTCAATAAAATCAGGCAGTAAATCAATCCTGTAGGATAGATGATTCTCCTCGGATAAAAGCACAATCCGGCTCTCTTTGTCGGATTCCCGGAGAGCTTCAATAAAATGAACTGCCTCCGGCGAATTTCCAACTATTACGATATTCTTCATTATTGCTCCTAAAGCCCCGCAGCTTCGATTACGAGCGGAACCTTTTTGTCCCAGCCGATAGGCATAATATGAATGCCCTGACACATGGGTTTTAATTCTTTGATCAATCGCGCGGCGATATCAATAGATGTCGCGCTTTTGTCTTTGGTATCCTGCATCTCCTTGATAAAATTATCCGGCACATGCACTCCGGCGACATTGGCATTCATATATTTTGCCATTCCCGCGGATTTTAACAAAACAATTCCCGCCATAATCGGGACCTTAACGTGTTTTACTTTTTTGATAAAAATCTCAAATTGCGCGATATCATAAACTGCCTGGGTCTGGAAAAATTCCGCGCCGGCAGCGATCTTCTTCTCCATTTTGGCGAGTTGCGGCTCTAAAGGATCAGCTCCGGGATTTACCACTGCGCCTTTACAAAATTTTGGAGCAGCGCCGGTGAGTTTATTTCCCGCCATATCTTCGCCTGACTCTAATTTTCTGATGACTTCCAAAAGCTGGACTGAATCCAAATCAAATACGCCTTTGGCATCAGGATGGTCTCCTAAAGACTGGTGGTCTCCGGTTAAAGCCAAAACATTTTCAATTCCGAACGCCGCAGCGGATAATAAATCCGACTGCAATGCTAAACGATTCCTATCGCGGCAAGTCATCTGGAATATCGGTTCAAAGCCTTTATCGACAAGCATCTTACAAACTGCCAAAGAACCAAGGCGCATCACCGAACTCTGCAAGTCAGTGACATTAATCGCATCCACTTTCCCGCGGATTAATTCCGCATCCTCCAACAACTCTTTAGTCTCAATGCCTTTTGGAGGGCCTATTTCAGATGTGAGCAAGAATTTTCTTGCACTAATTTTCTCTTTAAAAGTCATTGACTACCACTTCCTAAACATAAAAAACACTGCTGCGATAATTAATAAAAAACTAACGATATAATTCCACTTTAAGCCTTCTTTAAGATAAACTACCGAAAAAATCGCAAAAACAACTAAAGTGATTACTTCCTGGATTGTTTTAAGCTGGGCTGTGGAAAACTGATATGAACCAAAACGGTTTGCCGGCACCTGAAAACAATATTCAAATAATGCAATGCCCCAGCTGGCCAAGATCGCTATCACAAGCGGAGAATTTCTATACTTTAGATGCCCATACCAGGCAAAAGTCATAAAGATATTTGATATTGCTAAAAGAGCTATAGTCCTCATCGCTGCTGAATCTTGGCTGCCTCCACTAAATTTCTCATTAACATGGTGACGGTTAACGGCCCTACTCCGCCGGGAACCGGCGTAATATATGCGGCGCGCTCGGCGGCTTCTTCAAATTCCACGTCTCCGACGATTTTATCGTTAATTCGATTTATGCCTACGTCAATTACAATTGCGCTTTCTTTTATCCATTCGCCTTTAATAAGGCCAGCTTTTCCCACTGCCACGACCAGAATTTCGGCTTTTTTTACGTGATCAACCAATTTTCCCGCATCAGAAGTCCCGATATGGCAGACTGTGACGGTGGCAAATTTTTCTAATAACAGAAGACTTAAAGGCTTTCCCACGATTTCGCTGTGGCCGACAATAACCACTTCTTTTCCATAAAGATTTACTCCTGTTGCCTCAATAAGCGCAAAAGCTGCGGATGCGGTGCAAGGTGCGATCTTGGCTTTTCCCATCAAAACTTTTCCTAAATTCTGCGGATGCATGCCTTCGATGTCCTTATCTGGCGCAATAAATGAACTGATGGACTTATAATCAATTTGTTTTGGCAAAGGCATTTGAATTATAATTCCATTGACCGAATTATCATTATTTAGTTTTTTGATAAAATCAACAAGACTAGCCTGAGTGGTATCGGCGGATAATCTTTCTAAACGATACTCAATACCTAATCCCTCGGCGGTTTTGGCTTGGGATTTGCAGTAAGACTCAGCTCCGGCATTTTCTCCGACGATAATACTGGCTAAAACCGGTTTTTTGCCTAAACTAGCAATCTCCTGCTTTAATTTATCTTTGATTTCTGCGGCAATGATTTTACCTTCGAGTAATTGAGCTGGCATCTAAACCCTCCAGGATCTTAATTGTTGGTCAACTCTGTGCACAAATTCTTTGTCTTCAATGTAAGGAAGATTTATCCTTACGTTTACTACTGCGGAATGAACCGCGGCGACAAGCAACTGTCTTGCCACATGCACGTCGCTTACTAAATATTTATTGCCCTTGGCTTCCAAAATCGGGCACAATTCCAAAGCTTCAATACAATTTTTAGTTATTTCTAAAGGAACGTTGGCTGCTTCCTTCAATGATTTCTGGTATAAGGCGAGAGATTTTTTCTTACTTTTAGCAACCTTAGTATAAGTTATAACATCTAAATCGACCAATTCAAGCAATTTTTTTCTTATTTTTTCGCTTTTTGATAGCGAACTTTTGATTTCTTGTTCAAACTGCCTATATTTCTCTTTTCCGACGGTGAAATTAGCCACCATGGACAAAAGCGCAGCCCCTAACGCACCTGCCAAAGCTGCTGCCGAGCCGCCGCCTGGTGCCGGTTTCTTAGCCGACAAATCATCCAGATAAATTTTTACGGATTTGTTCTTATACATTTAAAATAGCCCCCTTATTTTTCCATTTTCATCGATATCGATTGCTTCCCCTGCCGGATGGCTGGGTAGTCCCGGCATGGTTTGCATCAAGCCGCATAAAGGATACAAAAATCCTGCGCCAACTGACGGCCTGATATCGCGGATAGGCAAAATAAAATCACGTGGCCTCCCTTTTAAAGCAGGGTCGTGCGATAAAGACAAGTGAGTCTTAGCCATACAAATCGGAAGCTTATCGTAACCTAGCTTGGTAAACTTTTCGATTTTAGCTTCTGCCTCAGGACTGTATTCCACATCCTTGGCGCCGTAAATTTTTGTAGCGATAGTCTTTATTTTATCCTTAATGGACATATCCAATGAATATAAGAAATTAAATTTGCTGGTTTTATCACAGGCTTTCGCTACTGCCTTGGCTAAATCTGCCCCGCCTTTTGAGCCTTGCGCCCAGACGCGGCTAACCACGCAATCATCAGCTCCGGCCTTAATAGCAATTTTCTTAACTAATTCAATTTCTTTTTCAGTGTCGGTTTCAAAAACATTAATTGCCACAACTACCGGCACACCGAATAATTTCATATTTTGAATCTGTTTCTCTAGGTTGCAGGCGCCTTGTTCTATGGCTTCCAGATTCTCCGAAACTAAAGCTTTATCCAAAGGTTTCCCGGCGACAACCTGGAATTTACCAGAATGCATCTTTAATGCCCGCATGGAACAGACAATCACCACACAATTTGGCTTAAGCTCGCTTACGCGGCATTTGATATCCATAAATTTTTCCGCACCGCAATCTGCGCCAAATCCGCTTTCCGTGACGACATAATCGGCGAGTTTAAAAGCGATTTTATCGGCGATAATTGAGCTGTTTCCGTGGGCGATATTGGCAAACGGCCCGGCATGGACTATACAGGCAGTATTCTCCAATGTCTGAATTAAATTCGGCCTAATCGCATCCGCTAGAAGAACTGTCATGGCTCCTGCAACTTTCAAATCCTCAGCGGTAATAGGTTTTCCGTTTTTATCTTCGGCAAGCACAATACGACCAATGCGTTTTCTCAAATCTTTTAAATCCTCTGCTAACGCCAAAATCGCCATGACCTCTGATGCGACAGTGATATCGAATCCTGTTTCGCGCGGGACTCCATTATCTTTGCCGCCCAAACCTACTTGAACATGACGCAAAGCCCTATCTGAAACATCTACGACACGTTTCCAGGAAATTGTATCGGGATTAATATTTAATTTGTTGCCCTTGGCGATATGATTATCCAAGAATGCCGCGGCTAAATTATGCGCTATACCAACAGCGTGAACATCGCCGGTAAAATGCAGATTAAAATCTTCCATCGGTAAGACTTGGGAATATCCTCCGCCGGCTGCTCCTCCTTTTATCCCGAATACCGGACCTAAAGAGGGCTGACGGATACAGGCAATTGATTTCTTGCCGATATGGTTGAGCGCCATGGCAAGGCCGATAGTGGTAACAGTCTTACCTTCCCCGAGCGGCGTAGGCGTGATTGCGGTTACATCTATGTATTTTACTTTGGGACGATCCTTTAATTTCTTTAGAACATCCAAGGAAATCTTGGCTTTGTATTTACCAAAGAGCTCTAAATCGCTTTCCTTTAGTCCTAATTTTCTGGCGATTTTCACAATAGGAACCATTTTTGATTTTTGGGCTATCTCTAAATCAGAAAGCATGTCTACTCCTTAGTAAAGGTAGCGGTTATCCAGCGAAAAAGCATTTTTTATAATCTCGATCTTATCTGCTTCTTGAAGATTCTGCATAACGCTGACAATATCAAAACGTGCGGATTTATGAAGCAGGTTTTTATTTTTTAGATACAATAAAGCCATCTGCGACAACTTATGTTGCTTGTTTTTGGTAATCGCCTCTAAGGGCGAACCCTTTTGGTCACTCGTCCTAGTCTTTACTTCTACAAAACAGATGCAGTCTTTATCTTTGGCGACTATATCAATTTCTCCGAGAGCGGTACGAAAATTCTTATCTAAAATCTTATAGCCGTTGTCTTTTAAGAATTCTTGAGCCTTCTTTTCGCCTAACAGGCCTAATTCTATTTTATCGCGAGACATCTTACTGGGAAAAAAGTTTTGCGGTGAAAAACTGACGGGCCAAACTTTTCTATCGCCTTCACATGCGCTTTTGTCCCGTATCCTTTGTGTTTTGAAAAACCGTACTGGGGAAAGAACCTATCAATAGTTTCCATCATCCTATCACGCGTGACTTTTGCAACTATTGAGGCACATGCGATAGAAAGGCTCTTGGAATCACCTTTTACAATGTTTCTTGTGGCACAAGGCACATCCAAAAAAAGTGGGCTACCGTCTATCAAAGCGCAGACAGATTTTCTAAATTTGGACTTGGCGATTTTGTGGCTCTTGGCTAATTGAGAAAACAAATCCAAAAGCGCCTTCTGCATGGCAAGGCGCGTAGCCTCTAAAATATTGATCTCATCAATCGCGCTTTCGCTGACAACTCCCAAACCAAAGAACGATTTCTCGATTATTTCTCTAAAAGCCTTTTGGCGCTGGAGGCTTGAAAGTTTTTTAGAATCATCAATCCGATTCTTAAAACGTTTTGTTTTAAGATATACTGCAGAAGCTACTACGGGGCCGGCCAAAGGTCCGCGGCCAGCCTCATCTACTCCGACGACGAATTTAAAGCCGTCTTTTTGGGCTTTATTTTCGTAATAAAGCATTATTGTTGCTGCTGGTGTTCTGTTTCTACCTTGGTGGCTTGTTTTCCGATTCTCTCGCGAAGATAATAGAGCTTGCTTCTTTTGGCTTTGGATTTTTTAACCAGGGTGATCTTATCAATTGTTGGCGAATGTAAAGGAAAAACCCTTTCAACGCCCTCTCCAAAAGAAATTTTTCTCACCGAGAAACTCTCATTGATCCCGCTTCCGCGCCGAGCGATAACCACTCCTTCAAAATCATGGATGCGGAATTTATCGTCAGCCTCCGGCACCTTAACCGATACGATTACCGTATCGCCAGGCCTAAAATCCGGGATATCTTTCTTAAGATACATTTTCTCTACATCTTGGATCTTTTTCATTTTGTTCCTCCTCTTTTTAAGTTTTATATTTCTTAAACAAATCCGGTCTTTTTTCTTTGGTAATCCTCAGGGATTCCTTTTTCCTGTAATCTTTTATTTTATTGTGGTCTCCGCTTAATAAAACCGTCGGGACTTTCATCCCCTTGAAATCTGCTGGCCGGCTGTACTGCGGATACTCCAATAAGTTATCATGAAATGACTCCTGATGCAATGACTCTTTTTTTCCTAAAACTCCTGGAATCAAGCGGGTTACGGCATCAACCAAAACCATTGCCGGAAGCTCCCCTCCGGTCAAAACATAATCACCGATAGATATTTCTTCATCAGCTAGGTATTTTCTTACGCGCTCATCGACGCCTTCATAATGGGCGCAGATTAAAATCAGATGTTTATATTTTGATAACCGCGTTGCGACTTTTTGCTCCATGGTTTTGCCTTGCGGCGAAAGAAGAATTATCCTTCTTTGTTTTTTGCCTATTTTGGATAATTTGCAGATTTCTTTCAAGGCGTCATGAATCGGCTGAACCTGCATGATCATCCCCGGACCGCCGCCAAAAGGCTTGTCATCAACTTTTTTGTGTTTATCTACGGTGTAATCGCGCAGGTTATGCACGATAAACCACAGCTTGCCCTTCTCTTGCGCGCGCTTTAAAATCGACTCATTAAGCACACAATCAAACATCTGGGGGAAAATAGTCAGGATATCAATTCTCATCTTTTTTTATCTTCTTTAGGAAATCTTTCTT
>ENA-UOWG01000442-UOWG01000442.1-activated-sludge-metagenome-genome-assembly--contig:-NODE-442-length-55372-cov-19.035306_pt1 | contig 55372 bp, 51 predicted proteins | sample MGYA00238147_ERZ761563 | MGnify/ENA primary metagenome ERZ761563 (study PRJEB28884, sample SAMN05720216) | anaerobic digester metagenome | isolation source: active sludge of municipal...
CGGCGCGGGTTGGCGCACAGGGCGCACACGTCGGTTTCGCTCAAATCGCGGCACAGCCGGCAGTGACCAATGCCATCCAGCGCCGCCTGCAAGGCTTCAATTAGCCGGCGCCCACCGTCGCGGTCCCGCTCCAGCAAATGCAGGGCCATGCGCTGAGCCGATTTTGGCCCCACCCCCGGCAGACAACGCAACGCCGTAATCAGCCGGTTCAGCAGCGGCGAGGCGGCCACGGCAATCGGTCAGAACAGCGATTTCAAACCGCCCAATGCGCCCGGCGGCAGGCCCATGTTCGCAGTGAGGCCGCCCATCTTCTCCTGCACCATGCGCTCAACCTTGTGTACGGCGTCATTGAACGCCGCCGCTACCAGGTCTTCCAGCATATCCTTGTCGTCGCCCACCAGGCTGTCATCAATCCGGATGCGCTGCACTTCATAGCGACCGGTCAGCACTACGTTGACCAGACCGCCGCCGGACTCGCCGGTGATCTCCATCGCCATAATTTCCGCCTGCGCCTTTTGCAGATTCTCCTGCATCTTTTGCGCCTGCTTCATGATATTGCCCAAAGCGCCTTTCATCGTTTCCTCTCCTGGCCATTGCAATACGGTGGTCGCCGATGGAACGGCTACTCGTCGGTATCGTCACGCGGATGAATAGCCGCAATCCGCGCTTCGAATCTTTCCTGCATGTCCCGCACGTGCGGATCCCGGGCGATCTGCTCGGCGGCGGTCTGTTGGCGTTCCGTGTGTTGCTGTTTCCGGCGGTCTTCCGGCGTCGCCGTCACGCTGCCAAACTGGAATTTCAGGTCAACCGGTTTGCCCAAATGCTGTTCCAGCGCCGCTTTCAGCCGGTCCTTGATGTGTTGATTCAGCATCGGCTCGAGGCTGGGTTCCAACCTCAATTGGAGGCGATTGCCTTCATACACCATTAGTTCGCAGCGCGACGCCAGATTTTTTTCCCGCGCATTCAGATCGAGTTGTCTGAGTAACTGATCCCATTCCGAAGCTGGATGCGTTGGAGCCGGCGCGATGGACACTGGTGCGGGTGGGCGGGAGACTGAGGCAGTCGGAGCCATCACCGGCGCGGCAGCCGTGGTGGTCCGGCTGGGCGCCTGGGCTGGCGCGGTTGCTTCCAGCGTCGCGGGCCGGAAACAGAGCATCCGCAACAACACCATCTCGAACCCGCCGCGCGGCTCTGGCATCAGCGGCAGGTCGCGCCGGCCCAGCAGGGCAATCTGATAAAACAGTTGCACATCCTCCGGGACCAGCATCCCGGCCAGCCGCCGGGCGTCTTCCGGATCGGCCAGATCGTCATCCGGGATAGCTTCGGGCACGATCTGCGCCAGCGCCACCCGTTGTAGTAACGACAGCAGTTCGGCCAACACCGCCGCGTAATCGGGCGACAATTCATCCAGTTCCGCCACTTGGCGCAACACCTCTGGCGCGTCGTTGGCCGCCAGCGCCTCCAGCAACCCCACGACCCGCCGCCGGTCAATGCTGCCCAGCATGGCGCTGACCGCCACCGTTTCCACCCGTCCGCCGCCAAAAGCAATCGCCTGATCCAGCAGACTCAGCGCATCGCGCATACTGCCATCGCCGGCGCGGGCGATCAGTCGCACCGCCTCGTCCTCGCGGGGCACACCCTCCGCCTCCAGCACCTGATGCAGATACCGGGCGATCAGCGCCGCCGGCAACCGTTTGAGGCTGAATTGCAGGCAGCGCGACAGAATAGTGACCGGAAGCTTCTGCGGATCGGTGGTCGCCAGCAGGAATTTCACGTGCGGCGGCGGCTCTTCCAGCGTCTTCAGCAGGGCGTTGAAGCTGTGGGTGGAGAGCATGTGGACTTCGTCAATCAAATACACCTTGAAGCGGCCCCGGCTGGGCGCGTACTGCACGTTCTCCAGCAGGTCGCGGGTATCCTCGACCTTGGTGCGGGACGCCGCGTCTACCTCGATCAAATCCACAAAGCGCCCAGCGTCAATCTCCTGGCAGGCCGAGCATTGCCCGCAGGGATGGGAAGAAACGCCGACCTCGCAGTTGAGCGACTTGGCGAAAATGCGGGCGATGGTGGTTTTACCCACGCCGCGCGTGCCGGTGAACAGAAAGGCGTGGTGCAGGCGTTGCTGATCGAGGGCGTTGGTCAGGGCGCGGACTACGTGTTCCTGGCCCGCGAGTTCGTGGAAGGTGCGTGGCCGCCACTTGCGCGCCAGAACCTGATAGCTCATGCGGCGCTCCGGCAGTGAAGAGAAAGGGTGGCGCCCCCTGCCGGCCGTACCCCGGCGCCCGAGGCCACTGCTGCCGCTGCTCCCTTCCGGGCCTGACGGGGTTCACAGCTTGTCGTCGCGGGGGGACCGACAGGGGTCGCCATGGTTTCGCCATACCTCTGATTTCATGATAATCCATCGCTGCTTGGCTTGTCATCCTCAACCGGTAGCAAATAGTTTGCCCGCCACATCCTGAAAGGCAATCAATCTGTCCACGGAAGACACGGAACGCACGGAAAAAGAAGGAATTAAATGGATTTATCCACGGAAGACACGGAAGGCACGGAAAATAAGGAATTCAATTGTTTTCTTCTGTGATTTCCGTGTCTTCCGTGGACCGGGGTTTTTCGGTAAAGCAGGCGCACATCCCAATAAATTCTCTTATTTTCTAGGTCGTTAGCAGTTCACTGGAAAAATCATTCAGAGCTATCCATGGCGCTATAATCCTCACTCCCAACAACGACAACCAGGGAGTGATGAGCGCTATGACACGCCGGGAACTTTTGCTGCAATTGCTGGGGCTGGCCGCCTGCGGAACGTTGCCGGCCTCATGGGTCCACGCCGCTGCAACCGGAAGCGATTCTGCAACCGAGGGTCAGCCCTTCAGCCAGGAGTGGCTGCGCGAAACCGCACAACGCCTGGCGCGGGAGCCCTACAATCCCCCCGCCGACGCCCGGCCGCCGTGGCTGGCGGCGATGAATTACGATGATTACCAGGCGCTCAACAATTTCCGCGCCGAGCGCAGCCTGTGGGGCGGCGGCGAACTGCCGTTCCAGGCGCGGTTTTTCCATCTGGGGCTGTATTTCCATCATCCGGTCAGCCTGTACGAAGTCGCCGACGGCATCGCCCGCCCGATCCACTTCTCTCCAGATCTGTATAAATATGGCCCGAGGGTCAAGGACCGGATTCCGGAGCAGGTCGGCGATCTCGGTTTCGCTGGTTTCCGGGTCAACAGCCGCGCCGACTGGGACCGGGACATGTTCTCCTTTCTGGGGGCCAGCTACTTCCGCGCGGTCGGCGCCAGCAAGCAGTACGGCTTGTCCGCTCGCGGCCTGGCGATTGACACCGGTATGGACCGCCCGGAGGAGTTCCCCGCCTTCCGCGCCTTCTGGCTGGAGCGGCCCGCGCCGACCGCCACCGCCCTGACCCTTCACGCCCTGCTCGACGGCCCCAGTATCGCCGGCGCCTACCGCTTCATTGTGACCCCCGGCGATGTGACGGTCATGCAGGTCGAAGCCCGACTGTTCCCGCGCCGACCCATCGAACGGCTGGGCATCGCGCCGATGACCTCGATGTTCCAGTGCGGCGAAAACGACCGGCGCATCGCTGACGACTATCGCCCGGAAATCCACGATTCCGACGGTCTGGCGCTATGGACCGGCACGGGCGAATGGATCTGGCGGCCGCTCGTCAATCCGCACTACATCCGGGTCAACTCCTTCCTGGACGACAACCCGCACGGTTTCGGCCTGTTGCAGCGCGACCGCGAGTTTGCCCACTACCAGGACGACGCTGCTTTCTATCACAAGCGTCCCTCGCTGTGGGTGGAACCGGTAGGAAATTGGGGCCGGGGCATGGTGCAACTGGTCGAACTGCCCACCGCCGACGAGACTCTCGATAACATCGTAGCGTTCTGGAACCCGGCGCAGGCGGCGGAACCGGGCCGGGAACTGGCGTTCGATTATCGCCTGTACTGGGGTGCACAACCCCCGGTTCGCTCCACGGTCGCCGAGGTGGTGGCTACCCGGCTGGGCACCGGTGGTATGCCGGGCCAGAAGCTGAACGAGCCGATGCGCAAGTTCGTGATTGATTTCCAGGGTGGGCTGCTGGCGCAGTTACCCCAGGACGCCAAGGTGCAAGCTGTGGTGACTGCCTCGCGCGGGGAAATCCGCGATGTAGTGGCCCGGCCCGTCAAGGAATCCGATCTGTGGCGCTGCCACTTCGACCTCATCGCCCGTGGCAGCGAGCCGGTGGACTTGCGCTGCTACTTGCGCAATACCAATGGCGCGCTCAGCGAAACCTGGCTGTATCAATGGTCCCCGCCGCCGGGAACTCCAGGCTGAAGATTCACATAGACTCCACGCACTCTGCCTGCAGTTTCGATGGCGCGCACTAAACTTTCCGTGGCGGGCAGCCGCCCGCCTTGCGGAGTCCAGCGACCATGGTATTGCGTTTCATCAACTCGCTCCTCAGCGTGGAGCGGGAACCCAGCAGCCGGTTTGACAAAGCCATGATCCAGGCAACCATCGAACGTGTGGTGGACGGCACTGATCCCCGGCTGCGCGCGGTCAGGCACTACCGCCGCAAGTTGAGGCTGCCGGTGGAACGGATGATTGAGTACGTGATGGCGCAGATCGCCGTTCTGCCGCCCCCCATCGAGGCCGGGCGGCGCGGGTTTACCACCGATCCGCATCTGCGCGCCCTGTTCGCCTCGCCCGAGCAGTTGCTGGAAACCCTGAGTTTTAGCCCGGCCATGCGCGACTATCGTAAGCGCAGCAACGGATCGTGCCCTCCGGAATTGTACGCGGCTTTGCGAGCGGAGCGGGTCGAACGCAATACCCTGGGTATGGCCATGTGTGGTGATCAGATTCAGCGCGACGTGCCCCAAGTCACCGTCCTGTTCAAGGAACCCCAGTTGACGTTTCCCAGTGCCAACGAAGTCGAGACCCGTCGGGAGTTGATGAACCGGGTGTTCGACTATCTGGTCGAAATCGCGTTGCAACGCCTGGTCTCCCTGCGTGTCCGCAAGCAGGAACTGAAAAAGCAGCGCCAGTTGCTCCAGCACAAGATCAAAATGCTGAAATCGGCCCGGCTGGGGCTGGAATCCCGGCTGACGGAGCCGGCCTCCGGACCGGTGCTCGGTCCTGCGGCTATCGAACACCAGATTGAGGAGATCGAAACGGAACTGGGCCGGCTCCGAGCTGACACGGCGACTCTCGACCATCACCTCGCCCTGGTCGCCGAAACCCTGAACGAGCCGGAACAGCATCTGCGGCTGGACCCGGTCGCGCTGACGCTGGATCACATGAACATCAAGGTAGCACCGGATTCGGGCCGGGCCAGCAATACGTTGACCTTCCGGGAGATTCGGGTTGGGAGCCAGCGGTTCGTGGTGTTGCTGGTCAGGTTCTCCAGCCGCGAACTGCTGGAGCAGCCGGATTTCTTCGAGGAAGCCCAGCGGCTGCTCTACCTGGGCGACCAGCCCCGCCTGACCACGATTTGATCCTGCGGGTTATCGCGGCCCGGAAGCCAAGCGATGGGCATGGCGGGTCGTTTCCGGTAAACGGTAGCGGGTGCAGCACCCCATCACATACGCCAGCGCCGTTTCCAGGCCGACGCGATGGCCGGGTGAGATGTACAGCGGCTTGACCCCGGGCCGGGTACGCAGCACTGCGCCGATGATCTCCCCCTGGCCCCACAACGGCGTCCAGGCCCCGCGCTGATTAGGCGGTTCCTCGTGCGTTCCGCACAAGCGGGTTTTGGCGACGCCGATGGCGGGAATATCCACCAGCAGGCCGAGGTGGCTGGCGATGCCGAAGCGGCGCGGATGAGCGATGCCCTGCCCGTCGCACAACAGTAGATCGGGCGGTTCGCGCAGTTGTTCCAACGCCGCCAGCACCGCCGGCAGTTCGCGGAACGACAGCAGGCCGGGAATGTACGGAAACGCAGTCGGACGGCGGGCGATGGCGGTTTCCAGCACATCCAGTTCGGGATAGCGCAGCACCGCCACCGCCGCACGGGTCACGGTCCCGGCCGCTTCGAACCCGACGTCCACGCCGGCGACGCGCCGCACGGGCTCCAGGTGATCGGTCAGGATCAAATGGGCGCGCAGTTCCCGCTGCAAGGCCACTGCCTCGGCGGGTGCGAGCGCCCAGGGATGCGAAAAATACCTTTTCATCCGGCAAGTTTATTCCCCGCCCCGGCGCGGTTAAACTGGCGTCCCTGTTGGCAACCCCGGTCTCAAGCAAGGCATCGTCATGCGGCAACTCAAACTCGGCATTCCCAAGGGCAGTCTGGAAGCCTCCACCATCGCGTTGTTCGGTCAGGCCGGCTGGGCCATCAGCCCGCACAGCCGCAACTATTTTCCCACCATCAACGATCCCGAAATCGGCTGCGCGCTGGTGCGTTCGCAGGAAATGGCGCCCTACGTCGCCAACGGCACGCTCGACGCCGGCCTGACCGGGCTGGACTGGATTCTGGAAACCGGGGCCGACGTGGTGGAAATCGCCGAGCTGAGCTACTCGAAAAGCTCCGATCAGCCCGCCCGCTGGGTGCTGATCGTCAGCAATGATTCACCGATTCGCACGCTCGAAGATCTGGCCGGCAAGCGCATCGCTACCGAACTGGTCGGCTTTACCCGCCGCTACCTGGCCGAACGCGGCATCGAAGCGACGGTCGAATTTTCCTGGGGCGCGACCGAAGCCAAGGTGGTCGAGGGCCTGGCCGACGCGGCGGTGGAAATCACCGAAACCGGCAGCACCATCCGCGCCCATGGTCTGCGCATCGTCTGCGACCTGCTGCACACCACCACCCGGCTGATCGCCAGCCGCGCCGCCTTGGCTGATCCGTGGAAAAAGGCCAAGATCGAGCAGATCGCCTTGCTCACCCGCGCTGCGCTGGCCGCCCGCAACAAGGTGGCGTTGAAGATGAACGTTCCAGCGGCGCGGCTGGATGCCGTGGTGGGGCTGCTGCCCAGCCTGCACGCACCGACCGTCAGCCACTTGTACGACCGCGACTGGCTGGCGCTGGAGACCGTGGTGGACAGTCGCCTGGTGCGCGACCTGATTCCCCGCCTCACCGCCGCCGGTGCTCAGGGCGTTCTCGAATATGAACTGAAAAAGATGGTCTGAGTAGCGCCAAGGCGCCAATAGCCGAAACCTTCATGAGTTTCCAGCAGCTTTCCCGTAAAAGCGGCAATAACGAATTCAGATGGCGCGTTGCCGGCATCGCCTGAATATCGCTAAACTTTTCTTCTCACTCGATCATTGAGCCCCATGGAGGCTGACATGGCCGTAGAACGCACCCTGTCCATCATCAAGCCCGGCGCCGTCGCCCGGAACCTCATTGGCAAGATCATCACCCGCTTCGAGGAAGAGGGCTTGCGAATCATCGCGGTCCGGATGATCCACCTGACCAAGGCCCAGGCTGAGAGCTTTTATGCGGTCCACCGCGAGCGGCCATTTTTCGCTGAACTGGTGAACTACATGATGGAAAGCCCCATCCTCGCACTGGTGCTGGAAGGCGAGAACGCCATCGCCCGGAACCGCGAGCTGATGGGCGCCACTGACCCCAGCAAGGCCATGCCGGGCACGATTCGCGGCGACTTCGCGGTCAGCATCACCCGCAACACCGTCCACGGTTCCGACAGCCCGGAAACCGCCGCCACGGAGATCGCCTTCTTCTTCAGCCAGGCCGACCTGTTTCCGCGCGCCTCCTGACCGCCTGGAACCAAGCCCGTCGTGACCGCAACTGCCGCCAAGGTGAACCTGCTCGATCTGGATCGCCGCGATCTGGAGGGGTTTTTCGTCGCACTCGGCGAAAAGCCCTTCCGCGCGACCCAGGTTATGAAGTGGATCTACCATGAGCGGGTCACCGACTTTGCCGCCATGACCAATCTGAGCAAGGTATTGCGGGAGCGGCTGGCCGAATGCGCTGAAATTCGCCCACCCGAGGTGACGCTCGATCACGCCTCGCGCGATGGTTCGCACAAGTGGCTGATCCGGCTCGATAGCGGCAACAGCATCGAAATGGTGTTCATCCCCGAACCGGATCGCGGCACGCTGTGCGTCTCCTCGCAGATCGGCTGCCCGCTGGATTGTTCGTTCTGCGCCACCGCGCAACAGGGGTTCAACCGTAACCTCACGGTCGCCGAGATCATCGGCCAGGTCTGGCAGGCCAGCCGGCTGCTGGGCGAGCGCCGCAACGGCGACCGAATCATCACCAACATCGTGCTGATGGGCATGGGCGAGCCGCTGTTGAACTTCGATGCGGTGGTCAAGGCGATGGACCTGATGCAGGATGACCTTGGTTTTGGCATCTCCAAGCGCCGGGTCACCCTGAGCACTGCCGGCGTGGTTCCGGCGCTGTACCGGTTGCGCGAAGTCGCCGAGGTCAGCCTGGCGGTTTCGCTGCACGCGCCCGACGATGTTCTGCGTAACGAATTGGTGCCGCTGAATCGCAAATACCCCATTGCCGAAGTGCTGGCGGCCTGCCGGCACTACATCGCCGATAAGCCCTACCGCCGCATCACCTGGGAATATGTGCTCTTGGACGGCGTGAATGACTCCGAGGCGCACGCCCGCGCGCTGGCGGCGCTGATCCAGGACATTCCCTCCAAGGTCAATCTGATCCCGTTTAACCCGTTTCCCAACACGCGCTACCGCCGCTCCGACCCCGCCGCCATCGCCCGCTTCCAGGCGGTATTGATGGCCCACAACCTGACTGTCGTCACCCGCAAGACCCGGGGTGATGACATCGCCGCCGCCTGCGGGCAACTGGCCGGGCAGGTCCAGGCCCGGGGTCGCCACCGGCTGATCTCGGTCGCCCAACCGGCCAGCCAGAGGTAATTTCGCCATGCGCCCAATCGCTAAACCGATCACTCTGTTTCTGGCATTGCTGCTGGGCGCCTGCGCCAGTTCATCGGAGCGCCAATTCCAGGATAACGCTGCCGAGGCCAATTTCAAGCTGGGCATCGGCTACATGCAGTCCGGCCATTTCAATGTCGCCACCGAGAAACTGCTCAAGGCGGTACAATATAAAGACGACTACCCCGAAGCCCACAACGCGCTGGCCGTGCTCTATGAGGAAATCCGTGAGTACGGCCCCGCCGAAACTCACTATAAACGGGCGATTGAACTCAAATCGGACTACACCCTGGCCAAGCTGAACTACGCCCGTTTCCTGTGTACGCACCTGCCAGTCCGCGTTGCCGAAGGTGAAGCCGAATTCCAGAGGCTCGCCGCCGAACCGGCCAATGCCGGCGCTACCGCTGCCGACGCCTACGCAGGTATGGCCCTGTGCGCCCGCCAGCGCAACGATCCGGCCCAAGCCGAAACCTGGTTGCGCAAGGCGCTGGAACTCGATCCCAACAACACCAGCGCCCTGTACGCCATGGCCGAATTGAGCCAGACCCAGAGCAAGACGTTGCAGGGCCGCGCCTTTCTGCAACGCTATCATGGTCGAACCCGGCCCACGGCCCAGAGCCTGGGGCTGGGCATCCTCATCGAACAGGCCAGCGATGGCGATCCCCAGTTGCGCCGGGAATACGGTACGCTACTGTTATCCCAATTTCCGAATTCTGACGAAGCCCGTCGCCTGAAACAGTCCAAATGAGTACAAGCAAAGAGATCGCCTCCGATCAAGGGGCGCCGACAGCGTCTATCGGCTCCACTGAGTCCCTGGGGGCCTGGCTGGCCCGCACCCGCGTCAGTCTTGGTGCGGAACCGCGCGACATGGCCCGCCATCTGGGGCTGAATCCGACCATTATTCTGGCCCTCGAAGCCGATGATTTCGACCGGCTGGGGCCTCCAGTGTTTGTGCGCGGCTATCTCAGCCGCTACGCCCGCTGGCTGGACCTGCCGGAAGCGGCGGTGCTGGAGCGTTACCGTCAGCAGTCGGGTTCCGGCCAGGAGCCGCCGCCGTTGAAGGTGATCCATTCGCGCCAGCGGCAAACCCGGGTGCGCGACCTGCGCGGCTTCGTTTATCTGCTGGTGGTTGTCGGCCTTGGCTGGACCGCCATCCAACATTTGGGCGACCTGGACCCTGGCCGGTTGCTGACCTGGTGGCCGCAAAGTGAACCCGCGAGCCCCCAATCCCCAGTCAGCAAGCCGATGGCGGGCACCACCCAGACCCAGTATCCATTCCAGGCCAAGCCTGAGGAAGCGACCCTCAATCCTGCGTCTCCACCGCCTGCGCCCGCCGCCAGCGAACCGCTCCCCGCGCCCGATCCCGAACCTGCGACCATGGCCCCCGCTATCGCCCAAGCGCCGGCGCCTGTCGCCGAGCCGGTCTCAACCGCTGGGTCCGTCAGTCCTGCTCCTACCACCTTGACTGGGGCTACTCCAGAGGAAAATGGCGACAGTTCGGCCCCGGACACACGCTCCGGCGCCCGGTTGATGCTGCAATTCAGCGATGACTGCTGGGTCGAGGTCAAGGATGCCCAGGGCAAGGTGCTGGTCAACGGCTTGATGAAGGCCAACACCACCCGCGACCTGTCCGGGCCAGCGCCGTTCACAGTGACGCTGGGCAACGCGCCCGCCGCCCGCATCGCTCTGGATGACCGGCCGGTGGACACAGCGATTTATGTCCCACGGCGCGGCACGGTTAGCCGCTTTACCCTGAATTCCCAACCCTGACGTGCACTGCTGCTATCCGCGAGAACGGCTGGCGGCGAACTAACCCGGATATCCAGCCCTCATGTCCAAGCTGTTCCAAGCCATTCGCGGCATGAACGACATTCTGCCCGGCGAATCGGCGTTGTGGCAGAGCCTTGAAACGACGGTGCGCGACGTGCTCGCCGCCTATGGCTACCACGAGATCCGCCTGCCGCTGGTGGAAAAAACCGAATTGTTTGCCCGCTCGATTGGCGAAGTGACCGACATCGTCGAGAAGGAAATGTACACCTTCGCCGACCGCAATGGCGAAAGCCTGACCCTGCGCCCCGAAGGCACCGCCGGCTGCGCCCGCGCCTGCCTTGAACATGGCCTGCTGCACAACCAGACCCAGCGGCTGTGGTACGCCGGGCCGATGTTCCGCTACGAGAAGCCGCAGAAAGGCCGCTACCGCCAGTTTCACCAGGTCGGCGCTGAAGCCTACGGCATGGCCGGTCCCGACATTGATGCCGAACTGATCTGCCTTTCGGCGCGGCTGTGGCGGCAACTCGGCATTCAGGATGTCACCCTGCAGATCAACTCGCTGGGTTCCAGCGCCGCCCGCGCCGCCTACCGCGACCGGCTGGTGGCCTATTTTGAGACCCGGCGCGCGGAACTGGACGAGGACAGCCAGCGGCGATTGACCACCAACCCGCTGCGGATTCTGGACAGCAAGAATCCGGCGATGCGGGCGGTGATCGCCGACGCGCCGGTGCTGCTGGACCATCTTGACGCCGAATCCCAGGCCCATTTCGAGGAGCTGCGGGCGCTGCTGGACGCGGCCGGCATCGCCTACGAGATCAATCCCCGCCTGGTGCGCGGCCTGGATTACTATTGCAAGACCGTGTTTGAGTGGGTTACTGACACGCTCGGCGCGCAGGGCACGATCTGCGCCGGCGGCCGTTACGATGGCCTGCTCGAACAACTGGGCGGGCCAGTGGTTCCCGGCATCGGCTTTGCGTTGGGCCTGGAGCGGCTGGTGGCCATGCTCGCCGCCGCCGGCCAGCCGGGCGCCGACGCCAACCCGCACGCCTACCTGATCATGGTCGGCGACGCCGCCCAGCGGCAAGGGCTGGCGCTGGCCGAACGGTTGCGCGACCAGTTGCCGGCGTTGCGGCTGCGGATGCACTGCGGTGGCGGCGGCTTCAAGGCCCAGTTCCGCCGCGCCGATCACAGCGGCGCTCGCTTCGCCCTGATCCTGGGCGAGGACGAGGTCCGGGCTGGCGTGATCGCCATCAAATCGCTGCGCGACCCCGATGCTCAGCAACTTACCCTGTCGCACGATCAGGCCGCCGCTTATCTGCGCGCGGCGCTGGATTCAACCTCCCGGATTTAGAACAGGACGCCAGAGGAAACAACTCGATGGAACAATACACCGACGACGAACGCGTCGAGGATCTCAAAAAATGGTGGAAGGAAAACGGCGCCAGCATCATCGTCGGCATCGCGCTGGGCGTGATCGCGATTTTCGGCTGGCAATACTGGGGCTCCTATCGCAACACCCAGGCGGAAGCCGCCTCGCGCGCCTATGACGCCTTCGTCGAGGCGGTGGAAAAACCCGATGCCGATCAAGCCCGCCAACGCGGTCAGGCCTTGACGGCCGACTTCTCGAAATCGCCTTATGCCACGCTGGCGGTGTTGCGGCTGGCCAAGCTGGCCGTTGATAGCGGCGACAACACCGCCGCCAGCCAGCACCTGGAATGGGTCATCAGCAACGCCCGACTCGACGAATTCAAGGACATCGCCCGATTGCGGCTGGCGCGGGTGAAGCTGGCCGCTGGCCAACCCGCCGAGGCCGAAAAGCTGCTGGATGGGATCGCCACCACCAACCTGAAGGCTGAACGTGAGGAGTTGAGGGGTGACTTGGCGCTGGCCGGCAAGAACCTGGACAAGGCCCGGACGGCCTATGCGGCGGCGCTGGCGGCGAGCGGCGGTGACCGGTTGCTGCAACTCAAGCTTGATAATCTGGCGGCGGCGACGCCCGAAACCGTAGTGGCTGCGCCTGCCGCTCCCCCGGCCCCACCTGCGCCGCCGCCCGCGGAACCGGCCAAACCGGAAGCCCCGCCGGCTCCAGCCGCCAGTGCAGCCGAACCGGCGGCCACCGCCACGCCGCCGGCTGCACCGGCTGAACCCCAGGTGACGCCGCTGGAACCCACGCCGGAACCGACGCCTGCGCCCGCTGAACCTCCGGCGGCGACGCCGTCGGAACCTGCGCCTGCTCCTCCTCCACCCGCCGCCACTCCAGGACAATGACATGATCCGCCGCCTGTTCCTGCTTCTATTCGTGGTTTTCAGCACGGGGTGTAGCTGGTTTGGCGGTTCGGACAACTCGATTCCGCCCGCCAAGCTTCAGGACATCGCTCAACCGGTCGGCGTCCGGCAACTCTGGGAAACTCAGGTCGGCTCTGGCGCGAAAAACCAGTTTATTCGCCTGACCCCGGCGCTGGCGGATGGCCGGCTCTATGCCGCCAGCTTCGATGGGCTGGTCATGGCGCTGGATGCGCTCAGCGGACAACGCCTGTGGGAAACGGCGACCGGGTTGCCCATCACCGGCGGCGTGGGCGGCAGTGACAATGGGCTGGCGCTGGTCGGCACGAATAAAGGGCAAGTGGTCGCCCTGCGCCAGGACAACGGCCAGGAAGCCTGGCGGGCGCAGGTCTCCAGCGAGGTGCTGGCGCCGCCGCGCGCTGCGAGCGGCATCGTAGTTATCCGCACCGGTGACGGTAAATTCACTGGCCTCGACGCCCGCACCGGCGAGCGCCGCTGGGTCTACGCTCCGGCGATGCCGGCGCTCAGTCTGCGCGGCGTGGCGCCGCCGGTGGTGACCCGCAATCTGGTCATCGCCGGGCTGGAGACCGGCAAGCTGCTGGTGTTGTCCCTGGACAAGGGTTTGCCGATCACCGAGAAAACCATCGCCCCGCCGCGCGGCCGCACCGAGATCGAGCGGCTGATTGATATTGACGCCGAACCGAAAATCTTCGGCGAGAACCTCTATCTGGCGGCGTATCGCGGCAATGTCGCCGCGCTGGACATGCGCGGCGGCAACCTGTTGTGGAACCGCGAGGTATCCAGTTACGCCGGGCTGGACGTGGACGAACGGCAGGTTTACATCAGCGATGACGCCGACGCGGTGCTGGCGCTGGATCGCCGCACCGGCGGGACGCTTTGGCGGCAGGCGGAACTGACCGGACGGCGTCTGTCCGCTCCGGTCGCTACCCGTGATCATGTCGTGGTCGGCGATTTCGAGGGCTACCTGCACTGGTTGAGCAAGGACAGCGGCAAGATCGTCGGGCGGATTCGCGCCGCTGGCAAAGCGATTGTCGCCCCGCCGTTCGCCGCCGGCGACACCGTGTTTATTCAGGGCCAGGGCGGTGCGCTCGGCGCGTTCCGGGCGGGGGAGTAGGTGATTTCCTGGAAAGATTATACCTGTGGGGCCAGTAGGGACACGGCGGCGCCGTGTCCCTACAGAGGTCGGCTTGGTAAGAGGCTGTCAAAAAACTGAATATTATTAAATCAATGGGTTATGTGTAGGAGCGGCCTTGGCCGCGATATGAGGGCCAGCAATCGCGGCCAAGGCCGCTCCTACAATCAACAAGTTAGTTTTTCGACAGTCTCTAAGGTCTTTTATGGAAATCGCCTAAGCGCTTCCATCACCACCCCACCCCTCTCCCGCTGGCGGGAGAGGGGAGTGTTAATCCTCATGCTGGATCAACTTGTTACTATCTTTGTGACCTTTTTGGTCGTGATCGATCCGATTGGCGTCGCGCCGATGTTCGCGGCGCTGACCCGGGGCGGCAACGCCCGCTATCGCCGGCGCATGGCGTTCAAGAGCGTTTTCATCGCCACCCTGATCATGCTGTTCTTCCTGTTCACCGGCGATATCTTGCTGCGCTTCCTGGGCATCAGCCTGGCGGCGTTCCGGGTCAGCGGCGGCGCCCTGCTGTTCCTGCTGGCCATTGACATGGTGTTCGCCCGTCCGTCCGGCCTGCGCTCGGCCACGGTGCGGGAGCAGGAAGAAGCCCAATACAAGGACGATATTTCAGTGTTCCCGCTGGCGTTTCCCTTACTGGCTGGTCCCGGCACTTTAACCACCATCCTGTTGACCACCAGCGGCCTGCGTCCCCAGGAACAGCCGTTGCTGTTGCTCGGTCTGCTGGGCGTATTGCTGGCGGTGCTGCTGTTGACCCTGCTGTGCCTGTTGCTGGCCCCGCAACTGCTCAAGCTGCTGGGCGAAACCGGCGCCAATGTCATTGACCGCCTGCTGGGGGTCATTCTGGCGGCGCTGGCCGTGCAGTTCGTCCTGGAAGGCTTGCGCGCCGGTCTGCTCGGCGCCTGACGGTCATCCGCCGTGACCGGCCCGATTCTGCGAATCGCCGTTCCATCCCCGCTTTATCAGACGTTTGATTATCTGCCGCCGCTGAATAGCGATCTGGCGGCTTTGCGTCCCGGCGTGCGGGTGCGCGTGCCATTCGGCCGGCGGCAAACCGTCGGGTTTCTGGTCGAACTGGGGGCCGACAGCACCCTGGACCCGGCGCTGTTGCGGCCGGCGCTGGCGGTGCTGGATCACGAACCACTGTTGCCCGCCGACGTACTGGCGCTGCTTCAGTGGGCGCACCGCTACTACCACCATCCGCCCGGCGACGCCTTCGCCGCCGCCCTGCCCGTGCTGTTGCGCCAGGGCGAACCGGCGGCGGTTCCTCAGCCGCCGCCGCTGTGGCGCATTACCGCCGCCGGTCGAACCGCCTTGGCGGAATCGGTCGCCCTGCGCCGCGCCCCCGCCCAGCGCCGCTTGCTCGATCATCTGGCCCAGTGTCCCGCCGGCCTCGATGCTGAAACCCTGCGGCCCGTGGTCCGTGACTGTGTCGCTACGCTGCGCGCATTACGCGCCAGAGGTTGGGTGGAATCCAGCGCCGCAGATGCGCCGCCGCTACCTGAAACCGCGCTCGCCGTTCCCATCGCCCCGCTGGCGCTGAGCGTGGCCCAGGCCGACGCGGTGGCGACGGTCAGCGCGCAACTGGACCAGTTCCAGGTTTTCCTGCTGGAAGGCGTCACCGGCAGCGGCAAGACCGAGGTTTATCTGCGCCTGATCGAAGCGGTGCTGGCGCAGGGCCGGCAGGCGCTGGCGCTGACGCCGGAAATCGGCCTGACGCCGCAACTGCTCGCCCGCTTCCGGGAACGGTTGCCAGGTCCCCTGGCGGTCTTGCATTCGGGTCTGAGCGACCGGGAACGGCTGAACGCCTGGCTGCTGGCTCGTGACGGAACCGCGAAGGCCGTGGTCGGCACCCGCTCGGCGGTATTTGCCCCGCTGCGCGCGCCGGGTCTGCTGATCGTGGACGAGGAGCACGATCTGTCCTACAAACAGCAGGACGGCTTTCGCTACCACGCTCGCGATCTGGCCATCATGCGCGGTCGGCAACTCGGCATCCCGGTGGTGCTGGGTTCGGCCACGCCGGCGCTGGAAAGCATCCAGAACGCTCGCACGGGCCGCTATCATCTGTTGCCCTTGCCGGAGCGGGTGGGCGGGGGAACCGAAGCGCCGATCCTGATTCTGGACGTGCGCCGCCAGCCGATGACCGAGGGTCTATCGCGACCGCTGCTGGAACGAATGCGGGCGCACCTGGACCGCAACGAGCAGGTGTTGCTGTTCCTCAACCGGCGCGGCTTCGCCCCGATCCTGCTTTGCCATGAATGCGGCTGGCTGAGTCAGTGCCGGCACTGCGACGCCCGCATGACCCTGCACCTGCGCCAGCGCCGCCTGACCTGCCACCATTGCGGCGACAACCGGTCGGTGGATACGGTGTGCCCGCTCTGCGGCAGCGTGGATTTGCGGGCGGTGGGTCACGGCACCGAGCGGCTTGAAACCGCGCTGCGGCCGCTCTTTCCCGGCATCGGCATCGCCCGCCTCGACCGCGACAGCACCCGCCGCCGGGGCAGTCTGGAAAGCCTGCTGGCCGACATCCACAACGGCGACCGGCGGATCCTGATCGGTACTCAGATGCTGGCCAAGGGCCATCATTTCCCCGACGTGACCCTGGTCGGCATCGTGGATGCCGATCAGGGGTTGTACGGGGTGGATTTCCGGTCCAGCGAACGGATGGCGCAACTGATCCTGCAAGTCGCCGGACGGGCGGGGCGGGCCGAAAAGCCGGGCGTCGTCATTATCCAGACTCACCATCCCGATCATCCGCTGTTGCGGGTGCTGGTTTCGGAAGGTTACCCGGCCTTCGCGGCGGCGGCGCTGGCGGAACGACAAGAGGCGCTGTTGCCTCCGTTCGCTCATCAGGCGTTGCTGCGGGCCGAAGCCGTTGACCCGGAACGCGCCCTCGCATTCCTCAACGCCGCGCGGGCGCTGGCCGAACCCATCGCTGATGGTCTGGAACTGCTGGGGCCGGTCCCCGCGCCCATGGAACGCCGCGCGGGCCGCTATCGGGCGCATCTGCTGGTTCAAGCTGCGCAGCGTCAACCGTTGCATCGCTTTCTCGACCGCTGGACGGGATTGCTATGGGCAGAACGCAAAGATCGTCAAGTGCGCTGGTCGCTGGATGTGGACCCGATGGAACTGTACTGAAATTCTCTTGCAGGGTCGGCGGGGGGCTGCTGTAATACCGTCATACCTTGTTCTGGAGGGTTGCCCTCATGTTGACTGTGCGTCTGGATGAAACTACCGAGCGCCGTTTGGCCGAAGCCTGTCGCCAGCTCGGATGCAGCAAAAGCGAAGCCGTCAAACAAAGCCTGGCAGCATGGCTGGAGCGGTTCGAACCGCTGCCTGATCCCTATGAACTGGGCAAGGATTTGTTTGACCAGCTCAGTCCCTCCGAACCGCCCGAAGATCCACTCAAACGGGAAATCTGGGAACGCCTTCATGCCAAATACTATCCTGGTTGACACCGGTTTCCTGGTGGCGCTGTTCCGGCGAGGCGACCCTTATGCGGCCAGCGCCAAGGCGCTGCTGGCCGGGCGCTTGAAGCGCGAGCGGCCACGGTTAGTGACGGTCTACCCGGTAATTACCGAAACCTGCTTTTTCTTCCAGCCAACGGATGGCGCCCGGTTTCTGGACTGGGTTCATCAGGGCGGTGTGATTCTCCGGCAGATCGAACCCCTGTATCTCCCGGAAATCGCGGCTTTGCTGCGGCGCTACGCCGACCAGCGCATTGATTTCGCTGACGCCTGCCTGATCTGGCTGGCGGGACAGGAAAAAACCCACCGGGTGCTGACCACCGACCGCCGCGATTTCAGCATTTACCGCGCTCCCGACGGCCGGCCCTTCGAGCGGGTGTGGCTGGCTGACGCTGAACGACCTTCCCCCCACTGATCTGAATGAAACCGCCAAAGCCGGCCTGCGCGCCGATGGTATCCCGCCTCAGACCGGGTCATGGTAGTTTTAGTTTTTTAAAATCATAATCTTATAACTTACTGCCCGCCAGACGGCGGCCATTTTCACCCACCGTTTTCCAGCAATTTCAAAGAATTCAAAAAATAACAAAACGCCTAGACCTTTACTTGACGTTGGATGTGGCTAGAATTTTGGATGCTAGCGGGGGTTTTTTCCGCGGCATAACCACTGAAGGATGGATCGGGAGTTGATCCTCCCGGATAAGAGGCTCGCACCGCCCCGCTTGTTCCGACCGGATCAACTTGCGATTACCCCGCGATTCACCTGCCACCCATGGGAAATAACGATGCAACAAGACTTGGTGCACGCCATAAAAAGCAATCCGAAGTACCACGAGCTGGTCTCGAAACGCCGGACGTTTGCCGTCATCCTGGCCATCGTCATGCTGGTGATCTACTACGGTTTTATCCTGATCATCGCCTTCAATAAGGAGTTCCTCTCCCAGCCCCTGTGGGAAGGCTCCATCACCACCGTCGGCATTCCGATCGGCCTCGGCGTCATCATCAGCGCCTTCGTGCTGACCGGCATCTACGTCTTCCGCGCCAACTCCGAATTCGACCGGCTGACCAACGAAATCAAGGAGGAGGTGCTATGAGACTCTGGCAAAACGCCTTCGTAGCGCTCGCCCTGAGCCTCGTCGCCGGCGCGGCGCTGGCCGCCGGCGATGTCGGCGAAGTCAAGAAGCAGGCGGTCAACATCCCCGCCATCGTCATGTTCCTGGCCTTTGTCGCCGCCACCCTGGGCATCACCTACTGGGCGGCGCAGCGCACCAAGACCGCCAAGGACTTCTACGCCGCCGGCGGCGGCATCACCGGTTTCCAGAACGGCCTCGCCATCGCCGGCGACTACATGTCCGCCGCGTCGTTCCTGGGAATCTCCGGCCTGGTGTTCATCAACGGCTACGACGGCCTGATCTACTCGGTGGGCTGGCTGGTCGGCTGGCCGTTCATCATGTTCCTGATCGCCGAGCAGCTCCGTAACCTGGGCAAGTACACCTACGCTGACGTGGTGTCCTACCGCTTCCAGCGGGTGCCGATGCGCAGCCTGGCCGCCACCGGCTCGCTGGTGGTGGTGGTTCTGTACCTGATCGGCCAGATGGTCGGCGCCGGCAAGCTGATCCAGGTGCTGTTTGGCCTGGATTACGTCTACGCGGTGACCATCGTCGGCATCCTGATCATCCTGTACGTCACCTTCGGCGGCATGCTGGCCACCACCTGGGTGCAGATCATCAAGGCCTGCCTGCTGCTGGGCGGCGCCACCATCATCGCCTTCGGCGCGTTGCATGTCGTGACCGAAGGCTCCTGGAGTCCGGAGGCGCTGTTCCGCAAGGCCACCGAGATCCATGCCAAGAAAGACGCCCTCATGCGGCCTGGCGCTCTGGTCACCAGTCCCATCGAGGCCATTTCGCTGGGCCTGGCGCTGATGTTCGGCACCGCCGGCCTGCCGCACATCCTGATGCGGTTCTTCACCGTGCCCAACGCCACCGAAGCCCGCAAATCGGTGTTCTACGCCACCGGCTTCATCGGCTACTTCTACATCCTGACCTTCCTGATCGGCTTCGGCGCCATCGTGCTGTTGATGGCACCGGATTCCGGCTACATGGTGACCAACGCCAAGGGCGTGCTGGAACTCAAGGGTGGCCAGAACATGGCGGCGGTGCAATTAGCGTCGGCGGTAGGCGGCAATCTGCTGCTCGGCTTCATCTCGGCGGTCGCCTTCGCCACCATCCTGGCGGTGGTCTCCGGTCTGACTCTGGCCGGCGCTTCAGCCATCTCGCACGACCTGTACGCCAACGTGTGGGCGCACGGCAACGTGGACGAGCAGCAGGAAGTGCGGGTCTCCAAGATGGCCACCCTGGTGCTGGGCGTGATCGCCATCCTGCTGGGCATCGCCTTCGAACAGCAGAACGTCGCCTACATGGTCGGCCTGACCTTCGCGGTGGCGGCCAGCGCCAACTTCCCGATCCTGATCGTGTCGGTGTTCTGGTCGAAGATGACCACCCGGGGTGCGCTGCTGGGCGGCTGGCTGGGCCTGGTCAGTTCCACCTTGTTCGTGATCCTGGGTCCGACGGTGTGGACCGATGTGCTCAAGCTGGGTGACGCTATCTTCCCGTTCAAGAACCCGGCGCTGTTCTCGATGGCCATTGCCTTCATCGGCATCTGGCTCGGCTCGATCCTGGACAACAGCGAGAACGCCAAGCAGGAACGCGCCGCCTTCGAAGCGCAGGACGTGCGCTGTCAGACCGGCATCGGCGCCGAGGGCGCGGCCAGCCACTAGGCGGTTTCCATAAGAGACTTACCAGGTCCGACCTCTGTAGGGACACGGCGCCGCCGTGTCCCTACTTCTCCCGGACCGGTTTCCTGCTAACATACCCCTGCGCGACACCCGCCGCGCAGGGTTTTTTTTGGGCGCAACCGGACGGAACAGCCGTGACGACTCTGGATCAACGGGATCAAGTGGATCAAAAAACCTTCCTGGCGCATCTGCATCCGTTCAGCCAGTTGCCCGAACCGGAACTGGAGCGGCTGGCCGGGGCGCTGACGGTTGGCCACTACCAAACCGGTGAAGTGGTTCTGAAAGCGGGTGAGACCCCGGCCTGGTTGTATCTGGTTATTGACGGTGCGGTCTGGGAAGTGGATAGCGAGCAAACGCTGTCGTCACGCCTGAACGAGGGCGCCCTCGATGCGCTCAAGCGCGGCAACCATTCATCGCTGTTTTGCGTGGTCGCACCTTACACCAGCGAGGATGTGTTCGACGCATCGGCGCTCCTGGAAGGGATCAGCCGGCGCACGTTCATCGCCAGCGAACCGACCCGCTGCTACCGCCTGTCCCGCGAGTTGTTCCTGCAAGCGGTCCAAACCCAGCCGGCGCTGGCCAGCGCCTATCCGCAGAAGATTTCCCAGCGCCTGGAAGCGTTGCACGGCGCGGAGCAGGCTCGTGAAGTGACCGCCTTCACAGTCGCCAAGATTCGGGACGCCTATATTCATCCGCCGGTATTTGTCGCCGCCGACGCTTCGATTCACCAGGCCGCGCTGGCGATGAAGGAACACAAAACCAACTCGGTATTGGTCCAGTACGACGACGAAATCGGCATTGTGACCGCCACCGATCTGCGCGAGGCCGCTATCATCCAGCGCCAGTCGGTAGATGCGCCGGTCGGCCCGCTCGCCAGCTATGAACTGATTGGCATGGCGCCGGATGATTTCCTGTTCAACGCCCTGTTGCGCATGACCCACCACAATATCAACCGGTTGGTGATCCGTGATGGCCCAACCATTCAGGGCATCCTCGAACAGATTGACCTCCTCAGCTACCTCTCCAATCACTCACACCTGATCGCCCTGCAAATTGATCGCGCCGTTTCCAGAGGTGATCTGAAGTGGGCCAGCCGCGACCTGGTCAACGTCATCGGCGATTTGCACCATCAGGGCGTCAAGATCCGCTACATCATGCAACTGGTGTCGGAACTGAACAGAAAGATGCTGCGCAAGCTGTTCGATCTGCTCGCGCCGCCAGAACTGCTGGCCAACGCCTGCCTGCTGGTGCTGGGCAGCGAGGGCCGCGAGGAACAGGTGCTCAAAACCGACCAGGATAACGCCCTGATCCTGCGCGATGGCTTCTCCTATCCCGATCTGGAACGGGTGACCCAGGAATTCACCGAATGCCTGCTCGATTTTGGCTATCCGCGCTGTCCCGGCAACATCATGGTGTCGAATCCCTACTGGACCAAATCAGTTGCCGCGTTTAAAGATGAATTGTTCCAGTGGATCGTCCACCCCACACCCGAATCCTTCCTGCAATTCGCTATCTTCTGCGACGCGGCGGCAGTGGCGGGCGATGACAATCTGCTCCGCCATGTCAAAGATCACATGCACCGGTTGCTCGGTGACCACCGCGCCTTTTATAGCCAGTTCGCCAAGGCTACCGTGGCGTTTGAAACGCCGCTGGGCTTCTTCACCAATTTCGTGCTGGAAAAGAGCCGCAACGAACTGGATCTGAAAAAAGGCGGTATATTTCCCATCGTCCACGGCGTGCGCAGCCTGGCCCTGGAGTATCGGCTGCCGCAAAGCAACACGGTGGACCGCATTCTCGCGCTCAGCCAGCGCAACCTGTTCCAGCCCTCTTTTGGCCAGGAACTGATCGAGGCGTTCACCTATCTGTCCACGCTGCGGGCCGAGGCCGGCCTGGAAAAGGCCCTGCAAGGACTGCCGCAGGACAACTATCTGAACCCCAAGTCGCTCAACAAGCTGAAGCGCGAATTGTTGCGCGACTCGTTCAAGGTAGTGAACGAGTTCAAGAAATTCATCACCTATCACTTCAAGCTCGGCATGATCAGTTGATCAGCGGATCCCACCGAGAGGTTTTCCCTTGAAAGCACACGTGTACACCCTTCTCGCCCAGGCGCTCGATCAGTTGCGCCAGGATGGGCTGTTGCCCGCCGATGCGCCCGCCGATATCCCGCTGGAACGCACCCGGGATCGGAGCCACGGCGATTTCGCCAGCACCATTGCCCTCGCCCTGGCCAAAACGGCCCGCCGCCCGCCGCGCGAACTGGCCGAACGTATTATGGCTGCTCTGCCTGCGTCCGACGGCGTCGCCCGGGTCGAAATCGCCGGCCCCGGCTTCATCAACTTCTTTCTCACCCCCAACGCCTATCAAGCGGTCGTCAATACGATTCTGGACCAGGGCGACGCCTTTGGGCGGAGTGACCTGGGCGCGGGCCGCCGGGTGCAGGTGGAATTCGTTTCCGCCAATCCCACCGGCCCGCTGCATGTGGGCCACGGTCGCGGCGCGGCCTTCGGCGCCACCGTCGCCAACCTGCTGGAAGCGGTCGGCTATCAGGTGCACCGCGAGTACTACGTCAATGACGCCGGGCGGCAGATGAACATCCTGGCGACCAGCATCTGGCTGCGCTATCTGGAACACTGCGGCGAACGGTTCCGCTTTCCCAGCAACGGCTACCGGGGCGAGTACGTACACGACATCGCCACCCGGCTGTACGCCGAGCGCGGCGGGGCCTACATGGTTGCGGCGGCGCAGATTTTCCGGAACTTGCCCCAGGACGAAATTCGCAACGAGAATGGCGAGATCGTGACCGCCGGCGACAAGGAAGCGTACATTGACGCCCTGGTCGAACGCGCCCAGAAATTGCTGGGCGATCACCATTACCGCTACATCTTCGAACGCGGCTTGAACACCATCCTCGATGACATCCGCGACGATCTGCGCGAGTTCGGCGTGGTGTACGACGAGTGGTATTCGGAACGGACCCTGGCGGAATGCGGCGCGGTCAACAAAACCATCAACCGCTTGCGCGACGCCGGTTACGTCTACGAGCAGGACGGCGCGCTGTGGTTTCGCTCCAGCGCCTTTGGCGATGAAAAAGACCGGGTGGTCGAACGGGAAAACGGCCAGACCACTTATTTCGCCTCCGACATCGCCTATCACCTGGACAAATTCGAACGCGGCTTTGACTGGGTCATTGATATCTGGGGCGCTGATCATCACGGCTATGTCCCCCGGGTCAAGGCGGCGCTACAGGCCATGGGCGAGAACCCCGACAAGCTGGGCGTGCTGCTGGTGCAGTTCGCCATTCTTTACCGCAACGGCGAGCGGGTGCAGATGTCCACCCGCTCCGGTGAATTCGTGACTCTGCGCGAATTGCGCCAGGAAGTCGGCAACGACGCCGCCCGCTTCTTCTACGTCATGCGCAAGAGCGAACAGCATCTGGATTTCGATCTGGACCTGGCCAAGTCGCAGTCCAGGGATAACCCTGTCTACTATATTCAGTATGCTTACGCCCGGGTGAGCAGCGTGCTACGGCAATTGTGCGACAAGGGCCTGTCGCGGGACGAAGCGCGGGGTCGCGCCCACCTGGCGTTGTTGACCGAACCGCACGAGGAGACTTTGCTGATGGCGCTGTCGCGTTATCCAGAGGTAGTGGAAACGGCGGCCCTCGCGCATGAACCCCATCAACTGGCCCATTATTTGCGGGAATTGGCCACGGCGTTCCATGCCTACTACAACGAACACCGGGTTCTGGTCCCGGACGATGCGCTGCGCGACGTCCGGCTCAACCTGAGCCTGGCGACCCGGCAAGTCATTAAAAACGGTTTGAAGCTGTTGGGCGTTTCGGCCCCGGAGGTCATGTGAGCAGTCGCCGCGATTACAAGTCCACCACAACCGGACAGCGCCGCCAGCGGGCGCGCCGCAACGGTCTGCTGGTCGTCACGCTGATGCTGATCGGCTTGTTCGGTGGCCTGTTGGCGTACATCAAAGGCAGTCGGCCGCAACCGCCAACGGCCACTGCCGCCGTTGCACCCAGCATACCAGCGCCACCTGCCGCTGCGCCCGTCGCTGCGCCGCCGCCAAAAGCGGCGGCCGCCCCGGCCGCGGAACCCGAACCGGCCAGGCCCAAGTACGATTTCTATACCGAACTGCCTAAACGGCAGATTGAGATTCACCCTGAGGCCACCCAACCCAGAAACGCACCCCAACCTGCGCCCGCACGGATGCAACCGGTGGTTAATCAACGCCGGCAGCCGTCCACGCCACGGGGCAACGCCAAAGCCCCCGCGCCGGTAGCAGTGGCCAGTGGCGCCAGGCCGGGCCCCAAGGCCACAACCGCCAAAACCGCGAGCACCAAGTCCATAACCGCCAAGACGGCGACTCCCGAATCGGCGAATTCCAAATCCACGTCTGCCCCGTCGAAAGCCGCAGCCGCCAAGTCTGCGACTCCTGAACCGGCGAATTCGAAATCCACAACCAAACCGTCCAAATCAGTGACCGCCAAACCGGCAAACGCCACGGCGTCGGCGCCGACGCCAGCGCGCGCCACGCAACCACCCCGGTCACTCGCCAGCAACGGTTCGAAAATTATCGTCAAGACCGAGCAAGAACCCTGATGTCCCGATGAGTTCCACGGTACTCCCTCTGATTAGCGAGCTGGTCAAACTGTTGCCTGAAGCGGTCGCCGTCAATCCGGGGCTGGCGTACCTGAGTGGCCTGTTGCACGATTTTGGCTATCTGGCCCTGGGTCATTTGTTCCCCGCCCGTTTTTTCCTCTTCAACCACTTTCTGGCGGTCAACCCGCGCCTGCCGCTCAGCGCAGTGGAGCGTTATATGCTGGGCGTCGAACACTGGCATATCGGCGCCTGGGTGATGCAGACCTGGTCCATGCCCGAGGAAGTCATCGCCGCAGTCCGCTGGCATCACAGCGAGGATTGCACCCAACCCCACGCTGAGTATTCGAATCTGGTTTTAATTGCCAACCGCTTGTTGCAGCACATTGGCCTGGGTGAGGAGCATAACCACCGGCTGCCGGCGTTGGCCCTGTTTACGCTCGGTCTTGCCCGCGACCAGGCGCTGGAAGCGCTGGCGCGGGTGCAAGCCAGCAGGGCGGAGCTGGACGCCCTGGCCGAAATGCTGTGGCGGCCCAGCGTGCCTTAACCCGCCCCCGCGCTGTTCCCCCGACACCCCATCCTGCCCAGGGGAACGCAACATTTCGGGCGCAACTCTGGAAAAAATTTCCCCCGCCACGGGATTAGCGAGGATTACGCCGTGAGCGACACCACTAAAAATACCTCTACTCTGGTCCGCCATTTCCGCCAAATCCTGCTCTGGCCTTTGCAGGTGATGCACGCTCGGGTGCGGGAGCCGCACATCTCAAAATACTGGGAACTGCTGGACGCGATGGGCGAGCAGTGTCCCTGGCGGGAGGTGGAGGATGAATTCGGCGATCCTGATGATTTCCAGGAACGCCACTACAAGGAATTCATCACCTTCCTGCCCTACGTGCAGCGGTTTCTGTATGGCGAGGGCATCGGCCGCGAAACCCTGGCCGGTTACGGCAAGTCGCCGATTCGGGTCTACCGCCGCCGGGACATCGCCAAAATGCGGGCTGTGCTCGACGACCAGGCGCCGCCCGTGACGTTCGAGGTCGCCCATGTGGACCTCTATTTCTTCTACGATATTGACATCATCATCCTGGCGGTGGAGTTTTACGCCAACGATTTGCCGCTGGCGCTGGCTCAGGAGGCGCTGTTCAAGCTGGGGCGGGCCTATCCGGCGTTCTGGGAGGCCGGCGGTCAGGGCGGGCAATGCCCGCGCCGGGTGGAGTGGCTGGCGGCGACCGGCGAGACGCTGGCGGCGTCCGACTACGAAAGCCGCCGCAAATATCTCAATTTCGTCTGCCAGCACCGCTCCCCCAACGTCGCCGCCCACTGGGGCTATCTGCTGCAACCGCTGGTTCTCTATCATTCTGACCGCGAGGGCATGATCCGCTACCGGCAGATCGAATACCACCGGATGCCGCTGCTGGCTTATCTCAGCTTCGACGATCCGCGCGTATTGACACGTGGCGACTTCGCCCGGCTGGCGCTGATCACCCGGTCGGGGCCTTCGGATACCCTGCCCTATTCCGAGCAGGAACTGGCTGATTTCGAGCGGCGCTACTGCTACGACAAGTTCTGGAATCCGGCCGATCCGGCGCTGGGCAGCCGCTATCTGTGTTGCGGCCATGCCTTCGTCATGATCGGCAAGGCCGGGGACCGTTTCTTCACCGACGGGGATACCGGTCTGCTGGGCCAGTTTCGCCACCAGTATTTCCTGGTCAATCTAATCGCGCACTTTCACAAGGCGACTCTGACCCTGTTCTCGGAATGGCTGGTGATGGCGATCAGCCAGCTCGACATTCACGATGTGGATTCGGTTAAAACGTTCAAGCGGGAAATCCGCCGAATCTTCGAAACTTTCCTGCGCTTCACCCACCGCTACTGGTTCCACGAGGTTTCCAACCAGGCGCAGGCCAAGGATCTGTTCCGGATGTTGACCAACCACCTCGATACCGACCGGATTTACCGGGATGTCAGCGAGGCGGTCAAGGAAATGAATCAATATCTGGACAGCGACGGCCTGCGCCGCCAGGCGAACACCGTGGTGCGGCTGACCGTGGTCACTACGCTGGGCCTGATCGCCACCGTCTCGACCGGTTTCCTGGGCATGAACCTGTTTGACGAAACCAGCCACCCGGCCTGGCTTAAGGCGCTGATTCTGGTCGTGGTGCTGATTCCCAGCATTCTGCTGGTGTTCTACGGCGTGGCCAAGTCCAAGGTGCTGTCGGATTTCCTGGAAGCCCTGGCGGACGAGCGGCTGACCTTGCGCGACAAGCTGGGCGTGTTGTTCAAGGTGTGGAGGAAGCGCCCGCCCAAGATTCCTTGATTGGCTACCTGGAGAGCTTCCATGCCGGAATTTACCTGTCTGACCGTCACCCTGGCCGACGCCATCGCCCAGATCGAACTGAACCGTCCCGACAAGGCGAACGCCTTGAATGGAACCCTGTGGCGCGAGATCGGCGAAGTCTTTCGCTGGGTGGACGAGACGCCCGAGGCGCGGGTGGCGATTTTGAGCGGTGCGGGCCGCTATTTCTGTTCGGGTATTGATTTCGAGTTGATGGGCGAGGTGCTGGATTCGGTTGAGGATCTGGGGCCGGGCCGCAAGGAGGAGCGGCTGCGGCGGACCATCCTGGAACTGCAAGCGGCATTCACCGCGCTGGAAACCTGTCGTAAGCCGGTATTGGCCGCGATCCATGGCTTGTGCATCGGTGGCGGGCTGGACCTGATTGCCGCCTGCGATCTGCGTTACGCGACTGCCGATGCGGCCTTCTCAGTGAAGGAAGTAGATTTAGCCATCATCGCCGATGTGGGCAGCCTGCAACGCCTGCCGTATCTGATTGGCGAGGGCCGGTTGCGCGAACTGGCGTTCACCGCCCGCCAGTTTGACGCCGCCGAAGCGCAAGCGATGGGTCTGGTGAACCAGGTCTTTGCCGACGCGGCGCAACTGCGGGAGGGCGTGCGGGCCATTGCCGCCAGTATCGCTGCCAAGTCGCCGCTGACCGTGCGCGGCATCAAGCAGATTTTGAACTACGGCCGCGATCACAGCCTCGCCGATGGGCTGGACTACGTCGCTACCTGGAACGCCGCCATGCTGCTGTCGGACGATACCCGTGAAGCGATTGCAGCGGCGATGCAGAAGCGGCCGCCACGATTCAAGGATTGAGGGTCTGGTCAGGGCGCGGATCACATTCGACGCAACCGTTCCCGCGCCGATTGATAGGCGGCAGAGTCCTCCCGGTGATCCACCGCGAGGACCAGCACGACCAGCGCATCCTCCTCCACCGTGTAAAAGAGACGGTAGCCCTGCTTCCGCAGCTTGATCTTGTAGCAGCCCCGCAACGGCCCCATGAGCTCCGCCCCCGGTACGCGCGGGTTTTCCAGGCGTTTGCGGAGCAGTTTCCGCAAGGGTTCCTTGACCGAACCATCGAGATTTTTCCACTCCTCCAGCGCGGGCGGCACGAACTTGAGGCGATATTTATAGCGTGCTGGCGGACTATCCGGGGTCTCAGACGTGGTCAATATCCACCTCGACCGCTTCGTTCTTCAGGGCCAGACGACTGGCGACCAATTCGGCCAGATCCTGATCGGCAACCGAATCCAGCAGGGCCTCGAACAACTCCGGACGAACCATGTAGAACGCCGGTTTGTTGTGACTGAGCACCGCTACGGGGCGGTTGCCGGCCTCGCGCAGAACGTGGGCCGGGTTTTTCTTCAACTCGGATATGCTCACCGTCACATCCGCATAAATCGTATTCATCGCATCAACTCCCACCAGTTATCAGCGCCAAGAATAGAGCCGATTTTATCCCTCAACAAGACGGGGAATTCCGGCAAACCCGGCAAATACTGAGCCAGCGGGCGCATGGTCCCCCTTGAATTTCCCCCAACCACCGCCATTTTGTAGGGAAATGATTTTCTGACGGGGGTAGACCTGCGATGCGCATGGACAAACTGACCAGCAAGTTTCAACTGGCCCTGAGCGATGCTCAGAGTCTGGCGGTGGGCCGCGACCACCAATTCATCGAACCGGCGCATGTGATGGCGGCTCTGCTCGATCAGGACGGGGGCACGGTGCGGCCCCTGCTCGCCCAGGCCGACGTCAACGTCAACCTGCTGCGTTCCCAACTCAGCGAGGCGCTGGACCGGCTGCCGCGCGTCGAAGGGACCGGCGGCGACGTGCAGATTTCCAACGCCCTGTCCCGCCTGCTGAACCTGACCGACAAGCTGGCCCAGCAGCGCAAGGATGCTTACATCTCGTCGGAACTGTTCGTCCTGGCCGCGCTGGAGGACAAGGGCGAACTGGGCGCACTGCTGCGCAAGGCCGGTGCCACCAAGGGGCTGATCGAACGCGGCATCGAGGCCATGCGCGGTGGCCAGAAGGTCGAGGACCAGAATGCTGAGGACCAGCGCCAGGCGCTGGAAAAGTTCACCATTGACCTGACCGAGCGGGCCGAGCAGGGCAAGCTCGATCCGGTGATCGGCCGCGACGACGAAATCCGCCGCACCATTCAGGTCTTGCAACGCCGCACCAAGAACAACCCGGTGCTGATCGGTGAGGCCGGCGTGGGCAAGACCGCCATCGTCGAAGGGCTGGCCCAGCGCATCATCAACGGCGAGGTGCCGGAAGGGCTGAAGCACAAGCGGGTGCTGGCGCTGGACATGGGCGCGCTGATCGCCGGGACCAAGTTCCGCGGCGAGTTCGAGGAACGACTGAAGGCCGTGCTCAAGGACCTGGCCAAGCAGGAAGGGCAGATCATCCTGTTCATGGACGAGTTGCACACCATGGTCGGCGCGGGCAAGGCCGAGGGTTCGATGGACGCCGGCAACATGCTCAAGCCGGCGCTGGCGCGCGGCGAACTGCACTGCATCGGCGCGACTACCCTGGACGAATATCGCAAATACGTCGAGAAGGATGCGGCGCTGGAGCGGCGCTTCCAGAAAGTGCTGGTCAATGAACCCAGCGTCGAGGACACGATTGCGATTTTGCGCGGCCTGAACGAACGCTATGAAGTGCATCACGGGGTGGAAATCACCGACCCGGCCATCGTCGCCGCCGCCACGCTGTCGCACCGCTATATCACCGACCGCAATCTGCCCGACAAGGCGATTGACCTGATGGACGAGGCGGCGTCGCGCATCCGCATGGAAATTGATTCCAAGCCGGAAGCCATGGACCGGCTGGAGCGGCGACTGATCCAGCTCAAGATCGAGCGCGAGGCGCTGAAAAAGGAAAGTGACGAAGCCTCGAAAAAGCGGCTGGACCTGCTGGAACAGGAAATCGTCAAGCTGGAGCGCGAGTTCAGCGACCTGGAAGAGGTCTGGAAGGCGGAGAAGCTGGCCCTGCACGGTTCGGCCCAGGTCAAGGAGGAACTGGAGCGGGCGCGGCTGGAGCTGGATACGGCCCGTCGCGCCGGCGATCTGGCGCGGATGTCGGAACTGAGCTACGGCCGCATCCCGGAACTGGAGAAACGATTGGCGCAAGCCAGCGCCGCCGAGAACGTCCAGTTCAAGCTGCTGCGCAACAAGGTCACCGATGAGGAAATCGCCGAGGTGGTTTCCAAATGGACCGGCATTCCGGTCTCAAAGATGCTGGAAGGCGAGCGCGACAAGCTGTTGCGGATGGAGGAAGCGATTCGTCGGCGGGTGGTCGGGCAGGACGAAGCGGTCAAGGCGGTGAGCGACGCCATCCGCCGCGCTCGCGCCGGGCTGTCCGATCCCAACCGGCCCAGCGGCTCGTTCCTGTTCCTCGGTCCGACCGGCGTGGGCAAGACCGAGTTGTGCAAGGCGCTGGCCGGGTTCCTGTTCGATACCGATGAAGCGATGGTGCGGATTGACATGTCCGAGTTCATGGAGAAGCACTCCGTGGCCCGGATGATCGGCGCGCCGCCCGGCTATGTCGGTTACGAGGAAGGCGGCTATCTGACCGAAGCGGTGCGGCGGCGGCCCTACTCGGTCATCCTGCTGGACGAGATCGAGAAGGCCCATCAGGACGTGTTCAACGTGCTGCTGCAAGTGCTGGACGACGGGCGGCTGACCGATGGTCAGGGCCGGACGGTGGATTTCCGCAACACCGTGATAGTGATGACCTCCAACCTCGGCTCGCAGATGATTCAGGAACTGGCGGCGCAGGATAACTACCCGCTGATGAAGAGCATGGTGATGGCGCAGGTGGCCGATCATTTCCGGCCCGAGTTCGTCAACCGCATTGACGAGGTGGTAGTGTTCCATCCACTGGGTCGGGAGCAAATTCGAGCCATCGCCGACATTCAGATTGGTTATCTGCGCAAGCGGCTGGCCGACCGGCAGATGAACCTGGAAGTGACCGAAGCGGCGCTGGACCGGCTGGGCGAAGCCGGTTTCGATCCGGTCTACGGCGCGCGGCCGCTCAAGCGGGCGATCCAGCAAGAACTGGAAAATCCGCTGGCGCGACGGATTCTGGCCGGCGAGTTCGGGCCGGGCGACACCGTGATGGTAGACGCTGGCAAGGAGGGGTTGGCGTTCAGCAAGAGTACCGGGATGTAGGTAGCTTGGAGCAACGAAGCAGCGGTGTGCGCGCCATTCGCGGCTTTGCCGTCTGTCCCTGGCGCAGCGGCATGCGCCTATCCCTCACTGCTGTTCGGTGATCAGGATCTGATCGGTGGCAAGGACATGCCACTGGAAAGCGCCATTCAGCCGTGGATATGCTAGGCTGCGCTCATGACCAGTTTGCTCGGCGAATTTGAATGCAGCCTCGATTCCAAGGCGCGAATCGTGCTGCCGGCTGCGCTGAGAAAACAACTTCCGGTCGAGGCGGAGGGCCGGTTTGTGGTCAATCGCGGCTTCGAGCAGCATCTGGTGTTGTATCCATTGCATGAATGGCGGCGCGTCACCGCCGAACTCAACCGACTGAACCTGTTCGTCAAGAAAAATCGGGAGTTCGTGCGCTATTTCCACCGGGGCGCGACCGAGTTGGAACTGGATGGCAGCGGTCGCTTGCTGTTGCCCCGGCGCTTGCTGGAATACGCCGGTATCCGCGAAACTGTGATCCTGCTGGCCTACGCGAACCGCATCGAGTGCTGGGATATGACGCTGTACGAGAATTTGCTCTCCGACGAGCCGGCCGATTTCGCCCGGCTGGCCGAGGAGATCATGGGCGGCGCGGGGCACATGGAATCGGATGGGGAGCGGTTTCCCAATTTCCGGGAATTGCCACCCATGCCGCCAGGTTCGCGGCATTAAAAGGCTGTGTGGAAGTTTAGGCGGTTTCTGAACCTGCACGCTGAGGATGGATTTCGCTTCGCTCAGCCACCTTAACAAAAAGAATCCTGACACAATACCAGGACTGGCCTGACTCTTGACGAATTGCGGCAGTTGCGGAGTGAATCTTGAATAATTCCTTCTGGAGTCCAGTCGTTCACCGGCTCACCCCTTACGTGCCCGGTGAACAACCCAAGCTGAGCAACCTGGTCAAGCTCAATACCAACGAAAATCCCTGTGGACCGTCGCCGCGCGTGCTGGCGGCGATCCAGGCGGAATTGTCTGACGCCCTGCGCCTGTATCCGGACCCGAACGCCGAGCGGCTCAAGCAGGCCATCGCCGACTATTACCACGTCACGCCGGCGCAGGTCTTCGTCGGCAATGGTTCGGATGAAGTGCTGGCGCACGTTTTCCACGCCCTGCTGCACCATCCCGCGCCGCTGCTGTTCCCGGATATTACGTACAGCTTCTACCCGGTGTATTGCAGTCTATACGGTATCGAGTTCGTCACTGTGCCGCTGGCCGAGGATTTCACGTTGCGGGTCGCTGATTACTTGCGGCCGAACGGCGGGATCATTTTCGCCAACCCGAATGCGCCCACCGGTTGTCTGTTGCCGCTGGCCGACATCGAATGGCTGCTGGAGCGTAACCAGAAGTCGGTGGTGGTGGTGGACGAAGCCTATATTGATTTCGGCGGCGAGACCGCCATCGCCTTGGTAGATCGCTATCCCAACCTGCTGGTCACGCAAACCCTGTCCAAATCCCGTTCACTGGCCGGGCTGCGGGTCGGGCTGGCGGTCGGCCACCCGGAACTGATCGAGGCGCTGGAGCGGATCAAGAACAGCTTCAATTCCTATCCGCTCGACCGGCTGGCCATCGCTGGCGCGGTCGCCGCGTTCGAGGATCGTGATCATTTCGAGCACACCCGGCGGGCGGTCATCGCCAACCGCGCCGAACTGGTTGTGGCGCTGGCTGAACTGGGCTTTGACGTATTGCCCTCGGCGGCCAACTTCATCTTCGCCCGCCATCCGCAGCGGGACGCCGCCGCGCTGGCCGCCGCCTTGCGCGAACGCCATGTCATCGTGCGTCATTTCCGGCAGCCGCGCATCGAGCAATTCCTGCGGATCACGGTCGGCAATCCGGAACAAAACGCCGCCCTGCTCGCTGCACTGGGGCCAATCCTGGCGGAGGGCTGAAGCGTGCAACTGCGCGAACTGGTCGCCTATACCGACCGCCTGCTGGCGGTCGAGAATTTCAGCGACTATTGCCCGAACGGCTTGCAGGTCGAAGGCCGGGCCGAAGTTCGCACTCTGGTCGGCGGCGTCACCGCCTGCCAGGCCTTGTTGGACGCGGCGGTGAAACTTGGAGCCGACGCCGTGCTGGTCCATCATGGCTATTTCTGGAAAGGCGAGAATCCGCGCATCATTGGCATGAAACAGCGGCGACTCGCCACCCTGCTCCGCCACGAAATCAGCCTGATTGCCTATCACTTGCCGCTCGACGCCCACCCGGAACTGGGTAACAACACCCAACTGGCCCGCGTGCTCGGCCTGACCATTACCGGGACCGCTGGCGGCAACAACCGCACGCCGGGGCTGGTGCTGCTGGGCGAGCCGGCCCAGCCGACGAGCGGAGACGCCTTTGCCGCCCACCTCGCCGCCCGCCTCGGTCGGGAACCGCTGTATGTTCCGGGCAACGACGCGCCCATCCGCCGTCTGGCCTGGTGTACCGGCGGCGCGCAGTCCTACATCGAGATCGCGTTAAACGCCGGCGCCGATGCTTTTCTGACCGGCGAGGCGTCGGAACAGACCGTCCACATCGCCCGCGAGAACGGCCTGCACTTCTTCGCCGCTGGCCACCACGCCACCGAACGCTATGGCATCCAGGCGCTGGGCGCACACCTGGCCGGACCATTCGCGCTGAACTTCACCTTCGTTGATATTGACAATCCGGTCTGAATGCACCGCTGGCCAGCCCTGAAGTTGCGAACTTCACCGCTGCGAGTAATAAGCGCATAGACCCTAATACCCTCCTTGGGTTATAGTTTTGCCGTACCGCGAAAATAGCGGGAGGTCCTAGCGATGGAGTTCGCGCATCGTCCAGCGTACCCCCGAAGCGTGCTGGTTTCGGCAAAATAACAGCTCCCAGTCCGGCTCCGGCGCACACGAAACCCGTGCCAATCGTTTGCGTTGCCAATCCATCCCTAATCTAACGATAAAATTTACAACAGGAGACTGCTTATGAGTACGGTAGATGACGTCGATCTCGGCAGACGCCGGTTTCTGACCGCTACGGCTACCGTGGTCGGCGGTGTTGGCGTGGCGTTCGTCGCCGTTCCATTTTTGAAATCCTGGTCGCCCAGCGAGCGCGCCAAGGCCGCCGGTGCGCCGGTGGAAGCGGACATCAGCAAGCTGGAAGAGGGGGCCATGATGACCGTCGAATGGCGCGGCAAACCGGTCTGGCTGCTCAAGCGCAGCCAGAAGATGCTGGACGACCTTCCCGGCCTCAAGGATCAGTTGCTCGATCCCAACTCCGACATGGCCAGCCAGCAGCCCAAGTACGCCCAGAACGCCAATCGCTCCGTCAAACCCGAAATTCTGGTGCTGGTCGGCATCTGCACCCATCTCGGCTGTGCGCCGACCTTCCGGCCCGACGTAGCGCCGGCGGATCTCGGTCCAGAGTGGAAGGGCGGCTTCTTCTGCCCCTGCCACGGTTCCCGTTTCGACCTGGCCGGGCGGGTTTACAAGAGCGTTCCCGCGCCATCGAACCTGGAGGTGCCTTCCTACCGGTTCCTGAGCGACTCCCGCGTGTTGATTGGCGTTGATCCGGAGGCTGCATAATGGCAAACACACAAGGCACGACCGGTCTGCTCGGCTGGATTGACGAACGCTTCCCGCTGACCAAGATGATGCGCGAGCATCTGACCGAATACTACGCGCCGAAGAACTTCAACTTCTGGTACTTCTTCGGCTCGCTGGCGCTGCTGGTGCTGGTCAATCAGATTCTGACCGGCATCTGGCTGACCATGAGCTACAAACCGTCCGCCGCCGACGCCTTCGCCTCGGTCGAATACATCATGCGCGACGTGGACTGGGGCTGGCTGATCCGCTACATGCACTCCACCGGCGCCTCGGCCTTCTTCGTGGTGGTCTACCTGCACATGTTCCGGGCGCTGATCTACGGCTCCTACAAGAAGCCGCGCGAGCTGATCTGGATCTTTGGCGTGTTAATCTTCGTCGCTCTGATGGCCGAAGCCTTTATGGGCTATCTGCTGCCCTGGGGCCAGATGTCTTACTGGGGCGCGCAGGTGATCGTTAACCTGTTCAGCGCCATTCCGGTCATCGGCCCGGATCTGTCGGTGTGGATTCGCGGCGACTTCGTGGTGTCCGACGCTACCCTGAACCGCTTCTTCTCGCTGCACGTCATCGCCGTGCCGCTGGTGCTGGTGGGACTGGTGGTCGCCCACATCCTCGCCCTGCACGAAGTCGGCTCCAACAACCCCGACGGCGTCGAAATCAAGAAGGTCAAGGGTCCCGACGGCAAGCCGCTGGACGGCATCCCCTTCCATCCGTACTACACGGTCAAGGACCTGGTCGGCGTGGGGGTGTTCCTGCTGTTCTTCTCGTTCGTGATCTTCTTCGCCCCCGAGATGGGCGGCTACTTCCTCGAACATCCGAACTTCGATCCCGCCGACCCGATGAAGACCCCGCCGCATATTGCCCCGGTGTGGTACTTCACCCCGTTCTACGCCATCCTGCGCGCGGTGCCGTCCTTCGCCGGCACGCAAGTCTGGGGCGTGCTGGCCATGGGCGCCGCCATCGTCATGCTGTTCTTCCTGCCCTGGCTGGACCGCAGCCCGGTGAAATCCATCCGCTATCGCGGCTTGCTGTTCAAGCTGGTGCTGGCCGCGTTCATCGTTTCGTTCCTGATCCTGGGCTATCTGGGCGCGCTGCCGACCACCCCGGCCCGCACCACGCTGGCGCAGGTCTGCTCCGTGATCTACTTCGCGTTCTTCTTCGTGCTGCCGATTCTGCCGTGGTTTGAAAAGACCAAGCCGGTACCGGAAAGGGTGACTGCAAAATGAAAAAAATTATCATCGCACTCGCGTTTCTGATCCTGCCGGGCCTGAGCCTCGCGGCTGGCGGAGGCTACCCCCTGGAAAAGGCCCCGATTGATCTGCACGACAAGGCTTCGCTGCAAAAAGGCGCCAAGCTGTACGTCAACTATTGCATGGGCTGCCACTCGCTGGAGTACCAGCGCTACAACCGTCTGGCCCGCGACATCGGCCTGACCGACGAGCAGGTCCAACAAAACCTGATCTTCACCGGAGCCAAGGTCGGCGACACCATGAAGAACGCCATGCCCAAGGCCGACGCCAAGCGCTGGTTCGGCGTCACCCCGCCCGATCTGACCGTCATCTCCCGCTCGCGCGGCGTGGACTACCTCTACACCTACCTGCAAACCTTCTATCTGGACCCAACCCGGCCCTTTGGCGTGAACAATGCCGCGTTCCCGAACGCCGGCATGCCGCACGTGCTGTGGGAATTGCAGGGGATGCAAAAAGCGGTCTACGAGGTCCACAAGGACCATGATGGCAACGAAGCCAAGGTCCTCAAGGGCTTCGAACTGGTGCAACCCGGCAGCATGAGTCCGCCCGAGTTCAAGGAAGCGATGGCGGATCTGACCAACTTCCTGGCCTACGTCGGCGAACCCATCCAACTGGAGCGCCAATGGATCGGCATCTGGGTGTTGCTGTTCCTGGCGCTGCTGACCGTGGTGTTCTACCTGCTCAAGAAAGAGTACTGGAAGGACGTGCATTAACGGATGATCAGGGATTGGCGATTTCGCCAATCCCTGATTCCTGAAATCCTCTTCCTCATCGCTGCTTTTACCTTCCGACCGACCCGCTATGACCTCGACCCGCCCTTATCTGATCCGCGCCCTGTACGAGTGGATTGAAGACAACGGCCTGACGCCACATATTCTGGTGGACGCGGAAGCACCGGGGGTGATCGTGCCCAAGCAGCACGTGCGCGAGGGGCAGATCGTACTCAACATCAATCCAGCGGCGGTGCGCGATCTGCGGCTGGGCAACGAATGGATCGAGTTCAGCGCCCGCTTCGGCGGCGTGTCCCGCGCCATCCAGATCCCGGTGGGGGCCGTCCTGGCGATTTACGCCCGCGAGAACGGGCAGGGCATGGCTTTTGGCGAAGAGCCGAGCAGCGAGGAGTCGCCCCCGCCGCCGGACAAGCCGGACCAACCGCCGCGTCCCAGCCGCAAGCCGGTATTGAAGATCGTGAAATAGCCGCTGCGCTCAGCGGATAAATTCAAACAGCGTCACCACCTGGCGCACACCGCTCACCTGGCTGGCCACATCGGTGGCGGCATCCGCTTCCTGGGGCCGCACCAGCCCCAGCAGATAGACTACTCCCCGTTCCGTCACCACCTTCACCCGGCTGGGATCGAAATCCGGGATGTTATGGATCCCCAGCAGTGCGGCTTTCACCTTGGTGGTTAGCAGAGTATCGTTGCTGCGGCTGGACAGTGCGCTGGGCGGACCGATGACCAGTTCGTTGTAAACTTCTCGAACAGGAGGTTCGCGCAGAGTGCGGGCGATCTGCTCGGCCTGTTGTCGGGCCTGCGCCGACACCGCTTCGCCGCTCAACAGCACGGCGCTGTTATAGGCCGTGATGTTGATGTGATTGCCGGGTGGTAACTGCCGGTCGAGCGCGTCGTACAGCTTCAGCTCGATGGTCTGATCGTCCACCACGGTTCCTGCTGTGCGCCGGTCGTGCGCCACGCCGACGCCCATGGCTGCGCCGCCCACCAGGATGGGGACGCAACCGGTCAGCAGCGTCGCCGCCAGAACCGCCGCCGCCGAATGGATTGGCCATGCGTTCATGTGGGTTTATCCTCGCTAAACAGTTGATGATCCACCAGATCACACAGGCAGTGGATGAGCAGAATGTGGACTTCCTGAATCCGCGCCGTCGCTGCCGCCGCCGCGCGAAGTTCGATATCGCCCTCGCCCAGTTGCCCGGCCATGCGTCCGCCATCGCGGCCGGTGAGCGCCACTGTGGCCAGTCCCTGTTCCCGCGCGGCGGCCAGCGCGGCCAGAACGTTCGGTGAATTGCCGCTGGTCGAAATCGCCAGCAACACATCGCCGGGCCGCCCCAGAGCGCAGACTTGGCGGGCGAAGATCTGGTCGAACGCATAGTCGTTGGCAATGGAGGTCAGCGCCGAACTGTCGGTCGTGAGCGCGATGGCGGCTAATCCCGGCCGTTCGATCTCGAAGCGGTTGACCAGTTCGGCGGCGAAATGCTGGGCGTCGGCGGCGGACCCGCCGTTGCCGCAGACCAGAATCTTGTAGCCCTGCCGCAGCCGTTCCGCCAGGAGTTCGGCGGCCTGGACGATGCGCGGCCCCATGGTGGCGAGGGTGCGTTGCTTGGCCGCGTTGCTGGCGGCGAAATGCTGTTCGATGCGGGTCAGTGGTTCCATCATGAGTATCCGGTGAAGTATGGGAAAGCGCGGTGCGCAGTCCACTCAAAACCATGTTGTCATTGTGCCATAATGCGATAACGGCTCGTACAAACCCATGCGGGGCACTACTCGAAGCATGCTGGATCTCCTGGAAACGACATGCGCATCAACAGCATCAGCAAGTTGATTACGGTCATCGTCTTTCTACTCTCCGGTTTCAGTATCGGTACCAGCGAGTTGGCTGCCTATTATCTGGCGGAGCGCAAACAGGCGTTCGAAGCGCTGGTTACAGCCATCCGGGCCTCCACCCAGCTCATCCGCGGCAGCGACATCCTCACCAACGCGGTGCGCGCCTACGCCGCCACTGGCGACGAACGTTATCGGCACGAATTTCAAACCGAACTCCATGCGATCCGGTCGCGGGACCAGGCCGTTGCGGAGTTGCGGCAGTTGGGCCTTCTGTCCGAGGAGATGGAGCGCATCAACCAGGCCAAGCGCAATTCCGACGCCCTCATCGGCCTGGAAAATCAGGCGTTCGCCGCCGTGCAAGCCGGCGACCTCAAAACGGCCACCGCGCTGGTGTACGGCCTGGACTACCGCACGGCCAAAGCCTCCATCATCGAGCCGATTGAGCACGCCCGCCGCGACATCGAAGCCCGGCTGGCGCAGCGCACCCAGCAACTCTCGGAACAAGCCCGGTTGGTCGAGAACATTGCGACCGCGGCCCATATGCTGAATGTCGTCGCCATGTTGACCGCCCTGCTGGTGTTCTTTCAGCGCCGGGTCGTGACGCCGGTGGTGTCCCTGACCGGCAAGACCAAGAGCCTGTTGGCCGGCGACCAGAGCGTGCGCTTCGGTTATGAGGACGACCGTTCGGAAATCGGCGAGCTGGCCCGAACCCTGGAGGCCTACCGCCAGACCAGCGCAGAAATCGAGCGGCAGCGCTGGATCAAGAACAGCCTGGCGCATATTGGCAATACCCTGCAACGGGCCGAAACTACCCCCCAATTCGCCCATTTGCTGCTGTCGTCTCTGACTCCCCTGCTGAACTGCGCCGTCGCCAGTTGTTACCTCCGGGACGAAGCGACCGGCGATCTGTATTGGGTCGGCGGCTATGGCGTCGCCGAACCGCGCACCCGGGCGAACCGCTTTGCGCCGGGGTTGGGCCTGGTCGGGCAAGCCGCGCTGGAAGACCAGCCCATCATGATCCACGCTATTCCCTCCGATTATCTGCCCATCGTCTCCGGCCTGGGAGAGCACCAACCCAGCGTCGTGATCTTCGCCCCCATCCGGAACCGGGGCCAAACTCTGGCGGTGATCGAACTGGCCGCCTTCGCCGAACCGGATGAGCCGCAGTGGGCGCTGCTGAACGCGGCACACGAAGTGGTAGCGCCGCGTCTGGACGTGCTGTTGCGCACCCTGCGCGCCGAGCAACTGTTGGAGGCGACCCGGCGCCAGGCGGCCCAGTTGGAAGAACAGACCATCCAACTGAACACCGCCAACGAAGAGCAGAGCGCCATCTTTGAGGCCGCCACGACGGGCATCGCCTTCATCGTGGATCGCGTCATGCTCCGGTGCAACCGCAAGCTGGAGGAGATTTTCGGCTACGGCTCCGGCGAATTGATCGGCCAAACGACGCGCTGCTGGTATCCGGACGATGCGACCTACGCCCACGCAGGACAGGAGGTCGCCGAGGCGCTGACGGTGGGCGAAGCGTACCGCGCCGAACGGCGACTGGTCCGCAAAGACGGTACGCAGTTTTTGGCCCGGATGACCGCCCAGGCGCTGGATCGAACCGATCCGGCCAAGGGGCTGGTCGGGATGGTCGAGGACATCACCGCCGAGTATGAAGCCGCCGAGGCGCTGCGGCTGGCCAAAGAAGCCGCCGAAACCGCAACGCGGGCCAAGTCCGACTTCCTGGCCAACATGAGCCACGAGATCCGCACCCCGATGAACGCCATCATCGGCATGGCGCATCTGGCATTGAATACGGATCTCACCCCGCACCAGCGCGACTACATCCGCAAGATCCAAAGTTCCGGCCAGCACCTGCTGGGCATCATCAACGATATTCTAGACTTTTCCAGGGTCGAGGCGGGCAAGCTCATCATTGAACACATTCACTTCGACCTGGACAAGGTGCTCGACAATCTGGCCAGCCTGTTGATCGAGAAGGTGAATGCCAAGGGGTTGGAACTGGTGTTCGACATCGCCCCGGGCGTGCCCCGCGCCCTGGTGGGCGATTCGTTACGCATCGGCCAGATTCTGATCAACTACGCCAACAATGCAATCAAGTTCACCGAGCAGGGCGAGATTGACATCATCGGTCGGGTCCGGGAACGGACCGGGCAGGACGCGCTGCTCTATTTCGCGGTGCGGGATACCGGCATCGGGCTGACCGCCGAGCAGCAGGGGCGGTTGTTCCAGAGTTTCCAGCAGGCGGACGCCACCACCACCCGCAAATATGGCGGCAGTGGTCTGGGCTTGGCGATCTCCAGGAAGCTGGCCGAATTGATGGGTGGCGAAGTCGGGGTCGAGAGCGAATACGGTCAGGGCAGCACCTTCTGGTTTACGGTGCGGGTCGGGATTGGCGTAGCACAGACCTGGGCTTTGCCCTCCAGTCTGGACTTGCGGGGGCGGCGGGTGCTGGTGGTGGACGACAACGATAACGCCCGCGCCGTGCTGCACGAGATGCTGGCCAGCATGACGTTCCGGGTGACCGATGTGTCTTCGGGCCAGGCGGCGGTGGCCGAGGTCCGGCGGGCTGCGGCCACCGGCAAGCCCTACGCCATCGTGTTTCTCGACTGGCGTATGCCGGGATTGGACGGGATCGAAGCGGCCCGCCAAATCCGGGGACTGGGCCTCGAGCCGGAGCCTCGCCTGATCCTGGTGACCGCCTACGGGCGCGAGGAGGCGCTGCATCAAGCCGACAAAGCGGGCATTGACGAGGTGCTGATCAAGCCGGTCACCTCGTCGCTGCTGTTTGATACCGCCATGCAACTGGTCGGGGGAGCGCCCGTCGAATCGCGGGCGCCGGTTGCGTCGGTTGTGGGGACCGTGGACCTGAGCGCCCTTCGTGGCGCGCGCATCCTGCTGGTCGAGGACAACGAGCTGAACCAGGAAGTGGCCGCCGGGCTGCTCACTGAGGGCGGATTCCGGGTGGACATCGCCGATAATGGCCAGATCGCCGTGGAGCGGGTGCAGCAGACCGCCTACGACCTGGTGCTGATGGACATGCAGATGCCAGTGCTCGATGGTGTCAGCGCCACGCGGGAAATCCGCCAGTGGCCCGGCTGCACGGCGCTGCCTATCGTCGCCATGACGGCGAACGCGATGCAGCAGGACAAGGAGCGATGTCTGGCGGCCGGGATGAACGACTTCATCACCAAGCCCATCGAACCGGATGAACTGTGGGCCGCCCTGCAACGCTGGATCAAGCCTCCGCTGGCGGGTGTCCAGGCCGGCGCTGCATCGCCCCCCGTCGCGTTGAGCGATGCGGACCTCCCCGGCGATATCGCCGGACTTGATGTAGCCGCCGGCCTGCGCCGGGCACGCGGCAAGCCGACGCTGTATCTTTCCTTCCTGCGCCGATTTGTCGCCAACCAGACCCCCGTGGCTGAAGCCATTCGCGCCGCTCTGGATCGCGACGACTGGGCCACGGCCGAGCGATTGACCCACACCGCCAAGGGCGTGGCGGGCGCCATCGGGGCAGCGGGCGTGCAAGACGCCGCCGCCGCGTTGGAGCGCGCCATCCAGCAGCGCCAGCCCCGGTCCCGGCTCGATGAACGGCTGGGGGCGTTCGCCGCGCCGCTGACGGACCTGATCGCCGCGCGGGCGGCCCAACTGCCCCCGGAATCGCCTCAGGCCAAGGCGCTGGTTGATCGGGAGAAATTGGGCGCGGTCAGCGGGTAGTCCACATGTCTGAGGCCACCTTCCGCGAATTCCGGGCCGGCGTGCTGGCGCTGGCGCCATTGCTGATCGGAGTCATACCCTTTGGCATGATCTACGGCGCGCTGGCCTTGAGTCAGGGGCTGAGTCCGGCGGCGGCGTTGGCCATGTCGTCCATCCTGTTCGCCGGCTCCGCGCAGTTTCTCTTTTGTCAGTTGGTTGGCGTTGGGGCGCCGGCCACGGTGACGGTGGCCGAGATCAGTCTGCTCAACCTGCGCCATGCCCTGTACAGCGCCGCCGTGGCCCCGCGCATCGCCCATCTGCCCCGGCGCTGGAAGCTGGCGCTGGCCTATCTGCTGACCGACGAGGCGTATGCTGTGATCGCCCGGCGGGAGGCGGCGGGCGATGCGGGACCGCATCGGCACTGGTTTTATCTGGGCGCGGGGCTGGCCTTGTGGGGCGGCTGGCAACTGTCTACCGCCGCCGGGGTGCTGCTGGGCGCGCGGCTGCCGGCGGACTGGCCGCTGGATTTTGCCCTGCCGCTGACCTTCATCGCCATCGTGGTGCCGCTGATCCGCAACCGGACCCTGCTGGCGGTAGCGGCGGTTTCCGGGATCGTGGCGCTGCTAACCGCCGGCCTGCCGTTCAAGCTGGGCCTGTTGGCGGCGGCGCTGGCCGGAATAGCGGTCGGCTGGCGGCTGGCGGGAGGTGTTCGATGAGCATCTGGCTGACCATGGTGCTGTGCGGCGCGGTGACTTTTATCATCCGCCTGTCGTTCATCGCCGCCGAAGGCAAGATCGCGTTCCCGCCGGGCTTTCGCCGCCTGCTGCCGTTCGTGCCGGTCGCCACCCTGACCGCGCTGGTGATTCCCGAACTGCTGATGCCGCAAGGCGTGTTGTGGCTGGCCTGGGACAACGCCCGGCTGATGGCCGGCCTGGCGGCTATCGCCATCGCTGCGACGACCCGCAGCGTACTGTGGACGCTGGTTGGCGGATTTGTGGTGTTGGGGGTGTGGCCCTGGTGAACGAGGGAACTGGCCGGGGACTATGCCACGCCTGGCCACTCGACCTTGTCGTAAAGCTCCGCCCGCGCCAGTTCGCAATCAATGGCGTCCAGTCGCACGCGGCTCTCCAACCCTTCGCTTTCCGTTAACACCCAGCGTTGATCCGGTTGCTGCCGATAAGACGCGACCTGCGGGCGATGCTGGGCGATCCGCACGTACTCCATCAGCGATTCCAGCGTGCGGTGCGGTTCATCGGCTTTTTTCAGGTTAAACTTGATCGCTCCTACATACACTCGATCCCGCTTCAGACCGGCGTCGCGCCACTTGCGATCCAACCCATCGGCTCAACGACTGCTCTCCCCATGATTCTGATCCACACTCTTGCCCGCGAACTCAGCGTCCGCGAATCCCAGATCGAAGCCGCCGTCGCCCTGCTGGATGGCGGCGCTACCGTGCCCTTCATCGCCCGCTACCGCAAGGAAGCCACCGGCGGGCTGGACGACACGCAACTGCGCCTGCTGGAAGAGCGCCTCGGCTACCTGCGCGAACTGGAGGAACGGCGCGGCGTCATCCTCGCCAGCATCCGCGAGCAGGGCCAACTGACCGCCGAACTGGAAGCGGCCATCCTCGCCGCCGATACCAAGACCCGGCTGGAAGACCTCTACCTGCCCTACAAGCCCAAGCGCCGCACCAAGGCGCAAATCGCCCGCGAAGCCGGTCTGGCGCCGCTGGCTCATGGTCTGTTGAACGATCCGACCCAGGCGCCCGAATTGACTGCTGCCGCCTTCGTGGATGCCGAGCGGGGCGTACCCGACGTGAAGGCGGCGCTGGACGGGGCGCGGCAAATCCTGATGGAAGAATTTGCCGAGAATGCGGAATTGCTGGCCCAGTTGCGCGAATACCTCTGGGACAACGCGGTGCTGCATTCGCAGATGGCCGAGGGCAAGGCCGAGGAAGGAGCCAAGTTCCGCGACTATTTTGATTACCGGGAAGCGGTGCGGCAGATTCCCTCGCATCGCGCCCTGGCGCTGTTCCGGGGCCGCAACGAAAACATCCTGCAACTCACGCTGGAATTTGGCGATCCCGCCACACCCGGCCCCGATCCCGGCGAACAGCGGGTTGCCGCCCGGTTTGGCATCCGCGACGAAGGTCGGCCCGCCGATGCCTGGCTGCGGGAAACCGCCCGCTGGGCCTGGAAGGTCAAGCTGCTGCCGCATCTGGACACTGAACTGAAACAACGCTTGCGCGAGGCCGCCGAAGAAGAGGCGATTCAGGTGTTCGCCCGCAACCTGCGCGACTTGCTGCTGGCCGCGCCCGCCGGCGCCCGGCCCACGCTGGGACTGGACCCTGGCTTGCGCACCGGGGTCAAGGTCGCGGTGGTGGATGCGACTGGCAAGCTGGTAGAGACTGCAACCATTTATCCGCATGTCCCGCGCAACCAGTGGGACGAAAGCCTGCACACGCTCGCCGAACTGTGCCGTCAGCATCGCGTTGAGTTACTCAGCATCGGTAACGGCACCGCCTCGCGCGAGACCGACCGGCTGGCGACTGAGTTGATGCAGCGTTATCCCGAACTGCGCCTGCACAAGCTGGTGGTGTCGGAAGCGGGCGCGTCGGTCTATTCGGCCTCGGAACTGGCGGCGCGCGAGTTTCCCGAAGTGGACGTCTCGCTGCGCGGCGCGGTGTCCATCGCCCGTCGGCTGCAAGACCCGCTGGCGGAACTGGTCAAGATCGAACCCAAGGCCATCGGCGTCGGCCAGTACCAGCACGATGTCAGCCAAACCCGGCTGGCGCGAACGCTCGATGCGGTGGTCGAAGATTGCGTGAATGCGGTCGGAGTGGAGGTCAATACCGCCTCCGCGCCGCTGCTGGCGCGGGTGGCCGGGTTGAACGCGACCCTGGCCCGCAACATCGTCGAGCATCGGGACGCTAACGGGCCGTTCCGACGGCGCGAGCAGCTATTAAAAGTGGCGCGACTGGGCGACAAGACTTTCGAGCAGGCCGCCGGCTTCCTGCGCATCCTCAACGGCGACAATCCGCTGGATCGTTCCGCCGTTCACCCGGAAGCCTATCCGGTGGTCGAACGCATCCTCGCCGCCAGCGGACGCGGCTTGCATGAGGTGCTGGGCAATGCAGCATTCCTCAAGACGCTGGAGCCGGTCCGCTTCGCCGATGACCGGTTTGGCCTGCCAACGGTGCGCGACATCCTGGTCGAACTGGAAAAGCCGGGCCGCGATCCCCGCCCCGAGTTCAAGACTGCCGCGTTCAAGGACGGTGTGGAGAAACTGACCGATTTGCAGCCGGGGATGGTGCTGGAAGGCGTGGTGACCAACGTCGCCAACTTCGGCGCGTTCGTAGATATCGGTGTCCATCAGGACGGGCTGGTGCATATTTCGGCGCTGGCCGACCGCTTTGTCAAAGACCCGCGCGACGTGGTCAAGGCCGGTCAGGTGGTGAAGGTCAAGGTGCTGGAGGTGGACTTGAAGCGGCAGCGGATTGCCCTGACCATGCGGTTGAACGACCCCGCGCCTGACGCTCCCACCCGGAAAGCGGAAAACGCCCAGCGACCCGAGCGGCGGGAACGAGCACAGCGTCCATCACCGCCGGAGAAACCGGAAAATCGTCCAGGAGCGTTGGCCGAAGCCTTCGCGCGGGCGCGGCGGGAACGGTGAGGGATCAGCGATGGATACGTCTTCGCAAACTTTGCCGTTGCGCGATCAAGTCGCGTTAATCACCGGCGGCGGCCGGGGCATCGGCGCAGCGACTGCCGAGGCGCTGGCGCGCAAGGGTGCGCGGGTGATCGTCGCCAGCCGCACCGAGGCGGAACTGGCGGCCACGGTCGCACGGATTCAGGCCGATGGACTGGATGCCGCCGCGCTCACGCTGGATGTGGCTGACGAAGCGGCGGTGGACGCCACCTTTGCGCGCATCGCCGCCGAACAGGGCCGGCTGGACATTCTGGTCAATAACGCCGCTATTCTGCTGAGCGGCCCATTCGCCGAGATGGCAATGGCCGACTGGGACCGGGTGCTGGCGGTGAATCTGCGGGGGGCGGTGTTGTGTGCGCGGCAGGCGTTCCGGCTGATGCGCGAGCACGGCGGGGCCATCGTCAACGTATCGTCGCTGGGCGGCGTGCCGGGGACCGAGAAATTTCCCGGTTACGCCGCCTACACCGTCAGCAAGTTCGCCCTGACCGGTCTGACCGAGGCGCTGGCCGCCGAGGGCCGGGAGCATAACATCCGGGTCAACGCCGTCGCGCCGGGCGCGGTGGACACCGCCATGCTGCGCCAGGCCGCGCCGCATCTGCGTACCCGCACCGGCCCCGCCGACGTGGCCAAGGTCATCGCCTTCCTCTGTGATTCGACCGAATCCGGCTGCATGACCGGCGCCACCCTGGCGATCCACAGCAACCTGTAGCCAGGATATTGAAGCGTTAAGGTCAGATCGGGTGCAGCGTCAGTAGATATTAGCTATCTGCTGCTTTGCGATATTCGATTTTAAATAAACCCTGTTTTTTGCAATAGTGGATTCCACGGGTCGTATGGCCCGCATCGCTCGCGGGATTTCGCCTCAGCCTGAAGCGACAATCCGCTTGCGGTAACGCACGAATCCGCAACTCAGTTAGGAGCGCCCCATGAGTGACCAAAAGAAACTGACCACTGTCGCCGGGTGTCCGGTCGCCCACAATCAGAACGTGATGACCGCCGGGCCACGCGGCCCACAATTGCTGCAGGATGTCTGGTTTCTGGAAAAGCTGGCCCACTTCGACCGGGAGGTGATCCCCGAACGACGGATGCACGCCAAAGGTTCGGGCGCCTACGGCATGTTCACGGTCACCAATGACATCACGCCGTACACCCGGGCGAAAATCTTCTCCGAAGTCGGCAAAAAGACCGAACTGTTCGCCCGCTTCACCACCGTAGCCGGTGAACGCGGCGCGGCGGACGCCGAGCGCGACATTCGCGGCTTTGCGGTCAAGTTCTACACTGAAGAAGGCAACTGGGACCTGGTCGGTAACAACACGCCGGTATTCTTCCTGCGCGATCCGCTCAAATTCCCCGACCTGAACCACGCGGTCAAGCGCGACCCGCGCACCAACCTGCGCAGCGCCAGGAATAACTGGGATTTCTGGACCTCGCTGCCCGAGGCGCTGCACCAGATCACCATCGTCATGAGCGACCGGGGCATCCCCGCGACCTATCGCCACATGCACGGTTTTGGCAGCCACACCTTCAGCTTCATCAACGCGAAGAACGAGCGCTACTGGGTCAAGTTCCACTTCAAGTCGCAGCAGGGCATCCAGAACCTGACTGACGCTGAAGCCGAGGCGCTCATCGGCAAGGACCGCGAGAGCCACCAGCGTGATCTTTATGAGAGCATTGAACGGGGCGACTTCCCGAAATGGACGCTCAAGGTGCAGATCATGCCGGAAGCCGACGCCGCGAAAGTGCCCTACCACCCCTTCGATCTGACCAAGATCTGGCCGCATAAGGACTATCCACTGATCGAAGTGGGCGTCATGGAACTGAATCGCAACCCGGAAAACTTTTTCGCGGAAGTGGAGCAGTCGGCCTTCAATCCGGCCAACATCGTGCCCGGCATCGGGTTCTCACCCGACAAGATGTTGCAGGGGCGGCTGTTCTCCTACGGTGATGCCCAGCGTTACCGACTCGGCGTCAACCACCATCTCATTCCGGTCAATGCGCCGCGCTGCCCGGCGCACAGCTACCACCGCGACGGCCTGATGCGGGTGGATGGCAATCACGGCGGCACGCTGGGCTACGAGCCGAACAGCTACGGCGAATGGCGGGAGCAACCGGAGTTCGCCGAGCCGCCGCTCAAGCTGTCCGGCGATGCCGATCACTGGAATTACCGGGAAGATGATGCCGACTATTTCTCGCAGCCTGGCGCGTTGTTCCGGCTGATGACGCCCGCACAGCAACAGGCCCTGTTCGAGAACACCGCGCGTTCCATTGGCGAAGCGCCGCGCGAGATTCAGCTTCGTCATATCGGCCACTGCCTGAAGGCCGATCCTGCTTATGGCGCAGGCATCGCTAAAGCGTTGGGAATTGCGTTGAGCGAGGTTCCCGCGTAGTGCTGTAACTGAACTGAGTTCGCTGCAGGAGGGGAGAGGGTGGATTGGCGGAGCGCAATCCACCTTCTGTAAGGAGTCAATCCGGCCGGTGCGGACTACGCGAACGTCAATCCTGGCTGTTCAGCGTCGCCGCCAGCAGCCGGGCGGTGACGTCCACCACGGGAATTACCCGGTCATACGCCATCCGGGTCGGGCCGATGACGCCCAGTACGCCCAGCACCCGTCCTTCCACCGAATAGGGCGCGGTCACTACGCTGCATTCTTCCAATGCCTCGAAACCGGATTCCTCGCCGATGAAAATCTGTACACCGTCCGCGTGCAGGCACTGGTCAAACAGATGCAGTAAATCCCGCTTGTGGTTGAACGCCTCAAACAGTTGCCGCAGCTTATCGAGGTCGGACAGATCAGCGTATTGCATGAGCTGGGTCTGACCCGCAACTACGCAATCCTCGCCGCCGGATTCGTCCGCAAAAGTCTGCTCAGCCATCTCGACCACCGTTTGCATCAACTGGTCGAGACGGTCGCAGGCTTCACGCAAATCCCGCAGCAACGATGCCCGAACCTGCTGGATATCCTGGCCGGTGAATTGCTGGTTCAAATAATTCGCCGCCTGTTGCAACTCGGCGGCGCGGTAGGGCCGCTGGGTGTGAATGACGCGGTTTTGCACCTCCTGGCTGTTTAGCACCAGGATGACCAGCACCCGGTTCTCGGCCAGAGGCAGAAATTCGACTTGGCGCAGAGTCGTGGTTTTACGGCGCGGCAGCATGACCACGCCGACCAGGTGGGTCACGCCGGACAGCAGATCGGAAACCGAACGCGCCAGTTCGACGCCATCGCGCACCGGTTGATCAATCCGCCGGCGCAGGCTTTCGACCTCCTGCGATTCCAGGGGTTGGAGATGCAGCAGCGCGTCAACGAAAAACCGGTAGCCGCGCGCCGTCGGCACCCGCCCGGCTGAGGTGTGCGGGGCGCGCAGATAGCCCAGTTCCTCCAGATCCGCCATGACGTTGCGAACGGTAGCCGGACTCAGGTCCAGTCCAGCGTCGCGCGCCAGCGTGCGCGAGCCGACGGGCTGGCCATTGCGGATGTAACGCTCAACCAGGGTCCGTAGCAAATGCTGGGTGCGTTCGTTGAGAGCAGGATGACCCGCCAGGGTGGATTCCGTACTGTGCATCGTGCGCATTGAGGGTTCCCCATTTTTAGCACTCTCGGCCTTAAAGTGCTAAATCACCGTAGCAACTCCCGGAAAAGGTGTCAAGCCATCCGATACATGCGCGATTTTCGGTAAAATGTTAAGTTGCGCTTGAATCACCAACCCGTGCGAAATTATGTCTAACCTGGCTTTCCAAACTATCGGCCTCATCAGCAAATTCGGCGATCCCACCGGCGCCGAGACGCTGAATCAGATCGCCGCCTACCTGCGCCAGCGCCAGTTGCGCGTGCTGCTCGATGAAAGCTCGGCCCAGTGGGCCCCGGAAAACGGTCTGGAGATCGCCAGTCGGGCCACCATGGGTGAGCAATGCGACCTGGTGATCGCCATTGGCGGCGACGGCACCATGCTGAACGCCGCTCGGTCGCTGGTGGATTACGAAGTGCCCATCCTGGGCGTCAATCGGGGCCGGCTCGGCTTTCTGGCCGATGTCTCGCCCAGTGAAATTCCGCACCGGCTGGAAGCGGTGCTGCAAGGGCATTTCCGTGAGGCCCGCCGCTCGCTGCTGCACGCTCAGGTGCTGCGCGAAGACGAAGTGACCAGCGAAGCCGATGCGCTCAACGACGTGGTGGTCCACAAGCGTGAAGTGGCCCGGATGATCGAGGTAGACGCCTTTCTCGACGGTCGCTTCCTCAACGCCTACCGGGCCGACGGGCTGATCATTTCCACTCCGACCGGGTCCACCGCCTACGCGCTGGCGGGCGGTGGGCCGATCCTGCATCCAGGGCTGGAAGCCGTGGTGCTGGTGCCGATCTGCCCCCATACCCTGACCCACCGCCCCATCGTGGTCAAGGCCGACAGCGTCATCGAAGTGGTGCTGAACAGCGTTAACACCACCGAGGCCCAGGTGACCTGCGATGGCCAGATCAGCCTGGGCATCGAACCGGGCGACCGCGTTCTGATCCGGAAAAAGAGTCGCAAAGCGCGGCTGATCCATCCGCTCAACCACGATTACTTCGAGCTGCTACGCGCCAAGCTGAACTGGGGCTTGAGTCCGGAAGCAACTCCCTTCACCTGATCCTTCTGGCCGCCATGCTGACCCAGTTGCGCATCCGCGATTTCGCTATTGTCGAGGAACTGGAACTGGAACTGGCGGCCGGGATGACCGCGATCACCGGCGAAACCGGCGCCGGCAAATCCATCCTGGTGGACGCCATCGGTCTGTTGCTGGGCGACCGCGCCGACAGCGACGTGATCCGCCATGGGGCGGAACGGGCCGATCTCAGCGCCCTGTTCGATCTCGATGCCCTGCCGGCGGCGCGCGCCTGGCTGGCCGAGCGCGACCTGGACCGCGACGGGGAATGCCAGTTGCGGCGGGTCGTCGCCCGTACTGGCCGCTCGCGCGGCTACATCAACGGCGTGCCCCAACCGACCCAGGCGCTGCGGGAACTGGGTGAACGGCTGGTGGATATTCACGGCCAGCACGAGCATCAATCCCTGCTGCGGCGCGAGGCCCAGCGGCAACTGCTGGACGACTACGCCGGCAACCAGGCGCTGGTCGCAGAACTGGTCGAGCAGTATCAAACCTGGAGTCGGTTGCGGCGGGAGCTGCGCGACCTGCGGCAGGCCGCCGCCGAACGCGACGCCCGGCTCGATATTCTGCGCTATCACCTGCGGGAACTGGCGGCGCTGAATCTGGCGGAGGGCGAAGTCGCGCACCTGGAACGCGAGCAGCGGCAACTGGCCCACGCCAGCCAGTTGCTGGACACCAGCCAGCGCCTGCTGGGCTGGCTGAGCGAGGACGAAGAGTCTTCCATCACCGACCGGCTCGATCATGGGCTGCGCGAACTGAATGTCCTGAGCCGCCTGGACACCCGTCTGATCCCGGTCAGCGAATTGTTGAACGCGGCCCTGATTCAGATTCAGGAAGCCAGCAGCGAGTTGCGCAGTTACGCGCAGGCGCTCGATCTCGATCCCGGCCATCTGGCTCAGGTCGAACAGCGGCTGGCGGCCGCCCACCAACTCGCCCGCAAGCATCGAACCACGGCTGAGGAGCTGCCGGCGCTGCGAGCGCGGTTCGAGGCTGAACGGGATACGCTCGAACACAGCGAAACCCGGCTGGAGACCTTGCAACAGGCGCTGAAAGACGCGCGGGCGGCCTATCAGACCGGGGCCGACCGTCTGAGCGAACGGCGAACGGCGGCGGCGCGCGAACTGGGCGAGCGGGTTTCAACCGCACTGGCGGGGCTGGGAATGCCGGGCGGCCGCTTCGCCATCGTGCTGGAGCGGCTGGAACAGCCTGCGCCGGCTGGATTGGAAGCGGTGGAATTCCAGGTCAGCGCCAATCCCGGCCAGCCGATGCGACCGTTGGCCAAGGTCGCTTCCGGCGGCGAACTGTCGCGCATCAGCCTGGCGATTCAGGTGATCGCCGCCCATGCCGCCCGTATCCCAACCCTGATCTTCGACGAAGTAGATACCGGCATCGGCGGCGGGGTGGCGGAAGTGGTGGGTCGGCAGTTGCGGGCGCTGGGCGGAGGGCGGCAGGTGCTCTGCGTGACCCACCTACCCCAGGTCGCGGCGCAAGCGCACCAGCAGTTCAAGGCGGAAAAACAGAGCGACGACGCAACCACCCACACACAAGTCGTATTGTTGGAGTCCGAGGCGCGGGTTACGGAAATCGCCCGGATGCTGGGTGGCCTGGAATTGACTATGAATACCCTGGCGCACGCACGGGAGATGGTGGAGCAGGCAACCAGGGAGATGAACCTGAAAGAAGGCTGTTTGTAGCTGCTCGCAGTCACACTCCACCCGCACTACGATCCAGCCCTCCCCACGCCGTTCCCACGCCAGCGCCGATCCCGGTCCGCCGCTGGGGCCCGTCGCTAATGCTATCGCCGTCATGGTTTCTTCCACGCATTGATCAAGCATTGCTAAAAAAATCTCGATGGGTCTTGTGCAAATTCTGGCGGTATTGTATAAATATTGTCTAATATTTTTAGACAAGCTCCACGCTTGCGGAGGATGCACCCATGTCGGGATCGCTGGATCGCTTCAAAACCGCGTTCAACCAGTTGCACAAGGATACGCTGCACCTGCTGGATGAAATCTACGCGCCGGACGTGGAATTCCGCGACCCGGTCCACGAACTCAACGGCCTGCCGGCGCTGCGGGACTATTACGGCCGGTTGTACGACGGCGTGGTTTCCTGTCATTTTGACTTCGAAGCCGAGGTGATCCAGGACCAGCAGGGGATGCTGGTGTGGATCATGCGGTTCCAGCACGCCCGCTTCCGGCGCGGCGAGACCCTGGAACTGCGTGGCGTCAGCCACCTCAAGTTCCGCGACGACGGCAAGGTGTTTCAGCACCACGACTACTTCGATATGGGTGAATTTATTTACGAACGGGTTCCCGTGCTGGGCGGCGTCATCCGCACTATCAAGAATCGCCTGTGACGGGGGAGAAGAAGAACATGAAAATCGCCATCATCGGGACGGGCATCAGCGGTCTGACCGCCGCTTGGCAACTGCACCGGGAACATGATCTGGCGCTGTTCGAGGCCAACGACTACATCGGTGGCCATACCCACACGGTGGACGTGGAGGTCGGGGGACGGAGCCATGCGGTGGATACGGGCTTCATCGTCTTCAACGACTGGACCTATCCGAACTTCATTGACCTGCTGGAACAGCTCGGCGTCGTCTCCCAGCCCACCCTGATGAGCTTCAGCGTGCGCTGCGAGCGCACCGGGCTGGAATACAACGGCGAGAATCTCAACACGCTGTTCGCCCAGCGCCGCAACCTGTTCCGGCCTTCGTTCCACCGGATGATCCGCGACATCCTGCGCTTCAACCGCGAAGCGCTGGCGCTGCTGGACGGGAACTGCGATCTCAGTCTGGAGGCCTGGCTGCGGGAAGGGAACTACAGCCGGGAATTCAGCGAGCACTACATCCTGCCGATGGCGGCGGCGATCTGGTCGGCGGAACCGGGGATGATGGGGGCGATGCCGGCGCGGTTCTTCGTGCGGTTCTTCAAGAATCACGGTCTGCTCAGCGTCAGCAATCGGCCCCAGTGGCGGGTGATCCGGGGCGGCTCGCGCGCCTACGTCGAACCGCTGATCGCGCCATTCCGCGACCGTATCCGGCTGAATTGCCCGGTGGAATGGGTGCGCCGCCACCCGACCCACGTCCAGGTCAAGCCGTGGGGTGGGCCGGTGGAGCGGTTCGACGAGGTGATCATCGCCACCCACAGCGACCAGGCGCTACGGCTGCTGGCTGATCCGACGCCGCGCGAGCGGCAAATTTTGGGCGCGATTCCCTATCAGGAAAACGAGGTGGTGCTGCACACCGACACCCGGTTGCTGCCACGGCGGAAACTGGCGTGGGCGGCCTGGAATTACCATCTGCCGGCGCAACCCCGGGATCGTGTCGCGGTCACTTACAACATGAATATTCTGCAAAGCCTGGACGCGCCGGAGACGTTCTGCGTCACGCTCAACCGCAGCGACGCCATTGACCCGGCGCGCATTTTATACCGGACCACCTATCACCATCCGGTATTCACGGAGGCCGGGGTTCGGGCGCAGACCTGCCGCGACGAGATCAGCGGCGTCAACCGCACCTGGTACTGCGGCGCCTACTGGAGCTACGGGTTCCACGAGGACGGGGTGAACAGCGGGCTGGCGGTGGCGCGAGGCCTGCTCGAATCATCAAGGATGGCCGCGTGATCGCCTGGATTCCTGGATCAGATGGCGCTCTTTCGCCTGTCAGCTAAACCAACATCAAGGGTTTATGGGAACTCACGATGCAGACCATCAACATCCACGAAGCCAAAATGCATCTCTCCCGACTCGTCGAGCAGGCGGCCAAAGGCGAACCGTTCGTGATCGCCAAGGCCGGCAAGCCGCTGGTCAAGGTTATGGCGTTGAACGCGCCCGATCCCGGGCAACGGCAGCGGTTGGGCTTCATGGCCGGACAGATCGCCGTGCCCGATGACTTCGACCGTATGCGAAGCGCCGAGATTGAGCACCTTTTCGGTGGCGAAACATGAAATTGTTGTTGGATACCCATCTGCTATTGTGGGCGGCGGGAATCCCGGACCGCTTGTCGGCAGAGGCGCGCGCTTTGATCGGCGCACCAGAGCATGAACTGTTTTTCAGTGCAGCCAGCATTTGGGAGATCGCGATCAAACGCGGGCTGGGGCGCGATGATTTTCAGGTAGATACCCGACTGCTGCGCCGGGGATTGCTGGATAACGGCTATCGTGAGTTGCCTATCGGCAGCGAACATGCCGTCGCCATTGATAGCCTGCCTCCCCTTCACAAAGACCCTTTTGACCGCCTCCTGGTCGCGCAAGCGATGGTCGAGGGCATTACGCTGCTGACTTCGGATGCGATGGTGGCGCAGTATCCCGGCCCAGTGCGAAAGGTGTGAGGTGCGTCGCTATCATTTAGCCGTTTTCAACAAGTCTTGTACAAAGGCTTGCAATATCGTAGAAATGTTGTCTAATATTTTTAGACAACTTTTACATCGAATGAAGGAAATCCATTTGCACAGTTGCCTCTACGTCGGCCACGTCCGGCACCGGCGGTTTTTCCCGCGCCGGCATG
>ENA-UOWG01000443-UOWG01000443.1-activated-sludge-metagenome-genome-assembly--contig:-NODE-443-length-55333-cov-7.858244_pt1 | contig 55333 bp, 50 predicted proteins | sample MGYA00238147_ERZ761563 | MGnify/ENA primary metagenome ERZ761563 (study PRJEB28884, sample SAMN05720216) | anaerobic digester metagenome | isolation source: active sludge of municipal...
CGGATCGTCCCGCACGTCGATGGGCGCGAGCACGTAGTACGACGGCGTCTGCTGGAACCCCACCGCCCAGTTGAGCCGGCCGCTCAGGTTGGCGTACGCGGCCAGGAAGTCGCCCTGATTGAGGGAGCCGTTGATGTAGCCGGCGAAGATGAGCTGCTCGTCGCCAAGCATGTCGCCGAACTGGATGGCGCCGCCGCCGTAGATCCCGTTGCCGAAATTGTCCCGCGTGTACCCCACGGACGGCCGCGCCGAGTTCTCCGGCGTGAACCGGCGCTTGTACGGGCCGACGGTGAAGCTGCTGGTGTCCGGCAGGAAGAGCGAGGCCGAGTCGAGGAGGCCGATCACGGTGACCTCCCCGACCCGCCGTCCGGCGGTATCGGTGACGACCGGAGCCTGCGCCGCGGCGCGGAAGCCGGAGGGGGTCCGGTAGATCGAGCCGCCCTCGCGCGCCTGCGGGGCGCCCGGCACCTGGACGGCGGCCGGTGCGGAATCGGGTCGTGCCGCGGCCACTGCGACGGAATCGGCCCGCGCCGGAAGCGAGTCCGCCGGCCGTGGCGCAGGGACCGTGTCGGTCCGCGCGGCGAGCGGTGGCGCCGGCGGGGCGGGCCGCCAAGGGGCGCGCTTCAGCGAGCGCGGGTTCTGGATGGTGTAGACGTCGTTGTTCTGGTTCTCGAAATAGACGAACGCGAGCCGGTCGGCTTTCTGCGCCCAACTCAGGGCGGGGGAAAGGGGCGTGGTGGACTGCGCCCCGGTGAAGAGGTTCGTGAGCTGGTAGATGTCACCACCGAGCTCGTACAGGAAGACGTTGGCGATCCCGGTCCGGTCGGAGACGAACGCGAACGACTTCCCGTCCGGCGCCCACTGCGGGCTGATGTTGCGCCCCTCGTCCATGTGCGGCAGGAGTTCGCGCCGACCGAGGTCGAGGTCATAGAGCGCGATGCGGAAATTGCCGTAGCTGAGATCGGTGAAGTTGGTGCCCGGCCCCTCGTCGGTCACGTAGGCGATCGTGTGCCCGTCGGGTGACCATGCCGGCATCAGCTGGGCGTACTTGTCGCGCGTCAGCTGGCGGAGCCCGGTGCCGTCGGCGTTGATCACGTACAGGTCCGAGATGCCGCCTTCCATCCCGGTGAACGCCAGTTGCTTGCCGTCGGGGCTGAACACCGGCGACGCCAGGCCGCTCAGGTTCACCCGGATGCGGCGGACCGCCTTGCGCCGCTTCGGGTCGAAGATGACGAGATCGTCGCCGCCCTTGGCCCGGGCCGCGAAGGTGAGATACCTGCTGTCCGGCGACCACGAGGAAGTGGAGCTGATGTACCGGAAGGTCTCGTAGTTGGCGTCGAACACCGACTTCGCCAGCTTCGTGATGACCTCGCCAGTCTCGCCGTCGGCCAGGTAGTAGTCGATGAAGAAGAAGTTCCGCTCGCTCAGGTAGGCGATCCGCTTCCCGTCGGGCGAGAGCGCCGGCGCGATATGCAGCGTGCCGCCCGAGTGCGCCTTGGTGAGAATCGGCTTGCCGACCGCGGACGCCAGCTGCTTCGACGCGACGTCGGGCAGGTAGGTCTCCTGCACCCAGTCGCGCCACTGGACGGACAGCTGGTTCAGCGTGATCCCGAGGACCCGCTGGAACGCCCCCTCGACGCCGCCGCCGCCCAGCGTGGCGGACAGAATGGCGCCGACCGCCTCGTCGCCCCAGCGGCTCCCGATGTAGGCCCAGATCGAGTGACCGAAGCGGTAGGGGAAGATGTAGGGGTCGTAGGTCAGCTGCTGGATGGTGGGCAGCTTGCCCTGGAGGACGGCGTCACGCAGCCACATGGCCGTCTCGGGCGTGATTTGCCCCAGCGAGAGGTACTCCGCCATCCCTTCCGCGAACCAGAGCGGGGGGTTCACCTGGATGATCGTGGCGACGCCCGCGCCGGCCTTGCCGCGCGACCATGTGTCGTACTGGAACTGGTGCACCATTTCGTGCATCAGGACGTGGTCGAAGTCCTTGTAGGAGCCGGTGAACGGCATGATGGCGCGGTGCTTCATGAAGTCGGTCACGCCGCCGGTCGCCTCGCCGATGTCCCCGCCCAGCGCGTTCGTCTGCTGGAAGTCGGATGCCGAGGCGTAGAGGATGATCGGCTTGCGCTCGATGAACTTGTGGTTGAGCAGGGTCGAGAGCCGGCCGTACGAGCGCTCGGCCATCCGCGCGGCATCGAACGACGCCGCGCGCTCGACCGGATAGAAGTAGATGTCGAAATGCTCGGTGTGGATGACCTCGAAGTCGAACTTCGTGTACATGACGCGGTTCTGCCCGAAATACTGCGCCGACGCGACCGCGGGGACGGCCGAGAGGAGGGCAGCGAGGCACAGCGACCGCAAGGTCATGGGGGTCCGGTGCGAGTCAGGAGTGCGGCGTGAGCGCCGGGGCGTCATCCCAGAGGCGCTCGAGCTGATAGAAAGCCCGCGCTTCGGGGTGGAAGAGGTGCACCACGAAGTCCACGAAATCGAGCAGGACCCACCGGCCCGAAGGCAGTCCCTCGACATGGTGCGGGTGGTGGCCCTGGCGCGCCAGCGCGTCGAGGACGGCGTGGGCGATGCCCCGGACGTGCGCATCGGAGGTCCCAGACCCGACCACGAAATAGTCGGCGGCGTCGTGGAGTCCGCGCAGGTCGAGCACCGTCAGGTCACGGGCCTTCAGGTCGTCGGCAGCCTGGAGCGCGGCGCGCAGCGTCGGGGGGAGGGTGGCTCCCCGGGTCACCCCGGGCTCCGCGGGTTGGGCGGGGCCGGCGGCGTGCCGTCTTCGACCTGGTAGAACACCGCCCATGCCCCCTCCCCAACGTGCGTCCCGAGCACCCCGGTCGCGAGTGAAACGAAGCAGTCCCTCGGCTGGTAGGCCGCCACCAGCGCGTCACGCACCCGCCGGGCCACGTCCGGCGCCTCCGCGTGGACCACGCCGAACCGGATCTGCTTCGGCCGCGGCTGGAGCTTCGCCTCGAGGAGCGAGAGCACCCGGCCGATCAGCGATTCACGGCCGCGGGCTCGGTCGATCGGGACCACCCGGCCGGCGGTGTCGAGCGAGAGGATCGGCTTGACGTCGAGGAGCCCGCCGATCCACGCCTTGCCCCGGCTCACTCTTCCGCTGCGAAGCAGGTTGTCGAACTTGTCCACCGTCAGGAAGACGCCGGACTGGTCCCGGACCCGCTCGAGTTCGGTGGCGATGGCGGCGGCCGGCCAGTTCAACTCCGCCAGCTCCGCCGCCCGCAACGCCAGCATGCCGGCGCCAAGCGAGGCCGACTTGCTGTCCACCAGCCGCACGTTCGTCAGCCCGCCCGCCTTGATCGCGGCCGCCCCCGACTGGAAGGTCCCCGAGAGACCCGAGGAGACCAGCACCGAGATGACGTCCTCGGACTGGTGCCGTGCTTCCCGGAACACCCGGACGAAATCCGCCACCGTCGGCTGGGAGGTGCTGGGCAGGTGCGGCGACGACCGCATCCGTCGGTAGAACTCCTCGGGCTTCAGTTCCACCCGGTCCAGCAGGACCTCGTCGCCAAAAATGACCTGCAACGGCACAAGCGAGATCCCGTGCCGGTCGAGGACGGAGTCGGGGAGGTCGCAGGCGCTGTCGGCGACGACGCCGATCGGCTTCTGCACCCCGTGTTGCAGCCCCCGGTGCTGGGCCTGCATGTCCTCGGCCTTGGTCTTTTCCAGGCTGCCCCAGCGGGACACATAGGTAAAGACGGCGTCGGGGGTGTTCGTATGCACATGGGCGTGCAGGATATCGCCCATGACGGCCACGACGAGCGAACCACCGAAGCCCCGCAGCGCGGCCCGAACCTCGTTGGCCGGGGGGAGCTGCTCGCCGCGGACGACCACCTCGGTGCAGTACTGGAAGTCCTGGTCGGCCGCCACCTCGACGTCCGCGGCCGGGATGGCGAACTCCCCGGTATACCCAGGCTCGGCGGCGAGGATCGGGTCGCCGTCGATGAACCGGACGACGCCCTCGATCATCCGCATGAACCCCATGCCGCCGGCGTCCACGACGCCGGCCTCCTTGAGCACCGCCATCAGCTCGGGAGTCCGGGCCAGCGCGGCCTCCCCCTCGAGGTGCATCTGGCGCATGAACTCGGCGATGTCGGGGGAGCGTGCCGCGGCGCGTTCGGCGGCGGCGGCGGCCTCGCGGGCCACCGTCAGGATCGTGCCCTCGCGCGGGTCGTCCAGGGCGCCGTAGAGCCGCGCCGCGCCGGCGCTCAGGGCGGCGGCGAGTTCGGCGGGGGTGGCGGTGTCCTTGTTTCCGATCGATTCGGCCACGCCCATCAGGAAATGGGCGAGCATCATCCCCGAGTTGCCCCGGGCGCCGAGCACCGCCGCGCGGGCCATGGTGTTCGCGGTGACCGGAAGCGACGCGTCGCCGAGCGCCCGGAGGGCGTCGGCGACGGCGCGAAGCGTCAGGCTGAAGTTGGTGCCGGTGTCCCCGTCGGGCACCGGAAAGACGTTGATGCGGTTGATCTCCTCGCGGCCGGCGGCGACCCAGTCCGACGCGGCGAAGAGGGAACGGGCCAGCCTGGGCCCGTCCATGTAGGCAATGCCGACGCCCATTGGCGGGCGGCCCCTACTCCGCGGCGACCGTGACGCGGACGTCGGCGTGCACCTCGGGATGGAGGCGGACGATGACGGTGTGCTCGCCCACGGCCTTGATGGGGTGGGGGAGCTCGATCCGGCGCTTGTCCACCGTCTTGCCCTGGGCGGCCAGGCTGTCGGCGATGTCCTGGGAGGTGATGGACCCGAACAGCTTGCCTTCCTCGCCCGCCTTGCGCGTGAAGGTCAGTGCCACGGCGGCGAGGCCCTCGGCGGTGGCCAGGGCGGCGTCCTTCTCGGCGGCCAGGCGGACGTTCCGCGCCTTGGTTTCGGCGACGATCCGCTTCTTGTTCCCTTCGGTGGCCTCGTAGGCCAGGCCCTGGGGGAGCAGGAAGTTGCGGGCGTAGCCCGGCTTCACACGGACGAGGTCGCCGGCCTTGCCGAGCGACTTGATGTCATCGCGCAGGATCACTTCCATCATCGGTCCAACCCTCCGGAGGTCGGCGGCGCCATGCGCCGCCGGAAGTCGAGCCAGATATCCGCCAGGCCGAGGAGGGCGACCCCTCCCACGGCGAACGGCAACAGGAACAGTGCACCTACCACCAGCATCACGACGAAGAGGCGCGGCGCATGCCGCAGCGCCGTTGCGAGCACGGCGGAACCGCGCAGGGCATAGAGTCCGACGCCGAACGCGACCAGGCTCGACGCGGGTCCGGCCACCAGGCCGCCGGCATCGAACAGCACCCCGATCAGCCCCACGATCACGACCCAGACGAGGTGGTCGCTGAACCGGAAGTCGTCGAACCGGCCCGGCAGCGGCGCCACCGCCTGCCCGGCGATCCGCGGCGCGAGCAGCGCGGCGAGGCAGAGCCCGGCGAAGAGCAGCAGGGCCATGATGCCCGGGAAGAACGGCGCCATGGGGCGGAGTCCTTCACCGAGGGTGTTGAGCGCCTCGAGCGTGGTCGGGTCGGGGCTCGCACCCCCACGGCTCAGCAGTTCGAGCGCGGCCTGCTCCGCCGCCATCCCCTGGTGGATGACCGCCAGTTCGACGTCCCGCCACCGCAACCCGACGACCGCAGCCAGGGTGGAAACCGCGAGCACCACCGCGCCGGTGCCCCGCAACGCTCGGCTCGAGACCGAGCCCCGGCTGAAGAGCAAGAACAGGACACCGACGCCGGCGGAGAGGACCGCCGAGGCGCGGATCACTTCCTCGAGCAGGCCGCCGGCCTGTGCGGCCCAGAGCGACAGCCAGAGCGTGAGCGCAATGAGCCAGAGCCAGGCGCGCCGCCCATGTGGCCGGCTCGCCGCGAGCAGCACGGCGAGCGGCCCGAACAGAAACGCGGTCATCACGGGCCACGTGAACAGCACGTAGGCCCCGACCGCCAGGCGGGCCCTGAGGGACAGCGGCTGTCCCTCCGTGGGCCGCCCGCTTGCCACGGTCAGCCGCCGTGGCCCTTCAGGTACGGCAGGAGCGCGAGCACCCGGGCCCGCTTGATCGCCGTGCTGAGCTGCCGCTGGTGCCGGGCGCAGGTGCCCGAGAGTCGGCTCGGCAGAATCTTCCCACGCTCCGAAAGGAACCGGGACAGGGTCCGCTCGTCCTTGAAGTCGACGACGCGCACGCCCGATTCACAGATCGAGCAGCTCTTCTGCGGGCGCCTCATTCGTCGTCCTCCCCGTCGCCCTTTTCGGCGTTGGCGGGCACCGGCTGGGGCCCGTCGTTGACCACGATCAGGAAGCGCAGGACGCCTTCGTCGAGCTTGACGGCGCGCTCGAACTCGGGCAGCGCCGCCGGAGAGGTCTCCAGCTTGGCGATGACGTAGTAACCGGTTTCGTGGCGATTGATCGGGTAGGCGAGAGTGCGCTTGCCCCAGTGGGACAGTTGCGGCGCCTCGGCGTCGGGCTGGGCGAGGAGCGCGTGAAAGCGCTCGAGTCGCTCGTTGATTGCGGCCTCTTCGAGGGCGGAATCGAAGATATAGACCGCTTCGTACTGACGGGTCATGACACCTTCCTTTGGACAGTTGCCCCGGCCCGGTGTGGGGCCGAGGAGGAGTATTGTGAGCGGGGAAGTATAGTCGGGATGCGGACTTGAGTCAAAGGGCGGGCACCTTATCTTCCGCCTATGATCCTTCGCTCGATTCAAGTCGGGGTGCCGCGCGCCTACGGGGCCGACGGTGCCGAAGATCCGCTCGACCGTCCCTGGACCAGCGCCATCGCCAAGCAGCCGCTGGCGGGCGCCGTCTGGATCGGCCGGCTGGGGGTGGCCGGCGACATGCAGGCCGACCGCCGGGTGCACGGCGGGCCGGACAAGGCGGTCCTCGCCTACGGGTATCGGCACTACGCCGCGTGGCGGGAACTCCTCGGGCGCCCGGAGGTGGGACCAGGGTGGTTCGGCGAGAACCTGACCATCGACGGCGCGGACGAGCAGGTGGTCTGCATCGGCGATCGGATGGCCATCGGACAGGCGCGGTTCGAGGTGACCCAGCCCCGCCAGCCTTGCGCCACCCTGAACCGCCGGTTCCACCGGAAGGACATGGTCAAGCTGGTGCAGGCGCACCAGCGCACCGGGTGGTACCTGCGGGTCGTGACGGAGGGGTGGGTCGAGGCCGGGATGCCGGCCACGCTCGCCGACCGGCCGTATCCGCAGTGGCCGGTGCGCGTGGCGTCGGAGTTGATGGTGGAGCGGGCCCGCCGGCGGGAAGATTGCGAGCGGCTCGCGGCCTGCCCGGCGCTGAGCGAGAGCTGGCGCGGCACCTTGTTGGCTGCCGCGCCGTCCCGCTGAGGCCCTTCAGTTCCTGCGGTCGCCGAACAGGCGGAGCAGGGAAATGAACAGGTTGATGAAGTCGAGGTAGAGACTGAGCGCCCCGACGATGGCGTACGAACCCACCTGATCGCCCGAGACTTCCAGCGCCATCGCCCGGAGCCGCTGCGTGTCGTAGGCGATGAGCCCCGAGAACACCAGGACCCCAACCACGCCCATCACGAACTGCATCGCATCGTTCTGCCAGAAGATGCCCACGACGCTCGCGAGGACCAGCCCGACGAGCCCCATGAACATGAATCGGCCCATGCCGGTCAGGTCGCGCTTGGTGACGCTGCCATAGACCGCCAGCGCGCCGAACATCCCGGCCGTGATGAAGAAGGTGTTGGCGACCGAGGCGCCGGTGTAGGCGAGCAGGATCAGTGAGAACGTTACGCCGGTAAGCGCCGAATAAGCCAGGAACAGCGTGCCCGCCGTGGCCGGCGCCATCTTGGCCACCCGGGCCGAGAGGTACACTACCAAGCCGAGCTGGGCGATGATCAGCCCGAAGAACAGCACCTTGCTGCCGACCAGCGTGCTGACCGCCGCCGGGGAGCTCGCCACCGCGAGCGCCACCACGGCGGTGACGGCCAGACCGCCGAACATCCACCAGTAGACGCCGCGCAGGAAGGTCGCGATCCGCGCGCTGTCCACATCAGAGACGAACCCGGTGCGCCCTTGTGCGGCGCCGAAGGGATTAGCCATGTATGCACTCTCCTAGACGTTGAATCGAAACAGCATCACGTCGCCGTCCTGCACGACGTATTCCTTGCCTTCCGCCCGCGCCAGGCCCTGCTCCCGCGCCGGCTTCCACCCGCCGACGCGGACGAAGTCCGCGTAGGCCACCGTTTCCGCCCGGATGAACCCGTGCTCGAAGTCCGAGTGGATGACCCCGGCGGCCTGCGGCGCCCGATCCCCCTTGTGGATGGTCCAGGCGCGGACCTCCTTCTCGCCGGCGGTGAAGTAGCTCTGCAGGCCGAGGAGATGGTAGGCGGCGTGGGCCAGCCGGTCGAGCCCCGATTCCGTGAGGCCGAGCGACTCGAGAAACTCGGCCCGGTCCTCCGGCGCGAGTTCGGCCAGCTCCGCCTCGACCTGGGCGGAGAAGGTGACGATCTCGGCCGGTTCCTCGTCCCGCTTGAGCGCCGCTTCCAGCGCCGCGACGTGGGCGTTGCCGCTGTTGATCTCGTGCTCGCCGACGTTGGCCGCGTACAGCACCGGCTTTGCGGTGAGGAGGTTGAAGCCGCGGTAAACGGCGGCCTCCTCGGGGGAGGGGACCACCGACCGGGCCGGCTTCCCTGCGGCCAGCGCGTCGCGCAGGGCCTCGAGGAGGCGGGCCTCCACCTTGGCCTGCGCGTCGCCCGACTTGGCGGTCCGCGCCGCCTTGTCGAGGCGCTTTTCCACCGAGGCGAGATCCGACAGCCCGAGCTCGATGTTGATGATCTCCCGGTCGCGGGCGGGGTCGACGCTGCCCATGACGTGCTGGATATCGTCGTTCTCGAAGCAGCGCACGACGTGGACCACGGCGTCCACTTCGCGGATGTTGGCCAGAAATTGGTTGCCGAGTCCCTCGCCCTGGCTGGCGCCCTTCACCAGCCCTGCGATGTCCAGGAACTCGACGGTGGCGGGAAGGGTCCGCTCCGGGCGGACGAACGCCGCGATCGCGTCCAGCCGTGGGTCGGGCACCTGAACGACCCCGGTGTTGGGCTCGATGGTGGCAAAGGGGTAGTTCGCCACCAGCGCCCCGGCCGAGGTCAGGGCGTTGAACAGCGTGGACTTACCGACGTTCGGGAGACCGACAATTCCGAGTCTGAGCACGCGGAATTATCGCCAGAGCGGGCCTGCAATGGAAGCGGGGCGCTGGCGCGCCGCCGCACCCCGTGGATACAATTCGGGGGCTGTCGAATTTCCCACGCAAGGCGGTTCCTCATGTCACCATCTTCTGTCGTCCCTGGCGCGGCCAAGTCCGCCGCACTACCCGATGTCCGCGAACGGGCCGTGGTCCGGTTCGCCGGTGATTCCGGCGACGGCATGCAGATCACCGGGTCCCGCTTCACCATGGAAACGGCGCTGGCCGGCAGCGACCTCGCCACCTTCCCGGACTTTCCCGCGGAAATCCGCGCGCCGGTCGGCACGACCTTCGGCGTGTCGGCGTTCCAGATTCACTTCGGCTCTGCCGAGGTGGCCACGGCGGGCGACGAGCTCGACGTGCTCGTCGCAATGAACCCGGCGGCGCTCACGACCAACATCAAGGACCTCCGGCCCGGCGGTACCGTCATCGTGGACACCGGGGCGTTCACCGAGCGAAACCTCCTCAAGGCGGGCTACGCCGCCAACCCGCTCGAGAACGGGAGCCTGTCGGAGTTCCGGGTCCTCCCGATCGACATCGGCAAGCTGACCGAGGCCGCCGTCGCCGGACTCGGCCTCACGTCCAAGCAGACCGCCCGATCGCGCAACATGTGGGCGCTCGGCCTGGTGCTCTGGATGTACGGCCGGGACCGCCAGGTCACCACCGACTGGCTCCTGAAGAAGTTCAGCGACGAGCCCGCCATCGCCAACGCGAACGTGGCGGTGCTGAACGCCGGGCACGCCTTCGGGGAGACGGCGGAGCTGTCCGGCGAACTCCGCCCTGTGTCGATCGGGGCGGCCCCGGCGGAACGCGGCACGTACCGGACAGTCAGCGGCACGGAAGCCATCGCCTGGGGGCTGGTGGCCGGGCTCAAGGCGGCGGGGCTCGAGCGGATGGTCTTCGCCGGGTATCCGATCACGCCCGCCTCGCCGGTCCTTCAGGTCCTGACGGGGCTCCGGGCCCACGGCGTCGTGACCTTCCAGGCCGAGGACGAGATCGCGGCCATCTGCGCCGCCATCGGCGCCTCCTTCGCCGGCTCGCTGGGCGTCACCTCCTCGTCGGGTCCGGGCATCGCGCTCAAGACCGAGGCGATGGGGCTCGCCATCGCGACGGAACTGCCGCTCATCATCGTGGACTCCCAGCGCGCCGGGCCGTCCACCGGCCTGCCGACCAAGACCGAGCAATCCGACCTCTTCCAGGCCGTGCTGGGCCGCAACGGGGACGCCCCGCTCGCGGTCATCTCCGCCTCGACGCCGTCGGATTGTTTCGACGTGGCCATCGAGGCGGTCCGCCTCGCGACCAAGTACATGACGCCGGTGTTTCTCCTGACGGACGGGTACCTTGCCAACGCCGCCGAGCCGTGGAAGATCCCCGATCCGGCGTCGCTGCCGACGTTCCCGGTGCAGTTCCGCACCGACCCGGAGGGGTTCCAGCCGTTCCTGCGCAACCCGGCCACGCTGGCGCGGGTGTGGGCCCGTCCGGGCACGCCCGGCCTGGAGCACCGGATCGGCGGCATCGAGCGGAGCGCCACCTCGGGCAACATCTCCTACGACCCGGACAACCACGCCACCATGACGGAGCTGCGGGCCGCCAAGATCGCCGGCATCGCGGCGGACATTCCGGAGCAGGAGGTGTCGCAGGGCGAGGACCGCGGGGAGCTGGCCGTGGTCGGCTGGGGCTCGACGTTTGGGCCGATTCACATGGCGGTGCAGCGGGCCCGGGCGGAGGGGCGCCGGGTATCGCATATCCACTTGCGGTACATCTCGCCGTTCCCCCGCAACCTCGGCGACCTGCTGAAGCGGTTCGACCGGGTCATCGTGCCGGAAATGAACAACGGACAGCTCGTGATGCTGCTCCGGGCCGCGTACCTGGTGCCGGCGGAGCGATTCAGCCAAGTGAACGGGAAGCCGTTCAAGGTGTCGACCGTGCTCGACGCCATCCGCGAACGAACCAGCGGGAACGGAAAGGGAGGTGCCGCATGACCGCCACCACCGCGCCGGTCAAGATGCAGCCCAAGGACTTCGCCTCGGACCAGGAGGTCCGGTGGTGCCCCGGCTGCGGCGACTACGCCATCCTCAAGGCCGTCCAGAAGGTGCTGGCCGACATCGGCGCGAGCCGCGAGAACACGGTCTTCGTCTCCGGGATCGGGTGCTCATCCCGCTTCCCGTATTACGTCTCGACCTACGGTTTCCACACCGTGCACGGCCGGGCGCCCGCCGTGGCCACCGGCGTCAAGCTGGCCAACCCGGCGCTCGATGTCTGGGTCATGACCGGCGACGGGGACGGCCTGTCCATCGGGGGCAATCACATGCTCCACGTCCTTCGGCGAAACGTGGACCTGCAGATCGTGCTCTTCAACAACGAGATCTACGGGCTCACCAAGGGGCAGTACTCCCCGACCTCCCGTCAGGGCACGGTGAGCCCCACCTCGCCGCTGGGCTCGCTCGAACGCCCGCTCTCCGCCGCCACGTTTGCCCTCGGCGCCGGCGGCAGGTTCGTCGCGCGCGGCATCGACACCCAGCAGGGGCCGCTGGTCGAGGTCCTGAAGCGGGCCCACGCCCACCGGGGCGCGTCCTTCGTCGAGGTGTTCCAGAACTGCCTGGTCTTCAACGACGGCGTCTTCGACGAGTTCACCGAGAAGGCGGTGGCGGAGGAGCGGCAGCTGCACGTCGAGCACGGCAAGCCGCTGCTTTTCGGCAAGAACCGCCAGCAGGGGCTGCGGCTCGACCCCGCCGCGCTCGCGCTCGAGGTGGTGACGCTGGGCCAGGACGGGGTGACGATGGAGGACATCGTGGTGCACGACGAGACCAACCGCGCGCTGGCGGGGATGCTGGCGGCGCTGGAGCCGCCGGGCCCCGTGGCCCTCGGCGTCCTCTACTGCGCCCCGGTGCAGGACTTCACGACCGCGGTGTTCAACCAGCCCGCGAAGGGCTCGGGCGACATCGTTGCGCTGCTCAAGCAGGGGAAGACTTGGACAGTATAGGGCGGGGAAGCGGGGACGCGGGGAGGTAGGAATGACAAGGGGCAACCAGCGATTGGTTGCCCCTTGCAATTGCTCGTGCAAATATCAAATCCTTGCCCCGCTTCCCCGCTTCCCCGCTTCCCCGCTTCCCCGCCTATTTCGCCAGGCTCGCAAACCAGGGCGCCAGGACCAGGCTCACCACGCTCATCAGCTTGATCAGGATGTTCATGGCCGGGCCGGAGGTGTCCTTGAACGGGTCGCCGACCGTGTCGCCGACCACGGCGGCCTTGTGCGAGTCACCCCCCTTGCCGCCGTGCGCGCCGCCCTCGATGTACTTCTTGGCGTTGTCCCACGCGCCGCCGGCGTTGGCCATGAAGAGCGCCATGAGGACGCCGGTGACGGTGGCGCCGGCGAGCAGGCCGCCCAGCGTCTGGACGCCGAGGAAGGCACCGACTAGCACCGGCACCGCCACGGCGGTGACGCCCGGGACGATCATCTCGCGGAGCGCGGCACGGGTGGAGATGTCTACGCAGCGGGCGCTGTCGGGCTTGGCCGTGCCTTCCATCAGCCCGGGGATCTCGCGGAACTGGCGGCGGACCTCCTCCACCATCCCCTGCGCCGCGCGGCCGACGGCGGTCATGGTCAGCGAGCCCAGCACGAAGGGCAGGGCGCCGCCGATGAACATGCCGATGACGACCATCGGGTTGACGATGTCGAGGCGGAGCACCTCGCCGGGGGGCGCCACGGCGGTGGCGAACGCCGAGAAGAGCGCGAGCGCCGTCAGCGCGGCCGACCCGATGGCGAAGCCCTTGCCGATGGCGGCGGTGGTGTTGCCGAGGGCGTCGAGGCCGTCGGTGATCTTCCGGACTTCGGGGCCGAGGCCGCTCATTTCGGAGATGCCGCCGGCGTTGTCGGCGATGGGGCCGTAGGCGTCCACCGTCATGGTGACGCCCACCGTGGCCAGCATCCCGACCGCGGCGATGGCGATGCCGTAGAGGTCCGCGGCCCAGTACGACACGAAGATGGCCACCCCGATGAGCAGGATCGGGAGGAGGGTGGACATCATGCCCACGGAGAGGCCGGCGATGATGTTGGTGGCCGCGCCGGTGCTCGAGGCCTGGGCGATGTCCCGCACCGGGCGGCCCGAGGTGAAGTACTCCGTAACCGCGCCGATGGCGATGCCGCTCACGGTGCCGGCGATGACGGCGTAGAAGGCGCCCAGTTCCGGCCGGCCGTCCATGCCGAGCGCGAAGTGGTCGGCGAGCCACCAGGCCGCGACGAGGAAGAGACCCGCGGCGATGAGGGTCGTGTTGCGGAGCGCGCTGGCGGGATCACCGTGTTCGAGGAGGCGCATGGCGGCGATGCCGACCACGGACGCGCCGAGCCCGGCCAGGATCATCAGGATGGGGAGCGCTACCGCGTTCATCCGGAACATGTCGGGGATGACGGGACTGGTCGCGGCGAGCGCCACCGTGGCGATGACGGCGCCGACGTAGCTCTCGAAGATGTCGGCCCCCATGCCCGCCACGTCGCCGACGTTGTCGCCGACGTTGTCGGCGATGGTGGCAGGGTTGCGGGGGTCGTCCTCGGGGATGCCCGCCTCGACCTTGCCGACCAGGTCGGCGCCGACGTCGGCGGCCTTGGTGTAGATGCCCCCGCCCACCCGCGCGAAGAGGGCGATCGACGACGCCCCCATGGCGAAGCCGCTCAGGATCTCGGCGAAGCGGGTGAAGCCGAGGAGGTCGGCGGTGGCGGGGTCGAGCACCAGCCAGGTGACGGCGCCGATGCCGATCAGGCCGAGCGACGCGACGGCGAGGCCCATGACGGCGCCGCCGTTGTACGCCAGGAAGAGCGCCTTGCCCTGGCCGACGGTCCGCGCCGCCTCGGCGGTGCGGACGTTGGCCTTGGTGGCGGCCTTCATGCCGACGAGCCCGGCGATGACGGAGCAGACGCCGCCGAACAGGTACGCCCCGGCCGTCCACGGCCCGATGGCCCAGGCCAGGAGGGCGGCGACGAGGAGGAGGAACGGGGTGAGGACGGCGTACTCGCGTCGCAGGAAGGCCATGGCGCCGTCCTGGATCAGCCCGGCGAGGTCCTGCATCGCGGCGGTACCCTGGGGCTGGCGCCGCAGGTAGACGTAGATCGAGGTCGCGATCAGCAGTCCGGCGATGCCGCCGGCCATCGCGTACACGGGGAAGTTCGTCACTCAGCCTCCGTTATATCGGTTCATGGCCGGCTCGATGCCCTCCGCCAGCCAGCATTCGACGGCGTCCGCCATCGGATCCAGCAGCCCTGTGAGCGCCTCCCACTCCTCGGGGGCAAACGCGTCGAGCACGAAGTCGGCCAGGTCCCGGTCGCCGGGGGGGACGGGACCGACCCCGATCCGGAGGCGGGCGTAGTCCTGGCGCATCAGCGCCCCTTCCACACTCTTCAGCCCGTTATGCCCGCCGGCGCTCCCGGCACCCCGCAGCCGGAACCGGCCGGCGGGAAGCGCCACGTCGTCCACCAGCACGAGTAGGTCTTGCGCGGGATCGAATCCCGGAAACGAACGGAGCGGGGCGAGTGCCGCCCCGCTCCGATTCATGTAGGTCGTCGGCTTGATCAGCCGGACGTCCGTCCCGTCGCGTCGACCGCTCGCTTCGCGGGCCCGTTCCGCCCGCCGAAACGCCCCGAAGCCCCAGCGCTTCGCCAGGTGGTCGGCGAGGACGAACCCTGCGTTGTGCCGGGTCCGTTCGTATTCGGGGCCCGGGTTCCCGAGTCCAAGAATGGCGCGCAGGGCGTCACTCCTTGTCGTCGTCGCCGTCCTCGGCCTTCGGCTTGCGGATCAGCTCGGGCTCGGTCGACGCCACCTCGGCGACCGGGGCCGCGACTTCTTCCGTGCGCGGCGCCACGACCGTGCAGACCGGGACGTTCGGGTCGTCAAGGATTTCGCCCTTGGCCAGGACCAGGTCCCGAACGAAGATCGAGTGCCCGATGGCCAGGTTGGTGACGTCCACGTCGATGCTGGCCGGGATGTCGCCCGGGAGGACCCGGATCTCGATGTCGCGGTGCACGAAGTCGAGCACGCCGCCGAAGTTCCGGACGCCGTCGGGGATGCCGTTGAGGTGGACCGCCACCCGCACGTCCACTTCCTCGTCGGCGTGGATCTCGTAGAGGTCGAGATGCACGATGGTCGAGGAGCGCAGCGCATGCCGCTGGATATCGCGGAGCAGGGCCTTGATCGGCGCGCGCCCGTCGACGGTGACGTCGAGGATCGTGCTGCCCGTCATGGACGGCAGGAGCCGGGAGAGGGCGCCCGCGTCGATGGCGAGCGGCTCGGGCTCGCGTCCGTGCCCGTAAATGACCGCGGGCACCTGGCCCGAGCGGCGGAGGGCGCGAGCGGCGCCGGTGCCGGTCTGAGAGCGGGAGGCCGCCGCGAGATTCACCTGTTGTGCCATAGTCCGATCCTTCGAGGTAATGGACGCCGACGCGGCGCCGTCAATCGAACAGCGAGCTGACCGACTGGTCGCTGTGGGTGTAGCCGATCGCCTTGGCCAGGAGGCCGGCGATCGAGAGAACGGTCAATTGCTTGAAGTGCCGCTCCGGCGGAATGGCGATCGTGTTGGTGACCACCACTTCCTTGACCGGCGACGCGGCCAGCCGCTCGACGGCCGGTCCGGACAGCAGCGCGTGCGTCGCGCAGCAGTACACGTCGTTGGCCCCGAGCCGCTTCAGCGCGTGCACCGCTTCCGACATGGTGCCCGCGGTGTCGATCATGTCGTCCGGGATGACGCAGTCCCGGTCCTTTACCTCGCCGACGACGTTCACGACTTCGGCGATGTTGGCCGACGGCCGCCGCTTGTCGATGATGGCGAGCGTGGCGTTGAGCCGCTTGGCGAAGCCGCGCGCCATCTTGGCCGAGCCGACGTCGGGCGCCACCACCACCGGATCCTTGAGCCGCTTCTGCCGGAAGTGGTTCACCATGGCCGGCGCCGCGTACAGGTGGTCCACCGGCAGGTCGAAGAACCCCTGCATTTGATGCTGGTGGAAGTCCATCCCCAGCACCCGCGACGCCCCGGCCATCGTCACCATGTTCGCGACGAGCCGGGCGCTGATGGCCACCCGCGGCTGGTCCTTCCGGTCCTGCCGGGCATACCCGAAGTACGGGATGACCGGGGTGACGCGCGCGGCGCTCGCCCGCTTCGCCGCGTCCATCAGGAGCAGCAGCTCCATCAGGTTGTCCGCCGGCGGGTTGGTGGGCTGGATGATGTAGACATCCCGCCCGCGCACGTTCTCGTCGATCTTGACGAAGATCTCGCCGTCGGCGAACCGCTTGATGGTCACCTTGCACAGCGGCTGACCGAGATGCTGTGCCACTTCCTCTGCGAGCGGCCGGTTAGCCGTGCCGCTGAGGAGAAGAATGTGGCTGCGTTCGAGCGAAATCGGCGCCATAGAGCCCTCAAATGTAACCGGGCAACGCGGGGAGAGTCAACTCGCGCGGGGACAACAGGATCCGACGGCGGGAGGATTGGCCCTGGTGGATTCGAACCACCATTCGCAGATCCAAAGTCTGCTGTCCTGCCATTGGACGAAGGGCCAGTGGATTCAAAGGTAAAGCATTGAAGTCAAAGGAGAAAGGACCGAGGCCGGGGCACTCGTGGCACCCCGCTACCCGCCCGCCGTCACCTCGATCAGGCGGCCGTGCTTTCGGCCGAGCATCATCGCCGCGTCGGTGCGATCGGCGGCCGTCCGGTACACGGCCAGGAACGCCGAGCCGGAACCGGTCAGGCGGCAGAGCAGCGGGCGCGTGCCCGCCAGCGCCTCGAACGCGGTCTTGAGGCCGGGCTTCCGGGCAAACAGGGCGGCCTCGAAGTCGTTTCCCGCCATCCGGGCGACGTCGCCCCAGCCCCGCAGTGCGTCGAGGTCGAGGGCCAAACCTCCCCGCTTCGTGGAGTCTCCCCCTTGGTCGATCCAGGCGTACGCCTCCGTGGTCGGCATCCCCTCCGGGGGTACCAGCAGGAGGGCCGGCGCGGCGGGAAGTGGCGGGAGCCGCAGCATCCGCTCCCCATGGCCCCAGGCGAGCGCCAGCCGCGCCTCGCTCAGGAAGAAGGGCACGTCGCTCCCGAGGCGCGCCGCGAACTGAAGTAATTCATGGCTGGGCACCGGACCGCCGGCCAGCTGGTTGACCAGGATCAGCGCGGCCGCCGCGTCGCTCGACCCGCCGCCCAGTCCGGCTTGCACCGGGATTCGCTTCGTCAGCATCAGGTGGACGCCGAAGCGCCGACCGGTCGCCTGCAGGACCATCTCCGCCGCGCGCACGGCGAGGTTCTGCTCGGCGGGCCCGACGTCGGCGCCGTCGACGCTGATCGTCACGCGGTCCCCGGGCCGCCGCTCCGCCGTCAAATCGTCGGCAAGGTCCAGCAGGCAGAAGAGGGTCTCGAGGGAGTGGTAGCCCGACGCCTCCCGCGCGAGGATGCGCAGGAAGAGGTTCGCCTTGGCCGGCGCCTTCCGGGAGAGGGGTCCGTCAGGCACTTGGCGGGGCGGCGCGCGCCGTGGCGAACAGTCCGAGTCCGGTCCTAGTGGCCGACCAGACGCCGAGCACCGTGATCGGCACGAAGGTGGTGAGGTGGTACCCGACGGCGTAGGCGACGGCCTGGCTCGCGCCGATGCCGTAGAGCGCGAGGACGGCGGTGATGACCGCCTCGAACGGCCCGACGTAGCCGGGCGCGGAGGGCACGGCGATGCCGAAGGCCAGCACCCCCTGCAGCACGACGGCGCCGGTGTAGCTGACCGGCAGGTCGAACGCGAAAAAGGCCAAGTAGAACGAGAGCGCGTTGACGAGCCAGAGCACGATCGACCAGGCGACTACGCCCGCCAACCGGGCGGGGGACTTCAGGACCGCGAGCCCCTGGCGCAATCCCTCGATCATCTCGACGAGACGGAGCGCGATCCGGTCGGACGGGATGAGCCGGCGCACGCTGCGCTCGGCGGCCTTGGGAAATGCCACGACGAGCCCGGCGCAGGCGAGTGCCGCGAGGGCCAGCAGGCCCGCGGTGGTGGCCACCTGCTGTACCGGGATCCCGGCGACCGCGAGCCCCGGCGGCATGCCCGGCATGAGCAGCGCGAGCGCGAGCAACCCCACGACGGTGAGGGCGTCGAAGACGCGCTCCACCGCCACCGAGGCCAGCGAGGTGGTCAGCCGCGCACCGGTGAGGCGGCTGGCGGCGACCGTCCGCACCACTTCGCCGGCCCGGAACGGAAGGAGGTTGTTCGCGGCGAACCCCATGGCCACGGCGTGCCAGAGGGGGAGCCAGGGGTAGGGGTCGCCGTTCTCCAGGCGCAGGAGGAGGCGCCAGCGGATCAGCCGAAGCGGAAAGAGGGAGGTGGCCACCACCACCGCCGCGAGGAGCCAGCCGAGCCGGACGGCGCGGAGGTACCCCACGGTCTCCGCGAGGTCGACGTCCCGGAACGCCCACCAGAGGAGCAGTGCCGACACGGAGATGGCGAGGAGCAGCTGCCAGATGCGGTGGCGCGAACTGGTCAAGCGGAAGGCTCGAGGGCCAGCGGCACGAGGTCGAGGAGTTCGTCGAGCAGCGGGCGGATGCGCTGGAGTTCGGCGCCGCCCCGGAGCATGCCGGAGAGGTCGCGCCGCACCTGGTCGGCCCGGCGCAGGGCGGCCTCGCCGCGGTAGAGGAGGGTGCCGATCTCCACCGCGTCCTCGGCTGCGGCCTGGGGCGGTGTCGCCACCGTGGGAGCCGAGGGCCGGCCACCACCGTTGCTCCCGGAGGTACGGCCCCGGGCGCCCGAGAGGCGGGCGTACGTCAGGAAACTCCCGGCCAGGGAGGAATCCTCGACCGTCTCCGCGGCGACGAGATCCTCGGGCTCGAGCTCCGGCGCGAGCCGCTCCACGGGGACGATATCGTCGTCGGGGGCGAGCGATTCGATCGGGACGATGTCATCGGGCGCCTGCCCGAGCATCGCCGCCAACCCCGCCAGTTCCGTCGACGCCTGCTCGGGGTCGCTGCGGGGCCCGAGGCCCCTGATGAGGGTGCCCGCCGAGCGGAGCGCGGCCGCGAAACCGGACGGGTCTCCCGCCGCGGTCCCGTTCACGATGGCGAGCCGCACTGCGCGCCCGAACGTGTCCAGGCCGTGCCCGATCGTCGCCGCGGCAAGACGGGGCGAATCGAGCGTCCCGGTGAGGCTGAAGAGCCGCAGGTCGCGCTGTGTGTCCGACTCGAGTCGCTCCAGCTCGTCGGCCGCCTGCACCAGGAACTCGCCATGGGTCAGCAGTTCGACGGATCCGAGCGTCACGGCCGCGGGCTGCTCCGGCGGCGTCCCCGGCCGGACGATGCTCGGCTGGCCGATCGGGCTCAGGGTCTCGATGCCGACCACGTCGCGGTCGTCGGCGAGGCGCCGGATGAGGAGCGAGGCGAAGTGGCGAACCTCGGGCGCGTTGGCCACCGGCCGGCCGGAGTCGGCCACGTCCCGGGCGGCGCGAGTCAGGGCCTGGGCCGCGGCGTCGAAGACCTCGCTCACGCCGGCGGGGGGGGCGCTGGTCCGGAGCAGCCCGCCCACCGCCATCTCGAGGCTGTCGAGCATCTCGGGCAGCGGCGAGAGGTCGGTGAGCGCGGCAAGGCCGCGGAGCGACTGCATGCGGCGCAGGATGTTGTGGAGGGGGTCGCGCGCCGTCGGATCCGCCTCGAGGGCCCGGCCGGCGCGGTCGAGGGCGCTGGCCACCAGCGCGCCCTCCCGGGCGACGAAGGCGCGCACCCCGGCGTTCAGCTCCCCCCGGCTCCGGGTGGCCGGCCGGCTCCCCTCCGGCGGGCGGCCGCTGATGGATTCGAGCGCGCGCGAGAGCCGATCGGCCCGTGCCGAGTCGTCGGCAGTCCACTCCCGGGCCTGTCGGACCAGCAGCTTGAGGTCGTCCACGGACTGCCCGACCACTTCAGCCAGAGCGGCATCCCACGCGCGCGCCCGGTCGTGGTAGGCGCGGGCAACGCCCTCCAGCGCCCCGGCCGCCCGGGTGATCTCGGGCTGGTTGGCCATCAGGGCGGAGCCGCGCAGGGCGCGCGCGTACCGGACGAACTCCTCGGACGGCGGGCCGCCGCTGGTGGCCGCCAGTCGGGCGAGCCGCTCGAGGTACTCGCCGGCTTCGAGCGCGAAGAAGTCAGTCGGGCCGAGGGGACTGGGCATGTCGAAACAAGTTAGGGTGTGCCGGGTTCCCGGGAAAGGTTACGGCCGTCCGGAGCCGGTGCGGGCGGCGGTCATGAGGCCCCGCATCCGACGCACGGCGCCCTCGAGGCCCTCGAACACGGCTCGGCTCACGATGCTGTGCCCGATGTTGAGTTCCTCGATTTCGGGAACCGCCGCCACCTCGCGGACGTTGAGGTACGTCAGGCCGTGGCCCGCGTGGACGGCGAGGCCGAGTTCCGCCGCGTGGCTTGCCGCGTGCCGCAGCTGTTCGAGGGCGGCGGGGCCCTCGCGCCAGTGGTGGGCGTAGTCGCCGGTGTGGAGCTCGATGGCGGGCACGCCGAGGTCCTTGGCGGCGTCGATCACGTCGAGGACCGGGTCGATGAAGAGACTGACCCGGCACCCCGCCTCGTCGAGCCGCCGGATGGCGTTCCGGAGCCTGGCGTCCCGCGAACTGACGCGCAGCCCCCCCTCGGTGGTCAGCTCGTCCCGCCGTTCCGGCACGAGGGTGGCCTGCAGCGGCCGGAGTCGGCAGGCCAGCTCCACGATTTCGTCGCTGGCGCCCAGCTCGAAGTTGAGCGGGGAGGGGAGAGACGTCGCGATGGCGACCACGTCCGCGTCTTGAATGTGGCGGCGGTCCTCGCGCAGGTGCACGGTGATGCCGTCCGCGCCGCCGGCCATGGCGGCGCGTGCGGCCTCCAGCGGATCGGGCTCGTCGGTCTTCCGCGCTTGTCGCACGGTGGCGACGTGATCGATGTTCACGTACAGCCTGACTGGCGTCATTGCTCGCACTCCGCGCGCGGTTTACGTTTGAAGCAGTTCACTTCCCAAGGCGGATGGCCCGTGACTCTGCGCTGGATTCCCGGTTTGCTCCTCGTCGCGGCCTGTGCAGGCGGCGGCGCGGGGAGCGGTGGTCCGATGGCAAACCGCTCTCCCGAGACGACCGTCAAGGCGTTCCTGGCGGCGGCCAAGGACACCAACCTCACGTTGATGGCCAGTTACTGGGGCGGCGCGTCCGGTCCGGCCGCCACGAGCAAGCAGCCGCCGGACTACGAGAAGCGCATTCGCATCATGCAGAAGTACCTGACCAACGACTCGGCCAAGGTCGCCAGCCTCGGCACGGTGGACGGCCATCCGGACCAGGTCATGGTGACCATGCGCATCTTCGTGGGCAAGTGCCAGAATTCAGTGCCCTTCATCGTGGGCAAGTGGAAGGACCAGTACCTGGTCCAGAACGTCGACGTCACGGCGGCCGCCAGCCCGGGTCGGCCCTGCGACGACCAGGGGAACCCGATGTAGGCTCCGGCCGCCCTACTCGGTGAGCTCGATGAGGATCCCGGCGGTGGACTTGGGGTGCAGGAACGCGATGCGGCACCCGCCGGCGCCGGTGCGCGGCACCTCGTCCACGAGGCGGTAACCGGCGTCGCGCGCCTGCTGCAGCGCGGCGTCGAGGTCCGCCACGCGGTAGCAGACGTGGTGGATGCCGGGGCCGCGGCGCTCCAGGAATTTCGCGATCGGCGAATCGGGCAACCGGGGCTCAAGCAGCTCCACCTCGGAGTCGCCGAAGGGGATCGACACGATGGTGGCGCCGTCGGCGGTCTCGGCGGGGTGGGGCGCGAGGCCGAGCACGTCGCGGTAAAACGTCAGGGCCTCGCCGATGTCGTGGACGGCGATGCCGATGTGGGCGATGCGAGGGGTGTCCGGCACGGAGACTCCGGCGTGTCAGGTTGGTTGGCTTGAACTTAACTGCGGGGCGCGCAGGCGCGCACCCCGCCGCACACTGGGAGGTTGGACGGACATGGGGCAGAACACGATTGACGTAACCGAGAGCACCTTCGCCGCCGAGGTCGAGCAACACAAGGGACTCGTGCTCGTGGATTTCTGGGCCACGTGGTGCGGGCCATGCCAGATCATCGCACCCTCGCTCGACCAGCTGGCCGCGGAATACGCCGGAAAGGTCCGGATCACGAAGCTGGACGTGGACGCCAACCAGCGGGTGGCGGCCAAGTTCAACATCCGCTCGATTCCCGCGGTGCTGTTCTTCAAGGACGGCAAGCACGTGGACACCATCATCGGCGCCGTCCCCAAGCCGGCCATCGCGTCGAAGATCCAGCACCACCTCGCGGCGTAAGGCGTCGCGTCCCGGGCCGCCCGATCGGGCGGCCCGTCCCGCCGGGGGTCTATGCTCGTCAGCGGCACACGGCTGCTCCATTCCGCCATCCGACTGAGCGACGTCGCCTTTCCGGCGTCGGACACGCTGATTGCGCGCACCCGCCTCATCTATCTCCACCTCGACAACCTGCTTTCGTTCGCCAAGCGCGACCGGGACGGCAAGGTGGACGCCTACTTCCTCGGCTATCTCCCGGACGAGTTGATCCTGCTCTTCTTCCAGCGCGGCGAGCTGGTGACGGCCGCGGGGATCGGGTCGGGCCAGCGCACGGTGCTCCCGATCGCCGAGGCGGTGCGCCGCCTGAAGGCGGACCCGGAGCGGGGCGAGGCGGCTTACTGCGCGGCGCCGACCGCCCAGCTCGAGTTGATGTACCAGGCCTGCGCGGCGCCCGCAGAGCCCTGGGTGGTGGATTCGAAGCACCCTGAGTTGATCTTCCCCCGGGTCGTGGAGGAATCGCTGACCGGGGCGCTCGAGATCATCTCGAACGGCCGGGTCAACTACCTGCAATTCGACCACGGGAAGTTTTCCGGGGGGTACTTCTACGCGCGGCCGGAGTCGGTGCCGCTGCCGGCGTACATCGAGGGGATCTTCCAACCGGATGCCGACGGCGTCCAGCCCGCGCTCGCCGTCAGCGGCGTGCCGCCGGCGGCCGGCCTGCCTGTCCAGGTGCTGCCGTCGCAGGTGCGGATGTACCGGGAGCTGTACCTGCGGATAGCCGGCGCCATCGAGGCTGAGCTGCCCGAGGACGGGCACCGCAGGGTGGACCGAGTGACCAGCAGGCTGCTGCCCGTGCGGACCGCCCTCGGCCACATTCTCCCCTCGAACGGCGGCGACCCGTCCATGGTGGCCACGCCAGCCGCCGAACTGACCGCGGACCTGGCCGCCTGGACCGGCGCGCTGCTGTCCGAGATCGAGGTGGTTTCCCCGGGCGCGGGCCCCCGGATTCTGCAGGCCACCACGCGGGACCAGCGCCACCTGCTGCAGGCCGCCGGCTTCTATGCGCACTTTCCCTGGAGCCTCACCTGGTAGACCCCGGCACCCTCTACGTCGTCGCCACCCCCCTCGGACATCTCGGAGACCTGACGACTCGCGCCGCCGAGGTCCTTCGAGCCGTCGATGTCGTGGCGGCGGAAGACACCCGCCGGAGCCGGACACTGCTCCAGCACATCGGCGCGACGCCCCGCATGCTCGGCGTGCACGCCCACAGCGAGGCGAGCCAGGCGGAGCCGATCCTGGCGCTGCTCCACGCCGGGCGGTCGGTGGCACTGGTGACGGACGCCGGGACCCCCGGCATCAGCGACCCGGGCGCGCGCCTCGTCGCCGCGGTGCGTGCGGGCGGCTGCCCGGTCGTCCCTATCCCCGGAGCCTCGGCGGTCGCCACTGCGCTCTCCGCGTCGGGATTGCCGGCTGACCGGTACCTCTTTCTCGGGTTTCCGGCGCGCAAGGGCAGGGAACGAGAGGCGGAGCTTGCCCGGGCGGCCGCGGAGCAATGGACGGTCGTCTTTTACGAGGCGCCGCCCCGCCTCGTCGCCCTGCTGCGCGACCTGGCCGACGCGTGCGGGTCCGGGCGGCGGGCGGTCGTGGCGCGTGAACTGACCAAGATGCACGAGGAGTTCCGCGCCGGGACGCTCGAGGAGCTGTCGGAGTGGTACACCGAGCACCCGCCCAAGGGCGAAATCACCCTCGTGCTCGAGGGCGCCCCGGCCACCTCCACCGCGCCGCCGGACCCAGAGACGCTTCGCGCCCAGGCCGCGTCGCTGCTGGCGGAGGGGCTGTCACGGAAGGACGTCGTCCGCCAGCTGACGGAATCGAGCGGACTCGGCCGTAATGAGGTGTATCGCCTGGTCATGGAGCTCCCGTGATGCACGCCGGGCCCGCCGTCCGGGGCCGTTTCGTTTCGTTTCTGTCCCTCGTCCTGCTCGCCGGCGTCGCCCCGCTTGGCGCGCAGGAAGACGGGGGTGTGACCATCGGCCGCCTGCACTATGACGGGGGTGGCGATTGGTACGCCAACCCCTCCAGCCTGCCCAACCTCCTCGCCGCGGTCCGCGCCCGGACGGACCTCCAGGCGGCCGAACGCGAGCGGGTCGTGATGCTGTCGTCGCCGGCGCTCTGGGAGGTGCCCTACCTCTACATGACCGGGCACGGCAACGTCCGCTTCAGCGACGCCGACCTCGTCACCCTCCGGCGTTACCTGCAGCAGGGCGGGTTCCTCCACGCGGACGACAATTACGGGATGGACGAGTCGCTCCGCCGCGAGCTGGCCCGGCTCTTCCCTGACCGGCCGCTCGTGGAGGTGCCGCTCGATCATCCCATCTACAACCTCGTCTACCAATTCCCTCGCGGCGTTCCGAAGATCCACGAGCACGATGGAAAGCCGGCCCAGGGCTTCGGCATCTTCCTCGACGGCCGGCTTGCCGTCTTCTACACCTACCAGTCGGACCTGGGCGATGGGTGGGAGGATCCCGACGTCCACAAGGACGCCCCCGAAGTCCGCGAGGCCGCGCTCCGGATGGGTGTGAACCTGGTCGCGTACGCGGTGGGGACCGGCCGGTGAGTGCGCGGAGCACCCTGGCCGCGCTCAGCGCGCTCTCCGCTCCGCTGCTCCGGCGCATGGCGGTGGGCGGAATCACGCTCGTGGCAGGCGCCCTGCTGGTGGTGCTTGCGGCCGCCGCCTGGCTCGCCCGGCTCGGGGTGGTGGAGACCCTCTGGTGGGTCCCGGCGGCGTGGGTTGCCGCCGCGGCGGTCTCCTTCGCGGCGGTCGGCTTGGCGCTGGTACGCTCCCGGTCGCTTGGCGTGCTCCCGCTGGCCCGGCACCTCGAGGCCGAAGGGACGTGGAGGCTCGGATCGCTCACCGGGATGCTCGCTGCGCCCGCGGCGGGCGTGAGTGCCGACTTGTACGCGGCCGCCGACCAGGCACGCGCCGCCGACCTCGCGGAGCGAGGCCCCGGGGCGCTCGCGTCGGTCGGCGAGGGGGTTCGACGCTACAACAGGATGGGTGCGCTCGCGCTCCTGCTTGGCGCCGTTGGGCTTCTCGGCGCCGGGCCGGGGCGCGCGCCGGTGCGCATGCTGTGGCATCCGGCCGAGGCGCTCGGTCTGGCGCTCGGCGCCGTGCGAGTGGAATCCTCCGCGCTGGCGGTGGACCGGGGAGAGGCGGTCTCGCTCACGGTCCGGGCGCCCGGCCGGCGCGCGCTCACGCTTTGGCGGCGCGCCCCGGGAGAGACGTGGCGCTCCGACGAGGTGCAACTCGACTCGGTGGGGGAGGGTCGCATCTCCTCGGGCCCGCTGACCGCTGACTTGTTCGTACGCGCCACCAGTGGAGGCAGGACGTCTGACACATTGCACGTCACCGTCCGCATCCCCGCGTTCCTCGGCTCCCTGTCCGTGACCGCCCAGTACCCGACCTACCTGGGGCTCGAAGACGAGCTCCTCGACGTCGGTCCCGACTCGATCCTCCTGCCAGAGGGGACGCGCCTCCTGGTGGAGGGGGAGGCGACGGCCCCGCTCGCCAAGGCCGCGCTCGTCGGTCCGAAGGGCGCGACGGTGCTCTCGGTGGATGGCGGCCGCTTCAGCGGCCGGGTGCTGCCGGTGGCATCCGGTGCGTACCGCCTGGCGCTGGCCACGGTGAACGGCTCGCCTCTCGCCGGAGACGACGCGACGCTGCAGCTCCGGCTCGCCCCGGACAGCGCCCCAGAGGTGAGCATTCCTGTCCCCGGGGCCGACACCATGGCGCCGCTCGGGCTCACGGTCCCGCTGGTCATCGACGCGCACGACGACCACGGCCTCGCATCGGTCACGATCGTGAGCCGGCGCATCAGCCGGCTGGGCCTCGAGGATCCCGAGCGTCGCGAGCCGGTCGTCGTCCCTACGGGCGCGCCTGAGCGGGTGATGGTGCCGTTCCTCCTGGGGCTGGAGTCCCGCGCGCTCCTCCCCGGCGACACCGTCCGCTACTACGCCGTGGCCGTCGACAACGCGCCGCGGCCCCGCACCGGCCGGTCGCGTGAATACGTCCTGCGCTTGCCCACCGTGGCGGAGATGCGTGCGGCGGAGCGCGCCGCCACGGAGTCGGTCGGGGCGCAGCTCGACGCCCTCGCCGCCGCGAGCAAGCAGCTCCAGCGGCAGACCGAGGACCTGTCGCGGGAGGCATCGCGGTCCGCCGCAGAGACTTCCGGTCGGCGGGACGCGTCGTCCATGTCGTTCGAGGACGCGAAGCGGGCAGAGGCCGTGGCGCGTCAGCAGGAGGAACTGGTCCGGCAAGCGGAGGAGACGCGGGAGGCCATCGCGGCGCTCCAGCGGGCGGCGGAGGAGGCCGGTGTCCAGGATCCGGAGTTCAAGCGCCGCATGGAGGAGATCGCCGAGCAGCTCGAACAGGCGCTGACGCCGGAAATGCGGCAACAACTGGAGGAACTCCGGCAGGCGCTGAGCCAGCTCGACGCCGCCCGCTCCCGGCGGGCGCTCGAGGAGCTGGCCGAGGCGCAGCGGCAGTTGAAGGAGGTGCTCGAGCGGAGCCAGACGCTCTTCGAGCGGGCGGCCATGGAGGGCCAGATGGCTAACATGGCCGCCGAGGCACGGGACCTCGCGGAGGAGCAGGGGCGCTGGAACGAGGACGTGGCCCGGACCGATTCGGCCAAGGCGGCGCGGCAGGAGGAATCGCTCGCGGCCCGCGCTGATTCACTCGCGTCGGATCTGCGGGAAGCGGCCGGGGACATGGAGAAGATGCAGGGCGAGGCGCAATCGCAGCAGCTCGAATCGGCGGCGGAGGCGGCGGAGGCGGCGGCGCAGCAGATGAAGCAGGCGGCCGCGGCGGCCCAACAGGGCAAGCCGGACGCCGCCAGGCGCCAGGGAAAGCAGGCGGAGCAGCAGCTCGACGCCATGGGCCAGCAACTGGAGCAACAGCGCAAGGATGTGCAGGGCGAATGGAAGGCCGAGGTGATGGCGGCCATCGACCAGATGATGGCTGAAACCAGCCGGCTGGCCGACCGGCAGCTTGCGATCACCGAGGCGCTCCGGAGCGGTGAGTCATCGTCCTCCTTCCGGGCGCAGCAGGCCGCGGTGGAGGAAGGGGTGGAAAAGCTGACCGAGCAGTACAAGAAGGTGTCCGGCGAGAACGCACTCGTGCCTCCCCAGATCGGCGCGACGCTCGAGGCTGCCCGCCGGCAGATGGGCGAGGCCAGGGCGGCGCTCTCGACTGCCGTGCCCGGACAGCGCGAAGCCGGGGCGAGGGCAGGGGAGGCGGTGGACGCCCTCAACGCCGCCGCCTACCAGATGGCCCGTGCGCGGGGGGACGTCTCGGGCTCCGGCTCCGGGTCGGGGCTGGCCGAGGCGATGGAGCGCATGAACCAGATGGCACAGCAACAGGGCCAATTGAGTCAGCAGGGCGCGCAGATGCTGCCGATGGTGGGTGGCGGCGCGATGCAGGAGCAGATCCGCCAGCTCTCCGCCCAGCAGCGGGCCCTGGCCGAGCAACTCGAGCGGCTCCGGGCCGAGACGCAGTCCGAAGGCGCCGGCGAGCTGGCGGGCGAGGCGCGCGACCTGGCCCGGCAGATGGAGGCGGGGCGGCTCGATCGCCGGACGGTGGAACGACAGGAGCGGCTCTTCCGGCGGATGCTCGACGCCGGTCGCACCCTGCAGGGCGAGGAACGGGATGACCAGAAGGAGCGGAAGAGCACCACCGGCTCCCAGGACGAGGTCCGCCTGCCCCCCGCGCTGAGGGCGCAGCTGGAAGATGAGTCGATGCAGGTGCGGATCCCGAGCTGGGAGCAGCTCCAGCAGCTCTCCCCGGAAGACCGGCGCCTCGTCCTCGAGTACTTCCGGCGGTTGACGGAGCGGCCCACCAGGTGAGGCGCGTACTGTGGCTGGTGCTCGTGCTCCTCGGAGTTGCGCGCGCGCTGGCGGCGCAGACGGAGTTGATGGCGCGCGCCTACGAACAGGAGCGGCGGAGCGACTTCAACGCCGCGGCCCAGGCGTACCTCGAGGTCCTCCGCCAGTATCCAGACAACCTCTCCGCGCTGCTCGGGCTGGAGCGTGCGCTGACGCCGCTCCACCGTGAGGCCGACCTGGCAGGGCCCGCCGAGGCGTTCCTGGCGCGGAACCCCTCCGACGTGGCGGCCTACTCGGTCGCGATGCGCGGGTGGGCCGCGGCCAACCGACCGGACAGCGTTGCGGCGGTGGCGAGGCGGTGGGCCAGGGTCGAGCCCGGGAGCGAGGCGCCGTACCGGGAATGGGGCAACACGCTTATCGCCCAGCGGGATGGCAGCGGTGCGCGTCGTGCGTACCTCGCGGGGCGCGAGCGGCTCGGGGACCCGTCGGCGATGGCCGGGGAACTCGCGCTCCTCGCCGCTGCCCAGAACAACTGGGAGGAGGCCGCACGGGAGTGGGGCCTCGCCATGGACCGGTATCCCGGGTATCGCCTGACCGCGCGCAACGCGCTGGCCCGGGCGCCAGTGGCGGATCACGAGCGGGTCCTGCGGCAATTGTCTCGCGGCACTCCCGCCGCCCGGAGGCTCGCCGCCGAGCTCGGCGTCCAGTGGGAAGATCCGGACGCGGCCTACGCACTGCTGATGGCCAGCCTGCCGGTGGCCGGCAACGAGTCGCTGGATGCGCTCCGGCAATTTCTCGACGCGGCGCGCGGCATCGAGGGGCCGGCCGCTGCACGGGTCCGGGGCCAGGTCCTCGAGCAGATCGCGGATCGGTCGAACGGCGCGGCGGCGTCACGGATGCGGCTCGAGGCGGCGCGTTCCTACGCCGAGGGGAACGACGCCGCCTCGGCGCGCCGCATGCTCTCCGCGCTCGCCGCCGACGGCAGCACGCCCCCGGACATGGCGGCCGGCGCCACGGCCACGCTCGTGACGGTCCTGCTGCGCGAGGGACAGGTCGAAGAGGCGGAGCGCCAGCTTGGTGGGCTGCGGCGGAATCTTGGGGAGGAGAACGCCGCCCGCCTGACGCTCCAGGTCGCAGACGGCTGGGTCCGCCAGGGCAATCTGGACCGCGCGGAGGCGGTGTTGGCCGGGGACAGCACGGTGGAGGCGCTTGCGATGACGGGGGTCATCCGTCTCTATCGCGGCGACCTCTCCGGTGCCGCGACCGCGCTCCGATCGGCGGGACCGTTCGCCGGGAGCCGCGAGGAGGCCACGCAGCGCACCGCCCTGCTCGCGCTGATCCAGCCGATTGAGACCGACTCCCTGCCGGCACTCGGTGCGGCGCTGCTCTCGCTGGCCCAGGGCGATTCCGCCGCCGCCGTCGCCAGGCTCGTGACTGTGGCGGATGGCCTCCCCGCCGCGGGAGGAGGTGCGGAGCTGCGGCTCCTGGCTGGGCGCATCGAGACGGGGCTGGGACGCCCCGACGAGGCGGAGCGGCTCTTGCGCGCGGCGGCCGACTCCTCGGCGCCCGCCACCGCGCCCGCGGCCGAACTGGAACTGGGCCGTCTCCTCCTCTCGGTCGGGCGCGGGACGGAAGCGATCGCCCAGCTCGAACACCTGATCCTGACCTACCCTGGGAGCGCTGCGGTGCCCCAGGCCCGCCGAGTCCTCGACGCCGCCAGGGGCGGCATCCCCGAAAGCTGATGCGTCGCCGCGATTTTCTCCGAAGCGCCACCGGCGCGCTCGCAGGGGCGCCGCTGCTCGCGTTCCCCCGCTTGGGGCGGCGGCGGGCTCCATGGCTGCTCGTCCCGATGGACGACACCCAGGCGGACCATCTCAAGGCGTACGGCGTGGTGTTTCGCCTGCTCGAGCGCGGCGGCCGCGCCGAGTGGTTCCTCAACTATCGGAACGGGGCGTTCCTCATCCCCAGCGACGCGGTGACCGCGCGCGACACGGCGCTGGCGGGCGTGACGAGCGAGCCGCTCGACGATGGCGCATTGCTCGGCATCCGCGCCGAGATCCAGATGGAGAACATGGAGGCGGTGCCGCTCGAGAAGGCCCCGAAGGTGGCGGTGTACGCCCCACCGAATGCCGCGCCATGGGACGACGCCGTCACCATGGCGCTTCGGTACGCCGGGATCGACTTCGCCAAGGTGTGGGACTCCGAGGTGCTCGCTCCGGCCGGCACCGGGCTGGCCCGGTACGACTGGCTGCACCTGCACCATGAGGACTTCACCGGACAGTACTCGAAGTTCTATCTGACCTACGCCGGCGCCCCCTGGCTGGCGGAGATGGTCGAGCGGAACACCGCCATGGCGAGGGCGCTCGGATTCTCCAGCGTCCCGGCCGAGAAGCGCGCGGTGGCGGAGGCGATCGCCGCCTACGTCCATCAGGGCGGCTTCCTCTTCGCGATGTGCGCGGCCACGGAGACCCTCGACCTGGCCCTGGCCGGCGCCGGGGTGGATATCGCGGCCGCATACGCCGACCAGACGCCGATGGACCCCAACGCGACCGCCAAGATGGACTGGAGCCGCGCCCTCGCCTTCCAGGACGCCCGGCTCGAGCTGAGTCCCAACGTTTCCCAGTTCTCCGACATCGACGGCCACGAGGTCAACGCCATGAGCCGCCGCCAGGAACTCGGGAGCTTCCGGTCGTTCAACTTCAGCGCCAAGATCGACCCGGTGGCCACGATGCTGGTGCAGAACCACCGCGAGACGATCCCCGATTTCTACGGGTTGACCACCTCGTTCCGGAAGAGCCGGATCAAGCCGGGCGTGACGATCCTGGCCGACGAGCCGGGCGCCCCGTGGGCCAAGTATCTTCATGGGGAGCATGGACAGGGGACCTGGACCTTCTACGGCGGACACGACCCGGAAGATCCGCAGCACCAGATCGGCGACGCCCCGACCGACCTGTCGCTGCACCCGCACTCCCCAGGGTACCGGCTCATCCTCAACAACGTGCTGTTCCCGGCCGCGAAGAAGAAGGAACTCAAGACGTGACCATGACACGACGCGGCCGGCTCCTCCTCGGGCTCCTGCTGTTCCCCTTCGCCGCCGCCGCCCAGGCGCCCCGCATCACCCCCGCGGGCGATCCGTCGGTGCAGTCGGACTCCATCTACCGGCTCGCGGTCGATCCCCGCGACCATCCCGACGAGTCGGCGGTCTTCCTGCTGGACGACGGCGTCATCGTGGTCGAGGCGGACGGCCGCGAGTCGCGGACGTTCCGCCAGGTGGTGCAGGTCCTCAAGCAGTCCGCGGTCGAGGGGCTGGCCGAGCACTCCTTCTCTTGGTCTCCCGACAACGAGCAGTTCACGCTCAACTGGATCCGGGTCGTCCGACCCGACGGCTCCGTGGTCAGCGCCGGGCCTGCGCAGCAGCAGGAGAGCGACGTCCCCGCGGCGATGGGCGCGCCGGTCTACGCGAACCGCAAGGTGCTGCGCGTCTCGCTGAGCGGCGTGGCGGTGGGCACCATCGTGGACTACAGCACCACCACGGTGAAGACGCGCGCCTGGGTCCCGGGCGACTTCTACCAGTGGTGGGGGGTCAGCACCGGCCTCAGCGTCCAGCGCTCCCGCCTCATCGTGGACGCCCCGGCCACGGAAGCGCTCCGGATCAAGGAACGCAATCTCAACTTTGCCAGGCAGACGACCCGGGCCGGCGATCGCCAGGTGCTGACCTGGGCGACTGGCGGGCTGAAGCAGGTCGAGTCCGAGGCGTACGCCGCGGACTCGAACGACATCTACATGTCGGTGGCGCTTTCCTCGCCACTGACCTGGGGGGATATCGGCCGCTGGTACGGCGGGCTGGCCGCGGACCGGTACGCCCTGCCGCCGGACCTCGCGGCGCGGGTACGCGCGATGGTGTCCGGGGCCCGGAGCGCCCGGGATACCGCGGCGGTCGTCCAGCGCTGGGTGGCCCAGGACATCCGGTACGTCTCGATCGCCCTCGGCATCGGCGGGTATCAGCCGCGGACGCCGGCGGAGGTCGTGGCCGCCGGCTTCGGCGACTGCAAGGACAAGGCGACGCTGTTCGTGGCCGCGCTTCGCTTGCTCGGCTTCGACGCCGTCACGGTTCTGGCCAGCAGTTCCGGCGGCGTGGACCGCGCGCTTCCGTCGATGGAGCAATTTGACCACGCCATCGCCTACGTCTCGCTACCTGAGGGCAGGGTCTACACCGACCTCACGGTGGCGTTGCTCCCGTTCGGCCTGCTTCCGCCGGCGCTGCAGGGGGAATTCGGCCTGGCGGTGCCGGCCAGGGGCGCGGCCGAGGAACTCACCTTCCCGCAGGAGACCCCGGCCGATCGACTCTCGCTCATCGAGTTGAGCGGCAGGCTCGACGCCGACGGCAGGTTTCACGGGGCCTATGCCGAAGAGATGACTGGCTCCCGGCAGTGGGAACTGCGGGACGCGTTCGAGACGCCGATGGACTCAGCGGGCCGCGCGAATTTCGCCCGGCGCATTGCGCAGGGGTGGTTCCCGGGCGCCAAGGGAGACAGCCTCCAGACGTTCAGCGGCCTCGACCTCTCCGAACCGGCGCGGGTGTCGCTGGCGGTGCAGGACGGCCGGGCGCTCCGGCGGTCGGGCGACAACTGGATCCTGGAAAATCCGGTCGGGAGCATCGGGAAGTTCACCGACGCGGCCGACGCCCTGGAAGCGGAGCCGGTGCGGCTGTTCCCGATCGACGCCGCGAAGGTCTTCGGCCCGGAAGAGAACGTGATCAGGGTCCGGATCGCCCTGCCGCCTGGGTGGCGGCCGCAGCTCCCCCCCTCGGTGCACGCCACGAGCGTCTTCGGCGAGTACTGGGGCACCTACGCCTTCGCCGACGGCACTCTCGAGATCACGCGGCGAATCGTCGGCACCCGCGGCATCTTCCCGCCGTCGCGGCTCGGGGACCTCGTCACCTGGTTCCGCGCCATGGGGGAAGACGACGCCCCCTTCATCCTCATCGATCCAGCGCCCGCTCCGTGAAGCTGTCCGAGGCCCGCATCACCGCCGAGGCGACCGCGCTCCTGGCGGCCGAGATCCGCGCCGCCGGTGGCCGCGAGGTCTCGTTCGTCGCCGACCTGGACGAGGCCGGAGTGGTCACCACGGTGCGCGCGGTGGCCCGCGGCACCGTCCAGATGGTGCTGGCCCTGCCGGGCGCCGCCCGACAGGGGCAGATGATGCTCCACAATCACCCGAGCGGAGAGCTCGAGCCTTCCGAGCCCGATCTGGCCGTCGCCGCGCGCCTGCATGACGGGGGCGTCGGTTTCGGGATCATCGACAACACGGGAAGGCGGCTCTACGTCGTCGTCGAGGTGCCGCGCGGGCGAACGCTCGAGCGCCTCGATCCCTACGAGGTCGTCGCCACCCTGGGCGAGGACGGGCCGGTGGCGCGGGTGCTCGGCCAGTACGAGGACCGCCAGAGCCAGCGGGACATGGCGGCGTATATCGCCGACGGGTATAACGACGGGGGCGTGCTGGTGCTGGAGGCCGGCACCGGGGTGGGAAAGTCGTTCGCCTACCTGGTGCCGGCGCTGGCCTGGTCCCGGGTCAACGGGGAACGGACGGTCATCAGCACCAATACGATCAACCTCCAGGAGCAATTGGTGGGGAAGGACCTCCCGATGCTTCGGGAGGCGCTCGCGGAGGATGGCTGGGCCCCGAAGTTCGCACTGCTGAAGGGATGGCGGAATTACCTCTGCCTGTCCCGACTGCAGCACGCCACGGGCGCGCAACAGAGCCTCCTGGAGCCGGAGCGGCAGGACGAACTGGTGTCGCTCGCCGAGTGGGCGTCGCGCACGGCGGACGGGACACTCAGCGACCTGGCCGTCCAGCCGACCAGCGAAGTATGGGACGAAGTGTCCGCCGAGGCCGACCTCTGCACCCGGGTGCAGTGCGCGTACTTCGATCAGTGCTTCCTCTTCAAGGCGCGGCGCCGGGCGGCGGAGGCGGACGTCGTGGTGGTCAACCATCACCTGCTGGCCGCCGACCTCGCCGTGCGTCAGGCCTCGGATAATTGGGAGGAGGCCGCAGTCCTCCCGCCCTACCAGCGGCTGATCCTCGACGAAGCGCACCATCTCGAGGACGTCGCGGCCTCGCACCTCGGCACCCAGGTCACGAGCCGTGGCGTGCAGCGCCTGCTCGGCCGGTTCGAGCGGAACCGGAAGGGACTGGTCCCGTCGCTGGTCATGGAGCTGTCGGGTCGCGGCGACTTGCTCAGCCGCGCCAGCCTCGACCTCGTGCGTGAGCGGCTGATGCCGGCCATCGGCGACGCGCGGCGGGCCGCGGAGCAGCTCTTCCTCCGCCTGCACGGTCTGGCGGAGGCGGGAGGCGGTGGGCAGCGCCGCCTGACGGAAGAGTTCGAGAAGGACGAGGTCTGGGAGGAGGGGCTCCGGCTGGAGCTCGACGCCTTGCTGTCCAGCTTCGACCAGATCAAGAACCAGGTCGAGACGGTGGAGGATCGGCTTGCGCAGGTGGAATCCACCGAGCGCGGCGACCAGCTCCTGCAGGAGATGCGAGCGGTCGTCCGTCGTCTCAACAGCGTGTCCGACGGGCTGAACCGCACGCTCCGCCCATCGGCGGGCGGGGACCCGACGGTCCGGTGGATCGAGCGTTCGGGGGCCAAGCGGCAGCATACCCAGCTGTCGGCCGTGCCGCTCGACTTGGCGCCCGTGCTCCGACAGCTGCTGTTCGAGCGGCTGAAGACGGTTGTCCTGACGAGCGCCACGCTCGCGGCGGGCGGCGAGTTCGACTTCCTCGAGCGGCGGCTGGGGCTCGCGATTGCGCCGAGCCCGGTCACGATCCGGGAGATCTTCTCCTCGCCCTTCGACTATCCCTTGCAGTGCCTGTTCGGCGTTCCTGACGACTTTCCGGACCCGCGCGAGGACGAGGCGGCGCACGACGCCGCGCTGGCCCAGGCGGTCACCGACCTGGCGCACGCCGCGGACGGCGGCCTCTTCGTCTTGTTCACCAGCCACGCGGCGCTGCGGCGTGCGGCGCAGCAGCTCCGGGGGATGCTCGACCCGCGCTGGCCGCTGCTGGTCCAGGGGGAGAGCAGCCGGGACACCCTGCTGCGCCGCTTCCGCGACGCCGGCAACGCCATCCTGCTGGGCACCGACTCCTTCTGGGAAGGGGTGGACGTGCCTGGGCGGGCGCTCCGCGGGCTCGTGCTCTGCAAGCTGCCGTTCAAGGTGCCGTCGGAGCCGATTACGGCGGCGCGCCTCGAACGGCTGGCCGAGGGAGGAGAGGATGGGTTCATGGGATACCTCCTTCCGCACGCGGCGCTCAAGCTCAAGCAGGGCTTCGGGCGGCTGATCCGGTCGACGTCGGACGTCGGGGTGGTGGTGCTGCTCGACCGGCGCGTGGTGACGAAGCGCTACGGACCGCTGGTGCTGGCCGGACTGCCGAGGGCCGAGCGGGTCATCGGGTCCTGGGCGCAGGTGCGAACCAAGTGCGAGGACTTCTTCGCACGTCACGGGATGGGAGTGCTGGAATGAGTCCGTTGCGGCCGTCGAAGATCGTCTGCGTGGGCCGAAACTATGCGGAGCACGCCAAGGAGCTGGGGAACGCCGTGCCGGAGCGGCCGCTCCTCTTCTTCAAGCCGCCGAGTTCGTTGATCGCTCCAGGGGAAGCCATCGTATTGCCCGCGGCCTCCTCGCGCGTGGAGCACGAGGCGGAGATCGGCGTGGTGATCGGCCGGCGCCTGCGCCGTGTCACCCCGGTCGAGGCGGAGCTGGGCATCGCCGGGTTCACCTGCGTCAACGACGTGACGGCGCGCGACCTCCAGAAGACCGACGGGCAGTGGGCGCGGGCCAAGGGATTCGACACCTTCTGCCCGGCGGGACCGACGGTGGCGGAGGGGCTCGACTGGCGGACCCTGGAGGTGATCGGGCGGGTGAACGGGGAGGAACGGCAGCGGGGACGCACGGCAGAAATGATCTTCGACATTCCCCACCTGCTCGCCTACATCAGCGCCATCATGACACTGGAGCCTGGGGACCTGGTGGCCACGGGCACGCCGGCCGGCGTCGGGCCGCTCGCCCCGGGCGACGTGGTCGAGGTGGAAATCCCGGGGGTCGGCCTCCTTTCCAATCCTGTTCGGAGCGACACAGAGTCATGACGTCTATCAGCGCGCGCCTCGCCGCCCTCCCCGGATACCCGCTCGCCGAGCTGCCCGCCATCAAGCGGCGCCTCATCGCGGAAGGTCGGGACGTGATCGATCTCGGGGCGGGGGACAACGACACGCCGCCGCCCCGAGTGGCGGTCGAGGCGCTCAAGGCCGCCATCGAGAACCCCGCCAACAGCAAGTACGGATTCCAGCAGGGACACCCGGCGTTCCGGCGCGCCGCGAGCGACTACGTCCACCGGCGGTTCGGGCACCGGTTTGACCCGGCGACGGAGCTCGTGCCGCTGATCGGCTCCAAGGAAGGGCTGGCGCACATGCCCTTCGCCTTCCTGAATCCCGGCGACGTGGCCATCGTGCCCGAACCGGGGTATCAGGCCTACCTCGGCGGGACAGTCCTCGCCGGCGCGGAGCCGCACATCGCGCCGCTTCGCGCGGACTCGGGGTTCCTCGTGGATCTCGACCGAATGCCGGCGTCGGTCCTGCAGAAGGCGCGGCTCCTTTTCCTCAATTATCCCAACAACCCGACCGCCGCGGTGGCATCGCTCGAGTACCTCGAGCGGGTCGTGGCCATCTGCCGGAAACACGAGATCATCCTCGCGTACGACAACGCCTACTGCGACATCGTCTTCGACGGGTACCGCGCCCCCAGCATCTTCGAAGTACCGGGGGCCGACGAGGTCGCGATCGAGTTCTTCTCGCTCTCCAAGAGCTTTTCGATGACAGGGTGGCGGATCGGGTTCGCCGTGGGACGCGCACCGTTCGTCGGCCCGCTCACCCAGGTGAAGACCTACACCGACACGGGGCCGTTTCTCGCGGTGCAGGAGGCGGGGGCCGCGGTCCTCGACAAGGCGGAGGAGCTGACTGCGCCGATCTGCGCGGAGATCGCCCGCCGGCGGGACGCCGCGGTGCCGGCCCTCCGGGCCGCCGGGTTCCAGGTCGAACTTCCCAAGGCGGCGATGTACCTCTGGGTCGGGCTGCCATCAGGGGTGAACTCGAAGGCCTTCGCGCGTCACGCGCTCGAAGTGGAAGGGGTGCTCGTGCTTCCGGGGAGTGCGTTCGGCCCGGCGGGGGAGGGCTTCTTCCGGATTGCGCTCACCGTCCCGGCGGAGCGGCTGACGGAATCGGTGCGGCGGCTCGCCAAGGCGCTCGCGGGAGTGCAGGGAGCGGGGGGTGAGTCGGCCGCGTGACCTCCAGCTCCCGCGGCCGGCCGGCTGGCCGCCGTGGGCCGTCGCCGCGAGCGTCGTGCTTCACCTGGCGGCGCTCGGGGTCCTCGTCCTCCTGTTCGTACCCAGCGAACAGGCGACGGAAAACCACTTGCTGAGTCCGCTCGCGACGCGTCCGCCCCGTCGCGAGGTTCTCATTGCGCTTCTCCCTACTCCGAACCCGCTTCCTTCACCGCCAGGCACACGCTCGCCGCTGCCTTCGACACCCCCGGGACCGGTCGACGACCGCCGCGTTGTCGCCCCGACGCCGGCGGGTGGCGCGCCGAGTGATACCGCTCCGGCGTGGGCGGCACCCGACCAGGAGCCGGCGTCGTCCTGGCGTGCGCTTGGCAGTGGAGTATTGTGGGACCGGCGCGCGCCGGCGGCGTCCGAGATGGCGCGCACCCACGCCGAGCTCACCGACAGCGCGGTCAAGGCCATCATCAACCACTATCTCGATTCGCTCGCAGCGCTGCCGGGGGGAGGGCGGCTACTGCCGCCATCCTGGAAGGGAATGATCGGGGGGCGTGAGTACGGTATCGACGGGCAGTGGATCACGGTGGCGGGGGTCAAGATCCCCAGCCTCATCCTCGCGCTGATTCCGATGCCGAACGGCGGCAACGAATCCAAGGCGCTGGACGTGCAGGGACGGATGCGGGCGCAGGACTACGAGCTGGCGCTCCCACGTCAGGCGGCGGCCGTGGACCAGCGGGAGCAGATCAAGGCGCTTCGAGAACAGGTGGCCGCTGAGCAAGAACTCCGTCGCCGGCAGCGTGTGCCGCCGCTCGAGGCGACGGTCGAATGAGTCCCATGTCCTTCCAGGAATTCGAGCCGCCTCCGGGGCTCCGCGAGCATGTCGCCTGCTACTGGGGCGCCGAGATCGGCGCCGTGGAGGCGGGGCACATGCACCAGGTCATTCCGGACGGATGCGTCGGACTGATCGCAACCCGGCGCTCCGACGACTCGACGCATCTCACGTTGCAGGGCCCCCGACTCGACGCACTCTGGATCCCAGTGCATGAGGGAGACCGCTTTTGGGGCGTCCGATTCTGGCCGGACGCCGGCGCGCTGCTCCTTGGGCGGCCGGCGCCCGAGCTCCTCGGCAGGCTCGAACCGGCGGCCACCATCCTGGGGCCGCCCGCCGCGTACCTCGCGGCGCGGCTGGCCGATTGCGACACGGCAGCGGCGGCCAGTGCCGAGTGGGGTGTGCTGCTGGGACCGATGGTCTCGGCCTGTCGGCCGCTCGACGTCGTCGTGCGCACGGCGGTCCTCGCCATCGTGGCCGCCAGGGGGGAAGCGCCGCTCGCCGATCTGGCGACGGCGGTGGGCCTGGGCCCCCGCCAGCTGCAGCGGCGATTCAGCGCGGCCGTCGGGCTCTCGCCCAAGCAGTTCGCCCGGGTCCGGCGGCTCCGCGGTGCGCTGTCGCACGTGGTCAAGGGTTCCCCGGTGAGCTGGGCGGCGGTCGCCGCGGACCTCGGCTTCGCCGATCAGGCGCACCTCATCCGGGAATTCGGCGCCCTCGCCGGGCTCACTCCGGTGGCCGTGGCCGAACGGGTGCGCCAGATCGGGCTGGATGGCGTGCGCCCATGACGTCGCATTTCTTCAAGCCACCCTCGACGGCCCAAGGTACCTTGGGACGCGTGCGCCTCCCGGCTGGGAGCGACGCAATCACCGACTATTTCCGAGGAGAGCACTCGATGCGACGGCTAGGATGGATGGCGGCAGGCGTGGTACTGGCGATGGCGGGCGCCGGCGCGGCCGCGGCACAGGGACGGCCGGATCCCGTGGCGCTGCTGGCGGCGCAGCGGCAGGCCATGGCGCCGCTCGCGTTCATGGATGGCGTCTGGCGCGGCACGGCCTGGAATGTCGATTTCTCCGGCCAGAAGCACACCTTGGTGCAGACCGAGCGGGTGGGGCCGTTTCTCGACGGGGCGGTGAAGGTCGTGGAGGGCAGGGGGTACGATGCCGACGGGAAGCTCGCGTTCAACGCCTTCGCGACCATCTCCTTCAACCCCGCCACGAAGGCCTACACGATGCACTCCTACGCGCAGGGCAGCGTGGGCGACTTCACCCTGACGCCGACGGCCGACGGGTTCGTCTGGGAAATCCCCGCCGGGCCGATGACCATCCGGTACACCGCCACGATCAAGGACGGGAAGTGGAATGAAGTTGGCGACCGATTGATGCCCGGGAAGGACCCCGTGCGCTTTTACGAAGGTAATCTCGAGCGGGTGGGGGATACGGACTGGCCCGCCGCGGGCGCCATCGGCCCGAAGTAGCCGGCCCCCAGTCTGAGTTGTTACATGGGGCCGCTTCCGAGCGGCTCCATTTTCTTGATGGCACTGCGGTTGACCAGGATCCGGATGTGTTTGCTCTGGGCGTCCACGGGGACGATGAAGAAGAAAGGACGGTTGGGGGGGAACCGGTTGGTGAGGCCGATCATCACTTCGCCGTCCGGAAAGTGCAGGGCGACCGGCGTCGACCCCTTGATGCGCGGGTCGGCCGGGTCGAGCGCATGCACTTCATGGCGCGCCATGTCACCTTCCAGGGAGCGGACGAAGAAGAGCGCCTTGAGTTCCTTGAGCTTGATCTCCGCGGTGCTACCCTCGGGCGGGCGTACGTGAAAGGTCGGCCGGGTCGGGTCCACGTCGAGGCTGGTGCCCTTGAGCAGCTTGCCGTCGAGATACCGGGCCACCACGAGGTTGCTCATCGGTTCCCCCTGGGTTCGGGCGCTCGTCTGGATCGCCCCGATGTGGCTGCGTTACGGAGTGAACACCGCGGCTCCGCCCTCACCGTCGGTGATGACCCCGATGCCGGTGTTCAGGTTTCCATACGCCGCGGCTCCTCCGCCGTACCGCTCGTTCACACCAGTGCCCATTCGGGACAACTGGGACGCCAGGGCCCGCAGATTGGCCACCGGGGGGCCGCCCTCGCTACCCGCGTACCCCTGCCCGTCGAGCCAGTACCGGCCGGGCGCGATCGGTCCCACGAGCTGCTGCAGCCCGGCGAGGTCCTGCGCCGGCAGTTGCCGGCCGTTGACGTACACACCGGTGGTGCCTCCCGAGACGTTCGCTGGCAGGGGCCCGCCGATTGGGAGACCCGCCACCGTGAATCCGATGGTCGGTCCGCCCTCCTGGCCCCATCCCCCGGAGGTCGCGTCGTACCAATAGCGGCCGTCAGGCACCCGGACCTGGAAGAGCGACTCGAGCATCTGGAGCGTGTCGGTGGGCAGGCGGTTGCGGTTGATGAACACGGCGCGGGTGGCTCCGGCCTGCGCGACGGCTCGGCCCGCTGGAACGAGGGCGCCCGTTAGCAGGAGCGAGGCGAGGAGGACGCTGGACCGAGGGAACAGCCGCTGCGGCAGTGACACGTGAATCCTCCCGGGGGTCAGAACACACGCTCCAGTATTGGGAGCGGCCGGAATCGTGTCAAGCGTGAATCGCTTTCAGCTCCGCGGTGCCTCGCTCGGCCGGAAGAACGCCCATGTCTCGAGGTCCGGACCCACCCGCGCGTGGCCGGTCATTCGGTATCCGAAATGCTTGTAGAGCTCGACGTTGCGTGGGAGTTCGGTGTTCAGCGATACGCCACGGCTGCCGTATTCGGTCGCTACCAGGGTGTGCAGGTGATCGAGGAGCACCCGGCCCAGCCCCTGCCCGTGATGCGAGGAACGGACGCCGATCATGCCGAGGTGGTGGTGAGGCTCGTCGGGGTGGAATCCGCTGCTGGCCGTCCCGTACGCCTCGTACCGCATGCGCTCCTCCTCGCCCAGTTCGGCCCACACCGACTGCCTGAATGTCTCGAATGTCGGTGGCGGAATCTTCCCACCGGGCAAGTTGACGAGCGCCGCGGCGACGAGTGACCCGGTGTCGTCCCGTACGCCGAGCATCAGGTCTTCCCTCGCAACGCGGGCTCCGACAAAGAGCCCGACCAGGCCGCGCAAGCGGCTTGCGTAGTCTGGCTTGCTGCCCAGCACGTATCGCATGACCGGATAGTCGAAGAAGGCGTCGCAGAGGACGTCGAGGATCTCCTCGGCCTGGGATGCGGGAACGACCTGTACGGCCGGGGACATCAGACCCCGAACTGCCGCAGGTGATGGACGAAGTGCCGGTGGCAGAACCTACCCCACGATGTCCGGGTCATGCTGCCGAAGAGGGCGTGGTCCGGCCATTCGGCGCGGCTCTCGTCCGTCACGAACCGCTCCACGAGGAGCTCGAACGCCGCCAGATCGGCTTCCCATGTCGTGGGTTTGGAGACGAACGCCTCGCGGGGGCCCTTCACGCGGCCCCTGGGCCATGGCAACCAGAACATCGCGAGTGGCTTGATGATGGGCCACCGCAGCGGCCCGGGCCGCGGGGCGGTCGGGGCGTCGCCGAGAGTGTGACGCATCTGGTCGCTGAGGTGGGCGAGCATGCGGGGTGCATCCATGCGCCCCCAGTGTGCTGGCGCGTCCGGGCGCAGCGCCCGGAACCGGCCGAGGATGACCTGGCGATGCCCTGGATCGAGGATGGTGCGCGTGACCTAGGTCCTCACGCCTGCGTTGAGCCGCGCCAGGCTCTCCTCCCGACCCACGACCACGAGGAGGTCGTTCACCGGCTCCGACACCGTGGAGCCCGTCAGCACCACCCGGACCGGCTGCAGCAGGTCGCCGAGCTTGGCGCCGCGCGCTTCAGCCAGCGCCTTCATGTCGGCGAGGATGCGATCGGAGTGCCATTCAGCCGCCGGAATGCGGTCGAGCGCGTCCGCCACGACGGCCAGGTTGGCGCTGAACGCCGTTCCGAGCTTCGCGGCCAGCTGCTCCCCCTTGGCGTCCCGCACGACGCGACTCGGGTCGAGGCGCACCGCCACCTGCTCGGCGATGTTGAGGATGGTGCGCGAGCGAGCCTTGACCGAGTCGATGAGCGGGCGCAAGTCCCGCCCCGGCGCCGTGACGCCCATCCGCGCCAGCTCACGCTCGGTCGGCGCCAGGAGTGCGTCCGCTGACAGTTGCGACAGGTACTGGCCGTTCATCCACTCGAGCTTGGCGGTGTCGAACACGGCCGGCTTCTTCTGGATGCCTTCCAGCGAAAAGGCCGCGATCATCTCCGCCTCGGGGAGGATCTCCCGGTCGCCGCCCGGGCTCCAGCCGAGCAGCGCCAGGAAGTTCCGCATGGCGGCGGGCAGGATGCCCTTGTCCTGGTAGTCCCCCACCGCGGTGGCGCCGTGCCGCTTCGAGAGCTTCTTGCCGTCGTCGCCGAGGATCATCGGGACGTGGGCGAAGACCGGCGGCTCGTGGCCGAGCGCCCGATAGAGGGCAATCTGCTTGGGCGTGTTGGACACGTGGTCGTCGCCCCGGATCACGTGCGTGATCCGCATCTCGATGTCGTCCGACACCACGGCGAGGTTGTAGATCGGAGTGTGGTCGCTCCGCAGGATGACGAGGTCGTCGAGGTCATGGCCCTGGAAGCTGATGCGGCCGTGCACGGCATCGTCCCAGGCGATTTCCCCCTGCGGCATCCGGAACCGGATGGCGCTCGGCGTGCCGGCCGCCACCTTCGCCTCCACTTCGGCAGCCCCGAGCCGGCCGCACCGGCCGTCGTAGCGGAACGCCGTCTTCATGCCGGCCATCGCCTTCCGCTGCGCGTCGAGGTCGGCGGTGGTGCAGAAGCAGCGATACGCCTTTCCCTCAGCCAGGAGCCGTTCGGCGTCCGCCCGGTGGCGGGCGCCGAAAGCGCCCTGGAAATAGGGCCCCTCGTCCCACTCGATGCCGAGCCAGCGGAGGCCGTCGAGGATGACCTGGGTGTGGGCCTCGGTGCTGCGCTCCCGGTCGGTGTCCTCGATCCGCAGGATGTGCACGCCGCCCATCTTCCTGGCGTACAGCCAGTTGAAAAGGGCGGTGCGGGCCCCGCCGACGTGGAGGTACCCGGTAGGGGAGGGGGCGAATCGGACTCGAACAGACATGGAGCACCACCCGGAAAGGACTGAGGACTGAGGACTGAGGTCGGCGGGGGGAATCCCCCAGTCCTCAGTCCCCAGTCCTCGCTACACGGAGCGGGGGGGATTCGAACCCCCGATAGAAGCTTTAGACCCCTATGTCGGTTTAGCAAACCGATGCCTTCAGCCACTCGGCCACCGCTCCAGCGCGCGAGGAAACTGCCACCGGGGAAGGGTTTACGCAACCCCGGCAGGGTGTGTGGCAGGTGGTTCCATCGGCGTCATATGGCTATCTTCAGGACACCTTCCACCATTCACGGAGCCATTGATGCGCAAGTTCTTGCGGGCGACCGGGCTGGCCATGGCGGTGGGAGCAGGGCTCACCGCCTGCTACCCCGAACGTGCCAGCCAGCCCAACGACTACGCCTCCGTCACGACCGTGTACGACACGCTGTTCTCGTTCGGCAGTGCCGTCACGTTCTATGTTCCCGACAGCGTCGTCCATCTCGGCGGTACGGACGACATCAGCCATGTCTACGACAGCCTGATCGTCGCCCGGACCGCCGCCAACATGGTCGCGGCCGGCTACACCAGGATTCTCGACCCGCTCCTTGCCGACCAGGCCGACCTGACGCTCAACCCGGCAGTGACGGTCTCCGAGAACTACGATTACACCTCGGGCGACTGGTGCGACATCTGGGGGTGGGCCTATCCCTGGATCTGCACCGGTTGGATTCCGGACTACCCGGGCGACGTCGTCGGGTACACCTACACCACGGGCACCATTTTCATTCACATGGCCGACCTTTCCAGCGGCGTGCCGCCGGCGGTGTCGCGCCCTCCGGTCGTCTGGACCGCCGGCATCAACGGCGCCATCTCCGGCAGTTCCTCCAGCGCCCTCGCCCAGTCGATCGCCGACGGTATCGACCAGGCCTTCGACCAATCCTTCTATATCCGCCGGGTGGTGACCCCATGACGCCACGTCTCCGTCTCGCGATGCTGCTCGCCGCCCTCGGCATGGCCGGGGCCGCGCCCGCCGGCGCACAGGTGCTCGGCGGCCTGACCTATTCCTGGGCCAACCCGGCCGGCGACCTCTCCGACAAGTTCATCGGCAACGACAGCTGGCTGGGCGTCTCGGTGGAGGGACGGCGCTTCCTCAATCCGAACGTCACGGTGGGCATCTCGGCCGGGTACACCGCCTTCTACGAAAGCACGACCGAGGCGATCTACTTCCCGGGCGGCACCGTCTCGGGCGAGCAGTACCGCTCGATGAACGTCTTCCCCCTCCTCGTCACCGGCCACCTGTACAGCAAGGCCGGCGGGCGGATCCAGACCTACATCGGCCTGGGGGTCGGCGTCTATTACATGCGGCAGTTGATGGACGTGGGATCCGGAACGGTGGAAACCACCAACTGGATCATGGGGTTCGCTCCTGAACTCGGGTTCATCCTGAACAAAGGCTCCGAGAAGGAAATCGCCATTTTCGGGAAGTACAACTATCCCGCGAACGCCGGGAAGTACATCGGGGGCGAATCGGGCTCGTACCAATACCTGAGCGTCGGCATCTCGCTCATGGCCCGCCGGTAGCTCCGAGGAGGACGCACGAACGAGGGCGGGGCGGACGGACCGGGAACAACCGGCTCGTCCGCCCCGCCCTCGTTTTCCTGCGCGATGCCACCAGCGGCGTGGGTGAGATTCGAACTCACGGAACCGTTTCCGGTTCGGCGGTTTTCAAGACCGCTGCCTTAAACCACTCGGCCACCACGCCTTCACAGCCGACGGGAACGGAGCGCCCCTAGTTCCGCTCGCCCCGCATGATAGTCTGCTGGACCGCCACGGCGATCGAGTCGGCGCGGGCGGCCTCCTCCGTCAGGCCCTCGGACTTCAGGATCACGCCGGTCTCCCGGTAGATGATGCCATAGAGCTGGAGGATCGACGAGGAGGGGACGTCCACCCATCCCCGCGGCCGCTCCCGAGTGGCGCTCTGCCAGTGGTAGGTCTCCCAGAGGAGCTGCCGGGTGACGCCGACGTCCACGAAACCGAGCGTCTTGGAGAGCACGATGCCGTTGCCTTCCTGGATCGGCTTCGGCATCAGCTTCCGCACCAGGCCGGTGGTGAGCAGGTACTCGGTCAGGCCCAGCGTGCCATCCGGGTAGTTGCCGTCGCTCCAGCTGAAGTAGATCGGGCGCTTGCCGAGGTTGTCACGGATGAGGGCCACCGTGGCGATGTCCTGGAGGGTCAGGTAGTCCTGGCCGAACGCGATGACGAGGCTGTCCACCCGCAGGCCGCTGCCCTGCTTGACGGCGATCGCCTCCGGCAGGCTGTCCATCTGCGGGCCGGAGAAGCTCTGGAAGACGGAGCCGTCGGGCCTGGGCCACGCCGCCGCCGGCGCGGCGGCGGTGGAGTCCGCGAGCGGGAGGCCGGTCTCGGCCGGGCTCGGGCGCCAGACGCGGGCGGCCTTGGCGGGGTCGAATTCTGGCGTTTCCCGGCGCTGCAGCTGTCGGAGGTGCCAACGGGTATTCATCAGCGAGAGGTTGGCGAGCGTCACGTCCGGGCGCACGCCGAGCACTTCCTGGGCGAACCAGAGCGGGAAGGTGTCGTTGTCGCCGGCGGTGATCAGGATGCCGTACGGCTCGACCGATTCCAGCATGTCGATGGCGAGATCCCGCGCGAGGTACTCGTTGGCCCGGGTGGCGGAAGCGTGGTTGCCGGCCAGCGGGATGAGGGCGATGAGGAAGACCGGCGCGGCCGCGGCCCACCGCTTCGCCTCGGGGAGCCGAATCGCCAGGGAGTCGGCGATGCCCCGATAGAGCGCGCCGAGCCCCAGGGCGATGAGCACCCCGAAATAGGCGAACGACCCCATGAAGAAGTAGTCCCGTTCGCGGACTTCCCGCGGGAGGTCCCGCTCCGGGTGCATCGAGAAGCCATACTTGAAGTTCAGGTAGAAGATGAGCGCCACGGTCAGCGTGCCGAACATGGCCAGGGCGGCCATCCCGGCCCGCCGGTCCCGGCGGATGAGTTCCCAGAGGCCGTAGAGGCCAAGCATGCCAAAGAGCGCGGCCGCGGCCCCCGCGGCGGATCCCCAGTCCCGGGCGTACTGCCAGCGGTAGTACTGCAGGTAGTTGCCGAACTGGGACAGGAGGTCGGCCTGACGGTCCATCACCGACGGCTTGGCGTACTGGACGCGGTTGATGACGTCCATCAGCGCCTGGCTGAAGAAGCCGACCGGTTCTCCCTCGTTGATCGGCGGGAACTGCGCCGCGCGGATCGGCAGGAAGAGGTAGTTCAGCGACACGCCCACGATGACCGCGGACACCACGCCCACCCAGACCCACGGCCGGGTCACCACGCGCCAGTCGGTCCACAGGATGTAGATGGCCACCGCCGGCGCCGCGAGCAGCCCCATCAGGTGGTTCGTGGTCGACAGCGCGATGATATAGGCGATGAGGATGACCCACCGGTCGCGGTGCGGCCCGGGCTCGTCGTCGCCCCAGTGCACCGCCAGCCAGGTGACCAGCGCCATGGACAGCAGCGAGACGGTGTAGACCTTCTCGTTGACGGCGGACTGATTCCAGATGGTCCACGAGGTGGCGGAGACCAGGGTGCCGGCCGCCGCGGCCAGGAGGCGCCCCCACCGGACCGGGACGATCGTCCGGAGCCACCGCTCTGCGATCAGGAACCAGAGGGCGGCGGAGGCCGCGCTGGTGAACGCCGCGAAGAGGTTGATCCGCTTGGCATACTCGCCGGCGAGCGGCAGCAACCCCCAGGTGTGCGCCAGGATCACGAAGAGCGGGTTCCCCGGCGGGTGCGGGATGCCGAGCACCTTCGCGGCGGCGATGTATTCGGAGGTGTCCCAGAACGCGGTGGTGGGCGCGAGGGTGGCGATGTAGATCCCGAAGACCACGAGGCCGACGAGGGCGGCCCAGCGGTACGGGGTGGCAGGTCTGGTCGTCGTCACGAAGTCTCCGTTAGTGCCTGAACTGCCGCGCGCCGGTGAGGACCATGGCCAGCCCGAGCCGGTCCGCCGCCGCGATGACGTCCTCGTCCTTCACCGACCCGCCCGGCTGGATGATGGCGGTGACCCCGGCGGCCGCGGCCGCCTCCACGCCGTCGGGGAAGGGGAAGAACCCGTCGCTCGCCAGGACCGACCCGCGCGGGTCGTGCCCCTGCTGTCTCGCCTTGTGCACCGCGAGGAACGACGAGTCCACCCGGCTCATCTGCCCGGCGCCGATGCCGATCGCGGCCTCGTGACGCACCAGCAGGATGGCGTTCGACTTGACGGTCGCGACGCCGGCCCATCCGAATCGCAGGTCGCTCCATTCCGCCTCCGTGGGGTGGCGCACGGTCGGCACGCGCCAGCCCTCCTCCGAAGAGTCGAACTGGAAGCGGTCCTGGACCAGGAACCCGCCGCGCACGCACTTGTAGTCGAGCCCCTGCTCGCCGTGGCTCACCGGCAGCTCCACCACGCGCAAATTCTTCTTGGCGGCGAAGACCTTGAGCGCCTCGTCGTGGAACGACGGTGCCACGATCACCTCGAGGAACAACCCCACCATCTCCTCGGCGGTGGCCTTGTCCACCACGGTGTTGAACGCCACCACGCCGCCGAAGGCCGACTGCGGATCGGTGGCCAGCGCGCGACGCCACGCCTCGCCGGCCGATGACGCCACCGCCAGGCCGCAGGGGGTCGTGTGCTTGATGATGGCGCAGGCGGGGCGCGTGGGCCACGGCGCCACGGCGGCCATGGCGGCGTCGAGGTCGAGGATGTTGTTGAACGACAGCTCCTTGCCCTGGCGCTGCTTCAGGTCCCGGATGCCGCGCGGCTCCTCGGTGACGTACAGCGCGGCCCGCTGCTGCGGGTTTTCCCCGTACCGGAGCGACGCCATCCGCTCCAGCGAGCCGCCCAACCGGGCCGGCAGGCCATCCTCTCTCGGCGTCAGGTACGCCGCGATGGCGCTGTCGTAGTCTGCCGTGTGGGCGAATACCTTGGCCGCGTAGGCGCGCCGCGTCTCGACCGGGATCGCGCCCGCCCGAAGCAGCACCAGGACCTCCGCATAGTCCGACGGCTCCACCACGGGCAGGACGAACTCGTGGTTCTTGGCCGCGGACCGGAGCATCGAGGGCCCGCCGATGTCGATGTTCTCGATCGCGTCCTCGAAGGAGACGTCCGGTTGCGAGATGGTGGCGCGGAACGGATAGAGGTTGACCGCCACGAGGTCGATCGGCGTGATGCCGTGCTCTTCCATGGCGCGGAGGTGCACCGGGTTGTCGCGCCGCCCGAGCAGTCCGCCATGGACCATCGGGTGCAGCGTCTTGACGCGGCCGTCGAGCATTTCGGGGAACTTGGTGACCGACTCCACCGCCTGCACGGGAACGCCGGCCGCCTTCAGCGCAGCGGCCGTGCCTCCCGTGGAGATGATGTCCCAGCCCAGCTGCACCAGGCCCTGGGCGAACGCGACGATCCCGCGCTTGTCACTGACGGAAAGCAATGCCCTCGGCATGGTACTCCCTGATGAGTTCGACTGGTGGTTCAGGCTTCTTCAGGCACCGGCACCGGCCGCCCGGCGCGAGCCGCGGCCAGGACGACCTCGGGCAGCAGTGCGTGCTCCACGGCGAGTACCCGTGCCGCGAGCCGGTCCGGCGTGTCGTCCGGTAAGACGGGCACCCGCCGCTGGGCGAGAATGGCCCCACGGTCGTACACCTCGTCCACGAGATGTACCGTGGGACCCGACTCCGTTGCGCCGCTGGCGAGCACCGCTTCGTGTACCCGCGTCCCGTACATGCCGGCCCCACCGAAGGCAGGGAGGAGCGCCGGGTGCACGTTGAGGATGCGCCCGGCGTACTTCTGCACCACTCCCGGCGGCACGAGCTTCAGGTAGCCCGCCAACACCAGGAGGTCTACGTCACGCCGGCCGAGCCGGGTGATCCACTCCGAGGCGTCGGCCGGGTCGGAAAGCACTTCCGCCGGGACGCCAGCCTGGCGGGCACGCTCGAGACCGCCCGCATCGGCGCGATTGCTCAGGACGAGTACCACTCGCGCCGGCGCCTCTCCCTGCAGCCGATCGAGCAGCGCCTGCAGGTTGCTGCCGCCGCCCGAGATGCAGACCGCCACGCGATAGGACATAACCCTGAAAAGTAAGGGGGAAACCCCTCACTCCCTAGGGGGCGCCGGAGGGCAGAAACGCCCCCAAAATGAGCCCCACCGCCGCCGGCAGATCATCCACCACCGGAAACCCCGCCTCCTGCGCCTCCGATTCGTGCTTCCGCCCCGCGCCTGTCCGCACCAGCACTCCCCGCCCGCCGAGCGCGCGGACCGGCTGAAGGTCGGAAACACGGTCGCCGACCCCCCAGGAGGCCGGGAGATCGAGGCGCCACTCCTCCGCCGCCCGCCGGTAGAGCAGGGAACCCGGTTTCCGGCACTCGCAGGGCCCCCCAGCAGCGGGATAGTGCGGGCAGTGGTAGGTGGCGTCGAGCACCGCGCCCGCTTCGGCGAATCGAGCGGTAATGGCCCGTTCGACCGCGGCATACTCGGCCGGAGTGATCAGTCCCCGGGCGATGCCGGACTGGTTCGTCACGACGATCACCATGAACCCCGCCGCGTTGAGGCGCGTCACCGCGGCCGCTGCCCCGGGCAGGAGCTCGACTGTCGAAGGATCACGCTGGAAGCCGGGATCGTTGACGAGGGTGCCGTCGCGGTCGAGAAACGCGGCAGGCCGCGGCATCATTCTGCGCAGGCCGCGGCGACCGCGGCCGCCACGTCCGGAAAGGCGTGCACCGGAAGGGTGCGAGGGTCGAGCACGACCATCCGATCCTCGACCCGGGCGACGACCGGCACGTCGCCGAGCCGGAGGGTGAGCGCCAGGGCATCGGCGCCGCGCGGGCCGGGGTCGAGCACCACGAGGGTGGTCGGCAGGTCGGCACCAGGAAAGGATCCGCCGCCCGTCACGGAGTGGCCCGCGGCGAGGCGGGGCGGCGGGGCAGCGGGGCAGGCTGCCGCGATGGCGGCGGCGAGTGCGCGCGCCCGTTGCTCTAGTTCGCCGGCGGAGAGCGTCAGCATCCGAAGGACCGGAATCTCCCGCAGCGCCACGGCCGGGTCCCGGTAGAGCTCGAGCGTCGCCTCCAGGGCGGCGAGGGTCATCTTGTCCGCCCGGCTCGCGCGAGCGAGGGGGTTGGCGCGGCAGCGCCCGAGCAGGGCGGCGCTCCCGACGAGACACCCGGTCTGCGGGCCGCCGAGGAGCTTGTCACCGGAAAAGACCACGAGGTCGGCGCCGTCGGCGACGGCGTCGGCGACCCGAGGCTCCGAGTTGAGCCCGAACGAGGACAGGTCCGACAGGAGCCCGCTGCCGACGTCGTGGACCAGCGGCACGCGATGGTCGTGGGCGAGCCGGGCGAGGTCGACAGCATGGGGCGCGTGGACGAAGCCGGACTGCACGAAGTTGGACTGGTGGACCTTGAGGATCGCGCCGGTGGCCGGTCCCAGGGCGCGTATATAATCGTCGAGGTGGGTCCGGTTGGTCGTGCCGACTTCGCGGAGCCGGGCGCCGCTCTTCCGCAGGATGTCGGGGATCCGGAACGACCCGCCGATTTCCACCAGCTCGCCCCGGGAAACGACCACCTCCAACCCCTCGGCCACGGTGTTGAGCGCCAGGATCAGCGCCGACGCCGCATTGTTCACGGCCAGCGCGTCCTCCGCCCCCGTCAGCTCCGCCAGCAGCCGGCGACCGTGATCGGTTCGCTGGCCGCGCGTGCCTGCCTCGAGGTCGAACTCGAGCGCACTGTAGCCCGATGCCACCGCCGCGACGGCGTCGAGCGCGCTGGCAGCGAGCGGCGCGCGCCCGAGGTTGGTGTGAAGCACGACCCCCGTGGCGTTCAGGACCGGGCGGAGTGAACGCCGCGCCATCCGTTTCGCCCGCTCCGCGATCTCCGCCCCCCAGTTCTCGGGCACGCCTCCGCGTCCCTTTCGGGCCCGGGCCACCGCCTCGCGCGCGGCGGCGACGACGACGCTGCGAGGCGTCGATTCAAGCAGGACGCTTACGGACGGCTCCTGCAGCAGCCGTTCCACGGATGGGAGATCTCGGCGGGGGTCGGCGCTCACCGGGCCGGCGGCTTGGGCTGCAGAGAATCAGGCGCTGCCGGTGCGGTGTCCTGGGCGGCCTTCAGCGAATCGGCGCCGGCGGCAGTCGTGTCAACCTTCGGCACGGGAACTTCAAGGGGCCCGCGAATGCTCGCCGCCGCACGGTTGGCGTTCCGGAGCGAGTCGATCTCCACCACGTAGGTCGAGCCCGGCTTCCAGGGCTGCGCCACACGAAGGAGGAGCGAGGTGAAGAGCGGGGCCCTGGACGGGCGGATGGTGTCGCCGGCGGGCCGGGTGGGTCCGGCCGGCAGCGGGGCAGGCTTCGGCGCCGTCGTGTCGGGCGGTGGCGGGGGCGGCTTGTAGATCGAATCGTGCACGGTCTTGGGAAGGAGCGACACGACCTCGACGGCCGCCGAGTCCGGAAGGAGCAGCACCCGCACGGTGCCCGGTCCGAAGCGCTGGTCCGGGTCGAGCGGCTGCGTGAACGTGAGGGTGGCCGACAACGAGTCGGACGTCGCCGCCGTCGAGAGGCGCGGGCCGACGGAGTCGTGCACGAACGCCCAGAGCTCGCCCACCGCGGTGCTGTCCCGCGGCACGGGCAGGGAGTCCCATGCCTCACGCCGATCGAGCCGGGCATTCCGGTTCTGGTCGAGGGCGCCATACACCAGGTAGTCGCCGCTGGGCAGCGGGCCGAAATCGAACTTGCCGGCCGAGTCCGCCATCGTGCGGTACCGGAGGCTGTCGGGCAGGAGCACCGCGACGACCAGCGCACGGGGGGCGGGGCGCGCCGTGGTCCAGTCCCAGACCTGCCCGGTCAGGTGCAGTGAAGGAATCGGCGCGCCGGTCGTGAAGGTGACCACCCTGGTGCTGTCGTTCCGGTTCCGGCGGATGTCCATCACGCCAGGAAGGAGCTGGATTCGGTAGACGGTGTTGGGGCGCCATCCTTCGGCCGGCCGGACGGTGACCCGGCTCCGCTTCCAGCGGACGCTGGGCACCCTCTCGCTCGGCGACAGGATGATCAGCTTTTCGAGGTCACCCGTGCCGAGGCCCATGTTCGGGCTGCCGCCCTCGGAGACGGTTTCGTTGAAGATGAACTCGACGTCGCCCGAGAAGTCGGGAAGGACGGCCATCGATTCCGGGATGGTGGCCACGAGTCCGGGGGGGAGGAGGTCGGGCGGGCCCCCCGGCGGCGGTTCGATCTTGGCGCAGGCGATGATGCCCAGCGCGATCGCCGCCCCGGTGAGGCGTTGGACGTTCACGCGCAACCCATGCGCCGTCGGTTCTCGGCCAGGGCGTCCGCCTGTTCCCGCCAGGTCGCGAGCTTCTGTCGCTCTCCCTCGACCACGGCGGCGGGGGCGCGGGCCACGAACTGCTCGTTGCCGAGCTTCCGCTGTTGCGCCTCGACCAACTGCCGGAGTTGCGCCTCCTCCTTGGCCAGCCGCGCGCACTCCCGGTCGCGGTCTGCCGCGCTCAGCGCGATGGACACCTCGATCCCGTCGGGCAGCACGGCCGTCTTGAGCGCGCCCGCGGAAGCGGTTGCGCCGGAGCGGACGACCACCGCGTCGATCGTCACCTTGGCCAGCCGGGTGATGGTCTCGAGCGAGGGTGCGATGCGAGCGCGGGCCGCGGCGCCGGCGGTGGTCAGCGAGCCGATCGCCTTGTCGCCCGGATGCAGGCCGGCGTCGGCTCGCAATTGCCGCAGGCTGGTGATGATCAGCTGGACCTCCGCGAATCCGGCGAGGGCCTCGTCGTCCGTCGCACGGTCGTCAGGCACCGGCCACGGCGCCACGCTGACCGAGTCGGCGTCCGCCCGGCCGGGGAGGCGCTTCCAGAGTGTCTCCGTCACGAAGGGCATGACCGGGTGCAGCAGGCGGAGCGCCACGTCAAAGGTCTGCGCCGCCACGGCGCGCGCCACGTCGCCGCCCGGCTGGCTGCCGTACAGCCTCGGCTTGGCCTGCTCGATATACCAGTCGGCGAGGTCGCTCCACAGGAAGTGGTAGACCGCCGCCGCCGCGTCGTTGAGACGGAACTTCTCGTACGCCTCGGTGGCGGCGCGCACCGTGGCGTCGCACCGGGCGATGATCCATCGGTCGGCGAGGGTCAGTTCCTCGGGCCGGACCACGTTTGCGTGCGGGCCCGCCAGCGGGCGGGTCGGGCCGTCGAGGGTGCCGAGGATGAAGCGGCCCGCGTTCCAGAGCTTGTTGGCGAAGTTCCGGCCCGCGGCGAACGAGGTCTCGAGATCGGCCGGGTCGAGGATCAGGTCGGTGCCGACCGCCATCCCCGAGATGACGGTGTAGCGCAGGGCGTCCGCGCCGTACCGCTCGATCACCTCGAGGGGGTCGATCCCGTTGCCGAGCGACTTGGACATCTTCCGGTGCTGGGTGTCGCGCACGGTCCCATGGAGGTACACGGTGTGAAACGGCACCTGTCCCTGGAACTCGAGCCCGGCCATGATCATCCGCGCCACCCAAAAGAAGAGGATCTCGGGTGCCGTGACGAGGGTGTGCCCGGGGTAGAACCGATCGAGGTCCGGCGTCTCCGCCGGCCAGCCGAGGCTGGAGAAAGGCACCAGCCACGACGAGAACCAGGTGTCGAGGACGTCCTCGTCCTGCCGGACCGGGCCGCCGCAGCGGAGGCAGGCGGTGAGGTCGGTGCGTGACACGCTGATGTGGCCGCACGCCGGCGCCTCGCAGTACCAGACGGGAATCCGGTGGCCCCACCAGAGCTGGCGCGAGATGCACCAGTCGCGGATGCCCTCCATCCACTGCGCGTATTCCGTGCCTCGCCGCTCGGGAATGAACCGGACGTCGCCGTCCCGGTAGGCCTTCAGGGCGGGGGCGGCGAGCGGCGCCATCCGGACGAACCACTGCTCCGAGAGCCGCGGCTCGACGACGGTCCCGCAACGGTAGCAGTGCCCCACCGCGTGCCGGTGCGACTCCACCGTGTCCAGCAGGCCGAGCGCCTCGAATTCCCGCACCACCTGCTTGCGGGCCTCCTCGCGAGTCAGGCCCTGGAAGCGTGCGGGGGCGTTTTCATTGATGTGTGCGTCCGGCGTCAGCACGTTGAGCGATTCCAGCCCGTGGCGGCGCCCGATTTCGAAGTCGAGCGGATCGTGGGCGGGGGTCACCTTGACCGCGCCGGTGCCGAACTTCGGGTCGATCGCGTCGTCCGCGACGATCGGGATGTCCCGCTCCACCAGGGGCAGCCGGAGGGTGCGTCCGACCAGCCGCGCGTACCGGGTGTCGGAGGGATGGACCGCCACCGCGGTGTCGCCGAGCATCGTCTCGGGCCGGGTGGTGGCCACGGTCAGGTGCCCGCCGCCGTCGAGCGGGTAGCGCAGGTGCCAGAGGCGCCCGTCCTCCTCTTCCTTTTCGGCCTCCTCGTTGGAGAGCGCCGTCAGGCAGCGGGGGCACCAGTTGATGATGTAGTTGCCGCGGTAGATGAGGTCCTTCTCGTACAGCCGCACGAACACCTCGCGCACGGCCTGGGACAGCCCCTCGTCGAGGGTGAAGTAGGTCCGGCCCCAGTCGCAGCTTGCCCCGATGGCCTTCAGCTGCTCGAGGATCGTGGCACCGGTCTCGTCCACGTGGTGCCAGACGCGCTTCACGAAGGCTTCGCGGCCGAGGTCGAATCGAGTCTTCCTTCGGAGGTGAGCACCCGCTCCACGACGTTTTGCGTGGCGATGC